>ERZ761607.1222-NODE-1222-length-33808-cov-414.596510_pt1 | contig 33808 bp, 32 predicted proteins | sample MGYA00511164_ERZ761607 | MGnify/ENA primary metagenome ERZ761607 (study PRJEB28899, sample SAMN02445080) | bioreactor sludge metagenome | biome: EBPR sludge | place: Australia: Brisbane, Thorneside Wastewater Treatment Plant | collected 2011-06-22 ... | reverse complement strand
GGTCCTGCACCGGCTCGACGTCGCGCACCGCGACATCAAGCCGGCCAACATCCACCTCGGACGTGACGGCCAACTGCGCATCCTCGATCTCGGGGTCTCGCTGAGCCAGTCCGAGGACGAGGCGCCGGCTGGCAGCCCAGGAACCCCCAGCTACCGCGCTCCCGAACTCTTCTCCGGTGAGCAGGCGGGCGCCGCGCACGATCTCTACGCTGCCGGCGTCACGCTGTACCATCTGCTGACCCGCAGGTACCCCTACGGCGAGATTGAGCCCTTCCAGCATCCGAAGTTCGCTGCGCCACTGCCGCCGACCCGCTATCGCCCGGAGATTCCGGGCTGGCTCGAGAACATCCTGCTGAAGGCCGTCGCCAGGGACCCGGGGCATCGCTTCGAAACTTCGGAGGAGTTCCTGCTGGCCCTCGAACGGGGCGCCAGTCGGCCGCTCGGCCGGCCGCCGGCGACGCCGCTGGCGATGCGCAATCCGCTGCTGACCTGGCGCCTGACTGCGGCGCTGTCGCTGCTGCTCAATCTGCTCCTGCTGATGCTGCTGACCCGCTGACATTGGGCAGCAGGGCGTCGACGGGTTGCGGCTGCACGTCGTCCTCACAGCGGCCGGCAGGCTGCTAGAATTCGTCCTCATCCTTGCGCAGGGGCGATCATGCAGATCACCATCACCCGTCCTGACGACTGGCATCTCCACCTGCGAGATGGTGCCGCGATGGCCGCCGTGCTGCCGCACTCGGCGCGCCAGTTCGCCCGTGCCATTGTCATGCCCAATCTGCGGCCGCCGGTGACCACCGTCGCCGCTGCCGGCGCGTATCGCGCGCGCATCGTCGCCGCGCTGCCGGCAGGCGTGTCGTTTCAACCGCTGATGACGCTGTACCTCACCGACAGCACGTCGGCGGACGAGATCCGGCGGGCGGCGGGCGGCGGCTTCGTGCATGCGGTCAAGCTCTATCCGGCCGGGGCGACGACGAACTCGGACTCGGGCGTGACGGATATCGGCAAGTGCGCGGCCGTCCTCGCGGCGATGGAAGAGTGCGGGTTGCCGCTGCTCGTTCACGGCGAGGTAACCGATGCCGCCGTGGACGTCTTCGACCGCGAGAAGGTGTTCATCGAGCGCGTCCTGCAGCCGCTGCTGCAGCGCCATCCGCGGATCAGGCTCGTCTTCGAGCACATCACCACCAGCGAGGCTGCCGATTTCGTTCGCCGCTGCGGCGACAACGTCGCGGCAACGATTACCGCGCACCATCTGCTCTACAACCGCAACGCGATCTTCGCCGGTGGCATCCGCCCGCACCATTACTGTCTGCCGGTGCTGAAGCGGGAGCAACACCGGCAGGCCTTGCTGCGTGCAGCCACTTCGGGCAGCCCGAAGTTCTTTCTCGGCACCGACTCGGCACCGCATTCGCAGTCGAGCAAGGAGACGGCTTGCGGTTGTGCGGGCTGCTATACGGCGGCAGCGGCGCTCGAGCTCTACGCCGAGGCCTTCGAGTCGATGGCAGCCCTCGATCGGCTCGAAGCCTTCGCCAGCTTTCACGGTCCCGACTTCTATCGTCTGCCGCGCAACGCCGGCACGGTGACGCTACGGCAGGAAGAGTGGCTGTTGCCGGCTGCCTTTGCCTATGCCGACGGCTCGACGCTGGTGCCGCTGCGTGCTGGCGAGCGGCTGCGCTGGCGGTTGCTCGACTGATGGCAGCAGCTCCCTGGCGGGTTCTTCGAAGGAGATTGCCTGTGTCGTCGGGCAGACTGCTCCTGTCGCTGTTGCCCCTGCTGGTCGCCTGTTCGGATCAGCGTGCGGCTTTCGAAATCGACGGATCGCGACAGCACGCGCTGACGCTGATCCGTGTGCAGACCCTGCCCTGGGACAGGACTGCCAGGTACTCGATCGTCGCCGCGCGCATGCCGGACTGCCAGCGGCGGCACGAGATCGGTGCCGGCGGCGCCGACAGCCGGGTCGAGGTCTTCGCGCCCGGCAACGACGCCTGGATTCTCCGGCAGGGCAAGCGCATGTACGTCGTCGAGACCCGTACCTGCGAGGGCTTCGCGCGGCTTGAAGGGGAGCCGGAAGATGGCCTGGGCGCGCTGCAGGGAAGCTTCCAGTTGCGCAACGGCACGCTCGCCTGGGTCGGCGAGCCGGCGGGCGCGCCGCCCGCTACGGCTGGCGCGACTGTCGGCCAGTGAAGCGGGCAGGGCCGTCGTCGGCGGGTGGCCTGTTCGCGCCGCTGCTGCCGCTTTTCGATCTGCTACCGCTGGCGCCCGACCTCCCGGCGCTGGCTGTCCTGGGCGCGGCACGCGAGCTGCGCAACGCTGCCGGGCGGCGAATCACTTTCGTGCCGCCGCCTGCCGATGACCTCGACTACGAGACGCGCATCTGGCTGACCGGCGAGGTCGCCACCCGCCCGGACAACTGGCACGACTTCTTCAACGCACTGGTCTGGTTTGCCTTTCCGCTGACCAAGGCGGTACTCAACGCGCGCCATGCCGAACTGCGGCGGCAGCAGTCCACCCTTCGCTGCCGCGAGCGCGACACCTTGACGCATTTTGACGAATGCGGCGTCGCCGTCATCGCCGGCAATCCGGAGCTGCTCGATCTCGTGCGCGGTTTTCACTGGCGAAGTCTCTTCTGGGAACGGCGGAGCGAACTGTCGCACGGCCTGCGCTGCCTGGTCTTCGGCCACGCGACCTACGAGCAGTTGCGGCGACCATTTCGTGGCCTGACGGCCAAGGCTGTCCTCTACCAGGTGAGTCCGGACTGGCTCGACCAGCCGTTGGCGGCGCAGGTCGCCGATGTTGACCGCCGACTGGCAGCCGGGTTCGCTGGCCGCCAGTACCTGACGCCGCGCGTCTGGCAGCCGCTGCCGCTGCTCGGGCTGCCGGGTGTCACGCCGGAGAACGAAAGCGCCGATTATTATGATGACCAGTGGCAGTTCCGGCCCGGCCGCAGCCGCTGCCCGGTATAATCAGCGCGGGAAGTCGGTCAGGCAGCCGCTGGGCAAGAGGTGCAAACCTGGCGCCGAGAGGAAAGTCCGGGCTCCACAGAGCACGATGCCGGTTAACGACCGGGCACCGCGAGGTGACGGAAAGTGCAACAGAAAACAAACCGCCGATGTCCCGGCGCAGGCTGGGGCAGGTAAGGGTGAAACGGTGAGGTAAGAGCTCACCGCGGACGTGGCAACACGGACGGCACGGCAAACCCCATCCGGAGCAAGGCCAAATAGGGAAGCATGGGCGTGGCTCGCGCTGCTTCCGGGTAGGCTGCTTGAGCGTGCTGGTGACAGTACGCCTAGATGAATGGCTGTCCACGACAGAACCCGGCTTATCGACCGGCTTCCCATCCCCCCTTCACGATGATGGTCCGCGATCGCTGACCGTCAGCCGCTGCTTCCCCTTCTCGTAGTCGATTCCGGTCGTGCCGGGCGCGCGTCGCGTGCTCTTTTCGCGCGTCGGCTGCGAGCGCACAGGCGAGTTCTTCACAAAGCACTTTAACTACGAAGCTTTGAGTATTGTTTTATCGGCAAGATTGATTTTGAAGTGAATTTCAGGAGTCGCCGATAAGTGCTTGTCGTCATTGAGAAAAGTGGCGCGTGACCCTTGCTTTGAAAGAATCTTTGGCTTAAAGTGGGGGCAAGTGGTACAAAGTGGGAAGTTTGCCGCCTCGGCGGCCTGCAGGCAAGGCAGAGGAAGATCTGGGTTGATGTTTCAGGGTGCGGCTGCGTTGAATCTTGATGCAAAAGGGAGGCTTGCCATTCCGGCGCGCTACCGGGATGCGCTCGCGTCTGCCGCCAATGGTCGCCTCGTCCTGACGGCGCATCCCCACCGCTGTCTTCTGCTGTATCCCGAGCCGGCCTGGGAGCCGATTCGCGACAAGGTGCTGGCGGCTTCGAGCTTCAATCCGCAGGCTGCCGCGATCAAGCGGCTGCTGGTCGGTAACGCCCGCGAAGAGGAAATGGATGCCGCTGGCCGGCTGCTGGTGGCTTCCGAGTTGCGCCAGTTCGCCCAGCTCGACAAGCAGGTCTGGCTCGTCGGTCAGGGCAGCCATTTCGAGATCTGGTCCGATGCCGGCTGGCAGCAGCAGCAGGAGGCCGTCTTCGCGTTGGGTGAGCAGTTTCTGCCTCCTGGTCTGGAAGACCTGGCGCTGTGAGCGCACCGCTGCAGCATCAGACCGTCCTTTTGCGGGAGGCGGTCGAGGCGCTGAAAATCGAGTCCGCAGGCAGGTACATCGACGGCACCTTCGGTCGTGGCGGGCACTCGCTGGCGATCCTCGAACGGCTCGGGCCGGAGGGCCGCCTGCTGGCGATCGATCGCGATCCGCAGGCCGTGGCTGCCGCGTCGGCGATCGGCGACCGGCGCCTGCTGGTCCGCCACCGGCGCTTCGGTGATCTGCGCGATGCCCTGCGGGAGGCTGGATTTGCCGTCGGCGACGGCGTCGATGGCGTTCTGCTCGATATCGGTGTGTCATCGCCGCAGCTCGACCAGGGGGAGCGGGGATTCAGTTTCCGCCATGACGCGCCGCTCGACATGCGCATGGACACGACACAGGGGGAGACGGCGGCACAGTGGCTCCTGCGGGCCAGCGTGCAGGAGATCACGGAGGTAATCAGGAACTATGGTGAAGAACGGTTTGCTTTCCAGATTGCAAAGAAGATTGTGGCTGCTCGGGGAGAGCGGCCGCTTGCAACCACGGGGGAGCTCGCCGCGCTTGTACGCGCGACCGTGCGCACCCGTGAGCCCGGCCAGGATGCGGCGACGCGTACCTTTCAAGCTCTACGGATTCATATCAATCAAGAACTCGAGCAGCTCGCGCTAGTCTTGCCGCAAGCGATGGCTGTCCTCAAGACCGGCGGGCGTCTGGTGGTGATCAGCTTTCACTCGCTCGAGGACCGCATCGTCAAGCGCTTCATGCGTTCGCAGGCGACACCGGACGCGGCGCCGAAGAGGTTGCCGCTGCGCGCTGCCGAGTTGCCACAGCCGACGCTGCGGCTGCTCGGCAAGCCGGTTCGGGCGGGCGCGGCGGAGGTGGCGGGCAATCCGCGAGCGCGCAGCGCCGTCATGCGGGTAGCGGAAAAGCTTGCCCTGAAGGCTGCCTGAGATGGTTCGTCTGAACGTCGTCCTGTTGCTCATCCTGGTGCTCTGCAGCCTCGGCGTGGTCACGTCGCAGCACAAGGCGCGCAAGATCTTTCAGGCGCTCGAAGCCGAGCAGGAGCACGCGCGGCAGCTCGAGGTCGAGCACGGCCAGCTGCAGCTGGAGCTTTCGACCTGGGGTGCGGCGCCGCGGATCGAGAAGATTGCGCGTGAGAAACTCAAGATGGGCACACCCGAGTCGCCGCGGGTGATCACTGCGACGTCGACCGGAGGAACCGCCAGATGATGCGTTTCAAGGGCAAGGTGGCGCACAGGTTCGCCGAGAATCCGCTGCTGCAGATGCGTTTGCCAACTTGGCGTTCACGCCTTCTCGGCCTGCTGATCCTCGGCTCCTTTGTCGTGTTGATCGGACGGGCGTTCTATCTCCAGGTTCTCAACAACGATTTCCTGCAGGAAAAGGGTGAGTCCCGCTATCGGCGGGACATCGAGATCAGTGCCTCGCGCGGACGCATCGCCGACCGGCACGGCGACGTTCTGGCCATTTCAACACCGATGAAGTCGATCTGGGCGGTTCCACAGGTCGCCCGCCTGACTCCGGAGCAAACCGTCCAGCTGGCGACGGTTCTCGAGATGGACCCGCGGCAACTGGCACAGAGGCTCGACACGGAGAAGACCTTCGTTTTCCTGCGGCGGCAGATTCCGCCGGCAGTGGCCGAACGTGTGGCGGCGCTCAAGCTGCCCGGGATCGGTCAGGACAAGGAGTACCGCCGCTTCTATCCGACCGGCGAGATGACGGCGCACATGGTCGGCTTCACCGGCGTTGACGACAAGGGTCTCGAGGGTGTGGAACTCGCGTTTCATGGCCAGCTTCTCGGTCAGCCTGGAAGCCGCAGCGTCATCAAGGATCGCCGCGGTCAGATCGTCGAGGACGTCGGTTCCATCAAGCTGCCGCAAGACGGTAAGGAAGTTCGTCTGGCGCTCGATTCGAAGATTCAGTATCTGGCCTACAGCCACCTGAAGCAGGCGATCAGCGACCACAAGGCGGCGGCAGGTGGCGTCGTTGTGCTCGATGTCCGCACCGGCGAGATCCTGGCTCTGGCCAACTTGCCGACCTACAACCCGAACAACCGCGATGGTCTGTCCGGCGCCCAGTTGCGCAATCGAGCGGTAACCGACACCTTTGAGCCGGGTTCGACGCTCAAGCCCTTCACCATTGCCCTCGGGCTGGAGAGTGGCAAGGTCCGCTTCGACACGATCATCAACTGCGCGCCGGGTCGGCTGACGATCGGCAACCGGACGATTGCCGATGCCCATCCGCACGGTGCGCTGACGGTCGCGGAGGTGATCCAGAAATCGTCGAACGTCGGGTCTGCCAAGATTGCCGCCATGCTGCCCTCGCAGAAAATGTGGGAGATGTTCGACGATGTCGGCTTTGGTCAGGTGCCGCGCCTGGGCTTCCCTGGTGAAGTGACTGGTCGGGTGCGCCCATGGAAGAGCTGGAAACCAATCGAACAGGCGACGATGGCTTACGGCCATGGCATTTCGGTATCGCTGATCCAGTTGGCGCGTGCCTATTCCGTCTTTGCCCGCGACGGCGACCTGGTGCCGCTGTCGCTGACCCGGGTTGAGTCGTCGATGCCGCACGGCGCCACCGTCTTCAGTCCGCAGACCGCACATGCCGTACGGGTGATGCTTGAAATGGCTGTCCAGCCGGGCGGCACGGCTCCCAAGGCACAGATTCCCGGTTACCGTGTGGCCGGCAAGACGGGCACGGCGCACAAGCTCGAAGGCGGTCGTTACGCCAACAAGTATGTCTCGTCCTTTGTCGGCTTTGCCCCGGTCTCGGACCCCCGCCTGATCATCGCCGTGATGATCGACGAACCGCGTGCCGGCCAGCACTATGGTGGTGCGGTTGCGGGGCCGGTGTTTGCCGCCGTGATGGCCGGTTCGCTGCGGACTCTCGGCATCGCGCCCGACGCACCACTGGTAGTCGCGCAGACGCCGAAAAGCACGGCGCCGACCGTAAAGGCGAGGCTGTGAGCGCACAGGGCACGCTGATGCGCCGCGACGCGACCAGTGACGTTCTGGCGCAACTCGGCGCACTCGGCGTCCTGCCGAGCGGTGTCAGCGACGATAGCCGCCAGGTCGTTCCCGGTGACCTCTTTCTGGCCTATCCGGGTGATCTTGCCGATGGCCGCCACTACATCGCCGAGGCGATTGCCAATGGCGCTGCTGCCGTTCTCTGGGAGGCGGGCGCCGCCGGATCGGCCACCTTCGCCTGGCGCAGCGAGTGGCAGATCGCCAATCTGCCGGTCAGCGGCCTTCGCCAGTTGTGCGGCCCGCTGGCCCACGCCGTCTGCGGGCGCCCGAGCGAGCGTCTGTCGCTGGTGGCTGTCACCGGCACCAACGGCAAGACCAGCGTCACGCAGTGGATCGGCATGAGCCACCCCCGGACATGCGCGATCATTGGCACGCTGGGCGCCGGTTTGCCGGGCCAGTTGGTCGAAACCGGCTTCACGACGCCCGAGGCGACGACGCTGACGCGCTACCTCGCGGCGTTTGCCAGCGGCGAAGCCCAGGCATGTGCGCTTGAGGCGAGTTCGATCGGCCTCGCCGAAGGGCGTCTCGACGGAGCCCGGATTGACGTCGCGGTGTTCACCAATCTGACTCGCGATCACCTTGATTACCACCGGAATATGTCGGAATACGCACAGGCCAAGGCGAAGCTGTTCACCTGGCCGCGGCTGCGCCTGGCGGTATGCAACCTCGACGACCCCTTCGGGCGCGAGCTGGTGCACCTGACGACGGCCAGCAAGATCGTTGCCTATACGCAGGAGGGGCGCGGCGCCGACCGGCAGGGAACGATCAGTGCCGAGGACGTCGAGGAAACGATCGGCGGCCTGCGCTTCCGGCTGTGTGCGCCGTGTGGACGGGCGCTGGTCGAGACCGCGCTGCTCGGTCGCTACAACGTCGCCAATCTGCTGGCCGTTGCCGCCGTTCTGATTGACGCCGGCCTGACGCCGCAGGCGGTCGCTGAACGCTTCGCCGGCTTGCAGCCGCCGCCCGGACGCCTGGAAAGGGTCGGTGGCAACGAGCAGCCGCTGGTGGTGGTCGACTATGCCCATACCCCGGACGCCCTGGAGAACGCGCTGCGCGCTCTGCGGCCAGTGGCCGACGCGCGCGGTGCCGGGCTGACGGCCGTCTTCGGCTGCGGTGGCGATCGCGATCCCGGCAAGCGCCCGCTGATGGGTGAGGTCGCCAGCCGCTGTGCCAATCGCGTCGTCCTTACCAGCGACAATCCGCGCGGCGAGAATCCGCAGGCGATTGTCGACGCGATTCACGTCGCCGCTCCGGCTGCCGAGGTCATCGTCGATCGTGCCGAGGCGATTCGCCGCACGATTCTCGCGGCGCACCCGGCCGAGGTCGTGCTGATCGCCGGCAAGGGGCACGAGCCATACCAGGAGATCGGCGCCGTGCGGCGGCCATTTTCCGATGTCGCGCAGGCGCGCGCGGCGCTGCTCGCCCGCCAGGAGATGGCTCGATGAACGGCATGATGGACTTGCAGGCTGCGGCACACGCGACCGCCGGTGGCCTCGTCGGCGACAACTGCACGTTCAGCGGCGTGTCGACCGACAGTCGGAGCATCGCCGCCGGTGAGCTTTTCGTCGCCCTGCGCGGCGATCATTTCGATGGTCACCACTACGTCGCGTCAGCGCAGGCGCGTGGCGCCGCCGCGGCCGTGGTCGCCGGCGACGCCGTCGACAAGCTGCGGTCAACCGGTTTGCCGCTGATCGTCGTTGCTGAAACGCGCTTGTCGCTGGGTGCGCTGGCGGCGGACTGGCGCAGCCGCTTCACGCTGCCGCTGATCGCCGTTACCGGCAGCAACGGCAAGACGACGACCAAGGAGATGATCGCCAGCATCCTGCGGGCGGCTCATGGAGACACCGTGTTGTCGACCCGGGGCAACTACAACAACGAAATCGGGTTGCCGCTGACCCTGTTGCGGCTGCACGCCGGCCATCGCGCGGCGATTCTCGAGATGGGAATGAATCACCCGGGCGAGATCGCTTACCTGGCGGGAATCGCCCGTCCTGCCGTTGCCGTCGTCACCAACGCGCAGCGGGCCCATCTCGCAGGCATGGGATCGGTGGAAGCGATTGCACGCGAGAAGGGCAGCATCTACTCGGGGCTCGACGAGAACGGTGTGGCGGTGTTCTGCGCCGACGACCCTTGGGCCGATCTCTGGCGGGAGCAGAGCCTGGGTCTGCGGCAGATGACTTTCGGCCTCGAGCTGCCAGCCGACGTCAGCGGCAAGGTCGCGCTGCATGGCCTCGACAATCGGCTGCTGCTCGGCTTCGCGGGCGACGAGGCCGAGGTCGTGCTGTCGCTGCCCGGTCGCCACAACGCGCGCAACGCGCTGGCGGCAGCCGCTGCCGCCCTTGCGGCGGGGGTCTCCCTGGCAACCGTTCAGGCCGGGCTGAACGGCTTTCGCGGTCTCCAGGGTCGGCTGCAGCTCCGCCAGGCCCTGCACGGTGCGCAACTGCTCGACGACAGCTACAACGCCAATCCCGACTCGGTGCGTGCCGGCATCGATGTTCTCGCCGCAACGATCGGCAAAAAAATCTTCGTGCTTGGCGACATGGGCGAGATCGGCGAGATGAGCGGGCAGTTCCACGACGAGATCGGCGGCTACGCCAAGAGCCAGGGTGTCGATCGCCTGTTTGCCCTGGGCGAGGCGAGCGCTCTCGCCGCGCACAACTTCGGTGCCGGTGGCGAACATTTCACCCACCTCGCGGATCTCATCGAGGCGCTGCGTGGCGCGCTTGCGGCGAACACCACCGTGCTCGTCAAGGGATCGCGCTTCATGCGCATGGAACGTGTCGTCGAGGCGATCTGTCCGCCGACCGGGGGGGGTGCCTGATGCTGCTCTGGTTGTCCCAGTGGCTGGCCCAGGACGTGCGGGCCTTCAACGTCTTTGGCTACATCACCCTGCGCACGGTGCTGGCGGCAATGACCGCGCTGATCATCTCCTTTATTGCCGGTCCGCGACTCATTCGCTGGCTGGCAGCAAAGAAGATCGGTCAGGCGGTGCGCAACGACGGTCCGCAGACGCACCTGATGAAGTCGGGGACGCCGACCATGGGTGGCGCACTGATCCTGATCGCGATCCTCATCACGACGCTGCTCTGGGGTGACCTCGGCAACCGCTACGTCTGGGTGGTCCTGATCGTCACCGTCGGCTTCGGCAGCATCGGCTGGTACGATGACTGGCAGAAGGTGGTCCACCGCAACCCGCGCGGATTGGCGGCGCGCTGGAAGTACTTCTGGCAGTCGGCGCTCGGACTCATCGTCGCGCTTTACCTCGGCCTGACGGCGAGCGGTCCGGCGCAGCTCGAGCTCATCGTCCCGTTCTTCAAGACCGTCGCCTATCCGCTCGGGCTGATCGGGTTCATCGTCCTCAGCTATCTCGTCGTCGTCGGCACCAGCAACGCCGTCAACCTGACCGACGGGCTCGACGGTCTGGCGATCATGCCGACAGTGATGATCGCCGCTGCGCTGGCGATCTTTGCCTACGTTGCCGGCAACGCGGTCTATGCCAGGTATCTGCTCGTGCCGTACGTTCCGGGAGCCGGTGAGCTGGCGATCCTGCTCGGGGCGATGGCCGGGGCAGGACTCGGCTTTCTCTGGTTCAACGCCTACCCGGCCGAGGTCTTCATGGGCGACGTCGGTGCGCTGGCACTCGGCGCAGCGCTCGGCACGGTCGCCATCATCGTTCGTCAGGAAATCGTGCTGGCGATCATGGGCGGCGTCTTCGTTGCCGAGACCCTCTCCGTCGCGGCGCAGGTGCTGTTCTACAAGATGACCGGTGGTCGACGCATCTTCCGCATGGCACCGCTGCACCATCACTTCGAGCTTGGTGGCTGGAAGGAGACGCAGGTCGTCGTTCGATTCTGGATCATCACCATCATGCTGGTGCTGGTCGGTCTGTCCACCCTGAAACTGCGTTGAGATCGCGCTGAAGATGGAACTGCAAGGGAAACCGACACTGGTCGTTGGTCTTGGCGAGAGCGGCCTGGCGATGCTCAGGTGGCTGGCGCGGCAGGGTGCGCGGCTGCGCGTCGCCGATACCCGGGAGGCACCGCCGCAGGTCGACCTGTTGTGGGCGCTTGCGCCCGACGCGCCGCTGTTTGCCGGTCCGCTGCAGCGCGAAGCCCTTGCCGGCATCGAGCTGATTGCACTTTCGCCTGGTGTGCCGGTGGCCGAGCCGCTGATCGCCGAAGCGATGGCGCGTGGCGTGCCGGTGGTCTCGGAGATCGAGCTCTTCGTCTGCGGCTTGCGGCAGCTCAGCCCGCAGGCGCGGCTGATCGCCATCACCGGCAGTAACGGCAAGACGACGACCACTGCGCTGACCGGCGCGCTCTGCCGTGCCGCCGGCCGCAACACCGCCGTCGCCGGCAACATCGGCCCGGCAGCGCTGACGGCGCTGCTCGAAGCCCTCGATTGCGGACGGCTGCCGGACACCTGGGTTCTCGAGCTGTCGAGCTTTCAGCTCGAGACCACCTACACGCTCGATGCCGATGCAGCCACCGTGCTCAACGTCAGCGAGGATCACCTCGACCGCTACAGCGGAATGGCAGCCTACGCCGCGAGCAAGGCGCGCATCTTCCAGGGGCATGGCGTCGCGGTGCTCAATCGCGACGATCCTCTGAGCCTGGCGGCCCTGCCAGCGGGACGGCAGGCGCTTACCTTCGGCTTCGGCCCGCCGCCCCGGGTCTCCGACTACGGCATCGAAGAGGGCTGGATCGTCCGCGGCAACGAGCGGCTGATCGCCACCACCGGTCTGCGCCTGGCCGGCAGGCACAACGTCGCCAACGCGATGGCGGCGCTGGCCCTGTGCGAGGTGATCGGCATCGATCCGCGTGCCACGCTGCCGGCGCTGGCCACCTTTGGCGGGCTCGCACACCGTCTCGAGTGGATTGCCGAGATCCATGGCGTCAGCTACTACGACGACTCCAAAGGGACCAACGTCGGCGCGACTCTGGCAGCCGTCGAGGGTCTCGGCCGTCCGCTGGTGATCATTCTCGGTGGCGACGGCAAGGGGCAGGATTTCCGCCCGCTGCGTGCTGCCATCGTCCGCCACGCCCGTGCCGTGGCGCTGATCGGCCGTGCTGCTGACGCCATCGCCGATGTCCTGCATGGGTGTCAGTTGCCGCTGCGCCGCTGTGCCGACATGGCCGAGGCCGTGCACTGGTGCGCCGACCAGGCGCAGGCCGGCGATGCGGTGCTGCTCTCGCCGGCCTGCGCCAGCATGGACATGTATCGCGACTACGCGCACCGCGCGAGCGTGTTCGTGGATGCCGTGCGCGGCATCGAAAGAGAGGCTGCCTGATGTTGCGTACCCTCGACACCCCCCGCCGTCCACCTTCGGAAATCGATCTGGCGCTGCTCTGGAGCACCCTCGTCCTGCTGGTGATCGGCATGGTCATGGTGTACTCCGCGTCAATGGCAACCGCCGAGGCAGCCCGCCAGACCGGCAACCAGTCGAGCTACTTCCTGATCCGCCATGGTGTTTTCGTGATCGTCGCACTGGTCGCCGCCGGAATGGCTTTTCAGGTACCGATGGCAACCTGGCAGCGCTGGTCACCGTGGCTCTTCGTCGCCGGCTTCGTGCTGCTGGCCCTGGTGCTGATCCCCGGTGTCGGCCGCGAAGTCAATGGCGCGCGCCGCTGGCTGTCTCTCGGGCTGGTCAACCTGCAGCCTTCCGAGTTGATGAAGCTGTTCGCCGTCCTCTATGCGGCGGACTATACCGCGCGCAAGATGCCGTACATGCATGACCTGAAGAAGGCCTTCCTGCCGCTGGCCAGCGCCATGGTCGCTGTCGGCGTGCTGCTGCTCAAGGAACCCGACTTCGGTGCCTTCGTCGTGATCATTTCGATCGCCATGGCCATCCTCTTTCTCGGCGGCATGCGGGCACGTCTCTTTGTCATCCTGATCGTTGTCCTGGCGGTCGCCTTCGCCGCCCTGATCATCGTTTCTCCCTATCGCCGTGATCGCATCTTCGGCTTCATGGACCCCTGGGCCGACGCCTTTGGTCGTGGTTACCAGCTGTCGCACGCCTTGATCGCCTTTGGTCGTGGCGAGATCTTCGGTGTCGGTCTCGGGGCGAGTGTGGAGAAGCTCTTCTACCTGCCCGAGGCGCACACCGACTTTCTCCTCGCGGTGATCGCCGAGGAACTCGGTTTCGTCGGTGTCTTGGTAGTGATCCTGCTCTTCGGCCTGCTGATCCAGCGAGCCTTTGCGATCGGCCGCCAAGCGGTCGCCCTTGAGCGCTACTACTCGGCGCTGGTGGCGCAGGGGGTCGGCGTCTGGCTCGGCGTGCAGGGCTTCATCAACATGGGCGTCAACATGGGTGTCCTGCCGACCAAGGGCCTCACCCTGCCGCTGATGAGCTTCGGCGGCTCCGGCATTCTGGCCAATTGCATTGCGCTCGCTGTGCTGCTGCGGATCGACTGGGAAAACCGCCAGCTGATGCGGGGAGCCAAACTGTGAGAACCCTGCTGGTCATGGCCGGCGGTACCGGCGGCCACGTCTTTCCCGGTCTGGCGGTCGCCGACCTGCTGCGCCAGCGCGACTGGCGTGTCGTCTGGATGGGGGCGCCGGATGGCATGGAAGCGAAACTGGTGCCGGCGCGCGGTTACGAGATGGCCTGGGTGCGCTTCGCGGCGCTGCGCGGCAAGGGCCTGCTGCGCAAACTGTTGCTGCCGCTGCACCTGTTGTCCGCTTGCTGTCAGGCGTGGCGGGAGATCCGCCGCGTGCGGCCGGACGTGGTGCTCGGCATGGGCGGCTATGTCAGCTTCCCCGGCGGCCTGACCGCCGCCCTGTTCGGCTGGCCGCTGATCATTCATGAGCAGAACTCGATCGCCGGCCTGGCGAATCGGGTTCTTGCCCGCTGGGCGAAGCGGGTTGCCTGTGGCTTTCCGGATGCGTTGCCGCGCGGTGTCTGGGTGGGCAATCCCCTGCGCCCGGAAGTGACCGGCCTGCCGGCACCCACAGTACGCCTCGCCGGCCGCGGCGCGCCGCTGCACTGGCTGGTTCTCGGCGGCAGCCAGGGGGCAGCGGCACTCAATGAGATGGTGCCGCGCGGGCTCGCCATGCTTGGTGCCGGAGAACGGCCGCAGGTGGTCCACCAGGCTGGTGAGAGGCATCTCGAGCAGTTGCGGCAGAACTACGAGGCCGCCGGTGTGCAGGCCCATTGTGTGGCCTTCATCGACGACATGGCGGGTGCCTACGAGTGGGCCGACCTGGTGATCTGCCGCGCCGGCGCACTGACCGTGGCCGAACTGGCGGCGGCCGGCGTCGCCAGCGTGCTGGTACCGTTCCCACACGCCGTCGACGACCATCAGACGCTGAACGCGCGCTTCCTCTCGGCAGCCGGAGCTGCCCGCCTGCTGCCACAGGATCAGTTGAGCCCGCAGGCGATCGCCGAACTGCAGCAGTACACACGCGCCGAACTGCAGTCGATGGCCGAGAAGGCGCGTGCCCTGGCCAGGCCGGACGCGACGGCGACACTGGCCCGCATGTGTGAGGAGCTTGCCGCGTGAAGCACAAGGTCAAGAGCATTCATTTCGTCGGCATCGGTGGCGCCGGCATGAGCGGTATCGCCGAAGTCCTGGCGAATCTCGGCTTCACGGTCAGCGGTTCGGATCTGGCAGACAGCGCGACGACCAGGCGACTTGCCGCGCTCGGTGTCCGCACGCTGGTTGGCCATGCCGCCGAGAACGTCAGCACGGCCGACGCCGTCGTGATCTCGTCAGCGGTCAGGTCCGACAACCCGGAGGTCATCGCTGCCCGCGCCCGCAAGGTGCCGGTTGTGCCAAGGGCGCAGATGCTCGCCGAGCTGATGCGGCTGAAGCATGGAATCGCTGTCGCCGGAACCCATGGCAAGACCACCACCACCAGTCTGGTGGCCTCGATTCTCGCCGAAGGCGGCATGGACCCGACCTTCGTCATTGGCGGCCGTCTCAACGCTGCCGGCGCCAATGCCCGGCTCGGCTCGGGTGACTTTCTCGTCGCCGAGGCCGACGAGTCCGACGCCTCGTTCCTCCTGTTGTCGCCGGTGTTGTCGATCATCACCAATATCGACAGCGACCACATGGAAACCTATGGCCATGACTTCAGTCGCCTGAAGCAGGCCTTCGTGGACTTCGTCCAGCGCCTGCCGTTCTACGGTGTCGCGGTGCTCTGTGCCGACGACGCCAACGTGCGCGAGATCATGCCGCTGGTCAGCAAACAGATCGTCACCTACGGCCTCGATCCGGCAGCCAACGTATACGCCGAGAACGTTGCCGCCGTCGACGGCCAGATGCATTTCGCCTGCGTGCGGGTCAATGGCAGCGTCAGCCGGCTGTCGATCAGGCTCAATCTGCCGGGTCGCCACAACGTCCTCAATGCGCTGGCAGCGATTGCCGTCGCCAGCGAACTCGGGGTGGCTGATGCCGCGATCGTCAAGGCGCTGGCCGAGTTCCGCGGTGTCGGCCGCCGCTTCCAGCGCTACGGCGAGCTGCCGCTGCCGCAGGGTGGGAGCGTCACGCTGGTTGATGATTACGGGCATCACCCGGTCGAGATGCGCGCGACGCTTGCCGCCGCGCGCGGCGCCTTTCCGGGGCGCCGCCTGTTGCTGGCCTTCCAGCCGCATCGCTACACGCGTACGCGCGACTGCTTCGATGACTTCGTCAAGGTGCTCAGCGGCGTCGACGCGCTGGTGCTCGGCGAAGTCTATGCTGCCGGTGAACAGCCGATCGTCGCCGCCGATGGTCGTGCGCTCGCCCGTGCCCTGCGCGTCATCGGCAAGGTCGAACCGGTCTTCGTTGACGACGTTGCGGATCTGCCACAGGCGATTCGCGATGCCGCGCGCGATGGCGACGTGGTGATGACGATGGGTGCCGGTTCGATCGGCACGGTTCCCGGCAAGCTGCTGGCCGGCTAGGGGAAGAGCGATGAACATCAGCGATTTCGGCAAGGTTGCGGTACTCTTCGGCGGCCGCTCGGCCGAGCGGGAGGTCTCGCTGAGCAGTGGCGCACGCGTTCTCGCGGCACTGCAGCGCCAGGGAGTCGACGCGCAGGCCTTCGACCCGGCGACGCGCCGGCTCGAAGAGCTCACGGCATTCGACCGCGCCTTCATCGCGTTGCACGGGCGCTACGGCGAGGACGGGACCATCCAGGGTGCCCTCGAGCTGATGGGTGTTCCGTACACCGGCAGCGGCGTGATGGCCTCGGCGCTGGGAATGGACAAGTGGCGCAGCAAGCTGCTCTGGCAGGCAGCGGGCCTGCCGATCCCGGACTACGTGGTTCTCGAAGCCGGCAGCGACTTTGCTCGCGTCGAGGCCGAGTTGGGACTGCCGCTCTTCGTCAAGCCGGCCTGCGAAGGTTCCTCGATCGGTATCAGCAAGGTCCGGCAGGCCGGACAACTCGGCGCCGCGCATGCGGCAGCAGCCCGCCACGATCCGCTGGTACTCGCCGAACGGGCGATTCTCGGTGGCGAGTACACGGCCGCGATTCTCGGCGATGAGGCGCTGCCGATCATCAAGATCGAGCCAGGCAGCGACTTCTACGATTACGAGGCCAAGTACTTCCGCGACGACACGGTCTATCGCTGCCCATGCGGGTTGCCCGAAGAGCGCGAGCGTGAGCTGCGGGCGCTGGCGCTGAAAGCCTTTCGCGTGCTTGGCGGGCGCGGCTGGGGGCGGGTGGACTTCCTGATGGACGAAGCCTGCGGCGGTCGCGCCTACCTGCTCGAGGTGAATACATCGCCGGGCATGACCGACCATTCACTCGTGCCGATGGCTGCTCGCGTCGCCGGCATCAGTTACGACGAACTGGTGCTCCGCGTGCTCGCGCTTGCCACCCTGGGATGAACGATGTGGCACAAACCACACCTCCTGAAAGCCATCGCCGACCTGCTCTTTCTCGCTGCTGGGGCAGCCCTGCTGGTGGCTGCGGTCGTCTGGGGCTCGTCACGTCTGCGGCTGTTTCCCCTCGCAGAAGTGCAGGTGATGAGCGAACTGCGGGTCGTGCAGCGGCAGCAGATGGAGGAAGCGATGGCCGACCTCTTGCGCGGCAACTTCTTCACCGTCGACCTCGAGGCGCTGCGGCGAGCGCTCGAGGAGCTGCCCTGGGTGCGCCGCGCCGAGCTGTGGCGCAAGTGGCCATCGCGTATCGAAGTCCGCATCGAGGAGCACAAGGCGGCTGCCCACTGGGGAGACGGCAACGGCGAGCTGGTCAATACCTTCGGCGAAGTCTTTGCTGCTTCGTTGCCCGACGAGCAGCGGCTTCCCCGGCTCAGCGGACCAGGCGGTACCGCGCGCGAGGTGCTGCGGCGCTACGGAGAGTTCGCCGAGTTGCTCAAACCGGCCAGACTGCAGCCCGCGCAGCTGAGCCTGTCAGCGCGCCTGGCCTGGGCCGTCAGGCTGGAGGACGGGATGCTGGTTGAACTGGGCCGCGAACAGGCAAAGGCGCCGATTCGCATGCGCCTGCAACGCTTCGTCGACCACTACCCGAACATGGCGGACGCCCGACATGGGCGGCCCGTCGCGGTGGACATGCGGTATCCAAACGGTTTCGCATTGCGCTTTGCAGCCAGTGCGGTTCAAGAAGTCAAAGGAATGAGATGAGCAGGGATAGCAAGGATCTGATCGTTGGACTCGACATCGGCACTTCGAAGATTGTTGCCCTGGTTGCCGAAGTCACTCCCGAGGGGCGCCTCAACGTCATCGGCATGGGCTCGCAGGAATCGAGGGGGCTGAAAAAGGGCGTCGTGGTCAACATCGAGGAGACCGTCGCCACCATCTCGCGCGTTCTCCAGGAAGTCGAGTTGATGGCCGACTGCAAGGTACGCGACGTCTACACCGGGATTGCCGGCAGTCACATCCGCAGCTTCAACTCGAACGGAATGGTGGCGATCAAGGACAAGGAAGTCACTCCGATGGATGTCGAGCGCGTCATCGAGACCGCGCGGGCGATGCCGATCCCGGCGGACCAGGAGATCCTCCACATCCTGACGCAGGAATTCATCATCGACGACCAGGATGGCATTCGCGAGCCGATCGGCATGAGCGGTTTCCGCCTCGAGGTGAAGGTGCACATCGTCACCGGTGCGGTTTCGGCGGCCCAGAACATCGTCAAGTGCGTGCGCCGCTGCGGTCTCGAAGTCAATGATCTGGTCCTGCAACCGCTGGCTTCGAGTTGCGCGGTGCTTTCGGATGACGAGAAGGACCTCGGCATCTGCCTGATCGATATCGGTGGCGGCACGACCGACCTGGCGGTCTGGACCCAGGGGGCGATCCGTCACACCTCGGTGATTCCGATTGCCGGCGACCAGGTGACGAACGACATCGCGATGGCGCTGCGCACGCCGACGCGCGAGGCGGAAGACATCAAGCGCAAGTACGGCTGCGCGCTGGCGCATCTCGCGGACCCCGAGGACGTCCTCGACGTCGCCGGGGTCGACGACCGTCCTTCGCGCAAGCTGTCGCGGCGGGCGCTCGCCGATGTCATCCAGCCGCGGGTCGAGGAACTCTACGAACTGATCCAGGCGGAACTGCGCCGCTCGGGTTTCGAGGATGTCCTGTCGTCCGGGATCGTCCTCACCGGGGGTGCTTCGGTGATGCCGGGGATGATCGAGCTGGGCGAGGAGATCTTCCACATGCCGGTCCGCCTGGGCGTGCCGAAGTATCAGGGGGCGCTCGCCGATGTCGTCCAGAGCCCGCGTTTCGCGACCGCCTGCGGTCTGTTGCTCGAAGCCCACACGCAGCGCAAGCGCGGTCTCAAGGTACGCGAGACGCGCGATGTCAAGCAGGTGTTTGGTCGCATGAAGTCGTGGTTCGAGAAGAACTTCTAAGCCTGTCAGCGATGACGAGAGGCGTTCATTTGGCAGTTGGTAAACTTTTTTAGCAGAGGAGGCGACAATGTTTGAAATCATCGACAAGGAACAGAATGAGCGGGATACGGTGATCAAGGTGATCGGCATCGGCGGTGCCGGCGGCAACGCCGTCGATCACATGATCCGCGAGGGCGTAAACGGCGTGGACTTCATCACCGCCAATACCGACTCGCAGGCGCTTGGCCGCAGCATCGCCCTGCAGAAGCTGCAGCTCGGCAAGACCGGTCTCGGCGCCGGTGCCAAGCCGGAAGCCGGGAAGAGCGCAGCGATCGAGGAGCGTGAGGCGATCGCCGCGTCGCTGCAGGGTGCGCACATGGTCTTCATCACCGCCGGCATGGGCGGCGGCACGGGCACCGGCGCGGCGCCGATCGTTGCCGAGGTGGCGCGTGAACTCGGGGTGCTGACGGTTGCCGTCGTGACCAAGCCGTTCGCCTTCGAGGGCAAACGTCTGAAAGTGGCTGAAGTCGGGATTTCGGAGCTGCAGAAGCACGTCGACTCGCTGATCGTCATCCTCAATGACCGGCTGATGGACGTCCTCGGTGAGGACGTATCCATGGACGAAGCCTTCCGTGCGGCCGACAACGTGCTGCGCAACGCGGTCGGCGGCATCGCCGAGATCATCAATTTCCCCGGGCTGGTCAACGTCGACTTCGAGGACGTGCGGACGGTCATGGGCGAAATGGGAATGGCGATGATGGGGTCGGCAAACGCAGCCGGCGTCGACCGGGCGCGGATCGCTGCCGAGCGCGCCGTTTCGTCGCCGCTGCTCGAAGGCGTGAACCTTTCCGGTGCCAAGGGTGTGCTGGTCAACATCACGGCCTCGCGGTCGTTGAAGATGAAGGAAGTCAACGAAGTGATGAACACCGTCCGCGCGTTTGCCGCCGACGACGCGCACATCATCTTCGGCGCCGTCTACGATGAGCAGATGGGCGAGGAGATTCGCGTCACGGTGGTCGCCACCGGCCTCGGTCAGGCACAGGCGAAGCAGCGGCCGTTCGAGGTGATCCGCAACGTCGAGCGCCAGGGAACCGGTACCGACGGACCGTTCGGCGTCGGCGCAATCGACTACGCCTCGCTCGATCAGGTGCCGGCAATCGTCCGCAAGGGCCGCAGTGCGACCGTCGAGGCGCTGGCCAACAGCGGCGTCGACCGCTACGACATCCCGGCGTTCCTGCGCAAGCAGGCCGACTGAGCCGGTATCCCCCCACTCCTCTGCGGGAGTCGGCGTCTGTCCAGGCCCACCGGCCTGTGCTAGAATCAGCCGATTCCCTCTTTTTTTCAGACACATGTTGAAGCAACGAACACTCAAGGCGGTGGTCAGTGCGGCTGGCGTCGGGCTCCATTCCGGCATCAAGGTGAACATGCGCCTGCGCCCGGCTGCTCCAGGAACGGGCATTGTCTTTCGCCGTATCGATCTCGATCCCGTGGTTGACCTGCCGGCATCGGCATTGCTCGTCACCGACACGCGCATGTGCTCGTGCGTCGAACGTGACGGCGCCAAGGTCGGTACCATCGAGCACCTGATGTCGGCTTTTGCCGGCCTCGGGGTCGACAACGTTTTCGTCGACATCGATGCTGCCGAGCTGCCGATCCTCGACGGGTCGGCATCGCCCTTCGTTTTCCTGATCCAGTCGGTTGGTATCGAGGAGCAGCCGGTTGCCAAGCGCTTCATCCGCATCAAGACGCCGGTCGAAGTGCGCGAGGACGATCCCGCTGGGGAAAAATGGGCCCGGCTCGATCCCCATGACGGCTTCCGGCTGTCGTTCTCGATCGGCTTCAACCACCCGGCGATCGATCGTACCGGGCAGCAGGTGACCATTGATTTTGCCGAGCACTCGTACGTGCGTGAGGTGGCGCGGGCGCGTACCTTCGGATTCATGCAGGAGGTCGAGTGGTTGCACGAGAACGGCCTGGCACAAGGGGGTGGCCTCGAAAACGCCGTCGTGCTCGACGAATATCGCGTGCTCAACGCCGACGGCCTGCGTTACAACGACGAGTTCGTCAAGCACAAGGTCCTCGACGCGATCGGTGACCTCTACCTTCTCGGTCATCCGCTGCTGGCGGCGTTCAGCGCGCACAAGTCGGGACACGCTCTGAACAACCTGCTCGCCCGCAAGCTGCTGGCCAGCCCGGAAGCCTGGGAGTATGTCAGTTTTGAAAACAGCGAACTCGCGCCGCGGGCCGTAGCGCGCTGGCTGGCAGCGCCGGCGTTCTGATCGCATGTGGCTGCTGCGCCTGCTCGCCGTCCTGACGGTGCTGGCAGTGGCCGCCGGGCTCGTGCTCTTCGTCTGCACCCGCGACAGGCGCTACCTGAGCTTCTCGTGGCGGCTCTTTCGCTACTCGCTGCTCGTCGCGCTGCTGGTCTTCGCGCTGATGATCATCGAGCGGGTCGCCGTCATTCCTGTTTAATGTGAAAGTCGCATCAGCGACTCACGAATCTCCCTTCTCCCGCGCGCGGGAGAAGGGCCGGGGATGAGGGAAACGGTCATGACTTTCATCATCCGGGGTATCTCGACAGTCATGACCGTTAGCCGAACGCGCCAGAAGATGCTCGACCGCCTCGCGCAGGGGCGACGCGGGCAGTGATTCGCGAAGGGCCGCGAGCCGTTCGCGGCTGCCGGCAGTGAGCGGCTCGCGCTGCGGATTTCTTGCCGGGGCGGGTGGCTGAACGGCGTGAACCCGGATCTGCAGGCCACGGCAATCGATACCCCGGTGCGTGAGTTCGCCCGCCAGTGTCGGTGCCAGTTGGCGCAGTTTCGCCGCCACCGCCCCGCTCTGCGCGTGAATGACCAGCATGCCCGACTTGAAGTTGGCTACGCTGCTGGCCTGCGCGAGGTGCGACGGCGCGACGTTGCGGTAGATTTCGCCCAGGCGCAGCAACAGCTGCGCGTGCGCCATGACCTTTTCGGCACCATCGGGGGCTGCGAGAAAGCGCTGCAGGGTGTCGGCCATGCGGTAGGGCTTCAGCGAAAACGGAGCGGCCATGCTAACCCTTCTGCCCGGAACCTGGCAATCGCCGCAGCCGCAGCCGACCAGCGCAGCCGGTCACGGTGCCGGCGGCAGCGACGGCTGCCGGGGCGCGCGCTCATAGACGACGAAGTCGAAGTCGGGAGCGTTGTCGTCACTGGCGGCAGCCAGAGGATTGACCCGGCCAGCCCGGCGCGACACCTCCTGCCATTGTCCGGGCGGCAGCTCGGGGAAGAAGGCATCGCCCCGGGCTTCAGCGGCAACCTCGGTCAGGTAGAGGCGTTGGGCCATCGCCAGGGTCTGCCGATACAGCTCGGCGCCGCCGATGATGAATACCTCGCCGGCGGTGCGCGCGAGATCGAGTGCCTCGGCGATCGACGTTGCCGGGCTGGCGCCGCCGGGGCGGTAGGCAGGATTCCGGCTGACGACGATGTTGTGCCGACCCGGCAGAGGACGAAAGGCATCCGGTAGCGATTCCCAAGTCTTTCGGCCCATGATCACCGGCTTGCCGCTGGTCGTCGCGCGAAAATGGCGCATGTCCTCAGGCAGGTGCCAGAGCAACTGCTGCTGTCGGCCGATGACCCGGTTCCTCGCGACGACGGCAATCAGCGAGATCATCACGACGGTCTAGACGGCGACGGGTGCGGCGATGTGCGGGTGCGGATCGTAGCCATCGAGTTCGAAGTCGTCGAAGCGGAAGCCGAAGAGGTCGGTGACCGCTGGGTTCAGCCGCATCTGCGGCAGATGGCGCGGCTCTCGCGTCAATTGCCGGCGCGCCTGTTCGAAATGGTTGCTGTACAGATGTGCGTCGCCGAGGGTGTGCACGAAGTCGCCAGCGCGATAGCCGCAGACCTGCGCCAGCATCAGCGTCAAGAGTGCGTAGGAAGCGATGTTGAAGGGAACACCGAGAAAGATGTCGGCGCTGCGCTGGTAGAGCTGGCACGAGAGGCGCGGGCGCCGGTCGTCGTCGGCAGCCGCTGCCGGTGCGACGTAGAGCTGGAAGAGTGCATGGCACGGCGGCAGCGCCATCCGCTCGACGTCGCCGGGGTTCCAGGCGGTGACCAGATGCCGGCGCGAGTCGGGATGGTGCCGCAGTCCGTCGACGAGTTGCACCATCTGGTCGATCTGGCGGCCGTCGGCAGTCTGCCAGTGGCGCCACTGGTGGCCATAAACCGGCCCGAGATCGCCGTTGGCGTCGGCCCATTCATCCCAGATGCGAACACCGTTCTCGTGCAGGTAGCGGATGTTCGTCTCGCCGCGAAGGAACCACAGCAGCTCGTGGATGATCGAGCGCAGGTGAAGTCGCTTGGTTGTCAGAAGGGGGAAACCGGCGTCCAGGTCGAAACGCATCTGCCAGCCGAATACCGAGAGCGTACCGGTGCCCGTACGGTCGCCCTTCACGCAGCCCCTGTCCAGCACGTGCTGCATCAAATCCAGATACTGCCGCATGTTTCGTGTCTGTCGATCGCCCAGCCGGCATTGTAAGCGATGGCGGGGCGCGTGCCCGTTTCCTGGTAGCGGCCGCGACGTGGCGTCGGGATCGCGTGCGTCCGCCGCGCGGATTGCCGGCATGCATTACAATGGTGCGTCTCCACTTGGCGATCCGTGACGAGGCTGGCTCCTTGATGATTCTGAACCTGTTCCCGCAGCGTCCCGACCATCCGCTGGCCGATGGCAAGGAGTTGAAGCGGATCATCGCCGAACTGCTGGTTGAGAGGCCGGGAAACGCCGTCGACGAAGTGACGAGCTGGTTCGAATCGCTCAAGCATGCCAGCAACTTCCGCGTCGATCGTTACTTCGATGTCCTGCGCCAGCTCGATGAGGCCGCCCAGCCGCATCTGCGTCGGCTCGCCCGGGACTATGTACAGTCGCCCCACCTGTCGCCGGCCGAGCAGGGGCGCATCTGGACGCGCTGCCACGCTTTCTGGAGCGAGGTCGCGGCGAGCTATTCCCTGTGTCTGGCGCGTGCGCGGCTCAACTCGACGAGCAAGGGCAGCGAGGCACTGAAGGCGTCTCTGCCGCTGGCGGAAGCGCGCCTGCTGGCAGCACGCCGCTGCCAGCTCAAGTGGCGCGCCTACCGCTATGTCGCGGCCGGCGCCGAGCTTTGGCAGAGCCTGGGTGCGAGCTGTCTGGCTGCGGAGCAGGCTGGCTACGCGCAGAAGTCGCTGCAGCTCTATCCGGGACAACACGGACTGAGCAACGTCCAGCAGCAGTACATCCACGCGCTGGTCCTAGGCGCATCGTCGATGGACGGCCTCGCGCCGGAGCAGATCGAACTGGCGGATCGGTTGATCGCTCACTTTCTGTCCGCTTTCGTCCTCGCGGCAGTGCCACGCTCGGATAGTGTCTATTGGGTCGACGCCGCCACCGGCGACCCGCCGGCACCGCTGAGCCGTCGTCCGGCCGTACTGCGGCCCAGCCTGCGTTATCTCTCTCCCGGGCCGGCACTGGCGGCGCTCAACGAGCTGATCCACCGTGTCGAACATGGAGAGCTGCCGGCCGATCTCAACCTTGGCGGCGAGTATCCGCCGAAGGTAGTGCTCGCGGTGCTGCGCCACCTGCGTCCGTACTGGGCGCTGCAGCCACCACAGCGGCGTCACCGGCGACACGCCGTCAGGACGCAGATGACCGTGCTCGAGGGCTTCGAGCAGTGCTACATGGTCTTCGCCGGGGCCACGCTGCACCTGCAGGGGGACGCCGCCCGGCAACAGTGGCTGGTGGACAACATCAGCCTTGGTGGCTTTCGGGCCCTCCTGGACGCTTCGCCCGAGGGCAGCGTCCGGCTGGGCGCCCTGCTCTGCATGCAGGCGGAAGGGGCTGACAACTGGCTCCTCGGCGTTGTCAGGCGACTCGGAGTGCTGCCGGATGGCGTTGCCAGCGTTGGCGTGCAGGTACTTTCGCGGCGAGCGAGAAGCGTCGATCTGCGGCCACGGCGCAGCGGTTTTGCTGCCGCGGTGGCCATCCCCGGCATCTGCCTCGGTGAACACGGCGACGCGGGCGTGCTGCGAATCGTCCTGCCGCCGGGCGGTTTCCAGGTGCGCGAAAGCCTCGACCTGAGCCTGGATGGCCAGCTCAGTGTGCTCGTCCCGCTGGAAGTCGAGGAAGGTGGCGCCGACTTCGAGATTGCCCTCTTTCGCCAGCAGGGGGGCGCCTGAGCCGGACCGGCATCAGGCGGCTGGCGATCGCTGCGCCGATTTCGGCCGGAAGGCCTTGACGATCTCGGCGCGCGTCTCGATGTAAGGGCCGCCCAGCAGGTCGATGCAATACGGAATGGCGGCAAAGATGCCGTTGACCCGCACGCTGCCATCGGCGGCCCTGAGCCCTTCGAGTGTTTCGCGGATCGCTTTCGGCTGCCCGGGCAGGTTCACGATCAGCGCTTGGCGACGGATGACCGCGACCTGGCGCGAGAGGATCGCTGTCGGCACGAAGTTCAGACTGATGCGCCGCATTTCCTCGCCGAAACCGGGCATCAGCCTGTCGGCAACGGCCAGCGTCGCTTCCGGAGTCAGATCGCGAGCGGCGGGTCCGGTGCCGCCGGTGGTCAGCACGAGATGACAGCCGACGCGGTCGACGAGGTCGATCAGTGTCTGCTCGATCGACCCGCGATCATCGGCGATCAGGCGTCGCTCGCTTCGCCATCGACTGCTCAGGGCAAGGCGCAACCAGTCGTCGAGAGCCGGTAGCCCCTGATCCTGGTAAACGCCCTGTGAAGCGCGATCACTGATCGACACCAGGCCGACCAGGAGTTCCTCACTGCTGTCCATCGTTCCCGTCACTGTTCGCTGCGACCCTTTCCTGTTCGATTTCCCGCAGCAGCCGAAACAACGCGCGATAGCTGCGTGGTGCTTTGCCCTGCGCCTGCTCGGCGAGCGCTGCCCGCCGCAGCGAGCGAAGCTGCTGCAGGTCGGCCGACGGCGAGCGGCCGGCGATGGTGAACAGCAGTTGCTCATCGGCGAGCAGTTCGCTGCGCAGGCGCTCGACGCGGTGCAGCAGCGCCGTCTCGTCGGCGGACTCGCCGCGCGCCGCCGCCAGGACCTCGCGAATCGGCTGTGGGTCCACATCCCGCATCAGGCGGCCGATATACTGCATCTGCCGGCGCCGTGCGTCGTCGTGACGCGCCATGCTGCGCGCCTGGTCGATCGCCAGCCGCAGGTCGTCGGGCAGCTCGACCTGGCGCAGGCGGTCGATGGGCAGCGCCACGAGTTCCTCGCCGAGTCCCTGCAGTTCGGTCATGGCGCGCTTGCGCTGCGTCTTCGACGGCGGTTGCGGATCTTCCTGGGAATCGGCTGCTGTGGTGTGGCTGTTCATTGGCGCTGTGCGATGGTTGTCGAGGGCGGCTGGTCGGCCGGGCGGCTGCGCCGTGAGCTGCTATGATAACGGCTTTTCCCGCCGGCCAGACCCCATGTCCCGTTCAGCCCCGCCCGCCAGCAGCGAATCACGCTTCAGTCACAGCCTCGACACGTTGCGGGAACTGGCGGGCGATGTCCTCGCGCACGCCGCCAAGCAGGGAGCGAGTGCTTGCGAGGTCGATGTGTCGACGGGCTTCGGGCAGTCGGTAAGCGTGCGCTGCGGCGAGGTGGAAACCATCGAATACAACCGGGACAAGGGCGTCTCGGTTTCGGTCTACCTCGGCCAGCGCAAGGGACATGCCAATACCTCCGACTTCTCGCTCAAGGCGGTGCGCGAAACCGTCGAGGCGGCGCTGAACATCGCCCGTTTCACCGCCGCCGATCCCTGCGCCGGTCTGGCTGACGCTGCGCTGCTGGCGACTGGCGCCGGCAGCCAGCCGGACCTCGACCTCTACCACCCGTGGCTGCTTTCGGTCGAAGATGCCGTCGCGATCGCTCGCCGCTGCGAGCAGGCAGCCTTCGCCGTCAGTCCCGCGATCAGCAATTCCGAAGGCGCGACGGTGTCGATCCAGGAGGGGCAGTTCGTTGCCGCCAACAGCCTGGGTTTCATCGCCGGCTATCCGAGTTCGCGCCACTACCTGTCGTGCTCATTGATCGCCGGGACGAACGACGGCATGCAGCGGGACGACTGGTACGAGGTCGCTCGTGATCCGCTGGCGCTCGGATCAGCCGAGGCGATCGGCGAGCGCGCGGCGCAGCGTGCGCTGTCCCGTCTCGGCGCGCGCAAGATCAGAACATGCAAGGTGCCGGTGCTGTTCGAGGCGCCGCTGGCCGCATCGCTGATCGGCAACTTCGTGCATGCGGCGAGCGGCGGCAGCCTCTATCGCCGGACTTCCTTCCTCCTCGACAGCCTGGGCAAGCGCGTCTTCTCGCGCAAGCTGCGCATCAGCGAGCGGCCGCATCTGCCATGTGCTCTCGCGAGTAGCTACTTCGACAACGACGGCGTCGCCACGCACGACCGCGAAGTGGTCGACAACGGTCGCCTGCAGGGCTACTTCCTCAGCGCCTACAGCGCCCGCAAGCTCGGCATGCAGACGACTGGCAACGCCGGCGGCTGCCACAACCTGATCGTCCGCCCGGGCAAGCGCGACCTGCCGGGGCTGCTGCGCAAGATGGAGCGCGGACTGTTGGTGACCGAGCTGCTCGGGCAGGGGGTGAACTATGTGACCGGCGACTACTCGCGCGGCGCTGCCGGCTACTGGGTCGAAGGAGGCGCCATCGTGCACCCGGTGGAAGGCGTCACGATTGCCGGCAACCTGCGCGATATGTTCAGGAACATCGCGGCGGTGGGTGCGGACGTCGTCGTTCGCGGTTCGAAGCAGGTCGGTTCGATCCTGATCGAACAGATGAAGGTGGCTGGCGATTGATTCGTCACGCCGACGGTGGACCGCTGGCGGCGCCTGCACCGGCAAGTCCTTGTTTCACGCACGGCTGCTTTGGCTATAATCGCCGTGCAACTCGCTGACAACAAATCCTACAGGAGACAAAATCGTGGAAAGACGGTCCTTCTTGAAAAATGCTGGCGCCGGTCTGGCTGCCGGTACCATGGCCATGCCGGCAATCGCCCAGAATGCGCCGACGATCAAGTGGCGGCTTGCTTCGAGCTTCCCGAAGAGCCTCGACACCATCTACGGTGGTGCCGAAGTCATGGCCAAGCGGGTTGCCGAAGCGACTGGCGGCAAGTTCCAGATCCAGGTTTTCGCCGGCGGCGAGATCGTTCCCGGGCCGGCCGTCTTCGATGCGGTCAAGGACGGCACCGTTGAAATGGGGCATACCGTCTCCTACTACTTCTTCGGCAAGGACCCCACCTACGCGCTGGAGACCGCGGTCCCCTTCGGCATGACCAATCGCATGATGGACGCCTGGATGCGCCATGGCAACGGCGCCAAGCTGCTTGGCGAGTTCTTCGCCAAGTCGAACATCATGACCATTCCCTGCGGCAACACGACGACGCAGATGGGCGGCTGGTACCGCAAGGAAATCAAGACAGTGGCTGACCTCAACGGCCTGAAGATCCGCATCGGCGGCTTCGCCGGCTCCGTTCTCAGCAAGCTCGGCGCCGTGCCGCAGCAGATTCCGGCTGGCGACATCTATCCGGCGCTCGAGAAGGGAACGATCGACGCGGCCGAGTGGATCGGCCCCTACGATGACCAGAAGCTCGGCTTCAACAAGGTCGCCAAGTTCTATTACTATCCGGGATGGTGGGAGGGCGGTCCGCAGGTGTCGGCCTACGTCAACCTGAAGAAGTGGGCAGAGTTGCCGAAGGAGTACCAGACCATCCTGCAGATCGCCTGTGCCGATGCGCACGTGGACATGGTCGCCAAGTACGATGCCAGGAATCCGACGGCGCTGAAGCAGCTCGTTGGCTCGGGAACGCAGTTGAAGCAGTTCCCGAAGCAAGTCGTGGACGCCTGCTACAAGGCCGCAATGGAGCTTTACGCAGAGACGTCGGCGAAGAACGCCCAGTTCAAGAAGGTGTACGACGACTACAAGAAGTTCATGGACGACCAGATCCTCTGGTTGCGCGTTGCCGAGGGTTCGTACACCAACTACATCTTCAGCAAGCGGTAGGACGTCCTTGCCGCGCGCAGCGGCTACCGGCTGCGCGTTGCCGGAAGGGGTAGAGAAAGGGGACCGGGGCACTTCGCCCCGGTCCCCTTTCTTTGCTGCAGCATCCCGGCGACCCCAGCCCGTCGGGCTGACATCAGGGCTACTTGGTCTGCTCCTGCTTCATCGCGTCGCGGATGGCCTTGCTCGCCGCATCGTCGGCGTCGGCTGCCGCGTCCTTGGGCGCTTCCAGTCCGGGCGGGGTTGCCGGTGTGCCGTAGTCTGAGCTCGGCATCTCGATCTGCACCGAATCGAGATCGACCTTGACGTCCTTGTCGAGGCCGAAGGTGACCAATTGCGGAAAGAAGATGAGGATTGCGACCATGATGATCTGGATGCAGACGAAGGGGATTGCCCCCCAGTAGATGTCAGTCGTCTTGACCGCGGCCGGCGCCACCGATCGCAGGTAGAAGAGCGCGAAGCCGAACGGCGGATGCATGAACGAAGTCTGCATGTTCACCGCCAGCAGCACACCGAACCAGATCAGGTCGATTCCCAGCGCCTGCGCGACCGGTCCGAGCAGTGGCACGACGATGAACGAGAGCTCGAAGAAGTCGAGGAAGAAGGCGAGCAGGAAGACGAGCACGTTGACGACGATCAGGAAACCGACTTCGCCGCCGGGCAGTCCGGTCAGCAGGTGCTCGACCCAGCGGTGGCCATCGACGCCGTAGAACGTCAGCGAGAACACGCGAGCGCCGACGAGGATGAAAACGACGAAGGTGGTCAGTTTGGCGGTCGTTTCCATCGCCTGCCGGAGCAGGCTCCAGCTCAGTCGCCTGCGCGCCAGCGCCATGATCAGTGCGCCGGTGGCACCCATCGCGCCGCCTTCGGTCGGCGTTGCGATGCCGAGGAAGATCGTCCCGAGGACGAGAAAGATCAGGAACAGCGGTGGCAGCAGCGTTGTCAGCACGCGCATCAGCAGTCTGGCGCCGTGCAGGGTGCGTGCCTCGGCTGGCAATGCAGGTGCCCAGCGCGGCTTGAAGATGGCGACGAGGATCACGTAGCCGACGTAAAAAACCGTCAGTACCATGGCGGGCAGAAAAGCGCCCTTGTACATGTCGCCGACCGACTTGCCGAGCTGGTCGGCCATGATGATCAGCACCAGCGATGGCGGAACGATCTGCGCCAGCGTTCCCGAAGCGGCGATGACACCGGTGGCGAGCTTGGTGTCGTAGCCGTAGCGCAACATGATCGGCAGCGAGATCAGCCCCATCGAGATGACCGACGCGGCGACGACGCCGGTCGTCGCGGCGAGCAGCGCGCCGACGAAGATCACCGCCAAGGCGAGGCCGCCGCGCAGCGGCCCGAAGAGCTGGCCGATGGTGTCGAGCAGGTCCTCGGCCATCCCCGAACGTTCGAGGATCAGTCCCATGAAGGTGAAGAACGGGATCGCCAGCAGCGTGTCGTTGTTCATGATGCCGAAGATGCGATCCGGCAGGGCCTGGAACAACTGCGGTCCAAGCAGCCCGAGTTCGATGCCGATGAGGCCGAAGAAGATGCCGTTGGCTGCGAGCGCGAAGGCGACCGGGAAGCCGACGAGGAGGAAGAGGACCATCGAGGCGAAGATGATCGGTGCCATGTTGGCGATCAGGAAATCGGTCATCAGATCTCTCCCTTCTGCGCCTTGATCGCCAGCGCCAGCTCTTCCTCAGGTGTCGGCTTGTGGCCCTTCTCCGTCGGGTCGGGGCAGAGACCCTGGAGGAAGCCGAAGCGCTTGATCAGCTCCGAGATCCCCTGCAGAACCAGCAGGAAAAAACCGATCGGCACCAGCAGGCGGACCGGCCATACGGCCAGGCCCCCGGCGTTGCTCGACTGTTCATTGCTGTGCAGGGCGAGGAGGAAGATCGGCCACGACATGTACATGATGGCGATCGCCATCGGCAGCAGGAAGAAGATGATGCCGAAGATGTCGATCCAGGCCTGGCCGCGGCGACTCAGCCGGCCGGCGATCAGATCGATTCGCACATGTTCGTTGCGCATCAGCGTGTAGCCGGCGCCGAGCAGGAAGATCGCCGAAAACAGGTACCACTGGATCTCGAGAAAGGCGTTCGAGCTGTAGTTCCAGACGTAGCGCATCACCGCGTTACCGGCGCCAATCAGGGTGACGACCAGGATGAGCCAGATCAAAGCCTTGCCGACGCGCTCGGTGAGGGCGTCGATCAGGCCGGAGAGCTTGAGCAAAGCGTTCACGGGTGTTCCTCCATAAGCGAGCGAAGCTGCCTCTCCTCCTTGCCCCGATCGCTTGCGCCTTGCCTCGTTACGGGCAATTCATCGGGTGCTGCCGCCGTACCCGGATGCCGCTGCGAGCCGCGGAACTCCGAGATGTTCGATTATGGCACATCTTTGCCCCATGCAAACGTGCTCGCGGTCACCACGAGGATTCCCGCGCCGCAGAACAAATAAGCCGGTAAATCATGAGGATGGACCTTCGCCGGCGACTTCTCCGGCAAGCGTTGCGCGGCTGCCGCGCAGCCTTGTGAGCACCGGGGGCTGTTTCTGAAGCAGCCGGAGCCAGCTTGGCACGGGTGCCGGCGTGCGCCGCGGGCGCGGCCAGGCGAGCACCGGGACCGCAGCATGCGGCCCCCGGCGCCCCGCTAGAAAAAGCGCCACCCGACGTAAAGACAGGCGATCGCGACGTGGCCCAGCATCAGCGGAAAGGCGATCATCGTGTAGCGCGCGAAGTGGAACGGGATGCCGTTGCGTTCGGCGATGCCGGCGACGGTGAGGTTGGCGCTGGCACCGATCAGGGTTCCGTTGCCGCCCAGGCAGGCGCCCAGCGAGAGGCACCACCAGAGTGGCACGAGTGCGTCACTGCCACCGAACGCGGGGGCCATCGACTTGATCAGCGGGATCATCGTCGCCACGAACGGGATGTTGTCGACGATTGCCGACAGCACTGCCGAGGCCCAGAGGACGCTCATGCCGGTGCGGGTGAAATCGCCGCCGGTGGCGGCCAGCAGCCGGTCGGCCAGGAGCTGCAGCAAACCCGCATGCTCGACGCCGGCGATGACGATGAACAGGCCGACGAAGAAGAAGATGGTGATCCACTCGACTTCGTTGAACACCTTGACCACCGCTGCCGACTGCTCCTCGGCGGACTTGCCGAGGTTGTCGAGCATCAGCAGCAGTGCCGCACCGGCGATGCCGATGGTGCCGGAGTCGAGGCCGAGCGTCCGTGCCATGACGAAGGCGGACATCACCAGTGCCAGGACGAGTGTCGCCAGGCGCAGCAGGCGTGGATCGCTGATCGCCTGCCTTTCGTCGAACTGCATCACACGCGCGCGCAACTCGGGCGAGGCCCGCAGCCGCCTGCCCCAGATCAGGTGCATCGAGACGACATGCACGACCAGGATGACGACGACGACGGGCGCCAGGTTGAGGACGAAGTCGTTGAACGTCAGTCCGACCTGGCCGCCGATGAGGATGTTCGGCGGATCGCCGATCAGCGTCGCCGTGCCGCCGATGTTCGACGCCAGGATCTGCGAGAAGAGGAAGGGGTAGGGATTGACCTTCAGCGCCTCGGTGATGATCAGCGTCACCGGCACGACCAGCAATACCGTGGTGACGTTGTCGAGCAGCGCCGAGACGACGGCGGTGACCGCCGCGAGCATTGCCAGAATGCCGGCCGGGCTGGCCTTGACGAGCTTAGCGGACCAGATCGCGAGATACTCGAAAATGCCGCACTTGCGGGTGATCGAGACGATGATCATCATGCCGACGAGCAGCCCGATGGTGTTGAAGTCGATGCCGGCGACTGCCTGCTCCTGTGTCAACAGACCGAACATGATCATCAGCATGGCGCCGAGCAGGGCGATGATCGAGCGGTTGAGCCGCTCGCTGATGATCACGCCGTAGGTGACGATCATCACCACGGTCGACAGCCAGAGCGGATCGAGCCCGAAAAGCACGGTCGAGGTCGTCGCATGCATCATCTCATCCTCCCGAGGCGGGCCAGCACATCCCAGACCGAGACGATTCCGATGAGCTGGCGGTGCTCGACGACAGGCAGGATGTTGCGCTGCCGGTGGAGATAGAGCATGGCGTTCATCAGCGTGCTGTCTGGCCCGATCACCGGCACCTCGGGGTCGATGTGCCGGCTGACCGGATCGTCGGCGACGGCGTCGATCCGCTCCTGCAGATTGGCCAGGGTGTCCTGCATGAAGCTCCCCTGCAGGCGGCTCAAGGGATGCTGCGCATCCTCCAGTCGGAGCACGCGCGGCATGGCGAGGGCGATCAGCCGGCTGCGCGGCAGCATGCCGACGTAGTGGCCATCATCTTCGGCGACCGGCAGTGCCGGCAGGCGGTGGTGGACCATCGCCTGCAGGGCGGCGAGCAGCGGGTCCGTGGGTTTCAGCACGACCGGTGGTTGCGACATGACCGATCGACAGAGGTTGTCGGCATCAGGTTTCATGATTCTCCTGGAGTCGGGAAAGAGGCTGGGTGGGAACGTTGCCGCGGCGCCGCGAGGGTCGGGGCGTGTCCGTCGACTGGTGCCGGGAAGCATCCCGGACGTACGGACTGCAGCTTGAGCGAGGTCGTTGCAGGCAGTATGCCGAGGCCGTCGCGTGGCTGTCAACCGCTCGCGCCGTGGTCGCGCGCGGCAGCCGGGCTGATCCGATAGCAGGCGGCATAGAGTGCCGGCAGGAAGAGCAGCGTCAGCAGCGTGGCGACGATCAGCCCACCCATGATCGCCACCGCCATCGGGCCCCAGAAGACGCTGCGTGTCAGCGGGATCATCGCCAGGATGGAGGCGGCGGCGGTCAGCATGATCGGCCGGAAGCGGCGCACGGTCGAGCCGACGATC
>ERZ761607.1221-NODE-1221-length-33811-cov-6.085703_pt1 | contig 33811 bp, 31 predicted proteins | sample MGYA00511164_ERZ761607 | MGnify/ENA primary metagenome ERZ761607 (study PRJEB28899, sample SAMN02445080) | bioreactor sludge metagenome | biome: EBPR sludge | place: Australia: Brisbane, Thorneside Wastewater Treatment Plant | collected 2011-06-22 ... | reverse complement strand
ACCACCGGACGGTGGTTGAGCCCGAAGGCGCGCTGGCGCGTTCGGTGTCGAAACCTCCGCAGCAAGGGCACCGCGCCCGCTCCGCCCGTCAGATCACGACAGTTCGCGTTCGTCGCGCACCGGGACGAGCGCGAGTGCGGCCAGCGGGAACACCGCGGCCAGTGCGAAGGTCGCGGGGTAGCCAGCCCCGGCCACGGCCAGGCCCGCGAGAGGCGGGACGGCGGCCGCGGTGAGGAACTGGGCGGTGTTCTGCACGCCGAGGGCGCGGCCGGACCAGAACGGTCCGGCCCGCTCGGCGACCGCGGTGAAGGCCAGCCCGTTGTCGGCCACGGTCACCGCGGTCGCGAGCACCACGAGCGGTACGGCGACCATCAGGTCGAGTCCCGCGGTCACGCCCAGCAGCACCATCGTCACGGCCGCTGTGATCGTCACCCAGCGCAGGGGGCGCATCCGGCTGGCGACGACGTCGGAGAGCTGCCCCACGCCGATCCGGCCGAGGGCGCCGGCCACCTGGGCGACCGCGACCAGCGCGCCGGCCGCGGCGGGCGACCAGTCCCGGTCCTGCACCAGCCAGACCAGCGCGAAGGTCCACACCACGAACTGCGGCACCACCAGCAGCACCGAGACGCCGTGGATCCGGACCAGGTAGCGGTCCGCGCGGTAGGGGTTCGGCGCCGCGGTCGGTCCGGAGGCAGGCCGCGGCGGGTCGACCACGACGATGGCGACCAGCCCTGCGGCGAGGGCGCAGGCGGCCACCGGCACCCACACCGCGGCGTACGGGCCGGAACGGTCGGCCACGACCGCCATGGTGGCGGCGGCCACGCCGACCCCGACCGGCTGCGCCATCTGCCGGATCCCCATCGCCAGCCCACGGCGGCCGGCCGGGAACCAGCCCACCACGACGCGTCCACTGGCGACGTTGCTGCTGGCGGCCGCCACGCCGGCCAGGCCCAGGCCGAGCCCCAGCGCCACGACAGACCCCGACAGCGCGGCGAGCGTCCCGAAGAGGGCAGCGCCCACCAGTCCCGCGAGCAGCACCACCCGCTCGCCCCGGCGGTCGGTCACGATCCCCCACGGCACCAGGGCGACCATCACGCCGAGCATCGGCGCGGCCGCGACCAGCCCCGCCTCGGCCAGAGTCAGGCCTCGCTGGTCGTGCAGCGCGGGGATCAGGAACGCCGGGCCGTGCACCATCACCGCCGTCGCCGCCTGCGCGAGGGTGCTCGCCGCGAGCATCGCCCAGCGCCGGCGTGCGCCGACCTGGGCCGCGGGATCGGCGAGCGAGATCACTGAACTAGTGAACGACGGTGGCGACGAAGTCGCTGTCGGCAGCCGCGGTTTCGAGACAGGTCCAGGCAATCTCGGATCTGAGACTACCCCTCCACATCGGCTCTGGTCGCGGGCCGGAGGCGAGGCGTTGGATGGAGCCATGACGACCTCGACCTTCCTCGCTCCCGTGACCGTGGACGTCGGGGCGCTGGCTCCCGAAGACGTCGTCGCGGTTGCGCGCGACGGTGCGCCGGTCGTGCTCAGCGAGGCCGCGCTGGCGGCGATCGACCTGGCCCGTGCGGTGGTCGATGAGTTGGCGGCGGCGCCCACGCCGGCGTACGGCATCTCGACCGGCTTCGGGGCGCTGGCGACCCGGCACATCCCCACCGAGATGCGCGCCCAGTTGCAGCGATCGCTGGTCCGCTCGCATGCGGCCGGGTCCGGCCCGGAGGTCGAGCGGGAGGTGGTCCGCGCGCTGATGCTGCTGCGGCTCTCGACCCTGGCGACCGGCCACACCGGGGTACGCCGCGAGACCGCGCAGCTGTTGGCGGCGCTGATCTCACACGACATCACGCCGGTGGTCCACGAGTACGGTTCGCTCGGCTGCTCCGGTGATCTGGCCCCGCTGTCCCACTGCGCGCTCGCGCTGATGGGAGAGGGCACGGTGCGCGACGCGACCGGCACGTTGGTGCCCGCCGCCGAGGCCCTCGCCGCCGCCGGACTGACTCCCGTCGAACTGGCCGCCAAGGAAGGGCTCGCGCTCATCAACGGCACCGACGGGATGTTGGGCATGCTGGTCATGGCCATCGCCGACCTGCGCCGGCTGTTGCGCACCGCCGACATCGCCGCGGCGATGTCGGTCGAGGCGCAGCTGGCCACCGACCGGGTCTTCGCCCCGGAGCTGCAGGCGATCCGGCCGCACCCGGGCCAGGCTCTCTCGGCGGCCAACCTGGTGGCGCTGCTGGCCGACTCTGGGGTGGTGGCGAGCCATCGCGGCCCGGACTGCAACCGCGTCCAGGACGCCTACTCGCTGCGCTGCTCGCCGCAGGTTCACGGCGCCGCACGCGACACCGTCGAGCACGCCGCGACCGTCGCCGCGCGCGAGCTTGCCGCGGCCGTCGACAACCCCGTGGTGCTTGCGGAGGAGGGCCGGGTGGAGTCCAACGGCAACTTCCACGGCGCGCCCGTGGCCTACGTGCTCGACTTCCTCGCCATCGTGGCGGCGGACGTCGCCAGCATCAGCGAACGGCGGACTGACCGGTTCCTCGACAAGGCGCGCAACCACGGGCTGCCGCCGTTCCTGGCGGGCGACCCCGGCGTGGACAGCGGCCACATGATCGCGCAGTACACCCAGGCCGCGATCGTCTCGGAGCTCAAGCGGCTCGCCGTACCCGCCTCGGTCGACTCCATCCCCTCCAGCGCCATGCAGGAGGACCACGTGTCGATGGGCTGGTCGGCCGCGCGCAAGCTGCGGCGTTCCGTCGACGGCCTCACTCGAGTGGTGGCGATCGAGCTGCTCACCGCGGCTCGTGCCCTCGACCTGCGCGCGCCCCTCCAGCCCGCCTCGGCCACCGCCGCCGTGGTCGCCCTCTTCCGCTACTCCGGCATCGAGGGCCCCGGCCCCGACCGCCACCTCGCGCCCGAGATCGAGACCGCCGTCCAGCTGGTCGCGTCGGGCGCGGTCCTCACCGCAGTCGAGTCCGTCATTGGAGAACTGGCATGACATCGCACGAGAACGACACCAACCCGCGCCTCCCCATCCACGCCGCCCACGGCACCCAGCTGACCGCACGGTCGTGGCAGACCGAGGCGCCGCTGCGGATGCTGATGAACAACCTCGACCCCGAGAATGCCGAGCTTCCCGAGGACCTGGTCGTCTACGGCGGCACCGGCAAGGCCGCGCGCAGCTGGGAGGCCTACGACGCCTTGGTGCGCACCCTCGAGACTCTGGCCGACGACGAGACGATGCTCGTCCAGTCGGGCAAGCCGGTCGGCGTGATGAAGACCAACGAGTGGGCCCCCCGGGTGCTGATCGCCAACTCCAACCTGGTGCCCGACTGGGCCGACTGGGACGAGTTCCGCCGGCTCGAGGACCTCGGCCTGACGATGTACGGCCAGATGACCGCCGGCTCGTGGATCTACATCGGCACCCAGGGCATCCTCCAGGGCACCTTCGAGACCTTCGCGGCGGTTGCGGACAAGCGGTTCGGCGGCACCCTGGCCGGCACGATCACCGTCACCGCGGGCCTCGGCGGGATGGGCGGCGCGCAGCCGCTGGCCGTGACCATGAACGACGGCGTCGCGATCTGCATCGAGTGCGACCCCGCGCGCATCCAGCGAAGGATCGACCACCGCTACCTCGACGTCCAGGCGGACTCGCTCGAGGACGCCGTACGGATGGCGGTCGACGCCCGCGACGCGAAGAGGCCGCTGTCGATCGGCGTCCTCGGCAACGCCGCGGAGCTGTTGCCGCAGCTCCTGGAGTCCGACGCGCCGATCGACATCGTCACCGACCAGACCTCGGCGCACGACCCGCTGTTCTACCTGCCGGTCGGGGTCGCGTTCGAGGACTGGGAGACCGAGCGCACCGAGGACCCGACCGGCTTCACCAAGCGCGCCCAGGAGTCGATGGCCGCGCACGTGCAGGCGATGGTGGAGTTCCAGGACAAGGGCGCCGAGGTGTTCGACTACGGCAACTCGATCCGCGACGAGGCCCGCAAGGGCGGCTACGACCGTGCCTTCGAGTTCCCGGGCTTCGTGCCGGCCTACATCCGGCCGTTGTTCTGTGAGGGCAAGGGCCCGTTCCGCTGGGCCGCGCTCTCCGGTGACCCGGCCGACATCGCCGCCACCGACAAGGCGATCCTCGAACTGTTCCCCGACAACGAGCGGTTGCGGAAGTGGATCACCATGGCCGGTGAGAGGGTCGCCTTCCAGGGGCTGCCGGCCCGGATCTGCTGGCTCGGGTACGGCGAGCGCCACCTCGCGGGGTTGAAGTTCAACGAGATGGTCGCCTCGGGCGAGCTCAAGGCGCCGATCGTGATCGGCCGCGACCACCTCGACTGCGGTTCGGTCGCCTCGCCGTACCGCGAGACCGAGGCGATGCAGGACGGCTCCGACGCGATCGCGGACTGGGCGATCCTCAACGCACTGGTCAACACCGCCTCCGGCGCCACCTGGGTGTCGTTCCACCACGGTGGTGGCGTCGGCATCGGCCGCTCCCTGCACGCGGGCCAGGTCACCGTCGCCGACGGCACCGAGCTCGCCGCGCAGAAGATCGAGCGGGTGCTCACCAACGACCCAGGGATGGGCGTGATCCGGCACGTGGACGCCGGGTACGCCCGCGCCGTCGAGGTCGCCGAGGAGCGCGGCGTCCGGGTGCCGATGTCGGATAGCCCGAATTGACGGTGCGCGCGCCCGGTTGACGCCACTACCGTCCTCGGGTCACGGGGAGGCCGTCTGTTCGCGACCCCGGAGACCCCATGGACATCAGCACGTTCTACGCACTGTTCTCGGCGACCTGCTTCGCCCTGCTCGGGTTCTGGTGGAACCTGATCCAGGGCAACCCGCACTGGCTCCGTGACCCCGACACCCGGGTGGCCGTCGGCGGCGTCTACCTCGCGCTGCTGCTGCCCGCGCTGATGGGCCTGTTCGCGCAGGTCGGTGGCAACGGCACCACCACGATCTGGCGGATCAGCTTCGTCGCGATCGCGGTGGTCGGGTTCGTGACGACGGCGCGGGCGCTGCCGCACAGCCGTCGTTCGTCGGTCGACGACACCCCGACCCGAGTGGCGACCATCGTGATCTACGCGCTGATCGCCGTGGTCGGTGTGTTCCCCGAGATCGGGAAGCTCTTCGACCTCAAGGCGATCCAGGTCGAAGCGATCCTGCTGATCCTGATCGTGCTCTCTGCGCACGGCCTGGTGTGGCGGTTCATGACCTCCGGGCCGGTGCCGGGTCGGCACGAGGCGATGAATCCACCGCAGTAGGACAGTCTGACCCGCATGAGCCAGACCGCTGCCCAGGAGTTCACCGAGATCGGGGGCCGGTTCGGCGCCCTCTGCGACGCCGCCCCGGCCGGCGCGTGGGACCAGCCCGCGCCGGTCGAGGGTTGGGCCGCGCGCGACGTCGTACGCCACCTCGTCGAATGGTTCCCGTCCTTCCTCGCCGCAGGCGCGTCCGTCGAACTCCCGCCGGGTCCGTCGGTCGACGAGGACCCCGCCGGCGCCTGGCGACATCTGCAGGACCAGGTGCAGGCGCTGCTCGACGACCCCGCCACCGCCGACCGCGTGCTCAGCAACCCGCACATCGGCGACGTCCCCCTGCCTCGGGCGGTATCCCAGTTCTTCACCGCCGACGTCTTCATGCACACCTGGGACCTCGCCCGCGCCACCGGCCAGGACGCCACCCTCGACGCCGACCGGTGCGCGGCGATGCTGGCCGGCATGGAGCCGATGGAGGAGGTCATCCGGGCCAGCGGTCAGTACGGCCCCCGGGTCGAGGTGCCCGCCGACGCCGACGCGCAGACCCGGATGCTGGGGTTCATCGGACGCGACCCCTTCTGGGATTCGTCTGAGGTCTGACCGCCTTTTGTGCACTGGTAGACCAAGACGAATCGGTGGATCGCGTGCCTAGGCTGAGTCCGTGACGACCACGCCCGCTCGCGCCCGCGCCACCCTGTCCGGCATCAGCTCGCGGGCCTGGGAGCATCCCGCCGACCGCGGCGCGCTGGTCGCGCTGCGCAAGCTCCGCGGCTTCGACACCGTGCTCAAGGCGCTGTCGGGGTTCATGAACGAGCGCAAGGTGCGCCTCGACTTCATCGGTGGTGGCATCCGCGTCGACGAGCGCCAGTTCGCCGGCGTACACCGGGTGCTCGCCGAGGTCGGCCGGGTGCTCGACGTCGACCGGCTTCCCGAGGTGTACGTCGTCAACGACCCGACCACCAACGCGATGACCATCGGTCTCGACAAGCCGATCGTCGTGCTCAACTCCGCGGTGTTCGACCTCCTCGACGAGGACGAGCTCCGCTTCGTGATCGCCCACGAGCTCGGCCACGCGGTCAGCGGCCACGCGGTCTACCGGACCCTGCTCCTGTGGTTGATGAACATGACCGGGGTCTGGAACTCCATCCCCGGTGGCGCGCTCGGGATCCGGGTGATCATCGCCGGGCTGTTCGAGTGGTCGCGCAAGGCCGAGCTCTCCGCCGATCGAGCCGGGCTGCTCGCCACCCAGGACCCCGCGGTGGCGTTCCGGGTGCACATGAAGCTGGCCAGCGGCTCCGGCGACCTGCGCGACTTCGACCAGACCTCGTTCTTCGCGCAGGGCCAGGAGTATCTCGAGTCCGCCGACCTGCGCGACTCCGTGCTCAAGCTCGTGCTCAACGAGCGCGCCTCCCACCCCTACGCCGTCGTGCGTGCGGCCGAGCTCCGGCGCTGGGTCGACTCCGGCGACTACACCGCGATCCTCGGCGGCACCTACCCGCGCCGTGAGGACGACGCCACGGCGACCATGTCCGCCGCCGCTCGACAGGCGGCCGACTCCTACTCCGAAGCGTTCAAGTCCTCCCAGGATGCGCTGGGCAAGCTGGTCCACGACGTGGCCGGCTTCTTCGGCAGCGCAAAGCTCTGGTTCGACGAGCAGCTGCGCCGCACCCGCGACTGATCTGGATAGGCCGTGGGTGCAACGCCTGCTGCCGAGAAGCCCCGCTGCGTGAGGGGGCGTACGTCAGGTGCCCCTGGCGTCGTCCGAGATCACCACCCGGAGGGGTGGTCTTGTCGCTCGGCCAGCGTGCGGTTGCTCGCCGGTCCGAAGCAGCCCTGACCCAGGCCGTTGACGGCGAGGCCGGCCAGGTCGCCGGCGTCGTACTGTCCGCGGAAGGTGCCGTCGGGATAGACGCCGGCGCCGACGTCCGGGTACATGATCTCGTCCGTGGCTGCGACGTGATCGAGGCCGAAGGCGTGGCCGAGCTCGTGCAGGATCACCTCGCCCCAGGTCGGCAAGGTGTCGAGGTAGCTCTGGCTGTACGTCGCGGAGTCCGCGAGGTCCTCGCTGTCGAGCGCCACGGCGGACTGCACGATCTCGGTCACCGGTCGGCCGCGGCCGTCGGTCGCCTCGCGCAGCCGCACCGGCCCGCCCACGCCGACCGCCCCGGGAGCGACAAGTGCCGGCACCTCCTGAGCGGTGGCCCAGGCGATGAGCAGGTCCTGCCCCAGGGGGGGTCGGGTGGGCTCGACACCGAAGGGGATCTGGTGCGAGACCCCGACGTACCTCACCTCGATGCCGGTCGCCGCCGACACCTGGGCCATCCCTTGCTGGACCAGCTGCAGTTGGTCCGGCCCGACGTCGTCGGTGTTGACGGCGTACCGGATCGGCCGGCACGGGTTGAAGCTGTAGCGGACCCCGCGAGCGGCGTCGGTGAACGCATGATCCGCGCGGTTGCCTCGCGGGACGTACGTCGGGCGGACCTTCACCCTGGCGAATCGCCGGATGGGGTGCTGCCCGGTGGTGGTGAGCCGGATCCGATGCGTGCCGTACCAGTCGAGGCTCCCCGAGACCGCGAACCTGCCGTTCGCCGCGCTCCGCGTGGTGCCGAACGTGCGCCAGCCGCCGGGCAACCGGACCTGCAGCGCGACCAGCGCCTGACCTCGCGGCGTGCGGCCGCGCGCGGTGATCGGCGTTCCGGGGTGGATCCGCAGGCCGTCCCAGACGACCTTGAGTGATTCGCGGTGGGCATCAGCGCTGGCGGGAACGGCGGGGATGGCCATGACCGGGAGCAGAGCGGCGGCGAGGGCGACGGCAGCCGCGACGCCGCGCACCCGGTTCACCTTCCAGCTCACCTTCGGGAGGTGCCCACCGGTCTCTGACGGAAGCAGGTCCGTCAGCCGCTGAGCTCGCCGATCGCCTGATGGATGTCCAGGGTGCGGCGAGCCGACTCGACGTGCAGGTTCTCGACCATTCGGCCGCGGTAGGTGACCACTCCGGAGCCGGCGCCTGCCTCCCACGCCTCGAGGATGCCACGTGCGTCCTCGACCGCCGCCTCGCTGGGCGCGAAGGCCTGGTTGGCGCCCTCGACCTGACCGGGGTGGATCAGCGTCTTGCCGTCGAAGCCCAGCTCACGACCCTGACGGCACTCCACCAGGAAGCCGTCGACGTTGGAGACGTCGTTGTAGACACCGTCGAGTACGGCGATGCCGGCCGCCCGACCGGCCAGGAGTGCCTGGTGCAGGCTGGGCAGAATCGGCGCGCGGCCGGGGACGTGCTCGGCGTACAACTCCTTGACGAGGTCGTTGGTGCCGAGCACGAACGCGCTGAGCCGCTCGGAGGCTCGGGCGATGTCGAGCGCGTCGAGGATCGCCACCGGCGTCTCGACCATCGCCCAGAGGGTGGTGTGATCGGGCGCTCCCGCCGCCTCGAGCGCGCTGACGAGCTGACGCACCTCGGCGGCGCTTCCGACCTTGGGGACGACCACGGCATCCGGCCCCGCCTGGGCGGCGGCGACGAGGTCGGCGTCGTGCCACTCGGTGCCGATGCTGTTGACCCGGATGGTGAGGGTACGGCGGCCGTACTCGCCGCTGGCCGCCGCCGCGCAGGCTGCCTCGCGAGCGGCCGGCTTGGCGTCCGGCGCCACGGCGTCCTCGAGGTCGAGGATCAGCGCGTCGCAGGGGATGGACTTGGCCTTCTCCAGCGCCCGCTCGTTGGAGCTGGGCATGTAGAGGACGCTGCGCAGTGGAACGAACTCTTCGCTCATGCGTCGACCTCGATCGCGGCGTACTGCTGCTCGAGGACCGGATCGATCTTCGCCAACTGCTCGGCCAACTCGACCATCACCAAGCACTGCTTGAGCGAGGCGTCGTCCTCCATCTTGCCGTCGAGCATCACCGCGCCGGTGCCCCCGCCGCCCAGGGCGGCCATCGCGGCCACCACCCGACGCGCGTGCCGGACGTCCTCGACGCTGGGGCTGAAGACCTTGTTGGCGATCGCGATCTGCTTGGGGTGCAGCGACCAGGCGCCGACACAGCCGAGCAGGAACGCGTTGCGGAACTGGTCCTCGCACGCCACGACGTCGGTGATGTCGCCGAACGGCCCGTAGTAGGGGTAGATCCCGTGCATCGCACACGCGTCGACCATCCGGGCGATCGTGTAGTGCCACAGGTCCTGCAGGTACGTCGCGCGGGTGGCCTCGAGGTTGGCGACGCCGTCGGTGCGGGGCGGATCGTCACGCACCAGGTAGCCCGGGTGGCCGCCGCCGACCCGCGTCGTCTTCATCCGACGGTCCGCGGCCAGGTCGGCGGGGCCGAGGCTGATCCCCTGCATCCGCGGGCTGGCGCCGCAGATCTCCTCGACGTTCGCGACGCCACGCGCGGTCTCGAGGATCGCGTGCACGAGGATCGGCCGCTCCAGGCCGGCCTTTGCTTCGAGCTGAGCCAGGATCCGGTCGACGTAGTGGATGTCCTCGGCGCCCTGGACCTTCGGCACCATGATCACGTCGAGGCGGTCGCCGATCTCGGGGACCAGGGTGGTGAGATCGTCCAGCACCCAAGGGCTGTCGAGTGCGTTGATCCGGGTCCAGAGCTGGGTCGGTCCGAAGCTGGTGCCCTTCGCGATCTGCACCAGCCCCTGTCGAGCCGCGACCTTGTTGTCGGCCTTGACGGCATCCTCGAGGTTGCCCAGCAGTACATCGACGGTGCCGACCATGTCGGGGACCTTGGCCGCCATCTTCTCGTTGCTGGGGTCGAAGAAGTGGATCGCCCGGCTCGGCCGCGCGGGGATCTCGCGCAGTGGCTCGGGGGCTCCGACGGCCAGGGGTCGGAAGAAGTCCTTGGCGCTCTTGCCGCTCATGCTGCGGAAGGTAGCCGGTGACGGGGGTCGGCGGGTATGACCGATCTGACAGCGGTGGGGAGTTTCATCGGCTGGCCGACGAAACTCGACCTTGGACGACGAAACTTCATCGTCCAGGCAGGAGTTTCAACGGCTGGCCGACGAAACTCGACCTTGGACGACGAAACTTCATCGCCCAGCCGCGTGCCGCCCGGCCCGCCGGCCGAAGAACGACCCCTCGCCGAGCTGGGTGCCCGAGCAGTAGCCCGCGCCGTCCTGGGCGATGTTGGAGGCGCAGGCGCCGGCGGCGTACAAGCCGTCGATGACCGAGCCGTCGGCCCGCTGTACCTCGCCGTCGACGGTGGTCCGGAGGCCGCCGAGAGTGAACCCGGCGTAGAGCGCCTTGCCGAGGGTGAGGTCGTAGGCACCCCACGGCCCCTGGTCCTGCGGGGCGAGCCACTCGGGCTGCTTGCGGAAGTCGGGGTCCTCGCCGCGCGCGGCGTGGTCGTTGTAGCGGGCGAGGGTCGAGACCAGCGCACCGGACGGGATTCCTAGGCCGGTCTCCATCTCCTCGACGGTCTCCCAGCCGTCGATGAGCGGGCACAGCGACATGCGCTGCTCCTCCAGGTGGGCGCTGTCGACGATGAGGTACGCCGCCTGCTCCGGCTGGCGCAGCACGTGGTACGACGTGCGGGCGTGGTAGCTGTCCTCGGCAACGAACCGCTGGCCGAGACGGTTGACGAGCAACCCCTTCACCAGGATCGACGGGGGATAGAACGGCGCAGTGATGAACGGCTCGTCCATGTGCTTGAGCTCGCCACCCACCGACGCGCCGAGCCGGATGCCGAGCCCGTCGTCGTAGGTCGATCCGAGGGTGAACAGCTTCGACCCGAGCGCCGGGGTGTGAGCCGCGACCATGTCGGCGTTCATCACGAAGCCGCCGGCGGCCAGGATCACCGAGCGGGTCCGCACAGCGCCCACCTCGTCGAACGACTTCCAGCACACCCCCACCACGGACCCCGACGGAGAGGTGACCAACTGGGTGGCGCCGGTCTCGTAGCGGACCTCGACTCCGGCCTCCTCGACCCGATCGCGGATCAGGTCCATCACCAGCTTGGTGCCGTCGGTGTCGCCGGCCACCGGCACCTTGTGACCGCGGGGAGCGGGCCGGGCGTGGTCGAGGAACGGCCACACCTTCTCGTTGCCGGTGAACATCAGTCCTTGCGTCCCGGGCTGGATGACCGCCTTCTCCGGGTAGAAGGACCGTTCGAACTCGAAGCCCAGCGACTCCAGCCACCCGAAGTGCTCGACCGAGCCGGCGCAATAGGCGTGGATCTTCTCCCGCTCCGGTTCCTTCGAGGTGAGCGTCAGGTAGGTCTCCATCTCCTCGACCGCGTCGTCGTGGCCGGTGGCGACCTGCACCGGCGTCCCGCCGCCGAGGTAGAAGTGTCCGCCGGACAGAGCCGAGGTCCCGCCGTGCACCGCCGCGCGCTCCAGTAGCAGGACCCGCGCGCCCGCGTCCGCCGCCTCGAGCGCCGCGCAGCCGCCGGCGATGCCGAAGCCGATCACCACCACGTCGTACGACGGCGCATCGGTGGGCAGGTCGGCCTCGGATCGAACGTCGGGCAGGTCGGTGCCGGGCACCGGCCCACACTAGAACAAGTTCTAATTTCGTGGAATCCTGCCGGACGTGATCCTGATCGACCTGGACGGTCGCGAGCACTCGATCGATGGCGGCTTGACCAACCAAGCGGCGCTGGCGGAGGCCTTGGGCTGGACGCTCAAGCCCGAGGGGCTGTGTCGCGACGAAACCTGCGTCCCGCTGCGCGGTCGCTCGGTGCCCGAGACGCTCGGGCTGCTGGTGGCGTACGACGAGGAGCGGGACGTCGCCGCGGTGGCACCCTCCGCGGAGACCCACCGGGCGAGCACGACCGGCACGGCACCCCGCCTCGATCTCCAGGATGTCGACGGCAACCCGGTCTCCTTCGACGACCTCTCCGGCCACAAGCGAGTCCTGGTCACGTGGGCCAGTTGGTGTGGATGCCGACACGAGTTGGCGGGGTGGCAACGGCTGCAGGACGAGTTGGCCGACGAGGGGCTCCGGCTGTTCTCGGTCGCGCTGGACCACGACCCCGAGCAGTCGCGCCGCTGGATCGAAGCCGCCGCGCCGACGTACCCCGTCGCGGTGGACACCGCGCACGTGACCGCGGAGCGCTACGGCATCGCCAACGTCCCGTCGGTGGTCTGGGTCGACGAGCACGACCGGATCGTGAAGCCGCCGACGATCGCGCCCGGCGACGACCAGTTCGTCGAGTTCACACGGATCGAGAGCGAGCGGCACCACGATGCGCTGCGCCGTTGGGTGCGCGAGGGCGTCCTGCCGGCCAGCGCTGATGTCGAGACTCCCGAGCGCAGCGACGCCGAACAGCGGGCGCTCGCCGAACGCCGGGTCGCGGCCCACCTCGCGCGGCGCGGTGACATCGACGGCGCCAAGCAGCACCTCGCCGCGGCGCAGGAGTTGGCGCCGTGGGACTGGACGGTGCGCCGCGGTGGCATCGCGATGACGGGAGGCGACCCGTTCCTGGGTGAGGAGTTCCTGTCGTTCTGGGAGGAGTGGGACGGCTCCGGGCGTCCGGGCTACACCCCGACCGCGTAGTCGACCCTCGTGAGTCTCGGCCGCGAGCCCATGGCGAGCTGTCTTGCCTCGTGAATTTCGGCCCCGAGCCCGCGGCGACGCTCGCTGCGCTCGCAGGTGCCTTCGCTCGCTGACGCTCACTCGGCGAAGTCGCCGCGGCCATCGGGGCCGATCACGAGGCTGGGGCTCGCTCCGCTTCGCGGGCTTCGCAGTCGCCATGGCCATGGGCCGATCACGGACTGAATACCCCCGCGGCTCGGCCCGGCACCCACGACGGACGCTCGCTCCGCTTCGCGGGCTTCGCAGTCCATCGTGGCCGCCGGACCGATCGCGGGGCACGGGCTTCGCCCGATGGGCGCGCTCGCTCCGCTCGCGACAGACTCCCGGACGGCGTATCGCGTGAACGATGTCTTAGATCCCGCCGCCGCTGGGAGACAGGGCCTCATGCCGGCGGCCCGAACTAGGGTGACTCCATGTCCGCACCCTCGATGAGCATGAACAAGGTCATCCACTGCGCCGTACGGCGTGACTTGCGACGGTTCCGCACCGCGCTCGACCAGTTCTCCGACGGCGACACGGCGCGGGCGGCGGCGCTCCACCGGGCCTGGGCCAACTTCTCGGCCCAGCTGACCGAGCACCACGAGGGTGAGCACGAGGTCGCCTGGCCCGCGCTGACCGCGATCGGGGTCTCCGAGAGCTCGATCGCGACCTTCGACCAGGAGCACGAGACGATGGCCGCGGCGCTGCGGGCCGCCGGCGCGGCGATGGACCAGCTCGCGAAGACCGCCACCCTCGCCGACGCCCAGGCTGCCGGCACCGCGATGGCCGCGCTCGACGAGGCCACCACCGCTCACCTCGACCACGAGGAGCAGGAGGTCGAGCCGCTGCTGATCTCCAAGCACGACGACCCGGCGGTCAAGCAGATGGGCAAGCAGTTCTCCAAGCGCTCGTCGATCGGGGTCGCCGGCACGTTCTTCGCGTGGATGGAGGACGGCGCCTCACCGGCGGAGAAGGCCGCACTCCGCGAGAGCGTGCCCGGCCCGGTGATCTCGATCATCGGCGGGCTCTTCGGCCGGCGCTACCGCAAGGAGGTCGCGCCGGTCTGGGCTCACCGACCGGACCGCTGATCGAGGCGGTGCCTCGCTGCCGATAGGGTGGTGCTTCGCCACCCCGATCGCGCGAGGTGACAGTGCATATCGACGTCCATGAGCTCGACGTCTTCGTGCTGTGGGGCTCGGTCATCACCTTCCTGGCGATCCTCGCCGTACGGGTCTCCTCGCGCACCCGGCTGCCGTCGCTGCTGCTCTACCTGCTCATGGGCGTGGCGATCGGGGAGGCCGGGCTCGGGGTCGGCTTCGAGGACGCCGAACTCGCGCATGCACTGGGCTTCGCGGCGCTGGTGGTGATCCTGGCCGAGGGTGGTCTCACCACCACCTGGAGCGACGTACGCCCCTCGATGCGGCTCGGTCTCTCCCTGGCCACGATCGGCGTGGCTGTGAGCGTGCTGGTGGTCGCGGTCGGCACCCACTACCTGCTCGGGCTGCCGTGGGAGACCGCGGTCCTGCTCGGTGCGGTGACCTCGCCCACCGACGCGGCGGCGGTGTTCTCGGTGCTGCGCGTCGTCCCGTTGCCCAAGCGGCTCACCGGGGCGCTCGAGTCGGAGTCCGGACTCAACGATGCCCCGACCATCGTGCTGGTCACGATCATCTCCACCGGCGGCCTCGCCGAACACGGCGTCCTGTGGAACGTCGGGCTGGTCGCCTACGAGTTGTTGGGTGGCCTCGCGATCGGCCTGGTAGTCGGCTTCGCGGGCGCGTGGGTGATGCGTCGGGCCGCGCTGCCGTCGTCCGGTCTCTACCCCTTGGCCGTGATGTCCCTCTGCTTCATCGGGTATGGCTCGGCGGCAGCGGCGCACGCCTCCGGCTTCGCGGCGGTCTACGTCGCCGCGCTGGTCCTCGGCAACTCCGACCTCCCACACCGCGCTGCGACCAGATCCTTCGGCGAGGGGTTGGCCTGGCTGGCCCAGATCGGGCTGTTCGTGATGCTCGGCCTGCTCCTCTCCCCTGAGCGGATCGGCCCCGAGACCATCGCCTACGCGGTCGTTGCCGGGTTGGTGCTGACCCTGGTGGCCAGACCGGTCTCGGTGGCGGTCAGCTCGATCGTGCAGCCGATGCCGCCCCGGGAGCTCGCCTTCATCTCGTGGGCCGGGCTGCGCGGCGCCGTACCCATCGTGCTCACCACCATCCCGCTCGCCGAGGGGGTGACCGACTCCGAGCAGCTCTTCGACATCGTCTTCGTGCTCGTCGTCATCTACACCGTGATCACCGGCCCGACCCTGCTGTGGGTGGCCAAGGTCCTCCACGTGGTCCGGCGGTCCGAACCGCGGGGACTCGATATCGAGGCGGCCCCGCTCGAGCGGGTCGCCGCCGACCTGCTGCAGGTCTCGATCAGCCCGGTCTCCCAGATGCACGGCGTCGAGGTGGGCGAGCTGCGGCTGCCTCCAGGGGCCTCGGTCTCGATGATCGTGCGCGACGGCCAGACGATGGTCCCCGAACGTCGCACCGTGCTCAAGCATGGCGACGACCTGCTCGTGGTCACCCCGCGCCGGCTGCGGGACAAGACCGAGGAACGGCTCCGTCAGGTCAGCGCGCGCGGGCGGCTCGCGCAGTGGCTTGGAAGGTGAGAGCTCAGTTCACGGGAGGGCTGCAGACCACGGCGGTCGCGGTGACCGTCAGCGAGGTCGGGCCTTCCCGGAGCTCCCCGAACGATTCACCAACCACGATCGTGACGCCCTTCGCGGGGCTGGCCACGTCGGAGCGGATCGGGACCTTGCCGATCCAGCGGCGGACGAGCTTGGCCGCTGGACTGTTCTCGTCGGTGACCCAGATCTCCGCGGGCGTCGTGAGCGTGGTGCCGGCTGGTGCGTTGGCCGTCTGCCCGGCGGCGAACCCCGCGTCCTCGAGCTCCGCGAGCGTGCGGGTGGCGAGTCCCTCGCGGGTGCTGGCGTTGAGCACGCTCACGGTCACCTCGCTGGCCGAGAGCTGGTCGCCCGCGGCGTAGGAGGTGTCGACGCACAGCGGCGCGTCCACCTTCCCCGGGAACGGCTCGGTCATCTGGGTCCAACCCCAGGCCACCCCGCCGAGCATGAGCACACAGAGGAACGCCAGCGTGACCAGCGTCCGCAGGCGCGCAGAGAGGCTCGACCACCACATCTTAGTGGTCACCACCGGAGGTTCGTCGGGTGCTCCGCACCCGGAGCACGCACCTCGCGGCGTTGCCGTCGCTTGCTGGACGTACAGGTAGAGCAGCGCTCCGGCGCCTTGCGATGCACGCACTCCGAGCACGGATCACCCACGACGAACCTCCGGTGGTGACCACTAGTCACCCCGCCATCGTGTGGACGCGCGCGTGCAGGACGTTGCGCTGCTGGAGTGCGGCGCGCAGGGCGCGGTGGAGCCCGTCCTCGAGGTAGTACTCGCCGCGCCACTCCACGACGTGCGCGAACAGATCGCCGTAGAACGTGGAGTCCTCATCGAGGAGCGCGGCCAGCTGGAGCGTGTCCTTGGTCGTGACCAGGTCGTCGAGCCGGACCTGCCGCGGAGGCACCGCAGCCCAGCCCTTGGAGGACAGGCCGTGGTCGGGGTACGGCCTCCCCTCGCCGACGCGCTTGAAGATCACCCGGGCGATGATACGAGACCGCGCGCCCGACCCTCCGTCGCCGCTACCTCCTAGGGTTGGGCCATGAGCGAGTCCGCCCAACCCGCCGCCCAACCCGGACCCGGCCCCCACGAGGACAGCCCCATCGTCCAGGCCGTGGCGCCCGGGTACGCCTTCGAGGGGGCCGCACTCGAGCTCGGCGGGTTGATGCTCGACGCGAACACCCTCACCGACACCCACATCCGGATCCCGCTGGCGATGCTCAACCGGCACGGCCTGGTCGCCGGCGCGACCGGCACCGGCAAGACCAAGACGCTGCAGCTGATGGCCGAGCAGCTGAGTGCTGCCGGCGTGCCGGTGTTCGCCGCCGACATCAAGGGCGACCTCTCCGGTCTCGCGACTCCTGGGGAGCCCAGCGACAAGCTGTCCGAGCGCACCGCGTCGGTGGGCCAGCAGTGGTCGGCGACCGGGTTCCCGGTGGAGTACTACGCGCTCGGCGGCCAGGGGACCGGCGTCCCACTCCGGGTGACGATGTCGGCGTTCGGACCGGTGCTGCTGAGCAAGGTGCTGGGCCTCAACGACACCCAGGAGTCGAGCCTCGGGCTGGTCTTCCATTACGCCGACCAAGCCGGTCTCCCGCTGCTCGATCTCGCGGACCTGCGCGAGGTGGTCAAGTTCCTCACCAGTGACGGGGGCAAGGCCGACCTCAAGAACCTCGGCGGACTCTCCTCCGCGACCGCCGGGGTCATCCTGCGGGAGCTGATCGGCTTCTCCGACCAGGGTGCCGACGCGTTCTTCGGCGAGCCGGAGTTCGAGTCGTCCGACTTCCTGCAGCAGGCACCCGACGGCCGGGGTCTGATCTCCCTCGTCGAGCTGCCCAACCTCCAGGACCGCCCGGCGGTCTTCTCGACGTTCCTCATGTGGTTGCTCGCCGACCTCTTCCACGACCTGCCCGAGATCGGCGACGCGGACCAGCCCAAGCTGGTCTTCTTCTTCGACGAGGCGCATCTGCTCTTCCACGACGCGTCGAAGGCCTTCCTCGACCAGATCGCCCAGACGGTCCGGCTGATCCGATCGAAGGGTGTCGGCGTCTTCTTCGTGACGCAGAGCCCGACCGACGTACCCGACGCCGTGCTGGCCCAGCTCGGCTCGCGGGTCCAGCACCAACTGCGCGCCCACACGCCCAACGACGCCAAGGCGCTCAAGGCGACCGTCAACACCTATCCCAACTCGGCGTACGACGATCTGGGCGAGGTGATCACGGGCCTCGGCATCGGCGAGGCCATCGTCACCGTCATGAACGAGCGCGGCGCACCGACCCCCGTTGCATGGACTCGGCTCCGTGCGCCCGAGTCGCTGATGGGGCCGACCGATCCCGCCACGATGCAGGCCACAGTCACGGCGAGTCCGCGCAACGCCAAGTACGCCACGGTCATCGACCGCGAGTCGGCGCGCGAGATGCTCGCCGCCAAGTTGGAGGCCGGTGCGCAGCAGGCCGCCGCCGACAAGGCGGCCGCGGAGCAGGCCAAGGCCGACGCCAAGAAGTCGAAGGAGGCCGCGAAGAAGTCCGGCTCGAGCAGTCGCCGGAGCACGAAGGAGGAGGAGGGCGTGGTCACGCAGGTCGTCAAGTCTGGCGCCTTCCGTCAGTTCATGCGGACCGCGGCCGCGGAGATCGCGCGGGGGATGTTCGGGACCGGCCGGCGCAGTCGCTAACCGGCCGTGAAGCGCTGCTCGTAGACCTCGAGGATGCCGCCGAGGTAGGCGCGCCGGTGGCCGGGGTCCACGAGCAGCCGCACCTGTTCGCGGGCGGCCGCCGACATGTCCTGGCACTCCCGCGGATGGGTTCGGGCCCAATCCAGCCGTTCTTCGAGGTCGTCGCAGCCGCGGGCCAGGGGGACGTAGTGCTTCCAGGGCCGGAACAGCGAGGAGTAGAACAGCTCCCACGGGTCCTCCTCCTTGAGCACGACCGAGGCCGAGTCGAGCACCTTGAGGAGGTTGGAGCCGCCGTCGTTGCCGGAGAGGCTGAGCAGGTAGCGGCTCCGGTAGAGCTCGGCGTAGTCGACGCGCGGCCGCACCAACTTGGCGACCTCGGGACGCCGGCTCAGCTCCGAGAGCGCCGTACTCGGCACCAGCCCGATGTCGAAGTCGGCGTGGTCATGCAACCGGTCGACGATGCGGAAACGGGGCACCGTCCTGAGCGCGGCCAGGGCGGCGTCGTGGTCGGGACCACCGAGCCGCTCGGCGAGTCGCTGTGCGTGCTCGGCATCGACCCCGGCTGCGCCGAGCTCGGGGACGGCGCGACCGGTGAGGTTGCCGCGCCACGCGACGACGTCGCGCTTGTCGGCGTACGCGAGCCGGTCCTCGGGTCCAGGGCCGGGGAAGTCGACTGTGCCGGGAGTGTGGAAGCCGGGAAGCGGCCAGAGGACGAGGTTGTCGGCGCCGGACTGGCGGACGTAGGTGAGGATCGGTCGGTCCGGTGCCCGGGTGGCGGTGGTGCCGTAGCGACGTGCGTCCTGCAGGTCGAGGGCGGCACCCCGGCGCGCGCCGAGCTGCCAGAGCTCGTTGAGTACGGCCTCGGTGCGGGCGTGCCTGGGGTTGCGGGCGACGTCGAAGAGGAAGGGCCACGGTGCGGCCAGGTCGACCGCGCAGTGACTGGGCCTCCCATGGCGGTTGCGCACCGTCGTACCGCCGTCCCACTGCGCGTAGGAGGCGCTGGCCTCGAGCAGCGACATGCCTCCCGGCACTCCCGGCGTACGCCGGGTGGCGTGGTGGACGACCTCGTCGACCAGTGCGGCCGCCGTACGGCGGGGCTTGGGTTGCGGTGTTCGAGCGGCCCGCCGCGGCCGGCGCACGAGCGGCTGGTCGTCGTGGGTGCCGAGTCGGTAGTCGTCGGAGACGAGGCGGGCGATCTCCCGCGCGCCGTCGGTGCGGGCGTCCAGCAGCAGGAACCGGTCGTGGTCGGCGAAGTAGGCGGTCGCACGCGCATGGTGCCGATCCCAGCGGCGTCGCCACACGGCAGGCAGCGCCTCCTCGGCGACTCCGAGAGCGATCGCCTCCGCCCGGCGGTAGCGGCCCTCGCGCATCGTCATCCGGGCCTCGACCCATCGGTCCCGGTCACCGGTCACCAGCAGGAAGTACGCCGCTGGGAACTGTTCGTGCAGGTACGCGAAGTCGGCGTAGGCCAACACGGGAGGTCGGAACGGGCGGTCCGCCGACTCGAGGTCGGTGAACAGATCGGTGCCCTCGAACAAGTCGAGTGGGCGAGCGCCCCGGCGCCGGTGGTAGGCGATGTCCAGGGCGGTCTCACCGCCGCGCCGGTGATTGGTGGTGTACCCGGCGTCCTCGAAGGCCCGGACCAGGCGTCGGGTGCCGAGGTGGGGCAGCCCGATCTGGAAGATCGGCGGGCGCTCCACCTGCTCGAGTGTCCGCGCGGGGCGGGTCCGACGGGCGACTCAGGGCGCACGGTTGGTCGGGCAGGGCGGCGGTGGCCTATCAACCGCGTCAGGCGATCGCGCGGTTGATCAGCCACCGCCACCCGTGACGGCTCGGCTGGGGCCAGGCTGGAGTCAGGCGGACCAGCGCAGCGAGTCGTTGACCATGTCGGCGAGCGCGTGCACGCCCTGGAGATCCTCGCGCTCGGCCATCAGCCGAGTGAGGGCCTGCGCGTGCCGGTCCTTCAGCGCCTCGCGCTGGGCGCGGATCCGCTCGAGCTGGGTGTCGGGGTCGTGCTGGTGGTCACGCTTGGTCGTCGTGGGATCTGCCACGGAGGCCTCCTGTGGTGGGACCGGAGCACACCCGAGCAGCTCCGGTACGTGGACTGGGATGCCTTGAGTTTGAACGTTCCAGATCGCCAGGAGGTTGACGGGAAGTTACGCGCAGGTTCCGCTCGTTCGAGAGGCTTGTGCACTACCTTGCGCTCGTGACCGACGACCTCGAGGCGCTCCTGCGGGAGGAGCGCGACGTACGCGCGATCAGCCAGCTCAAGTACCGCTACCTACGCACCCTCGACAGCAAGGACTGGGACGGTTTCGCCGACTGCTTCGTCCCCGAGGCCACCGGTGACTACAACGGCCTGGTCTTCGACGATCGCGCGGCCCTGGTCGCCTATATGCGCGAGAACCTCGGCGACGGTCTGGTCACCATGCACCACGCCCACCACCCCGAGATCGAGCTGACCGGCGACACCGCGACCGGGCGCTGGTACCTCTACGACCGGGTGATCGTCGAGGCCTTCTCGTTCATGCTCGAAGGTGCGGCGTTCTACAGCGACCGCTACGTGCGTACGCCGGACGGCTGGCGGGTCGCCCACACCGGCTACCGCCGTACCTTCGAGGCGACGTACAACCTCGGCGACCTGCCCGGTTTCAAGCTCACCGGGCCTGGGGTGCACACGCACACATAGCCCCTCAGGTGACCGGCTCGGTCCAGGCCAGCTGCACGACCTCGACCCCGCGCTCGCGGGTGATCAGGCGAGCGCGGCCGGCGGGTGCGGGAGCCGGCCGTAGGTTGCCGAGCAGCGGTCCCTCGTCGGGATTGCCGGCGAGCATCAGCCCAGGCATGGCCAGGTCGCGTAGCGATTGGAGCACCGGGTCGTAGAGCGCGCGCGACGCACCGCCCGTACGGCGCGCCACGGTCAGGTGCAGGCCGACGTCGCGGGCCTGGGCGAGCAGCGGCTGCAGCGCGGCGAGCGGTGAACCCTGCTGGGTGGCGACGAGGTCGTAGTCGTCGACCAGGACGAACACCTCGGCGCCGGTCCACCACGATCTGGTGCGCAGCTGATCGGGAGTGACGTCGGGTCCGGGGATCCGTCTCTCGAGGTACGCCGCGAGGTCGCGCAGCGCGAGCTCGGCCCGTTGGGTGGAGGTGAGGTAGTGGAGGAGGTAGGCGTCGGGGACCTCGCCGAGCAGCGCACGCCGATGGTCGATGACCACGAGCTGTGCCTGCTCCGGTGTGCGGGTCCGCATCAGCTCCCGGGCGAGCGCGCGCAGCAACGTGCTCTTGCCGGACCCGCGTTCGCCGAGGACCAGCAGGTGCGGCTCAGTGGCGGGGTCGACTGCGACCGGGGCGAGCTCCCGCTCGTCGATGCCGACGAGCAACGGGTGAGCGCCCTTCGCGTCGTCGGACAGGCGCGCCGGCACCCCGGCCTGTGCGTGGACGTCATCGAGGGGGATCCGACCGGGCAGCAGTCGCAGCTTCGGCCCCGGCGGCCCGGGCCAGGCGCCGCGGACCCGGCGGACCAGGTCGTCGATGCCAGCTCCGAGGGTCTCGACCGATGCCTCGCCGTCGATGCGGGGCAGGGCACCGAGGAAGTGCAGGGCGCTCGGAGCCAGGCCACGGCCCGGTCGCCCCTGCGGCACGAGCGCGGCCACCCGTCGGTCGAACTCGGAGTCGAGGGGATCGCCGAGCCGTAGCTCGAGCCGGCTGCCGAACTGGTCGCGCATCGCCGCTCGGAAGTCCGTCCAGCGGCCGGCGGTGGCCACGATGTGCAGCCCGAGAGCGAGGCCGCGCGTCGAGAGTTGCTGGAGCTCCCGCTCCGCGTCGTCGAACTCGGCGCGCAGCACGCTCCAGCCGTCGACGACGAGGAACACCTCGCCGTACCCGTCGTCGACCCGGCCCTGCGCACGCTGGCTGCGGTAGGTCTCGATCGAGTCGATGCCGTGCGCGCGGAAGTACGCCTCTCGCCGGTCGATGATCCCCGCGGCCTCGGCCACGATCCGGCTCAGGACCTCAGGCTCGGTGCGGGTCGCGACACCGGCCACGTGTGGCAGCCCGGCGAGGGTGGTGAGGCCGCCGCCGAGGTCGAGCACGAAGAGCTGGGTCTCCGTCGGCGTCGTGGTGAGTGCGAGCCCGGCCACCAGCGAGCGGAGCACGGTGCTCTTGCCGCTGCGCGGGCCGCCGACGACGGCGAAGTGGCCGGCGTCACCGCCGAGGTCGACCGAGAAGGTATCGCGGCGCTGCTCGCGGGGACGGTCCAGGGTGCCGAGGGGTACGACGAGGCCGCGCGCCCGCCATTCACAGGAGACCAGGCCGAGCTGGGGATCGACCGCGAGGTCGGGCAGCAGTTGGTCGATGGTGTCGGGTACGTCGAGCGGCGGGAGCCATATCGGGTGGGCCGGGGGGCCGTGGCCGATCAGCTGCTCCACGCCGAGCTCGAGGACGGAGCGCTGGTCCGGGGTCGCCACGGGTTCGGGTTCGCCGTGGGCGACCTCGACGGCCAGCCGCGACACCTCGGAGATCGTGAACGGCGCGATGCCCGGCAGCTGACCGGCGTCGCGGCGTACCCGCTCAGGACCCGACGAGGGACCGGAGACGTACGCCGTCGTGAACCGCACCAGCGTCGCCGGGTCGGGTTTGAGGTAGGCCAGGCCGGGGACCGGCGGGAGCTCGTAGGCGTCGGGCACGCCGAGCACCGCGCGCGACTCGTGGGCGGAGAAGGTGCGTAGCCCGACCCGATAGGACAGATGTGACTCGAGTCCGCGCAGCCGGCCCTCGTCGAGGCGTTGCGACGCCAGCAGGAGATGCAGGCCGAGCGACCGACCCAGCCTCCCGATGGCCACGAACAGCTCGATGAACTCGGGCTTGGCGGCCAGCAGTTCGGAGAATTCGTCGACGACGACGACCAGCGACGGCAGCGCCGGCAGCTCCCGCCCGGCCGCCCGGGCTCGCTCGTAGTCGTGGATGGACGCGAAGTTGCCGGCCTCGCGGAGGAGTTCCTGGCGGCGGACCAGCTCCCCGGAGAGGGCATCCTCCATCCGGTCGACGAGGGTCAGCTCCTGCGCGAGGTTGGTGATCACCGCAGACACGTGGGGCAGCGGAGCCATTCCGGCGAACGTGGCGCCGCCCTTGAAGTCGACCAGGACCAGGTTGAGCTGCTCGGGCGAGTGCGTCATCGCCAGGCCGAGCACCAGCGTGCGCAGGAACTCCGACTTCCCGGAGCCGGTCGCACCGATGACGAGGCCGTGCGGCCCCATGCCCTGCTGGGCCGACTCCTTGAGGTCGAGGTGTACGACGGCACCCGCGTCATCGGTGCCGATCGGGACCCGCAGCACGTCCCGCGCGGGGCGGGGTAGCCAGCCTCGGTCAGGGTCGAAGTGGCGGACGCCCTCGAGCCCCAGCAACTCGACGAAGTCCGCGGTGCCGGCGACCGCGGCATCGGCGCGCTCGACGACGTCGCGGACCGTGTGCAGCGGGGTGAGTCGCCGGGCGAGGGCCTCGGCGACGGCGAGCGAGCACTGGTCGACCGACGCCGTCGTGGGTTCATCGCGGACGCGCAGCACCCGCACGGGATACCGGCCATCGGCCGGCTCCGCCGTATCGGCCACCGGCTCGAATTCCAGGCGGAGCCGCGAGGCGTCCTCGAGCTCGTCCCACTGCGCCGGGAGGTCGAGCACCGTGACGCCCCGCCCACCGCCAGGAGGGACGAGTTGATTGCCCGGGGGCAGCTCGGCGCCGTCGAGGACGACGAGGATGTGCGGGGGCGTCGTCCGCTCGCCGGGCTCGAAGATCGGCGCACGGAGCAGGTCGCTCGGCAGCAGCTCGGCCAGCTGGTCGAGCGAGGTCGACACCATCCGCCGCGCGCCGATCGCATCGGACTGCCGCGCGCTCTGCGCGTGGGGCAGCCACTTGATCCAGTCCCAGTGCGCGAGGAACCGTTCGCTGGTGAGGACCGCGATCACCAGATCGTCGGGGGAGTGGAACGCGGCCGCCGAGCAGATCATCGCGCGGGCGAGAGAGCGAGCCGGCCCCTCGGGCCCGCACACCTCGATCCGGTCGAAGGCGCGCAGGTCGATCGAGGTGGGCAGTCCGGATTGCCGCCGGTGCACCCGGAGCAGCCGGTGGAGCGCCGTCACCGCGACCGGGTCGACCCGGTCGCTCGGCTCGTCCTCCGGGGGGATCAGGTCCAGGGCCAGAGGTTGGTCGCAGACGGCGTACCGGACGTGGAGGAAATCCGGATCGGCGCTGGCGCGCTCCCAGATCCGAGTGCCGTCCTCGGCGATCGCGGGCAGGCTGGCCGGCTCCGGGTGTCGCCAGGTCAGTGCCCGACGCTGCTCGTCCGCGGCCTCGCGGGCGTGCCGGCGCACCGTGCCGAGGTAGCGCAGATAGTCGGTGCGGGCGCCGCTGACCTGCTGGCCGCGACGGGCGCGCTGGCGGTCGATCTGTACGGCGACGAAGCCGAGCGTCGCGAGGAGAAACATGCCGGCCGCGAGGTACTGGCGGCCACCGGCGCCGTTCCCACCCATGGTGGCCACGAGCGCGATCGAGCCGAGCGAGCCGAGCATCGGGATGGCGTTCATGAGTACGCCGCCGGCGCCCTCGGCGTGCTCGAGTCGAGGCGGCGGCTCGAGCTGGAGTCGATCTCGAGTGGGCGCTGCCGATGGTGCCGGTGGTGCCGGTGGTGGATGGGTCGTGGTCATGGTGCCAGCTGTGCCCCGGCTCGCGACAACCAGTCCTGCGAATCCCTTGGCTGTGGACAACCACCAGCCTTTTCCACCGTTTCTGTGGGAATCGCGGATCCGGGTTTGGCCGACTTTCGTGCGGGGAGGAAGCGCGGGTGGTCCGGACGACAGACCGGCTCGGATCGCTCTCCCATCAACCAACTCGGGTGGCTCGACGTGCCGCTCGCGAAAGGACGAGACGACATGGCGACACCCGAGATGAAGGCAGGCGACCGGACTCTGTCGCGAGCCGCGACCCTGGTCAACGACGCCCACGGCGACTTCCGTCGCCAGGCCTCCGCGCTCTCCGACCACCTCCTCGCGCAGCAGGCCAGGTGGCAGGGCCAGGGCGGTCGGGCGTTCACCCGCCTGCATCAGGCGTGGACGGAGAAGCAGGACCGAATCGTCAACGCCCTCAACGAGTTCGAGGCCTCGCTGCGGTCGACCGAGCGCGACCTCGTGCACACCGACCAGACGCAGTCCGACCACCTCACCAAGCACCACGACCGCCTCGGCGGCATCGCGCAGTACTGACCACACCGACCTCGAGTAGCAGGACGAAAGAGAGAGACACATGACTGGCATGGGCTTCGACGGGCTCGTCGTCAACCACGGCGGACTCACCGAGATCAGCGACCACCTCTCCAAGACGGTCAAGGACATCGACGACCGGATGAACCGCCTGGAGCGCGACCTGTCTCCGCTGCAGAGCGATTGGTCCGGCAACGCGCAGGCGGCCTACATCACCGCCAAGACCACCTGGGACGCCGCGATCGCGGAGATGCTGCTGCTGCTCGCCGACACCGGGCGCACGGTCGGTGACTCCAACGCCGACTATCGAGCGGCCGATCTCCGCGGCGCCACCTCGTTCCAGATCGGCTGAGGCCGGCAGCGGCGCACCACCGGATCGGAGAACCGATGAGCAACGCAACGATGCGCTCTGAGCTGGTCCGGGTCAGTGTCTCCTCGGGCACCCGCCGCGTCGACCTCGTGCTCCCCGGTGTGGTGCCGTTGGCCGAACTGGTTCCGGAGTTGGCGCGCGGTGTGGGGCTGCTCGACGCAGCCACGGTCCACGGCGGGTATCGCGTCGTCACGGCCCAGGGTCGGCTGCTCTCGCTCGAGGCGGGACTGATCTCTCAGGGGGTCGTGGATGGCGGGCTGCTCGTGGTCGGTGCGGGCATCGACGAGCCCCCACCACGCTGCCACGACGACGTCGTCGAGACGATGGCCGAGGCGGTGGAGCGCGACCTCCCGACATGGACGCTGTCCGCCGCACGCCGTACCGCCCTGGTGACGGCCGGCCTCCTGATGGCGCTCTCTGCCGTGGCGTTGCTCCTCGCGCACACCTCGCCGTTCGCCGGCCCGGCCGCCGTCGGGGTCGCTGGTGGGCTCCTGGCCGGGGCGATCGTGCTCTCGCGAGCCGCCTCCGAGCCTGCGGCCGCTCTCGTCGTCGCCTGGCTGGGCTGCGCGTACGCCGCTCAGGCCGGGCTGATGTTGACGGCGGGTGCCGCCGAGGTCCAGGTCCCGACGCTGCCCGGTCATCAGGTGGCTGGTGCGGGGGGCGGACTGCTGCTGGCCGGGGTGGTCTGCGTCGTCGGACTCGACGCGGGCCGCACCTTCCTCCTCCCCGCGGTGGTGGTGGGGGCGACCCTGCTCGGGGCTGGACTGCTCAGCGCGGCCGGTTCGATCGACGTGGCCGTGGTCCTCACCGCCGCGCTCGCGATCGCGGTGCTCGGCGGCAGCGCCTTCCCCTCGCTCGCCCTCGGGTTGGCCGGCGGAGCTGCCGATCCAGCCGAGGTCGACGCGGTTCAGGTGAGCGCCGACGCGCAGGTCGCCCACCAACTCCTCGTGGCGATCTCGGCCACGCTCGGACTGCTGCTGGTGCTGGTCGCACCGCTGGCGGTCGGCCTCGGCCTGGCCGGGACGATGCTCGCGGTGGTCTCGTGCCTGGTCCTGATGCTCCGGACGCGCCTCCACCGGTCCGGTCAGGAGGTGCTCGTCGGGCTCGGGTCAGGCGTCTTGGGCCTGGTCTCGGTCGCGGTCTCGGTGCTGTGGCTGCACCCCGAGTGGCGGTTCGCGGTCGCGGGCACCCTCGCTGCGACCGGCGCGGTCGTGCTCATCGCCACTCTCGGGCCCGTCACGCACCCAGTGCGCCGAGGCCGGCTCGGCGACCTGGCGGCGACGTGCTGCCTGCTCGCTCTCCCTCCGCTCGCCGTGTTGGCGACCGGCCTCTACGCGGCCCTCGGCGGTCCGTGGCTCTGATGGCGACCAAGAAGGAGCTGGTCGAGGCGTGCTCGTACTCCCGACGCCGGCTGGTGGCGGCGTTCGTGTCGGGTGCGCCCGGTGGACACGAGGCCGAGCCGCGACGAGTCGGCCGCACCGTGGTGGGTGGGCTCGCCCTCGCGGTGCTGCTGATTGCTGGCGCGGCAGTCGCCTCCGTGCTGACCCCACAGACACCCGACGACTGGAACCGCGTCGGTCTCGTCGTGACCCGCGGTGATCGGCCGGCCACCTACCTCATCCTCGAGGAGAGCGCGCACCCCACGCTGATCCCGGTCATCAACCTCACCTCGGCCCAGCTGATCCTGGGCGCCGACGTGACGGCGACCGCGCTCGACCAGCGCCTCGTCGACGAGCAGAGGCCGGCGATCCCGATCGGGATCGTGGGCGCTCCGCAGACGCTGCCCAGGAGTGACGCGTTCATCCAGACCGGATGGACCGCGTGTACCGCCGATGACGTCGGGGTCGCCGTCGACCTCGCCACCGACGTTAAAGTCGAGGTGGCGCCCGGGGCGGGCCTGATCGTGCGCAGCGCCGACCGCTTGTGGCTGATCGCCACCTCGAGCCGACGCGAGGCACGCGATCGTCGTACCTATCGCTATCCGATCGCGTCGGCGGTCGACGAAAACCTGTTCGTCGGCTACGGCCTAGGTGCGTTGGCCGAGGCACTCGACGTGCCGCCCGGGTGGTTGGCGTTGTTCCCCGAAGGTGGCGAGGTCGGTCCCCAAGGATTCGGCGTGCCCCTCGGCCGGCCGGCCCTGGACCCGCCCGTTCCCGGGGCGCACGTGGGTGACTACGTCGTCGGCCAGGGTGGCGGCGGCGCCATGGTCGTCGATGGCGGCTTCCAGGCGCTCGACCCGTTCGCCCTCGCGGTGTTGCAGAGCCTCCGCTCGCGCGTCAACGTCGTCGAGCTCGCTGCCGGGCTGCCCGCGTCCTACCTCCCCTCGACGTACGCCGCCTCGCACTGGCCCGACGCCGCGCTCCGGCCACTCGACTCCCAGCCGTGCGCCCAACTGGACGTCGAGCCGGGACGGCCGCCACGGGCCTGGCTCGCGGGCGACCCGACCGGGACGGCGGCCGTGCCCGAGCCCGACGACGCCGATGCCATCGCGGTCGACGGGCGGCGGCTGAGCATCCAACCCGGACATGGTGCGTTCGTGCAGTCGGGGACCTGGGACCAGACCGCCGGAGAGACGCCGTACGTCGTCGACCCGCTCGGACGGGCGTACCAGCTGGTCGGTGGCTCGGCGACGCTGGACAAGCTGCACTACGACCTCGGCACGGCACCCCAGGTGCCGGCGGAGTGGATCGCGCTCTTCGACCCCGGGGTCGACCTCTCGATCAGCGCTGCCCTGTGCCCGGCGGACGGCGGTCCGGATCCTCCCGCACCGGAGCGGTGCTGGTCGCCGCCGTGAGCCGACGCCGTACTCTCCGCGGGGTGACGACTCGCACTCGACGTCCGCGGCCCGCCGACATGGCCGTGCCCCCCGGAGCCCGGTCGGTCTTCACCGACGGCGCCTGTTCGGGCAATCCCGGCCCCGGCGGTTGGGCCTGGGCGCTCTCCGAGGCCGAGTTCGCCTCGGGTCACGAGGCCGTCTCCACCAATCAGCGGATGGAGATCCGGGCCGCGCTCGAGGCGGTCACGTCCCTGTCCGGCCCGCTCCTGGTCGTCTCCGACTCGACGTATGTCGTGAACTGCTTCCGCGACCGCTGGTACGACGGCTGGCTGGACCGCGGGTGGACCACCTCGGCCCGCAAGCCGGTGGCCAACCGCGACCTGTGGGAGCCACTCATCTCGCAGGTGACCGAGCGCGGCGACGTCGCGTTCCAGTGGGTGAAGGGCCACTCGGGGCATGCGATGAACGATTACGTCGACCGCTTGGCGGTGGCGGCGGCCAAGGGCGGCTGAGCTACCCGAACGGAGCTGAGGCTCGGGCCGGGCAACCTTGTGACGCTGTCAGCATGTCCCTATCCATGACGCACCAGTCGTGGGCAGGAGTCACCATGAGCTCGACCGAGAGCCTCTCCGCAGGGGCGGAGTTCGCCGAGGCCACCGCGCGGATCGATTTCGACGCCTTCGTGGCCGCGACCTCGCGGCGACTCCTGTCGACGGCCTACCTCCTGACCGGTGACCACGGACGCGCCGAGGACCTGCTGCAGACCGCGCTGGCCAAGACCTGGCTCGCCTGGGCGCGGGTCGAGACGCCGGAGCCGTACGTGCGGCGTGCGATGGTCAACACCTATGCGTCCTGGTGGCGACGACGGTGGCGCGACGAGCGGCCGACCGGCGATCTGCCGGACCAGGCGTACGTCGAGGAGAGCGCCGATCAGCACGACCTCTGGGTAGCGCTGCGCCGACTGCCTCGAGGACAGCGGGCGGTGCTCGTCCTCCGCTTCTACGAGGATCTGACCGAGGTCGAGACCGCCCAGGTGCTCGGCTGCTCGGTCGGAACCGTGAAGAGCCAGAGCGCCAAGGGGATCGCAAAGCTGCGTCGTGACCCAGGACTGGAGCGATGATGACGACCGAAGAATTGATCCGCGACACGCTGCACGGTCGCGCCGCCCTCATCCGTGATGGCGCGGTGCCGGCCCGGAGCTCAGCGGCCCAGGCCCAGGCCCGGGTGATCCGGTCTCGACGCCGGGCAGCCATCGTGGCCGTTGCGGCTCTGGCCGTGGTCGGCGGCGCCGCCATGGTGCGGGTGTCGTCCGAGGACCGGGCGGACGGCCCGGATCCGGCCGACGTGGGCGACCTGGGCGACCGCGTGCTCTCGGTGCGTCAGTCGTTCGCCGGCCGGACCCTGATCGATTCAGCTGAGACCACGGGCGGTGCGGAACTGAGCCTGCGGGCCGGGAGTGCGCGGGGCACGCAGTGGCTGCTGGCCTGCAGCGGGGTCGGGTCGGAGTACTCCCTGCACGTCTCGGTCGACGGACGCGAACAGCCACCGGCGCTGTGCGACCCGATGGCGGGTCTCGGCGACACCTCGTGGTTCATGGTTCCCCCGGCAGGGGCTGGCTTCGAGAGCGATCTCCGGCTCTGGGTGACCGGCACGGGCGACGCGGAGCCGGTCGATCCGGCCGACGCGGTGCTGGGCGCGGCGGCATACGCGCTGCCCGAGCCCTACGCGACGTTGGGCGGACATGACGTCTATCCGATCGAGGAGAACTTCGGGGCGGAGTGGCAGGTCCTGACCTTCGCCGAGTCCGAGGCCGGTGAGCGCTCGGTGACCCTGGAGGTCCCGGCGCAGGAGGGCGCGACGATGCTCGACCTGCTCTCGAGCGGCACAGGCGAGGCGACCGTGCGCCTGGCGGTGGACGGCCGACGCGTGCGCACGGTGCCCGACGTGTACGTGCTCGGCGGCCGGTCTCTCGGCGACATGCTCACCGGCGGCGAGGCCCACCGGGTGACCCTGTGGATCCCTGAGGATGAGATACCGCCAGATGCTCTGCTCGCCGTGGTGGTCCGGGAACGGGTGCGCTGAGGTCTCACGTCGAGTGCATCGACGACGGTGACCCCTGCGACATGGAGCCGGGAGTGGGCGTCCGCCAGGCGAGGCTGCCGAAGCCGAGCACGAGCAGGACGTTGACCGCCACGGCCAACGTCTCGACGTTGGCGATGTGTGCGACCGGCCAGAGGACACCGGCGACCAGGACGAGCGCCCCCGCAGCTCGTGATCCGAGTCTGATGATCGCCGCGCCCATCAACACGAGCGCGAGTGGGAAGAACAGGCCGAGCGGCTTGATCAGGTTCGCGGCCCCGGACCGGTCGACCAGCTGGGTGTCGCCCAGCGACAGGTGGATGCTGTCGAAGCCGTAGGCGACCGCCCCCGCCGAGCCGATCAGGCCGGCGATGACGACGGCAATCCGCAGGAGCGACCCCGGCGGTAGCCAGGTCGCCACCCGGAGGGCCACGAAGCCGTAGAGGATCGACGCGACCACGGCGAGCGCACCGGCCGTGGCGTCGTCCCACCCGCGGGCGGCGTACGTCGTGTCGGCGGCGAGGTAGGTCACGGGGGCGGCGATGAGGGACGCCGTGAGGAGTCGTTGCTCGAGAGCACTGTGCGTGGTGGCAGGAGCTGAGCCGGTCGTGATGGTCATGCGACCGAGCCTCGGCGCTTGCCTGGGCCGGGCGCCACGGGGACATCCCTGGAGTTGGGGTTTCAGGGATTGCCCTGTCCCCTGCGACGGCCGGCTGGTGCCACGATGCGGGGGTGACCGACTCCCGGCCGCGCGGTCTGGTGCCGTTGCTGGCGCTCAGCGCCGTACTGGTGCTCGTGACGGTGGGACTGGCTCAGGGCATCTGGTGGCCGAATCTGCACAACGGGCTGCTCGCGCTCTCCTGCGCCGGTGTCGGTGCCTATGTGCTCCATCAGCGACCGGGTCACCTGGAGGGCCGGCTGCTGGTCGTGACCGGGCTGGTGGAGGCGGTGATGTTCCTGGGCCGGCAGGTGGCTCATGCCGACACCGGCTCGTACGTCGAGTGGTGGGCATGGCTCGGCGCCTGGCTGGTGCCGGCGGTGATCTGCCTGGTCACCCTCTGGGTGCTGAACTTCCCCGACGGACGGCTCCCCTCGCCGCGCTGGCGCCCGGTGGCATGGGCGGTGGTCGGTGTGTCGCTGTTCTCGGCGGTACTGTCCGCGGGCTGGCCGGTGGGGTACGACCGGTCGGGGATCGAGACGCCGCATCCGCTGCACGAGAGCACGCCGGCCGTCGTCTCGACTTTGTGGGACTGGGTCTCCCTGCCGTCCTTCGCCGCCTGCCAGGCGCTGTGGGTCGTCGTCCTGGTCGCGAGGTGGCGCACCGACCGGGCCTCGGCTCGCCAGGTGGCCTGGCTGCTGGTCGCCGCCTCGGTCTCGGTGGCCGCCCTCGTGGTGGGGCTCGTCGTGACCGGCTCGCCGCGTGCCGGGCTGCTCACCGTCGCGCTGGTGCCGGTCGCCGCTGGACTTGCGATCGTGCACGGCCAGCACGCCGCGGCGTACTCCGCTCTGACCTGGCTCTCCCGCAGCGGCGGCGACGCCCGCGAGCTGCCGGCCGGCCTCGCGCGGGCTGCCGCTGAGGCGCTGCGCGCGACGAGTGCCTCGGTCTGGCTGGGCACGGACGAGGGCATGCGGGCGGTCGGGCTGTGGCCCGAGACCGACGACGAGCCGGAGCCGGCCACGCCAGCGACGTTGGCGGCCACCCGCGGCGTCGTGGCGCGCGCCGTACGTCGCGGCGACGAGGTGGTCGGTGCGCTCGCCCTTGTGCGGCTCGATCCGCTGTCGCGGGCCGAGGAGCAGCTCGTGGACGATCTGGCGCGGCAGGCCGCGCTGGTGCTCGACCACCTCACCCTCACCGAGACCATCGCTCGGGAGCGCCGGGCCGGTCACCTCGACGGACTGACCGCTCGGGAGCGCGACGTGCTCGAACTCATCGCACTGGGCCGGTCGAACTCCGCGATCTGCGAGGAGTTGCACCTCAGCGTCAAGACCGTCGAGCCGCTGGTGGGCAGCATCTTCGCCAAGCTCGGGCTGCACGCCGACTCGGCCAGCAACCGGCGGGTGTTGGCGGCACTGGAGTACGTGCGCTCGGGCTCGTCAGCCGGTGCCGTGGCTCAGCTGTCGGGTCAGGTGTCGAAGGAGTAGCCGAACGCCTCGATGTCCGTGGCGAAGAGGGTCGCCACCCGCGCGCGCATCGCCGGGCGGAACTGCTCGCGCCACTCTCCCGAGCCGGTGCCCGCGCTGTTGCGCCTGGCCACGTCGGGCTCGGTCGCGCCCCATCGGTGGGCGATCCCGCTGAGGTCGATCTCGAGCCTCTCGGTGCGCCCGATGAAGTCGACCCGCCGACCGCGGTCGCGCAGGTAGTCGAGCTGCGGCCGGCGCAGGCGCTCGAAGCGGTCGGGGCCGTGCATGACGAAGCTCTCGAAGTCGGGGCACTCCCGCCGCACCCCGCTCCAGAACGGGTTGCGCGCGATCCGCGTGGCCACCTGATCGTTCCCACGTCCGGCCGCGTCGATGCGTCGGCTGATCATCGACCACCACGACCACATACGGGCCTAGGGATTGCGCACGAACCCGAACGACCAGTAGTCGGCCCAGTGGGGATGGTGCTGGAGGGTGTCGGCGTACGTCGCGTGCTTGCCTCCCCTGACCTCCAGAACGTTCCGGGCGTCGGGCAGGTGGGCGCGCAGCACGTGCTCGATGCTCTGGCCGCCGGTCTTCTGGACGTGCACGAACAGCAACCGCGCCTCGTCCGAGACCATCACCGTTGCTTCTCCTCGCCGTTCCCGACCTGCGACGGTACGAGCGGGCGAGCCCGGCTAGGCGGCTCAGAGCGCACGGTTGCGCTCGCTCGACTGCGTCGGGGAGCGACGCGGCTGGCGACCTACTTGCGACGGGGTCTGACGTGAGTGGCGGAGGATAGGGGATTCGAACCCCTGAGGGCTGTTAACCCAACCCGCTTTCCAAGCGAGCGCCATAGGCCACTAGGCGAATCCTCCGCCGAGGAGGGTACCGGCCACCGACGCGGCGGGCCCAATCGAGCACGACTCTGGACCGATCGCGATCCGGCGGGCGTCGGCGTCGCGTTGGAGCGGCGTACGACGCTCACCTACACTCGGGGCCAACCCCCCGTGTGGCGGCATCTCGCTCAATCCCCCAGGGCCGGAAGGCAGCAAGGGTCGGCGCGCTCTGCCGGGTACGCGGGGGGCCTCTTCATGTCCGCTCGCGTGCGGGGCGTGTGCGGGTCG
>ERZ761607.1220-NODE-1220-length-33814-cov-32.339198_pt1 | contig 33814 bp, 31 predicted proteins | sample MGYA00511164_ERZ761607 | MGnify/ENA primary metagenome ERZ761607 (study PRJEB28899, sample SAMN02445080) | bioreactor sludge metagenome | biome: EBPR sludge | place: Australia: Brisbane, Thorneside Wastewater Treatment Plant | collected 2011-06-22 ... | reverse complement strand
GTCCGCGAGATTATATCGTCCGAATGCTTGTATCAGGTGTAATCGCAAACCCAAACTTCAAGACTTTTCTCGATTAAGCAAACTGTTTTTACGGCCGTAAGCAAAATATATCACCAATCCCACAGAAAGCCAGACTAAAAAGCGCCACCAACTTTCAACTGGTATTTCGCTCATCAGGTATAAACACGTCAATAGCCCGAGAACTGGTATTAATGAGAGCTTATACCGGAAAGATTGAATAATCAGAAACAACGTGGTGAAGAGAAAAATGTATCGCGGAATCAATGTTTCAAGGTGACTAAAGTCTTGAGGCATCAATTGTTGCAAGACTTCAGGGTGCCCCATAAAGCCATATCCAAGCAATAATATGGTAGTAGGGAGCAGAAAATATTTACTATCCACAAACGGAATTTTAAATCGTCGTTCTATGTCTGGTTTTTTTATATCCAAAATGAGAACCCCCCCGCATACCAATACAAAAGCAAAAAGGGTTCCGATACTGGTCAGATCTGTTACTACTGTGATATTCAAAAATAAAGCAGGGATCGAAACCAGAAGTCCTGTAATGATGGTCGAAAACCAAGGAGTTTGGTATTTAGGATGTATTTCAGCGAACTTTTTGGGTAGCAAGCCATCGCGACTCATGCTCATCCAAATCCGGGGTTGGCCTAATTGAAAAACCAGCAAAACGCTAGCCATCGCCACAACCGCACTGAGGCTAACAATCCACGCTATCCAGTCCATACCTGCCTTGTTAAATATATAGGCCAATGGGTCTGATATTCCACTCAATTCTGAATAATTTACCATGCCGGTTGTTACTAATGCCAATAAAATATAAAGAATCGTACATATGATAAGGGTATATATCATACCACGAGGCAAATCGCGTTGTGGATTTTTACATTCCTCGGCTGTTGTCGAAATGGCATCAAAACCGATGTAGGCAAAGAATACACCTCCAACGCCTGCTAAAACACCGCCCCATCCATTGGGTAGAAACGGTGTCCAGTTTTCAGGTTTAACATAGAAGAAGCCAATTGCAATCACGAAGAGAATAACCGCCAATTTAAGTAAAACCATAAGGTTGCTTGCCTTGCGGGACTCACTAATTCCAATGAATGTCAGCATCGAGATGAACAATACAATTCCAAAGGCGGGAATGTCCCCTACAATACGAAGGCCTATGATAGAGGGAGCCTCAACCCACGCACGATAGGCTTCAGATGTGACATCGGGCGACGCCGTGTGATAAGCATTGTATGCCGTGAGAAAATCTGTCGAGAGCCAAACAGGGATAGCCAGCCCAAACCCTCGCAGCATTTCGGTAAAATATCCCGACCAGCCTATTGCGACAGCAATATTTCCAATTGCATATTCAATAATAAGATCCCAACCAATAATCCATGCCAATAGTTCACCAAATGAGGCATAGGCATAAGTGTAAGCACTACCCGAAATTGGAATCATGGAAGCGAAAGAAGCATAACACATGGCGGAGAAGCCGCAAGCAATCGCTACAAAAATAAATAAGAAAACGACACCGGGGCCTCCTTTAAAACTTACTTCACCGATGGTCGCAAAAATACCAGCCCCTATCACTGCTGCTATGCCCAGCGCTGTCAAATCACGAACGCCGAGATCCCGCTTCATAGAACCACCCTCATGAAGAGAGGGGTCTGCCAGAATGGATTCTACCGACTTGGTACGATACAAGTCTTTGAACTGCATATGTGTAATGGATAACGTGTGGAGAAAAAAGCATACCTTGCAGTATGAATGCCTTGTGAAGCAATCTGGGAAGATACGGTGAGCAAAACCTTTGTGCAAATTTTTTAGGTAGTACAGGATCTGAGAATGGGATTCAAAGCCGCCTATATCGAAAAATTTTTAAGATTATGTAGTAGTGAATGAAGGATTTACATGGGGTGCATCTCCAAAATGTCAAATCATACGAGAACCCATCTGGTCGGCATAAAAGGTGAAAGAGGTGTTAACGAGGTTCTCTGGGAAGTTTTGAAATAAGCCCATTTGCATGGGTGCGGTAAAGTGAGAAATGGCTTTAAAATAAAATCATGACTGCAATGAAATGGGTAATGGTTCCGGTCAATACAAATACATGCCAAATGGCGTGAAAATAGGGGCGGTTTTTTTGTGCATAAAACCACGTACCGATGGTGTAGCTAACCCCACCCAAAATGATAAAAACAATGCTTGACATGGGAACCGTTTCAATAAAAGGTTTGCCAATCAAAACCACCAGCCAGCCCATTCCCAAATACAGAGCCAAGGATAGCTTCTCGAACCGATGTCGGAAAAACAGCTTGTATAAAATTCCAAAAACGGCAATGGCCCAAATGAGAATAAAACTCACCCAACCAAGGGTTCCCTGTATTTGCATCAATAAAAACGGAGAATAGGTTCCGGCAATGAGCAAATAAATACCCATATGATCTAATAATTTTAATATGGGCTTGACGGTCTCGTGTTGAATACTATGGTACAGTGTGGAGAATAAATAGAGCAACAGCATGGAACCCCCAAAAAGGGCACAGCTTAATACAGCCACCCAAGAGCCTTTTAAAACGGCATTTGGAAGCAGCAGAGCAATTCCGACGATGCTCAAAACCACGCCTATACCATGCGTAATGCTGTTGGCTAATTCTTCTTTTACAGGGTCTAACAGGGTGTTTTTTGTTTGCATAATAAGCGGGATTTAGAACAGAAAAAAGTATAGTTGATGCTTTTAAACCTCGGTAGCGGGATGGAGGGAAAAAAAATGTGCTCCTTTGGCTGCCCAATCTGCGGCGCCTTTCGGGGTATGAATGGAACATGAGTTTAAAATAGGGGGTAGGGTAAATTTCCTAAGCGTTGCGATTGCTGCCGACGTGTAGCCCCGAAACGAAAGGGTCCCGCCACCCAATACCAGTACATCCGGATTAAATAGATGCAACACCATAGAAAGCCCCATTCCCAGTGCAACCCCAGCATCGTGAACCAATGCCATTGTCTCGGCTTCCTCCTGGGCCAAACGATTGTGCAAAGAATCTGCTGGCAAACCAATTTGTTCCAACAATGCTTTGCCTCCCGCCAATTCGTCTAAGGTTTTAGGACGACCATCAGTAGTTGGAAAAACAATACTGCCTAACTCGCCCGCCCAGCCCTTTACGCCCATCAAGAGGTTGTCCCTAACGGTGATACCCATGCCAATACCTGTACCTACCATCACCATCGCCAACGAATTAGAACGATATTGGGTTTTAGCAAATAGCGTAGCTGCATTGACATCGTTGATGAACCGAACAGGGATCTGTGGTAGGTACAAGTCGTCGGCCTTCAGGCCATTTAGGCCGGGTACATCGCCGCATATCACTACTTCGGAGGCATTCCGTACCAATCCAGGGAAAGCTATCCCAATAGATTCGGGTTTTTCAGAACATGTTTTAAGATAATCGTTGATTCTGGTACGTAATTTTTGGGCATTAAAATCTGGGCCAGTTGGAAATCTGATTCCATCAGGGTGAAGCCTATCCCAGAAAATCATTTTGGTTCCACCGATGTCTATGCCAAGGGAGAAGGTCATGAAGTGCTATGATTTTGTTATTTCAGAGTAGAAAAAATAAGATTAAATGGGAATTTTAGTAATATTTTTCCAAGCGTACGGGGGATGAATCGTGATCCGTTTTTGGGATCCAAAAAGTGGAGGCCTTATCCATCGGTTTAATATTTAACAAGTCTTTTCCAAAAAGCCGCATTATCACGCCAATCGGAGTCACCAATAGGAAAAATACAAAGGTCAAAATAATTCGGCTCATGAAGGCGCCCATGATAAACGCCAGCCCCATCCAAATACGATAGAGCAGGGGAAGGCTTTCAGGAAAAAACGTGCCCCCGAAAAGCAGGAGTACGCCCATTCCCAAAGCGGCGTACCAAAATTCAGGGTGGGAGGAGTGGCTCCTAAATAAAAACCAACTTGCTGAGATTGTTACGATCCCACCAATGAGCCAACCAAACTTCTGGAGTGCTTTCCGAGAAATATCTAAATGACGGAGTTCCAGAATTATTTCATGCAACATATGAACGAATTGCTTATTTTTAGACTCATCATGCCGCTGTGGTGCGGTTTTCCTTAAACCAAAGTTACGACCAATCACCATGGATCAACAACCAACCGAACCATTTCTCCACTTTATTTTGGACGAGACATGGACCGATGCCCAACAGGAAGCCCTTGTGGAACTGATGGTTTGGGCGATGTATGTGGATAAGTCTATCCGGTCAGAAGAAAACGAACTCATTGACCAAATCTTAGACCAAATGTCCGTTGGAGATTCCACGCCTATTGCTCAGTACCTAAATCCTGCCATTGCTAAGGTGCGTGAATCCTTCCACCACGAACAAAAGTCAGCATTTTTGTTGGAGGATATTTGTCTATATTTAGATGACGCCGATGTGCGGGCACAAGCGTTTGACCTTTGTTCACAAATTCTGGAAGCCGATGGACATCTTCACAAAGATGAGGTGGCTTTTCTGGAACGTATTAAAACGCGATTTATGCAATAATCCATCCAACGGATACCGGAATAGCATAGGCCTCATTCCGTTCACGCCCATGTGGAAAATGTTTAGAAATGTAGAAAGATTTTAGTTAGACGTTTCCGCAGGCGTTTCATATTTGCGGGTTATTTGTCAGTTGTTGATCGAAATCATTTAACTATATGGTAGTTTGAGACAACTGATAGACGACTGACAATGAACCCTTTTGGGACTAAAACAGATATAAGATAGCCTAAGTTAAATGGTTGGTATGCTTATCAGTCACTTGGCTGCTTGAGTTATAATCCGGAAAATGGTGATGCAGCAATAGTATCAGGCCGCACATAAAAAACGGAATAAGCATGGCATTTCGAAGTCCAACTATTTCACTTGCAAATCCGATTATAGGAGAACCCATCATAATGCCAGAAATTCCGGCAGTAAGAATCACGGCAATGGCGGTTTCTGGTGCGGGTTGTACAAACTTGGTGGCTTCGGAGAATAAAAGGGGAACCAATGCTGATGCACCCAGGCCAATCAATGCGAAAGCCAAGATAGCAGGGATGTACTGATACACCAACCATAACCACAAAAACCCGCCCATAACCAATGTACTACCGCCAACCATCACTTGTTGTACAGACAAGCGGGTAAAAAAGTGATTTCCAGACCAGCGACCAAGGGTCATGGTGGCGGAAAAAGCCAGAAACCCCAGACTTACAAGGCCAGATGAGGTAGTGGCTTCAGACTTAAGAAAAAGTGCACTCCAGTTCAGGATTATTCCTTCGATGGCCATGTAAATAAAAGATGTTACGGCCAATAATAGCAAATATCCGGAAATGCCTTTGGGCGAAGAGGAGGATGTTCTTACCGGATTATCGGGGATTTGAACCGTAAATAGATACAAATTTAATAACAATAGGGCGATGGCAAGTATCCCAAAAAAGAAAGTACGGCTCCAAAATAGACTTCCCGCCACAACACCCAATCCCGCGCCAAGCATCCCGCCAAAACTGTACATCCCATGCGAAGCCGCCATTATGGGAGAACCAGTTTGATGTTCGTAAGCCCCTGCGGCTGCATTCATGGCCAAATTGAGCATCCCACTGGCAAATCCATATAACACCAAAACCCCTACAAATAGTTCGAGTTGTTCGGTATATGGGATCAGTGCAAACGTACCGAGGGATAAAAGGGTGGCAACACGGAGGGTTGTCGTGAGTGAAAAACGGTGGATAAACCGACTGGTTGGGAAGCTGGCTACTAATGAAAATAGGGGAATAGTGAGTAAAACTATTCCCCAAATACCATGCTCGGTTTGAAAATAGGTCTTAAATTCCGGAATACGAGACGACCATGCCCCGATCAGAATGCTATTTGTCAAAAAGGCGAGCCATACGTAAAAAGGCCTTTCCGTTTGGTGTTTTCCGGTTTGCATCACGCTTTTTCGCTTAGGGCCGCAACTCCGGGAAGTACCATTCCTTCGAGAAACTCCAGCATGGCGCCGCCGCCAGTCGAGACGTGGCTTACATCGTCGTCTAAACGAGCCTGAGAAATGGCGGCCACAGAGTCGCCACCACCGACGACGGTAAGTCCGCCATTTCGGGTGGATTCTGCGAGGGCTTCGGCAACGGCAATGGTTCCTTTGGCAAATTTTGGCATTTCAAAAACGCCCATAGGACCGTTCCAAACAACCGTTTTTGCTGTTTTTAGAATGGCCTGGTATGTTGTGATTGTCTTAGGCCCGATGTCTAACCCCATCCAATTATCCAGAACGCCGGGTGCAGAAATTTGTGTCTGGGCTTCGTTTGCAAATGTATCAGCCGAGAGATGGTCGTCTGGAAGTACCAATTTTTCTCCCGCCTTCTCCATCAATGCCAACGCAAGCTCCAATTTGTCGTCTTCGCAGAGGGATTTTCCGATGGGAACGCCTTTGGCCTTCAGGAAGGTAAAGGTCATTCCGCCGCCAATAAGCAAACGATCCACTTTGGGCAACAGGGCTTCAATAACCCCAATCTTATCCGAAACCTTCGCGCCACCGATAACAGCCACGAAGGGCCTTTGGGGTGCTTCAAGTACCTTAGAGAGGTATTCTACTTCTTTCTTGAGTAAATAACCCATTGCGGATTGCGCGATAAAGTGTGTAACGCCTTCTGTCGAGCTATGTGCGCGGTGGGCCGATCCAAAAGCGTCGTTGATATATATATCCCCCAATTGGGCTATTTTTGCAGCCAATTCGGGATCGTTTTTGGATTCACCCACGTAGAACCGTGTATTTTCTAACAAAACCACACTGCCTGGTTCTGCCGAAGCAATGAGGGTTTCTACGTCTGGGCCAACCGTATCGGTTGCCATATGAACGGTTGCGCCGATCCGTTCGGCCAATTTTGCAGCAGCAGGCTTGAGGCTGTATTGCGGGTCAGGGCCATTTTTCGGACGCCCGGCATGGCTCATCAGAATGGGCAATCCGCCTTCACTAAGTACTTTTTGGATAGTGGGTAAGGCTTCTCGAATGCGGGTATCGTCTGTCACCACGCCATTTTTGAGGGGAACGTTAAAATCTACACGGATCAAAACTTTTTTACCTCTCAGTTCGAGGTCATCTATGGTTAACTTTGCCATGAGCTTTAATCGAGAAAGGGGTTAATCAAAAAAAAGGCGTCTGCCGTCCGGTCTGAAAAGTCGGAAAACAAACGCCAGAACACGAGATAGACCGATCTTAAGCCATCATTTTATGGGCCAAATCCACAACGCGGTTGGAGTAACCCCACTCGTTGTCGTACCAACCTACCACTTTCACAAAAGCGCCTTGCGAATTGGTCAGTGCGGGATCAAAAACGCAAGAAGCGGGATCATGGATTACATCGCAAGAAACGATTGGATCTTCTTGGTAGAACAGAATGCCTTTGAGTGGACCATCGGCGGCAGCTTTAAAAGCGGCATTGATTTCATCCTTTGTGGCAGGCTTGCTTAGAATGGCCGTTAGATCCGTCATCGAAACATCAGGGGTAGGAACCCGGACGGCGAAGCCATCTAATTTGCCCTTTAAGTGCGGCAATACCAAGCCAACGGCTTTGGCAGCACCGGTGGAAGTTGGAACCATGGAAACGGCAGCAGCACGGGCACGACGTAGGTCTTTATGGGGCGCATCTTGTAGGCGTTGGTCTGCGGTATAAGCGTGAACGGTGGACATATATCCCTGAACCATGCCAAAATGTTCATCGAGTATTTTGACCATTGGCGCCAAGCAGTTTGTGGTACAAGAGGCGTTGGACACGATTTTTTCGCTACCAGTCAGAATATTGTCGTTTACGCCCATCACAACGGTCGCATCTACTTCGCCACTTGCGGGAGCGGTAATTAATACTTTTTTGGCTCCTGCCTGGAGGTGAAGTCCGGCTTTTTCGGCAGAAGTGAAGATGCCAGTGGCTTCAATTACAAGATCCACCCCTAAGTCACCCCAAGGTAATTGAGCCGGATCTTTCTGGGCATAGATCTGAAAACGATCCCCATTCACGATGAGAGCACTTTCTTCAGCGGTAACCGGAAAAGGAAGGCGACCGTGAACCGAGTCGTACTTCAATAAGTGTGCAAGGGTCTTTGCATCGGTCAGGTCATTCACCCCAACCACATCAAATTCTTTGGTACCACGTTCCAGAATTGCCCGGAAAACCAAGCGTCCGATACGACCAAAGCCATTGATTGCAATTTTGATTGCCATTTTTTTACTCCTTATGTGCTTTGAATGAGTTGTTTGCGCGTTTAGGTTTTTTAAACTTGCACAACCTACATCATTCGGGGGGCAATATCAAACCCGAAAGCGCTTCAATAATATGATCTTTGAATGAGTTTGTTCAAAACCACCGATTCTCCCCCGAAGATTTATGGCTTCTTGTTTTGCAGATTGGTGATTCATTTTCTTATCTTCATTAGCTAAAGCAAAAATCAGGCTTACCAACAAGACACCCAATTTGTCATGGCAACAAAAACCATAACCAAAGAAGAACTCAACGAAGATGTGGTCGTCAATGCCGCGTCTCATCTCGAAGGTTTTTATCGTAAACACCAAAAGACCCTCCTCATTGGCCTTGCGGCTGTTGTATTGCTGGTTGCGGCATACTTCCTGTGGGGTTGGTATAAAGATTCTCAAAACACGGCTGCGGCCCAGAAAATCGGATATGCGGTTCAGCAATTTGAATTGGGCGAATTTAATAAAGCCCTGAATGGCCTTGGTTCAAATCCGGGCTTGCTGAAAATCGCCAGTGAATACGGTTCCACCGAAACTGGCAATTTGGCACATTATTATGCCGCCGTTGCTTATGATAACCTCAATAACCGCAAAAAGGCGCTTGAGCATTACGAAGCTTTCGATAAAGGAAATAATCTCATCGGTGCCTCGGCTTATGCAGGCGAAGCGGCCATTCACGAAGATACGAACAAGAATTATGCGAAGGCTGCCGAATTATATCAAAAAGCGGCCAATACGTATCCAGATGAGTCTTCTGCACCCGATTATTTGCGCAAAGCCGCCCGAAATTACGAAAAGGCCAAGGATTTTAAAGCAGCAAAATCGGCCTACGAACAAATCAAGGAAAAATATCCCCAATCTTCAGTCGTTTCTGAATTGGACTACTACCTTGGCAGAATCGAAGCACTCGCCCGTTAAAAAATACGGGAAGCAACACAAGAATAGTTGTCGTTATGGGTCGGTGGTTCTATATTGTACCACCGACTTTTTTATATGGTTAACCCAAGTTTTACATGGCAATGCCCAAACACTTATTGATTGTGGACGACGAGCGGGCCATTCGTCGTACCTTGCGGGAAATCCTTGAGTTTGAAGGTTATACTGTGGATGAGGCAGAGGATGGCATGGTGGCGTTGGATAAAATGCGTAAGGGGCGCTACGATTTAGCGCTTTTAGATATAAAAATGCCCAAAATGGATGGGTTGGAGGTGCTGAAAATCATTGCTGGTGAATTGCCTGAATTGCCCATTGTGATGATTTCGGGGCATGGTAATGTGGAAACAGCCGTCGAATCTACCCGATTGGGCGCGGTGGACTTTTTGGAAAAACCGCCCGACTTGAACCGCCTTCTCGTCACCATCCGAAATGCCTTGGTGCGGGGGAAATTGGTGGTGGAGAACAAGCGGATGAAGCAAACGTTGGTAGAACACCAACACGCAGGTGTAACACCCATTATAGGGGAAAGTAAACCGATCCAACTTATCAAAAAAACCATTGAAAGAGTGGCTCCAACGGAGGCACGAGTCTTGGTTACAGGAGAGCCTGGAACGGGAAAAGAACTGGTTGCTCGTTGGTTACACAAGTTGTCTAGGCGTGCAGAGGCGCCACTGATCGAAGTGAATTGTGCCGCCATTCCGAGTGAATTGATTGAAAGCGAATTATTCGGACATGAAAAGGGGTCTTTTACAGGGGCACACGACCGAAAACTGGGGAAGTTTGAACAAGCCAATGGCGGAACCCTTTTCTTAGATGAGGTGGGAGACATGAGTTTGCCGGCACAGGCGAAAATGTTGCGTGCCCTTCAAGAAGGAATTATAACACGTGTCGGAGGAGACCGCGCCATTTCGGTGGATGTTCGGGTGGTAGCGGCCACCAATAAAGACCTTAACGAGGCCATTCGTGAAAAAAGTTTCCGACAAGACCTTTTTGACCGCCTCAATGTTATACCTGTACATGTACCGCCGCTCCGTGAACGACGAGAAGATATTCCCGCCATCGCCGAGTATGTCTTGGAGAAACAATCGGTACGAAACCGCATGACCAACAAAAGTTTCTCGCCCAAGGCCATGACACTGTTACGGCAATACGACTGGCGCGGCAACATCCGAGAGTTGTATAATGTGGTAGAACGTTTGCTCATCTTGTCTAATGCCGACCGGATAGAGGCCGAAGACGTGGAGCATTTTGTAACGCCTTATTCTGCCCAAAAAGATCCGGTGGCAGGACTCTTAGAGCGATATGATGATTTTGCTGAATTTCGGGATGCCGCAGAAAAACTCTTTATTGAACGGAAACTGGCCCAATTTGATTGGAATATTTCCAAGACAGCCGAAGAGATTGGGATCCAACGTTCCCACCTGTACAATAAAATCAGCAAATATGGAATTGAACGCGCCCACGACTAAGTTTGAAAATGATGAACCTGATAACCGTTGATCAAATAAAGCGGCATTACCAAACCCAAAGCGGAGATTTAGCCGTGCTAAAGGGCGTTTCGTTCTCGGTGAATCGGGGCGAAGTGGTGGCTGTGGTCGGACAAAGCGGCGCCGGAAAGAGTACATTGCTACATATTTTGGGAACATTGGATCGGCCCACTTCCGGAAAAATCTTGTTTAATGGCGAAGAAGTTTTTGCCAAGAAAGAAGAAGACCTCGCCTTGTTTCGTAATCGGAATATTGGGTTTGTATTTCAGTTTCACCACCTCTTGCCCGAATTTTCTGCGTTGGAAAATGTCGCAATGCCTGCATTGATTCAAAACAAATCGCTGGCACAGGTGGAAGGACGGGCAAAGGAACTCATGGCGTTGCTGGGGCTTAAATACCGAAATACGCATCGTCCGGGCCAACTTTCCGGAGGCGAACAACAGCGGGTGGCAATGGCCCGCGCATTAATGAATGAGCCGGATTTGGTTTTGGCCGATGAACCGACCGGGAACTTAGACATCCGGACAGCGGCGACCTTGCACGAGGAAATTGTACGCCTGAGCAGGGAAATGAACCAAACATTCATTATTGTAACCCATAACCCGACCTTGGCGCAAATGGCAGATCGGGTGTTGAGAATGGAGGATGGCCTTATTTTTGAACAATTTAGCTATCGGGAAAATGGGGAAACTACTTAACTTTATCTCATCTGCATCGGCGTTGGGCGCCTTTTTGGCTTACCTCCTCTTGAAATTCGATGTGCCTTTTATGCAGGCCGAGGCAAAGCTTTTTTTGCCCCTCTTGATTGTGGTGGCCATTATATCAGGAATTGTGGGTTTTTTTGTTAAGGCCGTATGGCGCTTGGCCACCATTGCAGCCTTGCTTGTTGGCCTCTTTCTGGCGTATCAATATTTTCAAAAACTGCTTTAAGTAATGTCACTTCGTTGCATCGCTTAGGTGCTATTTCTCTCAAAACATTCCTTCTTCTATCATAATGGATGAAATGATCGCATTAGACCTCGTGGACGTTTCTGGCGGCTATGTGGATGCCCCAATAGATCCCACCTTAGACCTCTTTGCCGAGATAGATCGGTTGAAAAAGGAAAAAAATGCCGTAATTCTGGCACATTATTATCAAGAGCCGGATATTCAGGATTTAGCGGACTATGTGGGTGATTCACTGGGGCTGGCACGTCAGGCCGCTGGAACCAATGCAGACATGATTTTGTTTGCAGGCGTTCATTTTATGGCTGAAACGGCCAAAATTCTTTCGCCACAAAAAAAAGTTATCTTACCGGACTTGAATGCGGGTTGTTCGCTTGCCGACTCTTGCCCGCCGGACGAATTTGCTGCTTTTCGGGCACTACATCCAGATCATTTGGTGATTTCATACATCAATTGTTCGGCGGCCATTAAAGCGCAAACAGACATTATTGTTACCTCTTCAAATGCAGAGCACATCATTCGGCAACTTCCTGCGGATCAGCCGATTATTTTTGCACCAGATAAAAACTTGGGCCGCTACATCTCTAAAGTGACTGGACGCGAGATGGTGCTCTGGGATGGTTCCTGCATCGTGCATGAAGTATTTAGTGAACAACAACTTGTCCGGCTAAAAGTGCAATATCCGGAAGCCCTTGTCTTGGCACATCCTGAATGTGAAGAAGTTGTGTTGCGTCATGCAGACTATATCGGCTCCACCACCGGAATCCTGAAGTACGCCCAAAATAGCCCGGAAAAGCAATTTATTGTAGCGACCGAAGCGGGTATATTGCATCAAATGGAAAAAACTTGTCCGGATAAAACCTTTATTGCAGCCCCGCCCGGTAATGGTTGCAGTTGCAACGAATGTCCGCATATGAAGCTAAATACCTTGGAAAAAGTTTATTTATGCCTTAAATACGAATTACCCGAGTTGTTGATGGAAGAGTCTGTTCGCATTCGTGCCCTTGCCCCTATCCAGCGGATGTTGGAAATGAGCCGGGCCATCGGTTAATAAAGCGCCCGTTTTGGGTAAACGAGGGTGGGGATGTCGGGCAATTTTTTCGGTGTTCTCCAAAGCAACTCCCCGACGGAAATCGAGTAATAAAATGGGCGTATTTCGTATCCGCGAGGTCTGGCTCTACAGCGTACTTACAGTTGGATTATGGCCGTTTCCATTACTTGGCATCCTGCATGTGGAATCAAGTGCCGTTATTGCATTTGTAGGGTTTTATGTTGCGGGCTGGGCAGGAATTCGAGATTTGCAGGCCAACAAATCTTTTGTTAAAGTTTTGTTGCGTCAATGGTTTTTTTTGCTCATCCCTTTATTGGGCGGATTGCTGAGTGTGTTGTGGCGCCCTAATTGCGGCTGGTTGGATGGTTTGCAGTTTTTTATTCTGTTCCCAGTGATCTCAACCGTCTTTGCCGTTTCGTTGGCGTGGGCAATTACAGGCCACTCCTTCTCAAAACCATTCCGGCTCTATGTATTGGTATCTTTGATCCCTTTATTGGGCGGTGTACTCTTCGACTTGGGTTTCCATCCACAATTCTACACGTATAACCATGTGTTTGGAGGTGTTTTAGGGCCAATTTATGACGAGGAATTGGCCATACGGCCTGGCTTGTTCTGGTTCCGAGTGCTTACACTTTTGTGGGCAGTAGGCTTGTGGTCATGGGGAGCGGCTAAGCGAAATAAGTTTGAAATGTACCCAATTTTTGGGGTAGCGTTGTTGTTGGTTGTGGTGTACTTGTTCCGAGCCGAATTTGGCATCAATACCACACATGAGGCGATTGCAAAAGACCTCAAAGGAATACACCATACCCTACATTTTGAAATCTACTACGATCCCGAAGTTATTTCGGAAGAGCGAATCCGGATTGTGGGTAAAGAACATGAATTTCGGTACCAGCAACTTTTGGATACAATTCAGGTGCGGGTTCCGCAAAAAATCCGGAGCTACTTATACCCCAATTCTATCCGAAAAGCCATGTTGACAGGTGCACGGTACACCAATGTGGCGCCTGTTTGGTTGAAGCAACCACAAATACATGTTTTATGGTCGTCCTATGATGAGGTTATGCCGCATGAACTCGCCCATGTCTTCTCGCGGGAGTTTGGGCTTCCTGTTCTGCGTGCAACATTCTCTGTAGGCCTAATTGAAGGGTTTGCCGTTGCTGTAGAGCCACCTGAAGGGACGCCAGACCCTCACGAGCAGGTTGCTGCTATCTTGCTTGACCCCAAAACAGCCGAGTGGCTGGGCAAAGACCTTGCATCTTCCGTAGCAGACAAACTGAGTCCAATGGGTTTCTGGAGTGGTCGAGGTGCGGTTTCTTATACAACAATGGGATCCTTTGTCCGGTTCTTAATGGATCGCTATGGCATTACAAAATTAAAACAAGTATATCCATGGGGTGATTTCGAGCGTGTTTACCAAAAAAATGTGTATGAGCTTACGAAAGAGTGGGTGGAATTTATTCGCCAATTGCCGTCGGATGGTGCTCAATTGTCCTACGCCCGCACCCGATTTTCGCGCCCGTCGCTTTTTGAGCAAGATTGCCCACATTTTGTGCCAGCCTATATCCGATATGCACAGGCAGCACAAGCAGCCATTGAGCGTAAGCAATGGTTAGAGGCCGAACAACTCAGTGATGAAGCCATTCAACTCCATCCCGATTTTGAGCCTGCCTACCATATTTGGGTGAACGCGGTTTTACACCGAACGCCCGAAAAAGTGATCCCCAAACTAAAATCTTTAAAATATGCAAATTGGTTAACCTATCGGCAGCGTGGAGATGCATATGCTTTGACGGGCGACACGCTCCTTGCCCGCCAAATGTGGAATGAAGCCCGTCTTCGGGTTCCGGCATTTTCTTATGCCATACAGGAGCGATTGGCCCGGCGAGCTGATTTTCTTGCCCATTCAACGTTGCTTCGAATGATATTAACGCCCCATGTGAACCCTGAAATATTGGCTGCCCAACTCGAAATGGGAAAAACAGCCCCTGTTTGGTTCAGGGTTTATCTGGCAGATCGCTTTGCTGAATTGGAAAACTGGAAAGCAGCCGCATCGGCCCTTGAGCCTGTAGTAAAAGATTCCAAACAGGGAATCTTTCGCGACTTGGTGACGATGGACTTTGCCCGATGGCTACTATGGTCTGGGCAAGACGAAAAAGCAGCGGCTATATTGGAGGGCTATTTAGGGCTATCGAATCCCAATCCTATCCAAAAACGTTGCATAGACTTGAGGCATCAAGCCGAATGGTGGTGGAAAAGAGGAGGGTCAAGTGCCGCCTTTTCCCCTAAACCTTGATTCAGACCTTTGGATAAAGGCCAAGATGTTCTTAGATTCCCAATACCCAACGTGTGACGGTGAGCGTCCAGCCAGCAACCAAAAGACTCCCTACAAGGTTCATACAAAAACCCGAAAATAAGAGCATACGCAACGAAGCACCCCGCATTTCACCAAATGCAAGGCTGTTTACGCCTGTTGAGAGCGGACTCATAAATGCGGAGCTGGAAGCCAAGGTTGCCACAATCATCCCCAGAAGAATCGGGAAATCCACCAAGGCTGCCAAAGATGGCATGAGTGCGAATAATGCATACTGGATTACAGTGTTGCTTAACAACTCGGTAGTAAAAGTGCCAAAAATGGCGATGATAAGCATCAGGGTAAGAATAGATGTTTTATCATCTACGACCAGTGCAATAATCCCCGTCAGCGCATCGCGGAAGTAATGAATGCCCAATCCCAGCAAGAACGCAATGGCCACCGTTATGACGACCAGCGTCAAGCCACGTTTAGGAAGATTGCTCACGCAGTCCGTTAGCGTAAGGAGTTGAACCTTATGACCGTTCTCCTGGATTTTTATGGAGAACAACGAAGCAATAATGGTCAGAAAAAAGAGGGCGGTGGCGATGGTTAGTGGAAGAATTAGGGAGGGCCATACATTGGAGGCCATCGAGAATAAAAAGGCCGAACCAAAGGTGAGAAGTGCAAATATGATCGCAGGTTGGCGAAACACGTTTTCGATAGGTTCTTTAGGTTCAAATTTTATCTGCTCTTTAAAATGCTTAGATGGCTGAAAAAACAAGACGATAACACCCCAAGCCAATAATGTATAAACCAATACAAGTGGGACTCCCCATAGCATCCAGAGGAAAAAAGTGAGTTTTTCTGCACCCAGTACAGCTCCTCCCAAACCCGGCAAGATCCCGTTGGCCCCCGCAATTAAAATTCCATTGGCTGCGGAACTGGTAATCGCACCAATCCCCCCAATGTTGGCACCGTACATTAAACAGGCGGCCAGCATCGTGGGGACCAAACGGTCGTATTTGGGGTTTTCTTTGGTCAGTACTTCCTGCATCAGATGGGCCAGCGGAATTAAGGTCAACACCACAATCGCATGATGGATGAAGATGCCTAAAATGGCATTAATGGCCAATAGGTATAAAACTAATTTGGATACTGAAAGGTGTTTTCGGCCAATCATCCAAAATACCAATGATTCGGGCAATTGTGACTTAATCATCAAACGGGAGACTAAGTAGCCACCCGTTAGGAAGAAAACCAATTGTATGTTATTCAGGGATTCGATAGACAAACTCATATATGGAGCCAATGGGTCAAAGGAACAGGAATATACGGGTACTTTCGTCCTAATCGTATGATCGTTATGTGTTCGATACCTTTTTTAAGCCATTGACGTTTCGTTTGGACTTGGATTCTGTATTTTATTCTCCATTCATTAATGAAAACCTTTTGCGGCGTCCGTAGTTTATCGCGCTAACCGTAACAAAACGATCATAAACAAATGAGTACCGAAACGGTAAAACCTGAAAATAAACCAGTCCGGCGGGTCACAACCCAAAGCCTTCGTAACATGAAAGCAGCCGGAACCCCCATCTCGATGCTAACGGCCTATGACTATACCAGTGCCCAGTTGTTAGATGGCGCCGGGGTGGATGTTTTGCTGGTCGGAGACTCGGCCTCAAATGTTATTGCAGGACACGAAACCACCTTGCCGATCACCCTCGATCACATGATCTACCACGCGCAGTGTGTCGTTCGGGGAACACAGCGAGCCTTTGTCGTGGTGGATTTGCCTTTTGGGAGTTATCAAGGAAATTCTAAAAAAGCATTGGCTTCGGCCATTCGCATCATGAAAGAAACAGGGGCACACGCGGTTAAGTTAGAAGGCGGAAAGATAGAGGAAGACACCATCAAGCGAATTCTTTCCGCAGGTATTCCTGTAATGGGGCATTTAGGACTGACACCCCAAAGCATCAACCAATTTGGTTCGTACAAAGTACGGGCACAAGATGCTGAAGAGGCGGATCAACTCCGAGAAGATGCCCTTCGATTAGAGCGAATCGGGTGTTTTGCTATGGTACTGGAAAAAATACCGGGGGTACTTGCCCGTGAAATTGCCGCCAAAGCCTCTATCCCGATTATCGGAATCGGGGCCGGCAATGGATGTGATGGTCAGGTATTGGTGATGCACGACATGTTGGGCCTGAACAATGATTTTAACCCGCGTTTTGTCCGAAAATATGCTAATCTCGAAGAGGTAATCCAAACGGCTGTCCGACAGTTTATCGCCGATGTACGGAGTAGAGATTTTCCCAATGAAAATGAAAGTTATTGAATAGCCGCTATTAATGATGTCTAAACCAACCATTCTAATTACAAACGACGATGGTATTGAGGCCGATGGCCTGTTGGTCTTGGCCCATGCCATGAAAGAAGTGGGCCAAGTATTTGTTGTAGCGCCTCGTACCGAGCAAAGTGCGGTGAGCTACATGGTTACCATTCGGGATCCGCTTCGCTTTTTTAACTGGGATCTGGGAGAAGGGATAACTGCTTGTGCCCTGACTGGGACCCCGGCAGATTGCATTAAGTTTGGTGTGGGTACGTGGTTAGGGCGAAAACCCGATCTGGTAGTCTCTGGTATTAATCAAGGGCCAAATACTGCGGTAAATTTGTTGCATTCCGGAACCGTAGGCGGGGCCATAGAGGGTTGTGTGGAAGGGATTCCATCTGTTGCATTTTCTTTGGATAGCTTTGATAAACATGCAGACTATACAACGGCTGGAAAGGTAGCGCAAAAAGTGGCGCATCAGGTACTGAATCTGGGATTACCAGACGGAATTATGCTGAATGTCAACATACCTTATATGCCTGAAAAAGACCTGAAAGGCTTTCGTATTGCAAGGCAAGCCCGTAGCCGATGGGACGAAGCCTTTACGGAACGAAAAGATCCGATAGGGCGCCCATACTATTGGCTGGCTGGCTACCATATAAATTTAGACCAAGGCCCAGATACCGATTTGGCCGTTGTAGAGGCCGGATACGTTTCGGTGACCCCTTTACAATTAGACCGAACCGACTACGCCTTTGCGCGTACCATGCAAGAATGGACGTGGTAATTTGTTCACCCGAAAAAAATATTTCATGCCTCCCACAAAATTTTCTATGTTGCTGCTTGGGCTCATGACTTGGGCGGGTTGTGCCAATGTGCCCCAGGTTCCTATCCGCCAGCCCATTCAAAAACCCATGCACTTTGAACATGGTGAATTTACGGAAGTACTGCAAAAATATGTGGATGAAGAAGGCATGGTGGATTATGCGGCTCTGAAAACCGACCGAGGAAAACTGGATGCCTATTTAATTCGCTTGGCACAAAATGATCCCGACCGCCTACCGGAACTGGAACGCCTGGCCTACTGGATCAATGTGTATAATGCTTTCACGCTTAAATTGGTACTCGAAAATTATCCTGTCAGAAGTATTTTACGAATAACCCCGCTACCGATTCCGGGTAAAACAAGTGCTTGGGACTTGGAGAGTGTGACAGTAGGTGGTAAGCGTTTCACCTTAACCGCTGTCGAGCACGAGATTATCCGTAAGGAGTTTAAGGAGCCTCGCATCCATTTTGCATTGGTTTGTGCTGCCATGAGTTGCCCTAAACTTCGGCGGGAAGCCTATGAAGGTATTCGTTTGGACGAGCAACTCACGGATCAGGCCGTGGTTTTTCTCTCAGAAAAGCACAAAAATGATCTCAATCCAAGCGCCGACACCATCCGACTCTCCAAAATCTTCTCATGGTTTGCTTCCGACTTTGAACAGGACGGGCAGACCGTTCAACAATACCTGAGCCGATTTTTCCCTTATGAGGACTTGCTGCGCACCAAGTTGCAAAAAAATGCCTTCAAATTACGCTACACCGATTATGATTGGGGATTAAACCGAAAGGATAAGAAATGAGTACTTTTTTACTGAAAGTGGGGGATCCTGCCCCGCTTTTTTCTGCAACCACATTCGACGGCCAAAATATTTCCCTTGAAAAACTTCGCGGAAAAAAGGTCGCGCTGTATTTTTATCCTGAAGACGATACTGACGTTTGTACCCGGCAGGCCTGTAACCTGAGGGACCACCACTCCCTCTTACAAGACAAGGGTATTGTGGTTATTGGGGTTTCTCCGGACGAGAACCCCTCACATGGCGCATTTACCCGGAAATTTGGTTTGCCTTTTCCCCTTCTCTCGGATCCCGAACACATTATTCTAAATGCTTATGGTACGTTTGGTGAGAAAAACATGTATGGCCATACCGTTCAGGGTGTCTTGCGTTATACCTTTCTCATAGACGAAGTGGGTATCATCCGCCACATTTTTCGGAAACCCCGCGTTAACCAACATGCCGAGGAAATCCTTAAAAAATATGGGCTTGTGTGAAGGAGACACAGATAAGTACCTCCTTCCAAAACAGGTTCTTTATAAAACTTCCCCAAGCACCTCGTGAACACCTCTTTCACCTTTTATGCCTCCGCAAATCAGGATAAATTTTAGTTTCCTATTGCAGGGATTTTCCGATACATGAATAGATCGGTTTTGGTTCTTATGTTGTGAAATACAAGCAAACCGCTTCTTAAACGAATATGTCGGTCAAGAGTTTATCTGGTTCTAATGCTTCCCCCAACAACCTTTTTATCGGAGGCAATAGCTTATGCGCACTTCAGGTATCGAAATTATGGAACGAACGTTTTTTATGGCTTTCTCCCTATTTAGACTTTGGACACTATTTACCCCAGCCCATAGAAATTAGGGTTTATTAAAGTCTAAAGGATTTATCTGCTTAACAAAATGTCTAAGGGTGCTTGAACATTGTTTTTGAACGATGTAGCTTAAGATATATTCAAGCATCCAAACCAAGCCGAGGAAACCATGAGAAAAATCCTTTTTTTTGTACTCTTTGTGCCAATAAAGCTCCTGTTTGCACAAAACCCGCCGGACATTGTACAGAGCTATGGCGGCCCAGCAGCAGCTTTTGCTTGGCCCATTCCTTTTGCGCACATCCCACAAACTTTTACCAAACATGCCGTTCGGTTTACTGCTCCTTTTTCGGGAGGGTTGAACAGCCGCATGGCTTCGCTTGATCTACGTGTTTGGGGTACTACCAAAAGCCAAGATGGATACAATGATTCCTTGGTTGTTCGGTTTTTATCTACCACGCCAGATGGTACGCCAGATGAAACCAAGGCTTTCCAAAAGCCGCTTAAGGTGGTACTTAGTAGCCTGAAAAGGGGTGATTATAATACATTAGGATTAGGTGTTAAAAATCTTATTTTCAAGCCAAATACCCATGTTTGGGTTAGTTTTGAGTTGGAAGCGGTTGGTAAAAAAGATACCCTTGTGATGGTCTCTGATAATGCTGAGATCCCTGCATTGGGACGGTCTGCGGCCTATATTCAGGGCTTGGGCTGGCAAATGATGCGGGAAACCCAATTTAACAATGAGTATATTTTTCAGGTCGCTGTGAAATGGAGTGCCACTTCCGTTGTTGACCGCGAAAAAGAGCAAGTGCCAATAGAAATGCCACTTGTGGAGGTTTATCCGAATCCATTCGACGTAAATCCTACTTTGCGGTTTTATCATTTTAATCCTGAAGTGGTATATATTACTGTGTTTGATCTTATGGGCAAGAAAATTATTGACCAAGTGTTACCGATTTCTAATGAGGAACACCACCTGATATTGCCCGACGAACTTCCATCTGGTCTTTATTTACTCCGAATTCAGCACAGAGAAGCTATCATTATCAAGCGATTAATACGGGCTAAGAAATAACCTAATGGTGTTTAATCGTTTTGACAAAGGATGTAAAGTGTTTTTACAAATTCATGTATAAACGCGCAAGAACGATTCATGAAAGGAACCAGCAGGGTGCTATGCCGTTTGCCTAAACAAAATCCATCTATATGTCGGAAAGGGTTATAAGTCCTCCTTATATTGAGATCACCCTTCCTGTTGAAGGGATGACTTGTGCTTCTTGCGTTGCCCGAATAGAACGAAATTTGGGGAAGCAAAAAGGTGTTCTGGAAACCAGGGTGAATCTGGCAACTGCTCAGGCAAATGTCCGTTTTGACCCTCGTGTTATTATCCGAGACGATATGGTACAGGTCATTGAAAAGACAGGGTTTACAGTTCCTGATCTTTCTGTGGATGCTCCCCCTGTTAGTGCCTTTTTTGAAGATGAAACGGGTGATTATCGGCCCCGTTTTTGGTTGGCTTTTGTTTTTACATTACCTGTTTTTGTTCTTTCGATGGCTCATGGGGCCTTGGATTTTCCCAATGTGAATGTGTTTTTGCTCGTGCTTACCACCCCCGTGGTTTTTTGGTGCGGCTGGCCTTTTTTTCGAGGCGCGTGGCGTGTAGGACGTCATGGCGGGTCGGATATGAACACGCTTGTGGCGGTGGGGGTGAGTGCCGCATATTTTTTCAGTGTGTATTCGATGTTTCAACCAATGGTACTTCACGGGGTAGGCAATCACCATACGCAAGTGTATTTTGAAGCAGCAGCGGTGATCATTACCCTATTACTCTTGGGACGATGGATGGAGGCAAAGGGTAAGCGGAAAACCGGAGACGCAATACGTGGATTAATGGATTTAGCGCCACCCGTTTCTTTTGTTTTGAAGCGGGAGGGGGTGGTAGAAATACCCTCTAACCAACTACAAGTGGGAGACGTGGTGCTACTTAAGCCTGGTAGCCGCATTCCCGCCGATGGCATGGTGGTGGAAGGGGAGGCTGTAGTGGATGAAAGCAGCTTAACCGGAGAGCCAATCCCCGTTGACAAATTTATTGGGCAAGCCTTGCGTGCTGGTACCATTCTAATAAATGGGGGACTGAAGATGGTGGCAACACAAGTAGGCGAGATGACAACATTGCAGCAAATTATCCGGCTTACTCGTGAGGCGCAGGGCAGAAAAGCACCAATACAACGCCTTGCAGACCAAATTGCAGCCTTTTTTGTTCCTGTTGTAATGTCTATTGCTACCGTTACTTTTGTGATATGGTATTTGATCGGGCCAGCGCCCGCTATTCATACCGCCCTTTTGGTTGCGGTTTCTGTATTGATTATTTCGTGCCCATGTGCCTTGGGCTTGGCAACTCCAGCTGCTGTAATGGCCGGAACCGGGTGGGCTGCGAGAAAAGGCATTTTGTTTAGGGGAGGAGATGTTCTGGAAAAACTTCATGAAGCCAAAACATTGGTGGTGGATAAAACTGGAACCCTAACACTGGGAAAACCCACTGTGACCTCGGTGATTGCGTCTGAAAATTATTCCGATGAAGGGGTGTTGTCACTATTGGCAAGTGCAGAACAATTATCGGAGCATCCGCTTGCAAAAGCAGTACAAAAAGCCGCCGTGGAACGTGGACTTACATTGACATTGCCTTCGGCGTTCACCAATGAAGCGGGGGGAGGGATAGAGGCTTATGTCAATGGGAAACGGATCACGGCTGGTCGTGCAGACTGGTTAACAACCAAAGGGGTATCTTTTCCTGCAAGCCTTCCCCATACCCCCTTCGCACAAAGTAGAATAGAAGTTGCCATTGACGGTATCTGGGCCGGAGTAGTATTGCTTAACGACCCAGTAAGGCCAGAATCCCCACACGTTATACAAAAACTAAAACAGACTGGAATCCATGTGGTGATGGCCAGTGGAGACGCGCCAGAGGTCGTGGCGGATGTGGCCCGAAAGCTAAAGATAGACACTTTCTATGGGGCTGTTTCACCCATGGATAAAGCCCGTATTGTTTCGGAGTGGCAGCAAAAAACGGGTGTTGTGGCCATGATTGGAGATGGGATCAATGATGCGCCTGCACTTGCAACGGCTGATGTAGGGATTGTGGTTCAGCTTGGAACAGATGTGGCTAAGGAAGCAGCGGGGGTTACCCTCCTCAACCCCGATTTACAGACACTCTTTATGGCCTTTACTATTTCCGCAGAAACCATGAAGGTGATCCGACAAAATCTTTTTTTTGCATTTGTTTACAATATCATCGGAATTCCATTGGCGGCTGGCGTATTTTACCCGATCTTTGGCATCTTGCTCAATCCAATGATCGGTTCAGCGGCAATGGCACTTTCGAGTGTATCGGTACTGAGTAATAGCCTACGACTGGCCAAGATGAAAAAGCAAACCATCACCACAAACCATAGAATACATGAAATTGCAAATCCAAATTGACGGCATGGGATGTAACCACTGTGTCGCAGCAGTACAAGAAGCCATTCAAACCCAAAAAGGTTTCGCTGTAGAGTCGGTTACGGTTGGAAGTGCGGTCATTTCGTTTGAGGAACCAGAAATGTCAATGGAGGCCCTTTATAGGGCAATTGAGGAGGCGGGATACGAAGTTAAGCACGCTGAAAGCGTATCTTAACGGCATTTATCGGTATTTATCTTAACCGCATTAAACGGTAGGATCCTTCTTAGACTCAATGTTCCAATGAAGTTATCTGGTATCCATGTCTATCCAGTAAAATCGTTTGCTGGTTTCTCACAAACGGAGGCGTTTGTAACACGGCGCGGGCTGTTAATGGATCGTCAATGGATGCTGGTGGATGAAGATGGGGACTTTTTGTCTCAGCGGGAATGCCCGGAAATGGCATTGGTCAAAACCGCAGTCGTTGACAAACAACTTCACCTCACGTTTGGCATAGAAACCTGCTCCGTTCCACTTTTACCCCTTGCCGATAGGGAACGGCTTTGGGTGACGGTTTGGGGGGACGAAGTGGAGGCCCAATTGGTGGAGGAGGAGGCTAATAGCTGGCTGTCGGATATTTTAGGGACGAATTGTCGTTTGGTGTACATGCCGGAAGCGTCTCGGCGATTGGTAGATCGTCAGTATGCAAACAGCAAAGACGATCTCGTGCGTTTTGCAGATGGGTTTCCCATATTGCTGACAAACGAATCTTCTTTAGTATGGTTAAACGGCCATTTACAACAACCTGTAACAATGAGCCGCTTCCGCCCGAACTTGGTCGTTTCTGGCTTTGAACCATTTGAAGAAGACCAGTGGAAAGAGGTGAAAATAGGAGAGGTTACATTTGCGGTTGCCAAACCCTGCGCCCGGTGTAGCATCACTACCATTGAGCCTACTACAGCCAAACGCGGAAAGGAACCCTTGCGAACGTTGGCACAATTCCGTACTTTTGATGGGAAAGTCCTCTTCGGACAAAATCTGATTCCGCTTCAGGAAGGCACTCTTCGCCTTGATAGTACCGTAAACGTGCGTTATAAATAAGTCGCCTTTATCATTTACAAAAAGGGAAATTTTTATTCCCTTCGTTCTGAGCACCATTATTTGAAAATCTTCCATGAGCGCGCCTATTCAAAACATAGATGCCGAATTGTTGGCCCATTATTGTAAAGCAATGGGGCATCCGGTTCGGATCCAAATTATCAATATTCTAAAAGATAGCGAACAATGTGATTGCGGGGATATTGTTGATCAACTCCCGCTGGCACAGTCCACCGTAAGTCAACACCTGAAGGTCTTAAAAGATGCAGGTCTTATTCGCGGAAATGTGGTCGGAACCCGAACCCTCTATTCACTGAATCCCAAAGGGTTGACCCATTTCAAAAAAATAGTGGATCATTTCTAATCAGCCGATGTGTAAACCGATTTCGTTCCTGAACGCCCGCCAGTTGGTAGTAGAGAATACTGATCGGTTGCCGCAAGAAACCGTTTTACTTCCGGAGAGTTTGGGCCGGAGGTTGGCTCAAGTAATCACGACCTCCGAAGACCTTCCTCGGTTTCATAACAGCGGGGTGGATGGCTATGTCGTCAGGTTAAGGGACTTAACAGAGGGAACTGCCTTGAAAATCGCGGGAGTTATTCGTGTCGGAGCCTTTTGGCAGGGAGTGTGGCCACAACATACCTGTTTGCGTATTCTAACGGGTGCGCCTGTGCCAGATGATGCAGAAGCCATTGTGATGCAAGAATGGACGAGTTCGGTGGGCGAGGGGTATGTGCGCATCAATCGGTTGCCTACGAAGCATGAACACATTCGATGGCGGGGGAGCGATACCAAAGCAGGAAGTATTGTTGCCGGAATTGGGGTCCGTATTTCGCCAGCCCTTTTGGGTACATTTGCATCTATGGGGAAAACAGAAGTCGTCGTATCCCAAATACCCAATATTGCCCTTTTAACGACAGGAGACGAAGTTTTGGATGTGGGAGAGCCGTTAACACCGGGAAAAGTCTGGAATACAAGCCGATACCTTTTGGAAGGTGAAGTGAAAGGAGCAGGCGGGAGAGTTGTCTGGATTGGGCATGCACGAGACAATGAAGCCGAAACACGGATGAAAATCGCTGAAGCATTAGAAAAAGCAGATCTCTTGCTTATTTGTGGCGGGGTTTCGGTTGGGTCATATGATTTTGTGACCATTACTTTGTCCTCTATGGGCTGGAAACCAATTGTGCAAGGGGTCAAGCAGCGTCCTGGCAAGCCGTTCACTTTTGGCCGATTGGGAAATAAAGGAGTTTTCGGATTACCTGGCAATCCAGTTTCAACGGCTGTCTGCTTTGATCAATATGTGCGTCCAGCAATCAATGCGATGCAAGGACAAGTCGAAGGTTGGCGCCGGACCGAGCCTGCAGAGCTGACGAGCGACATCAAAAAAGTGTTGGGTTTACATCACTTTGTCCGGGCAACGCTACACAAAGATTCGTCTGGGCGAGAATTTGTGACACCTACAGGTGCACAAGGGTCACATGTTTTTTCTTCTATTCGTGATGCCGAGTGCCTGATTCATTTACCAGAAGGAACAGACGAGGTTTTGGCAGGAACCATAGTGATGGTGGAACGGTTGACCACCTGAAGTCACTTGTTATTATGTCAGAAACTGCGTTATCCGATATTGCCCCATTTTTATTCGAGACCCCTCCCGATTCGTCAAGCCTACGTCAGTTGGAGTTGGTATTACAGGCGAAAAGAATTCCGTACAGAATTGCTTTCGATGAAGAAGGCGTACATGTCTGGGTCCCGCTTGCTTGGGTAGAAATGGCAAAGCAGGAACTGAAAGGTTTTTTGGAAGAAAAAAATATTGTGTCCCCAGATCCTCCGGCGCTGGGTGAGCATCAAGGACGACAACCTCTTTTGGTTGTGATGGCGGTGTTAATGGGAGTCCATGTGCTGGTTCATTTGCCGGGGGGCGCGTTTTTTATACGCTTGGGGGCCGCAAAGAATGAGGAAATCCTAGCAGGTGCGTTGTGGCAAACCATCACGGCCCTGACCCTTCATGCTGACGTCCAACATCTGTTTGGGAACTTGCTTTTTGGTGGGGTGATGTTGTATTGGCTTACGCGCATGGTGGGGAATGGGATGGGGATTTTTTTGGCTGTCCTGTCGGGGGCCTTTGGTAATGGAATCAATGCCTTGGTGCAACCGCTGGGTCATACCAGTTTGGGAGCCTCTACGGCGGTATTTGGGGCGCTTGGTATCTTGATGGGCTTGCGAGTGCAGGTACACAACGAAAATCGGGTGCGCAGTTTAGGAATTCCGTTTCTAATTGGAATGGTCATGTTAGGTCTTTTTGGGGCTGGGTCTGATCCTCGAACCGATATTGGGGCGCATCTTTTTGGATTTTTGACAGGAATGCCGATCGGATTTATTTGGTGGACGTTCTGGCAGAAGGAGAACAATACAATCTGGAAGAAAAACGCTTTTTGGGGCTTTTTTGTCTCCTCGCTGGTTCTTTTTTGTTGGGCATGGGCGTGGTTTTTTTATGGTTGATAACCACACGGAGCGTCTCTAATCCCTGCATTTTTACAGATATTTGGTTCAGATGATTGACGGAAGATGATTATTAACCTACTTTCAAATGCTTATTTGATCCTCTATAATAAATTCTTACATAATGAAGCGACTCGTTTTAGTTGAATCGCCCACAAAAGCCAAAACCATTCGTAAGTTTCTGCCTAAAGAATACCAGGTAGAAGCTTGCATGGGCCATATCCGCGATTTGCCCGGTTCCGCATCCGAAATTCCGGCAAAGTATAAAGGGGAAAAATGGGCTCGGCTTGGGGTGAATGTTGAGAAAAATTTTGAACCGCTATATGTGGTTTCTTCCGATAAAAAGAAAATTGTGGCTGAAATAAAGGAGGCCCTGAAATCTGCCGACGAACTCTATATCGCAACAGATGAAGACCGCGAGGGGGAGTCTATCGGATGGCATTTGCTTGAAGTGTTAAAGCCAAAAGTACCCATTAAGCGGATGGTCTTTCATGAGATTACCAAAGAAGCCATCATGGAAGCACTCCGAAAGACCCGTCAAGTGGATACCCATCTGGTGAATGCACAAGAAACCAGGCGGATATTGGATCGCTTGGTAGGTTACACTGTTTCTCCGTTATTGTGGCGGAAGGTGATCCCCAAGCTCTCCGCAGGGCGGGTACAGAGTGTAGCGGTTCGGCTTTTGGTCTTGCGGGAACGGGAGCGCATGGTGTTTATTGTGGCTTTTTATTGGGACCTTCGTGCGCAGTTGGTGCAATCTGGCAAACATTTCGAGGCCACTATGACCCATCTGAATGGGCGACGTCTGGCAACCGGAAAAGACTTTGACGACCATACCGGAATGTTGAAACAGGGAAATGATGCCTTGTTGTTGACAGAAGCAGAGGCTCGCGCCTTGTCTGATCGTCTATTCGGTGAAAGATGGAAAGTCGTGCAGGTGGAAGAACGTCTTTCGGAACGTAGGCCGTATGCCCCGTTTATCACATCCACGCTTCAGCAAGAAGCAAATCGTAAACTTAGGCTGCCTGCCCGCCAAACGATGCGGTTAGCGCAAAGTTTGTATGAACGAGGCTTAATTACCTACATGCGGACAGACTCCACCAATCTCTCTAATGAAGCCATCGAAGCTGCACGAAACACGGTGTTAGATCGGTACGGTAAAGAGTATCTTAGCCCTGCGCCCAGACAATTTGCCTCGAAATCCAAAAACGCCCAAGAAGCCCACGAAGCCATCCGGCCTGCGGGAACAGCCATGCAAACGGCAAAGGAGTTGGCCTTAATGGGGGATGAAGCGGCATTATATGATCTGATCTGGAAACGGACAGTGGCCTCACAAATGGCGGATGCCAAATTGAAGTTTACAGCCGCTACAATTGAGGCCGGGCATACCGACGTAGCAACTTTCCGTGCATCGGGTCGGACGGTGGTATTTCCAGGCTTCTTCCGTGCGTATGTAGAAGGGTCGGATGATCCTGATGCGGCCTTAGACGATAAAGAGCAACCTTTGCCAGACCTAAAAAAAGGAGATCAGCCTAATTGCCGAAAGGTGGAAGCGATTGGTCATGAAACCAAACCCCCTGCACGGTACACAGAGGCCTCTTTGGTGCAGACATTGGAATCAGAAGGAATTGGCAGACCCAGTACTTACGCCTCCATTATGGATACAATTGTGGAGCGGGGTTATGTGCGTCGCCAAGCCAACCAGTTGATACCTACATTCACGGCTTTTGCCACTACACAATTGCTGGAAGAAAATTTTGCACATATGGTTGATGTGCGGTTTACTGCGGATATGGAACAGGTTTTAGACGACATTTCTGAAGGCTCTAAGAAGGCATTGCCATATCTGGAAAGCCTCTATAATGGTGCTGAAGGCTTAGAAAAAAAAGTAGAACGCGGCTTAGATCAAATTGATGCGCGGGCTGTTTCCACCATTCGGTTCCACCAATGGGAGCCTTATTGTGTACGGGTTGGTAAGTTTGGAGCCTATTTAGAATTGGAAGAAGCGGGCGAGCGTATCACGGCGCCCATTCCTGATGAGGTAGCCCCGGCCGATTTATCCAAAGAAGATTTTGCTTCGTTTATCAATAAGAAGCAAATGGGGGATGAAGTTTTAGGTATTCATCCGGAATTGGACCAGCCCATCTTTGTGAAAAAAGGCCCTTATGGAGAATATGTACAATTGGGCGAAGATGAAGGGAAGCCCAAGCGGGTTTCTTTGCCCAAAGGAATGACGATGGAACAGGTGACCTTGGATATGGCACTGGAATTGTTGCGTTTGCCTCGTAATGTCGGAAACCACCCAGACACTGGAAAACCAATTATCGCTAATGTGGGCCGCTTTGGGCCATATGTACAGCACGTTAAGACATTTGCCTCGCTGGCAAAAACAGATGATGTACTCACGGTTGGGCTGGAGCGGGCATTAATCCTGATTGCTGCAAAAGAGGGTAAAAAAGCTCCTATTCGTGTATTAGGAGTACATCCCCAGTCCAAAGAACCCGTAGAGGTGTGGGAAGGGCGGTATGGGCCTTATGTGAGCCACCAGAAAACCAATGCGACATTGCCGAAAGACCTTACACCGGACTCTGTCACATTCGAGGAGGCAATGCAATTGCTTATAGTAAAAGAAGTCGAAGGGCCTGCAAAAAAAACCGCGCGCCGAACGACTCGAAAAAAATAGCTTCTAAAGAAAAGCGTCATAACCCAAAATGGCGCTTTTTTTGTTCATAGTTTCAAGCTGAAACAATCTCATATTAGTGCGCTGCTGGGCCGAGATGGCTTCTTCGCTTCGGCTCATAGAAATAGGTGCATGATCATCGTCCTCTTTCTATGATGAAGTTGCGCCTACCGAACTGTGTTTTCGCCTGTCGGGAAGTGTTGAAATACACCCGATCGGAATGACAAATATACCCTAAGCTATTTACAAGAACCTACTTAACGTTTTAAAACATGTTCTTTATAGAGTTTTGTTTGCTTTAAATGTTCTAAGAATGAAACGCCATTTTTAGTAGCCCATAAGTCCTCCTGGCCGTAAATGGGATCGCGATAGGCTTCATCCAACGAGATAAATCCGTATCCTTTTTGTTTTAGCGTATCAATGATTTGTTCCAGATAGTCCCTGTTAATTCGGTTGGCGTGCAACATCATTACATGTTTAATGGAACGTCCCTCTAATGCTGTTCCCACCGAGTCCCAATATGCTACCGTTTTGTGGATGTGACGCATATAGGCTTGTCCCACTTCGTATCGTGCAGCCCAATCCTGTTTCAATTCTAAAGCCATATATTTTTCATTAAAGGTCCAGTCATCAGTGCCAATGGTGACATGCGCATTGATTAAGCCGGCATCACGCACTGCCCGATTGCTTTCGTGCTCGCGTGCTAACGTTTCCCCTTCTTGCAGAAAGGGGTATCGGAAGTACCGAATACGTTGTTTAAAAGCAAGAGATATTGGGCTTAAAATCTGATTTGTTTTTTGAATTTCCTGCAACCACTCTACGCCAGAAAATTCATTAAAAGACCGATGATTGTAGGTATGATTCCCCAATTCGGCGCCTGCCGAAGCCCATTTGTAGAGCATCGAAGCCATAGAAGGCACTTCGGCTTCTCGTCCAATGACAAACAAAGTAACAGGGATGTGCCGTGTTTGGACAACATCAATCAACTTGGTGACAGTATCCCATCTTAATTCATCATCCGGATATGAATAATAATGAGTTAATGGTCCATCGTCTATCGTTAGGGCTATGTATTTATTGGGCTTAGGGAAAGACTCAGGCTGAGGGTCTTTGCAACCCAAAAATTTTCCAATGCAAACAAAAATTAGAAAAGGGAAACGGTGACTTCGTAGCATTGAAAAAAATGACCGATTTTCTGCCGACTTGCAAAACATGTTGCTTTGGTTGTGCATGGTGGTGGTGAAGCAAACGGTAAAAGCATACAGCAATAAGTGTAAGCTACAAAAAATAATACAAGATAGACATTTTTTATCATAACATCGGAGTAAAATATTTTTTCTCACCCAGTTAATTACCCTATTGAAGTTGTATGAGAGGACGCTGAAGCCCTATGTCAAATATTTTGTCTAAGTTTCTTACTATAGGAGCAGGGAATACGCCAATGACCTTATTTGTGATTCGCAGGAGCGCAACTGTAGGAGATAACAACAGCCCCATCTCTATAAGGCTAAATAAATTTTTGACTTTATGGACTTTTGAACAAGTAAAAATGGACTTTTGAACAAGTCTTTAGGTAAAGGGGTGGTTATCTTATGTACAACCTACGAGTTCAACGTGCCCTCAATTACTGCTACAACCCCTACTTTTTTGCTGTAGGTGGGCAGATTCATGGCCTTACTTATATGTAATTCTTTCTTTGTCGAAAACTGTGGTCGGATCTTTTGTGTGATGTTTGTCAGTACAGGTAGATATAGCTCAACAAGATTAAGATTCAATATATTATCATTCAGAATGATCTCTTTACAGTCATGGATAAATGACTCAGCAGTTTTACTGTTATGAACTTAGGCGGCGAATTCACATTGTTTAATCTGAAATACCTCACTACCACATAAATCCTTCACGCTACATACAACTAAGTGTGTAGATCTTTAACCCCATAACTAATTTTATTTATGGAACCTTATTTAGGTGAAGTCCGCATCTTTGCGGGCAATTTTGCACCACGTGGTTGGGCAATTTGTGACGGGAGCTTACTTCCTATCAATCAAAACCAGGCATTGTTTAGCCTTTTGGGTCCCCGCTATGGCGGAGACGGTTCGAGTACATTCGCATTACCCGATTTTCGTAGCCGCGTGCCGATGCACGTCGGTGGTAACTACACCGTAGGACAACGTGTGGGCAACGCAAACCTTGATCTACGACCCAATAACCTCCCTGCCCACAGCCATACTATCCAACAACCCGGCAGCACCCAATTAGGGAATGCCGCGACGGTAAACTTAGCCGTCAAATGTCGCGAAGCTTCAGGTGGTACACAAACGCAAGAACCTGCTGGCAACTACCCCGCTAACTCGTCGGTATCTAAAGATGATAAAGGCTATCAGGCAACAAGGGGGGGAAATGACTATTTGGGGCCGCAGGCGGTAACGGTTAATGTCGGTACAACCAGCGCACCCAATGCGATCAGTAACATGATGCCTTACCTTGGGCTTAAGTTCATTATTGCCATTCAAGGGATTTATCCCCCTCGTTCATGATCTTCATAAGCCTTGTTTTATCAATCCTTTAGCTAATCATTATTATGGAACAATTAGTTGGCGAAATTCGCATGTTTACAGGCGCTTATGAACCTTATGGATGGCGCTGGTGCGATGGGCGTGCCATGAGCATAGAAGAAAACCAAGTCCTTTATGCCGTTATTGGTACAACCTATGGCGGAGATGGTACAAGAACCTTCAACTTGCCCAACCTCAATGGGCGAACCCCCCTCGGTACAGACAATAATATCAAGATTGGTGGAACAGGAGGTGCCAATCAGTTCACGATGAACGCCAGTAATATGCCAGCACATACCCATGCGGGCAGCGGCAAGGTAAAAGTAAGCGGTGAAACAGCGACGCTTTCTAACCCTAAAGATGCCTATTGGGCAGCAACACCGGGCGACTCGGAATATGCTCCCTCCCCTGCGGCAGGTACAACTTTAGCGAAATCTTCAGTGGCCGCACAGCTTACCAATACAGGCTCTGCAACCCCTACGCCAGTGGACATTCGTCAACCCTTCCTCACGGTCGGATATATCATTGCTGTGGAGGGATACTTCCCTGTTCAGAGCTAATTAAATTTGTCTTTATTTAACCTTTTAAAAATAAATTAAAACATTATGGAGCAAATTATTGGCGAAATCCGTTTGTTTTGCGGGAATTACGCCCCCCAAGATTGGGCATTGTGCAATGGCCAACTTCTACAAGTTTCGCAATATGCCGCCCTCTTTTCTCTTATCGGAACTTCTTATGGCGGTGATGGGCGAACCACCTTTGCCCTGCCAGACTTCCGAGCGCGTATTCCTGTAGGGGTTGTAGAACCCAACAAGCGCGGACAAAAAGGAGGTAGTGAAACCACAACACTTCGGGCAGAGCACCTCCCCGCGCACACACACGCATTAGAGGTAGTGCTGAATGTGAGCAATGCGGCGGGAACAAAAGAAACTCCTGTCGGCAATTATCCTGCAAAAACAGGCTCTTTTGACAAGGAGTACAATACAGCTTCTGATTCTTCGATGAAGGCAGATATGGTAGAGCTTACACTACAACCTACTGGGCAAAGCGCACCTTTTAGCGTGATGCAACCTGCCCAAGTGGTAAACTTCATTATTGCTTTAGAAGGCAACTATCCTCAAAGATGGGATTAAGCCTTAATCTCTTTATGGAATGAAAGGCTCGTAAAACAGCAAAATTATACCCAAGCCCACTTTTACTCGTTACAGACCTGTAAAGGTGGGGCTTGTTTAAAAAGACAATATAACCTATCTTAATCGCTTGATTTGTAATACAAAAAATACAAATCACATAGGTTATTCACTGTTAAACAATTTCACTATCCTAAACCAAAATCTTTATGAAAAAACGGTTTCTACACGCCATGTTTGTTTTAGGTATCTTCGGTCTTGCCTGGGCATTACCCTTACGTGCGCAAACGATTTCGCTTCATGATGGCGGCGCTGGATGCTTTCCGAGCGCTCAAACGCTCACCTTTAGTACAAGTGGAGGCTCTCCTGCCCGTAACACTTATACAGGAAACGTATCTATTCCCGGCTCTTCTCCTCTACCATATCCTGCACGGGTCATCTTTTCTGGTGGGTCATGGTTGTTACAGATAGATGATGGCGGTTGGAATACGATTGCATCGAGTGCCGTCGCGACCTCCCCCAATCCACCTAATTTAACCTTGGGGGCATGGGCTGATGTGGGTGATTGTGAACCCCTTACCCAGTTTGATGGGACGGGAACCGAATCCAGTTTACCTGTTTCGCTTGTATCGGCAATAGCAATTGTACAAGCCCAGTCCGCTACACTTCAATGGA
>ERZ761607.1219-NODE-1219-length-33831-cov-9.658959_pt1 | contig 33831 bp, 24 predicted proteins | sample MGYA00511164_ERZ761607 | MGnify/ENA primary metagenome ERZ761607 (study PRJEB28899, sample SAMN02445080) | bioreactor sludge metagenome | biome: EBPR sludge | place: Australia: Brisbane, Thorneside Wastewater Treatment Plant | collected 2011-06-22 ... | reverse complement strand
CATCAAAGTGATAAACAAGGTACACACCGTATTGTCTATCCTTTGGGCACTCTGTCATCGGGTACTTATTCTTGGTCTTCCGTTTAGGCATATATAACCACACCACATTATTTACAGTGGTAAAATAAATGGGGAATAGATGTACAACAAGCACGGTGATATTACTCATCGTGCTTGTTGTTTTCAACATTAGCAAAAGGGGAGAGGGGTATCGCCTTGCAAGCATTACTCATTATTTACAATGTGTTCGGCAGGTATTGTGATATGTGAACACGGTTTCGACGACTTGCTCTTAGTAAAAATTTGTAGATAACTGTTACAGCTGCCGGGTTGTCCAATTGTTATGATCAACTTCAACTATATGAAGAACTCCCTTTTGTCTTCATTTTCTTTACGTATCGGGTTGCGATAATATGTCCAACTGAATTGCGTCCGCACTGCGGACGCAATTGGAAATGTGCGTATAAAAGTTTCTGTTCATTATAACTGGCGAACGGAAAAACTTGTTCCTAAACTTGCTTGAAATGCTTTGGAAATAGATCGTATGATGAACTGCCATAGTAGGCAATCGTTTGGTCTTTACTGCGGATGACTTTTGGCAAACACTTTCCGGCTATGACGGCAAGAATGAAGCATGGATTTTGAATACTTCAAGCAAAAAGATGCTGTTATTGCAAATGTTTTGAATAAAACAAAGAAGAAGGAAACATTTAGGAACCATACGATACAAAAAGGAACAGGCAAAACACTGTTTTTACGCTATATCTTCTCATCAATCTTGCTTTTTCTCCGTTCAAACATCCATTTCTTGCCCAAACATTCATACATTCTTTGCTATAATCAAGGTTTTGCCTATAAAACTAACCTAAAACCGTAAAAAAAACTTCATTTCAGAGCCCTACGAGAAAAAATGAGAGTTTTTGAGAAGAAATTCATGCTTTTTGAGAGTTTTTGAGAGTTTTTGAGAGTTTTTTACATGTTTTTGAGAGTTTTTCATATTGCCGTGTCCGGTAAAATGGTATATTATGCACACTTTTGACTGCTTTAACCTTGATAAACTCTCCTCAGACAGCTATCCAAACTCATAGTGACCCTACGCTTTATCCCATGATCCCACATTGTTCTAAACAATCACCGATGAGTTGTGCAATAGTTACGGCTGTTGGGGGCTGTTATTCTCCTTTCTTGTCGTTTATCGTCTTTGAACATACTGCTTTTTCTAAAACTTCGCCTTTTGATGCAATTAGTCCTAACCAATGAGAACACTCGTCACGTGATAATACAATTGCTGAATGAATTACTGCCCTTTTATCCCAAGGTCCTAATGCATCAATGTTGTCTTTAATTTCTTTTACCCAAGTTCTGTCGTTTGACCTTCTTGCGATTAGAGCCCTTTCTCTAATTCGGTGAATCTTTGAGTAGTCAATTTTTATGTCTGTCTTATTGAATGAAAGGTCTTGAAAAAGAGTGAATATCCAAATATTTATAAATTTGTCATTCAAATATGGCTTATCTAGCAAACTTGAAAATTCCGCTTCATAGCGTTTTGCAGTCCTATCGTTAAGAACTCTGGAAAAGTAAATAACTATTTCCCGAATCACAGGTAATAGATTATCGAAGTGTTCAAAGATTAAAGGAATAATGCTTCTAACTTTGTATCTGCCCGCTTGTCTTAATATGTGTCGCATTAAGCCTAAGTCCACTTTGTCAAACGAAACTGATTGCAAAAACAATTCTACATAGGCTTCCGCTCTTAATCTAAATTTCTCTTCTCTTTTTAATTCATCAAATTCTGGCTGCTTTTCAGGTAGTGGATATTCTCCAATCTCAATTTCATTTATTTTGCTGTGCAGTTTTTGCTTTTCAACTCTTTTTTCATTCTTCAAGTGGTCAGAAAGAAACTCACCTGTAGGAATTATCCGTGTCTTGTCTGATGACAGAACTAAACGGTGATTGGAATGAAGGTAAATAGTTAAATCGCGTAGTAGTCTTTGGGCTTCTGCTTTGTTAGGAAAGAAAATGTTTATGTCATCAACATATCTTGTGTAGTTATCTGTGTGCCCTACAATTTTTTTGTCAATGTCAGAAAGAATTGCTTCTGAAACTACAATGCTTGGGACGGGGCCGACAGGGATTCCTTTCGACACATTATTATTTAGCCCTAAAAGGAATTTTTCAAAATCGCCATTATTTGTTGAACCTGCTTCTTCTAAAATATTACTTACACGGTGCAGATAAATCTGATTATAAAAATCAACAAGGTCAGTCATTAAAACGTAGCCGTCAGGAAATTTCGCAGCAAGTTCTTCAGCTTTTGATAAAAAGTGTTCAAAGCCTTTATTGTCAGTGTCAAAGAATGAACCGTCAGTGTCTGGATTTAACCTATATGAGCAAGCAATGAACCTTTCTTTTGGTATTCTGACATCTTCAATTTTAGAAGCGTTTTCGTATGCAAGTGCAGTAAAAATTAAACTGTCAAGCGGGTCAAGTTGATGAACTACCCTGTAGGAACAATTTGGTTTTGGTGCAGCAGAAATAAATGGTGTCTTAGGTGCATATGTATTAATATCAAGTCCAAGTAGGAACGGTAAGATATTGTCCCAATCATGTTTAATGGCTTTAAACTCGAATAATGTCGGATAGAAGTCGCTGTCGTAAAACTTTATCAGATGTATTAAAGCCCACTCGTATGATTCTCTCTTTATTGTTGCCATAGTGTCCTATATAATTACCGCCAATCGGGAAGCATCTTTACTCAGTTACGGAACCCAAACGGAGTTTGTCAATGAAGTAATTGTGTAAATCCTTTGACTTATGCAGAATGGCGGCACATCTCTCGCATTGACACCATCCGTCATTCATTTCCCCAAAACTACAAAAACTTTGCTTATCCATCCAAATAGGAGTAATGTAAATGTTTCTATGCCTGCGAAGAACAGAAAGTACAGTGAATCGAAGGGCTGTATAGATGCCATGGTTCTCGATTTTATTCATACTTGCTCTGAAACTACGTTCACAAACAATGAGTGCCTGCCTATATTATACAAACACCGGCAATCTTCTTAACAGAACTGCTTCGTATTGCTAAAGAATGCTTTGAGCAAAGCTCGATCTATACAAAAACACAGAAATCACATTAGCAAATGAGCATTTTTCCATAGACAATGATGATTTTTCACTAAAAAACGATGAAATTTTGTTATAAATGTTCAATTTTTTGAGTCTGGAAGTAAGTTTTCGGTAAGTTTTAAGTAAGTTTTCGGTAAGTTTTAAGTAAGTTTTCGGTAAGTTTTAAGTAAATGTTTTGAAGGTCTTTTATCGGTATTGAGCATGCCTCGGGCAGATATTGAGCATATATTCAGTAGGTTTTCAGTAAGTTTTGAGGTGTTTTTGGGGTATTTCAGCTTATTTGCGAGCCAAGCCATCATCAAGCAAGAGATTTTTCTGTGCAATACATCTCATTTGATCAATCAAAGAGCATGTATTTGTTGAAGTAGTATAGTTCACGTTATGTAAAGTTGTACGAAAATGGGTACTCTCTTGCACCTTTTGCAGGTTGTGGATGGCTTGATTGCGGGAGTTTTGCCCTCAATGAAATCTGACAAATCTGACACTCATAAAAAAGGGCGTTTATCTGTGAAATCTCACATAAGAAAGTGAAATAATGGCGAAAACTTTGACAAAAAGCTGTTGATTGCAAAAAAGTGATCGTGTTTGCTGCTACAAAACATGGTGTTTGCAGTATGAAAAGCCTTAAAATGATGGTTTTATGGAGTAAATCAATGGAAAATAAGATGTTTTGACTTTTGCTGTGTTCAAAATGTACACCACAGAAAACCACAAAAAACCACAGAATACAGCAAAAAACCACAGAACACCACAGAATACAACCAATACAAAATTTATGAAGAATTTTTATAAGAATTTTGGAATTGGGGAAAAGAAATAGCGCATTATAGTCCAAGAAACAATGCAGAAAACTCTGGTTTTGCGATCATATCAAGCAAAAGTATATACTTTTTACAAGCTCTCCCCTATTTGAAACTTCTTAAACATGAAAAAAACTATGTGGAACGATAATAACAATGATGATGCACGGAACTTGCAATAACAGCACATTATCTTGCCTGCCTCCGATAAATCTCCATCACATGATAAAACTACGCTGATGATATACTCTCCCCTACTTTCCCTTTGAGTATGATTCTCACTTTTGTTGCAACACCACTGTATCAGGTAAATGGTTTTGACTTACAGTATAGCACATCTATTACCATATCAAGAATGATGTGTACTGATATAAATACTATTGCAGCACAAGGGGTTGCTACCGTGTATAGTATAGCATCCGTCAGCCACACAGAAAGAAAAAGCCACTTTTCTTTCTGTGTGGAGATGTACATAACAAGAAAATGACATTTTATGGAGTGTATTGCATTGAGGATGAATCCGAAACACAAGCAAGCATGGACAAACGACCTCATTCCATAATTGTGTTTGATACACATCAAAAACTATCGGTGTAAAACTTAGAGAGATACAACAAATCCAATACATGAGAGTACTCGAACACATTACAAATGTTCGGTGATAAAGTCATTTATTTCTTAGTGAGTTAGAGATTAGCAAACATTGCTCATTATAATTCGATAAAGGGGCTTGTCATTCTAAATTACTCTCATGCGTATAATCAAAGATTTAAGAGTATCTCTCATCTATAATTTTTGCGATTTCACGTGTTTCCCAGTAATTTCTTCCGGTTGTTTTTATCATCAATCCATATTTTCTCTTTGTTTCTGTAAGAACAACTTCTATAACACCATCTTTTGTAAACTTTTTAATAAACTTATTACAATTACCACGGCACCATTCCATTGATCTCATCTCAATGATATAAGGATTATTTTTGAGTTTTTGACATAATTCTTGGAGTTCTTGTTTACCATGATGCTCTGCAAGATGTATTTTCTTCTCATCAGGTTGAAGATGCGAAGATACAAGTTCAGGTTGAGTGTTTCGACCAATATATTCGGAAATTTTGGTATCCCTAAAACAATCTTGAGAAAATACATTTAGTACGTTTACAACTTCCTGTTCTTCATTCTCTATACTCATAGAGATAAGGTTCTTTTTCCACCAAGAATTTGTTTGTAAACTTATTGTTATTGTATCGCTAAGATAAGCAGATGCTAAGCCCAAACATTCTTGTTTTATAGTTACATCATTTGGATTAATATAATAAAATTTGTTTTCTACATATTGAGTTTGAACATATTCATTGTCTTCATCAATAAATGGATAGGTAAATATACTAAAAATCAAATCTCTAAAATTTTTATCACTATTCTTACTTTGTAACCATTTCCCTAAAGTATAATCCTCAGCTAAATATATTTCATGTACGGTATAGTCTGTTCGTATATTTTTGATTCCATTCTTCCTTGCTTCCACTATTGTATGCACAAAAGCTTCTACAACCTTAAATGTATCACTAAAATTACCTGTGGGTAATCTGTTTATGCTTAGTTCGTTAAATATTAGTACCATATCAAATTAATTTTATTAATTGATTGCTCCATTCATCTAACAGATATTCAGGATAGTCACTTAATGTACCATTTTTATCAATATATATATCTGTGATCTTCGAGTATTGTTCATTTTCTAATACCTCTTTTTTAAAAAAGAACAAGACTGTTCTGTCTTTAAGACTAGAACTTTGTTTAACCCCAACACGTATTCCATTAAGGATATGATCACTATGTGTCTCAATAATAATTTGAACATCATTTTCTGCAACTAATGAAATGAGTTGTCCTAATTTTGCTTGACCTTTAGGATGAATATGACTTTCGGGGTTTTCAATAATAAGGAGTTGCCCCGGTTTAGCAGAAAGCAAAGCAGTAATAACAGGAAGAACATAAGAAATACCAAATCCAACGTTTTCCGGTTTAAACTTGTTTGTAGCTCCAAAATTAGGTTGTCTAAATTCATATTCCAATCGTATTTCATCTTGACTTATGTTGGTAGTACGTACATTTATATCAGGTGAAATTTCACTTAGCCAAAGATTTATTTGGTTTATAAGTGTTTTGTTTACAATTTGGGTATCTAAGATTGTATCATGTGAAATAGAATTAGGATGAATTAGATTCTCAAATTCAACATTACTATCATAATAAGTTTCGATGAAATGAACTGTATATTCACCGTAAATTCCAAGATTACGTCGCCGGACAACCGCAGAAAAATTTTTCGGATGTACTGACCTTGGTTCTTTACGATCTGCTTTTAAATATTGAAAACTATCTGAAAACAAGGCTTCATTTAGGTTAAGTTCATAATCTATTTTGTTAATTTGATCAAAAACATCAGACTCAATCTCATAATCAAAAACCATGTTATATGGTTCATTCTGAGAAAATTTTAAGGAAATGGCAAGATTTTCATCCTTCTTGCTATACTGATAACGAGCATCTTTTGTAGTACCTATATTTACTAAATTTTCATAACCACCATTCAACTTTAGCCTACCACGCTTTAAGTCTATTGACTGACGTAGCATTAATAAAGTTTGAATAAAGGATGATTTTCCTTGACCATTTAAACCCAAGAGAATATTTAGATTTTTCAATTTGAACTTTTTTGATTTAATTGATTTAAAGTTCTCAATTTTAACATATTCTATCATGATGATGCTATAGTATTGTTGATTAGTTTTTTCACTATTGAATGACGGATAAGAATTCTATTTTTGTCACCCGTTGCTGTAGTAACTGAGTCAAGAAAACTTTTATCTTCTTTGAACTTATTATAAAAAATTTCTTTAAAATATTTCGCTTTTCTACGTAATGTATCTTGATGGTCTTTACTCAACAATGCGCACTGTGTAGAAAGTGCATCAAATATTGCTTTGTTAATTGGGGGTAAACGTTCATAAGAATAATACGCTTTTCTAAATGCTTCTTTCTCAAATATATCATATATCAAATTCATTGATTGAGTAAAATCATCTTCTATTTTCTTTAACTCATCTTCATTCATTTTATATATTTCACTCATAGCTTTACTCATAAATGTATCTAAATCTGGCTGGTAATTCTCATAACCCAAAAGATAGAAAGCTAAGAATCTATTTGCAAAGTCTCGATCTAACATCCGCTTTGTCGGAATTCTTGAGTCTGTTGCTTTAATGAAAGACTGATTGCGTGCTAATCTTTGTATAAAAGTAGCTGGCTGACCTTGAAAAAGTGCATGACGAATTTCTTGTGGTTCTAGCACTAACCCACCTGTATTAATGCGTTTGAAAATATTAAATTTTACATCTGTTGGCGTACCTGGCATAATTTTATAAATGACAACCTGTGCTTCCTCTATACTACGTTGCAAATCACCTGTCAAATCATCCCAAGTTTTACCATTTAACTGTGTCAGAAATTCAAGATTTGTAAGTTTTAAACGCTTTTTAGGATCTTTTTCAATACAAAAGTTTCTGATACTGCTTAACCTTTGTAAACCGTCTACAACTAACCACAAATCATCATCAGATGCATCAAAAAAAAATGCAGGTAATGGAAAATGAATGAGTATTGATTCAATCAGTCGGCTTTGCTGTTCAATATCCCATAAATCGTCCTTCCTCTGAAAATAAGTTGTTGTATCCATTTGAATATGATGACGCTGTATTCTTTTAATCAAAGTATCTAAAGAAGGTGTCTTTGTTTCAATGTTGATTTTTGTAGGATCAAATGGCTTTTCCATAATTACAACATTGATGTCTATTTTTTCTTCTTCAACGATAGAATCTCTATCATTCGTTAAAGCATCTTCATTACTTTCCATATCGCTGTTAATTGTTTATTCGTAGTTGCATTGCGGTTTTTGCTCAAAAATATGAAATTAGTAGATAAGGTATATCTACTTTTCTGTTATGACATAGATAAAACCAATTTTTAAACAGAATACGTTTCAAACATGTTCGCTTTAATCGAAACATGAGCATCATACTGTTCTTGTTTACCTATTAATTTTTCAAAGAGCTTTTTTATAATAAGGTCAAGTTATAGCATCATTACAGTGATTTCCTGTATCAAACTATCTTCACAACATTGTAGTTATACGTATAGAATTGTTCTTTCCTCCGTACCCCTGTTTCCTTCAAGAATCAAAAGTTCAAATGAACTTTTGATTCTCTATTGTTCTTCATATAGCGTATATGTAAAGAAAAAGTTGTAATTTAGCATACAATCAACTATAAGTTAGTTATAAGTTACCTATAAGTTAACTCTGTGAATGACATAGATCAAATATACGAAATCTTACTCGGACAGGACTTTCAAAGAGAACTGTTCGGTGATCTGAAAAAGCTCAAAAAGACAAATTCAGGTTATATAGCCTGTTGTCCTTTTCACGATGATAAAACCCCCTCGTTCAGCATTGATGATGAAAAACCGGTTTGGCACTGTTTTGCAGGATGTGGAAATGGTAATTGGATTGATTACTTAACTCGTAAAGAAGGGTGGTCATTTCGCGAAGCATTGGAACATTTAGCCACAGCAGCAAATTATACACTTAACACCACGACTACTCCCCTATCGCAACTTGACTCACAGCAAAAAATCATAGAAACTGTTTTAGAGGAAGCTCAAAACTTCTTTATACATTCATTACACAATTCAAATAAAGCGGATAAAGTACGACAATACCTTTCTAAGAGAGGATATACTCCCGAAATACAATCAAAAATGTATATTGGCTATTACCCATCCCAAGAAGTAGTTAAAAGTCATTTGATACAAAAAGGATTCAGTAATGAAGCTATTCAACAATCGGGACTATTTACAACCGGTTTTGGAACGACACATACAATCACAATTCCCTATCGTGACTCATTAGGTCGAATGAAAGGGTTTATTCTCCGTAGTATTGATGAAAAAACAACACCTAAGTATAAATTCAGTTCAGGTACAGAAAAAGACACAGTTTTCAATGCACACAAAGCAAAATCAAGTCAACAATCCATCATTATAGTAGAAGGTTTTTTAGATTGTTTACATGCTTCCGCAGAAGGTTGTGACTCATTGGTGGGACTCGGACAAACAACAATCACTGATAAACAGGTCGAATTTTTTCAAAAGAGAGAACAAATATCTATTATCATTGCTCTTGATGATGATGATGCCGGAAAGAAAGGTACAATTGCCACCGCTGAAAAGCTGCTTCCTCATAATAAAAAAATATATGTTCTTGACTCATTTCATGGGCATAAAGATCCGGATGAGTATATCCGAGCTTTTGGTATTGAGTCTTTCAAGAAACTACTCAATACGGTTCTCCCCTACCCTCTTTGGAAAACAAAACAGTTGGCTGAACCCTTAGAACAAGCAAGCTCAGCCATACAAAGAGACATAATCAAACATTCTCTATTTACGCATTACCTTACGGTCACAGATAGTGTCTATGCTTCACAAATTCGCAATCAACTTATCACAATCTTTCAAATTGATAATATTCAGTTTGATAAAGAAATTGAAAACTTACGAATCATTACAAATCGCCAACAAGCACAAACTATCTATAAAAAAGCACTCACAAAAGGTAAAGATTTATTAGAAAACAATAGTCTTGAAGAATTACAAGAACATTTACAAAGTATCACTTCTCTCATCAGAGATACATACATTTCTCCTCTGCCGGAGCCATATACCCTTTCATCTTTCAAAAAGGACTTATCAGAGACCGTAACAGGATTACAAACCGGATATAAAGAGTTGGACGAATATATTACTCTCAAACCGGGTACAATTTCAATAATAGCAGGAAGACCACGACATGGAAAAACAACGTTCATGTTCAATCTTATACTCAATCTGATTCGTAACAATGAGAAAAAGTGCTTTATCTTCTTTACTTATGAAGAATCAAGGAAAGATATTACTTTAAAGATACTTACAAATATTAGTGAAGAAACTATTAGCAAAAGACAGAATATTAATAACATTGAAAACTATCTGCATGGTAATAATAATTCAAGACCAAGGATTAATATGGCTTTTGAGACTATTGGAAATTTATTGAATGCAGGTCGTTTACAAATCTATGATTCATCCCATACAGCGGATGAACTTTCCACAATTATCAGTACTTTATGTAAAAATAATTCCTCAATCGGGGCTATATTCATTGATTATATCCAAAAAGTTAAAATAGCAGGGAAGTATCAATCAAGACAAATTGAACTACAAAAAATATCGGAACGCTTGCTTGAATGCGCTAAAAATAATAATGTCCCTATAATCTTAGGAGCACAATTAAATCGTGAAGCGACTTCTAAATCACGTCCTCGATTAGAGAACCTTAGGGAATCAGGCGATATAGAGAATGATGCCAACACCGTCTTAGCACTCTATAATGAGAGTGTTGAGCAACAAGAAGACACAGCAACACAACAACAAGAATCCGAAAAGATTGAGCTTGAAATTCATATTCTTAAAAATAGAAATGGTGTTTCAAATAAGTCAATCACACTAATGTTTAATAGACCAATACTTAAAATTTCCGATAAATAATAGGGAAGTAGTAACTACATGAGAATAATAGCTTTTATCAATCAAAAAGGCGGTGTTTCCAAGACAACAGGTGTTGTTAATGTTGGATATGGTCTTGCAAAAAGCAAAAAGAAAGTACTATTGGTTGACCTTGATCCTCAAGCACATCTAACATACTCATTAGGTGTTCCTTCACATGAATTAGAACATACGGTTTATTCATTGCTTAAGGGGGATTCGTCATTACAACAAACTATAGTCCGAAGAAACAATGTTGATATAATCCCATCTACTCTTGAACTTTCAGGAGCTGAGATTGAGTTATCGGGCATTCCGGGTAGGGAAGTGATTCTCAAAGAAATTTTGTCAAGTATAAAACCTAAGCAGTATGATTATATACTCATTGATTGTCCGCCATCATTAGGTCTTTTGACGCTCAATGCTCTTACTGCCTGTTCTGAAGTGTTCATCCCGCTATTACCGGAGTTTTTAGCGTTACATGGTGTCCGTAAATTGATAGAGGTTATTGAAGTTATCAAAAAACGATTGAATCCTATGATACATATTACAGGTGTTATCATATCACGATACGATAATCGGAAAAATCTTCATAAAGAGATTGTTGAAAATGTTCGCGAGTTTTTTGGAAAAGCTGTTTTCAGTACACTTATTCGAGAAAATATAGCTATTGCTGAAGCACCAAGTTTTGAAAAACCTATCTATGAGTATAGGGCATCGAGCAATGGGGCAGCTGATTATACACTCCTTACCAAGGAAATTATACAACAGGAGAAACAATAATGAGTAAAATCAAAAAACGTGTAGGCTCTAATCCTTTGTCAGGGTTATCATGGATTACCAATACTAATGAAGAAATCAATAATCATGGAGTCCAACTTTCAGAAGTACGGTACATCTCTCCATCGCTTCTCAAAAACAATCCTATCAACAATTTCTTTAGTAATGAATCATCCGAGTACTTTGAATCTCTCAAAAAAGACATCATAGAACGGGGGATTATAGTACCTCTTATTGCTAAAGAAGATAATATTCTTGTATCAGGACATAATCGTCTTCAAATTGCCCTCGAATTAGGATTATCATCTGTTCCTATTCAATACATACTCCAACAACTCTCAGAACAAGAGGAAAGAAGTTTTGTTTTTAAAGATAATATCTTACGAAGGCAATTAAGCGCAACAGATAAAGAAGAACTTATAAAAAGACTCTATCTTGATGAAATACAAAAAGATAATAGGGGAGGGGACAGAAAATCACAAAAATCTAAAATCAAAAGTTCATCTGAACTTTTGATCACACTGCCTGATAAAATTGAAGCGGAAACAGGTATTAAGGCAGGAACTGTTAAGCGTATCTTGGCGAAATTACGCAAAGAGCCGAAGTCTGAGCCATCTGTTACTTTAGAAATGACTGATAAAAAATCAAAGATAAACAATGAAGTAAAGCTATATAATAATATAAGACGTTCTCTACTGAAGACTTCAGATCCTCTTGTTAATTTGAGAAATTTACGTTCTTATTTGACAGAGCTTGAAAAAGAATTAGCAATGAAATCTTAAGGAACTTGCCATGCCAAAACAAATAGGAAATCTTACTTTATATGATTTAGAAGAACTTTCGGTTTTGCTTAACATTACTGTTTTTAGTTTACGTGAGTATATCAAAAAAGGAAAACTTAAGGCACAAAAAATGGGTAAACGGTATTTTATTACTCAAGAATCTCTGAATGAGTACTTCTCCAACAATGAACAAATATAAGGGGGTATTATGAAGTCAAATCCAACGACACTAACCTTATTTAATGATGAAACGTTTGTTCCTGTTAAATATAATTCAAAAGAAATTGTTGAACGTCTAATTAACTATATCTATATAACTCTACGCAAGAGAAAACACAGCGAAGAAACTATCGTTAAGTTTATAAGAGATTTGTTTCCTATTAATCTGACTGATATTATTGATAGTCTTCCTTATGCAACTGATGATGACTTAACTGAAATCTTGATGCTTGCAAAAGAACATTTGATAAAAGAAAACAACAAACTACTCAATAACTGGACTCAAGAAGAGATTGATCAAGTCAATACCCTATTTGATGATATTGTAGAAAATGCAAAAAGTGATTCTTCGTTTTTTAATATCACAAGAGAAGTCCTGATTGAATCATTAAAACGGATAAGTAAAAATCAAATCTATCCCAAGGACTCTTTTTTACTTCCTTCTAATAAAAATATTTTCTCAATTATTGATTTGTTTGCCGGAAAAACAAACAAAATACCACGTACAATACTCATCAAACCAAAAGCGGAAAGAACTCAAGAAGAAGAAGAAATTGTTCAATCCTTTATTCAATCTATTATCAAAGAAGAGATTGTTGGTTTTAATGAAGACGGTAGCCAACGTTCAACACATGTTGCTATCATAAGTGATACACCCAAAACTACTATCCATACTGCACCCACATTAGTTTCCAATCTTGAGGATTATGATAATACTAATTATGAGAATATAGCTACATATATAACCCAAACTTTTGGAGCAGAAGGATTTCGTCACTTTCTCGCTATTGTTGCTAAATGTAGCGAGAATATTCATTCAGGCACAACACGATGGAATATAAATGAGCATTTACAGCTCTTAGGTATTGCAAAAAAGAAAAATGGCTCCTATAAAATCGAAGCTAAAGAGAAAGCAATAGAAATGCTAAGAATGTTTATTTCTTTACATATCTGCTTTCTAAACAAAGATAATAATACTGAAGTCCTCAATGTAAGACAGCTTTTTAGTATTGTCGGCTTCGATATTACAACCGATCTCAAAAGTCATCTTTCAAAGGAAGATATTGTCATCAGAGCAGATGAGTCTTGGTTTTTCTTTAATAAATCTCAAAAGTCATCTAAAGCATATTACACTCATGTGCTTAAGAACCTATTAAAAGAGAATAGCCAACTATACCCTCATATTTTTACGCTTTCTACACTATTAGCGATTTTCTGGCGGATAGAACTGGACAAAAAAGTCATATCTGTTCGTAAACTTCTCCAATGGTGCAAAATTGATCTCTCAGACAGAACTGCAAAGCAGGCAGCTATACAGTTAGAAAAACATCTTGAACAAATGGTTATTCAAGGTTATCTGGGTAAATGGATTAATACAACATCTCCTAATATACATCCTTCAGAAACAACAGCACCGTTGGATCAAATTATTGAATTTCATCCTCCTCTCTGGCTACAAGAAGAGTTTTCAAATCTTAAAAGAAAGAATGATACATCCGTAGCACTTCCCACAGTCTTTAGAGCATTAACAAATGAAGAGTTTAATGAAGTTATTCGGAAAAGTGGATTAACAATCCGTGAATTTGCTGAAAAGTTAGGGGTCTCAAGACAAACAGTAAGTTATCTTCGCTCTGGAAAAAAGAAAGTTTCAAATGAACTAACTGCTAAAATATGGTTAACGTTCCCTGAATTTTTCACTCAACCATGATGTAAACCAGACCGACCCCCCGACCCAAAAACTGATATTTCATAAGTTAAGTAAAAACATAAGTTTATATGATTTACAAATTTTACTCTTTTTACAATGTAAACTAAAAATCTTCTCCGACATTGCCCGAACTCTCTTTATCTTCATACATCAAGAAGATAGAGAAGACCTAACTATGAATCTAAACTATAAACTCGTTTCACTACAACGATGTAAACCAGACCGACCCCCCGACCCAAAAACTAATATTTCATAAGTTAATTAAAAAGAAAGGGTTATATGATTTATAAATTTTACTCTTTTTACAATGTAAACTAAAAACCTCTCCGACATTACCCGAAGTAAGCACCCTCTCTTTGTTATTAATTCTTTGGGAATATCTACCGGAGCATAGATATAGAATCTGTATAATGAACTCTTCTATTCAGAGCAAAATGTAAACTAAATCGACCCCCCGACGAGCACTTTTCGACCCCCCGACCTCATTTTGAGTAAAATTTCACTTTCCGTAAAGTACTAATATTTAAATACTTAAGTGAGTCCGTTTTAACGATGTAAACCTCTTAAGTAATTATAAGTAAACTAAAAATGTAAACCACGCCTATGATAGCGTGGTTTACTCAAAAAACATTGACCGTACAAAAGGTAAACATAAGATAAGAGTCAAAGATATACTTGATACCGAACAAACCGAAGAGACAGCTCAGCAAAGTAAGCATGAAATATGAATCAAAGATATACAAGGTCATTTCTAAAGAGATACTATATAAAACCTTCGGATGTCATAGTAATGATACAATGCTCTATCTTTTTCCATGATACATATCACTTTCTATATCAATTAAAGTGATGAACATTGCGAAGAATAAACAGACATATAAGTATGTACACATAATTGAATAGATATTATCTCTTTTGAAATCGTTTTTGAGCTCAGTTAGAGTATGGTTATATTACCAACCAATCCAATCATTTCTTTCTTTGTATAAATTTTTTTTTACAAAAATTTGCACAATTCAAAAATTTTGTTAATTTTGAATGTAGCAATTCATTCTGTGAGTATGATATGCAATGAGTCATCATATATTCTTTTCTATAGTAAGTTAAAGATACTCTATTGCAGTGTTTTATTGAATGTTTTGTTTCGCTTTATGTGGTGGTATTAACTTTTTACCTTGTTGTACAAAGTTAGTGTTCTTTTTCAGGCTTCTGTTTATCAATAAATTGTCCAATTTAGCTTTCCGTACATTAACAATTTCTTTCGTACATCTACAGTTTTTACACTATTTTCTGTTTACATATCTATAATATCTTTGCTTAGTAATTCATAAGTTAATATCTTTCTATTGACTTAAGTCACTTGTGTTCTCTATAGCACTGGGATGATAGGTACTATTTTTATGTATTTAAATCATTTGTTTAATGACTCAATGATTCTTTTTTCCATTTGAAAGGTTCATTATGAAAAACCTGTCCTTCATAAAAATCGAACGATTTTTGATAACCCTTATGAGTCTGCTTTTGCTTTATTCACATGTAGCAATTTCGGCTGAGGATTCTACAACTGTTATGCAGATATTTAAGTTTGATAATGATTGTCTTCCAGATACTCTCATTGGTAGAAAAATCCACAATGGTCACAAAACCCGAGTAATTCCACTATCTATCCGTTGGGGATGGGGAGAGTGTAATGACAATATTCCCTCAACGGGATACAGAGAAACTCTTCTTAAATTTCCTGCATGGAACTCTTTATCTGTGATGACATTTCATGATAACATGAATAATGATGCTGTTGATGATTTGGTATTACGTGTTAGAGGTAAAGTACGCTTGAATGTTGATACAGCAAGATTTGTTGTAATTTTTGGTCAACAAGGTCTGAAACAGTTGCCGATTCTTGATTTGTCCCTTATAGATACTAATGCAAACATGCCTTTGATTGTTCGAGAGTTGCAAAAAGGGAAACAACTCGTTGAGCCACAAAAGCATGATATGTCCGGTGGTAATCTTTGGAAAATACAACGATTTGATATTGCTATCGAAAATTATGGAGAATCCTATTTAAAAAGTGGTGGCAATATTTTTTCCGTTTCACCTAATCCTGCCACTCTGTTTACAGATATTCAGTCTTTAGAAAGTATGCCCGCAGGTATGTATGATGTTGAAGTTTATGGGTCAAATGCTCAACGTGTACTTAAGCAATCCATTACTCTTCAACAAAATGGCGATTTACGTACACGTCTTGATTTGCACAGTCTGTTTTCTGGTTACTATACCATACGTGTTTATTCTGGCTCACGTAAGATAGCCGAATTTCTATTTATTATTATTCGTTAGTGGTGAGGTGGTTTTATGAGAAAAACATATAATAACATAGCACTATACTTGCTAATGCCTTTACTTGGTATGTGTGGTTTTCCTTTTATTCTGTCAGCACAGCAAACAATTGATGGGAATAATACTTCGGAAGCAGGTAAAGTAGGTAAAGGTGGTGGTATCGGTGGCGGAGTAAATGTATCAGCACTTTCGGGTAATGTCAATTATACTTACCCAATTTCTACACATTCCGTTGATGGTTATGGAGTAAATGTGTCATTAAATTATTGTGGTTCTGTATCAATGACGTCCTACTCTGTTTTTGATAAATGTACAAAAACGTATTCATCACTTTCTAAAGTTCATCCTGCTTGGTTGCTTAATGTCAATGGGTTTGCTGTACAGGCATTTACATCGGCTATGGGGTTTCAGTCAGCATGGATTTCAAAATCAACATCAGCCCTTGATGAACGGCATTATGTATGGACACTTGACGGATATGATATATGCAATCGCATGACTTCGATTTCTCCTCATAGATTTCCAAATTGTACAGGAATAACACCGCCTATTTTGCCAAATTACACTCCATTGTATGATGATATACGAATACTGAGAGGCGATGGATCCATTTTAGAATTGCGTAATGCAAATAAAGTTGAAAACGACACTGTGATTACAGATATATCTGTTTCCGGTATTTACTATCCGCATGGTATAAATGAAAAGGGATATGCAATAGTTTCAATTGATTCAAATACCTATTTTCCATCGTATCTTAAACAAAGACTTTTGGATGAAGTTCCGCACAATACTCGTCTCGCATGGTATCCACGAGTGATGAAATATTATCCCGGTGATGGTCTTGAGTACGTTTTTCGAGAATTTGTAACGCCATTTGATATTACTGTATATGTCAAGAATGATGGAAATTTTCCTACAATATTCTATCTTGAAGAAATAAATTCCGATACAAGAACACTTGTATCTTTTAAGCGTTCTAAGCATACATATTCTCATGATGTAGATACTACAAATACAGGCAGGGCATTATTGTCAGAATTTGATGGTCATAGGATAAGCTATAGTAATACTTATGCCACAATTGAAGCAATGGGGAGAACGATAAAACTGAAATATAATGGAGCTCTTTCGCATGGTTTGGATATAGATGATTTTGCAGATACAACCCTTAGCACATTTATTGGTACTCAAGGTGAACGAAGAAATTATTGGGGAAGCACTCTTGCAGGTGAATATTCCACAGTTGGTCTCATTAATGAAATTATCGCGCCTGATAATAGTGTGACAAAAATGACGTATTCGCTTAAAGAGATTACTTATGATAATTTAGAGATGCCTTGGACATATTATCGTGATTGTAAATTCGGTTGGTGGCGTTTAGATAAAGTTTCAACTATGAATGGTTCGCTCACTATAAATTATACTGTGCCAACGACCAGTCTTATTACTTCATCTGATTTAGCAAGTATAAGCGAAAATCAAACGATTGACCCAAGAGTGCATAATGTGTGCCAGAGTTTAGAATATAGAAATAGTGCAAATGTACTCACAGGAAAAACACATTATGCCTATATTCCCAAACACAGAATAATTAATGAAGATGTCATTCTTGGAAAAAAAGATACAACCGAGCTTTTCTTCATGAATTTTAGTGCATCTCCGATACGCAATAAGAATATACCGTTTGATAGCTCATCAATTCGCTTTAAACCACAGTATGCTTCTATTCACTATGGTGATAGGTTCATCACATTAAATACTACGACGTATCAAGGAGAATCCCTTACCGAATCGAAGTACTGGATACTTCCTACTGAACATAAAACAAAGATTATTGACAGAAAAAAACCAAGCGATACGCTTACGACCTCACATACTGCACTCAAATATACATTAACGGAGTTGTATAATTATGGCGGCGATACTGCGCTTGCTGCTCGGCTTGGCAAAGGAATTTTAAGTCAATTTCATTACAGTATAGCACCCAATAATAGCAGTGATACATTGTTGAAGAGTATTCAGCATTTTCAACATCTGTCAGGTGGAACGCAGACAGGTATAACAAGGGTGGATACGACTTATGATTTTATTTGGTCACGTCGTTTGACAGATAGTGCTTTGCAAGCAGGTAAAGATACTACTATAATACGTTATCGCACACAGACAATTAATAATGTGACAAAATCCTTCGCTCCGCTTTGGGGACTTACGAAGAGAACATTTTATACAGTGCAGGGTGATACACTTGCCGGATTATATTATGACTATCATACAAGCTATACGCCTGCGTCGCCGTATAGAAGAGGTATGATGTCTAATTATCTGATACGCGGAATGAATGGCGTTACACAATCACAAAATTTACCTAACCGTTTTGGAGGTCCCTTTCAGTCAAAGATTCAAAAAATTGAAGGGTTATTCGGTGAGCAATCATTTTTCCTCTACAACTACAATCATGCTCCGCTTGGAAGAGTCGTATATTCAGGATTGACTACACAAACTACGCAAAAGCTATTTGAAAGACATCCCGAGTATGAAACACCTCTCGGCAGTGGTGCTATTGTTCGTTGGTATGACCATACCTTGACTCTGCGTTATGACACTCTTACAGCGTTTCGAGAATTAACCTACGGTGGTGTGACGAAAGCATCGGTTCAAAGTGATGCTTTATATTCCACCGCAAATTATGATCTCTTATCACGTCCCACAATTGCATGGTCAGCCGGTGATTTTCCATCAAATAATTCATGGAAGAAAAAAACTTTAGATATTAAATTATGGAATTCCTCATCATGGGAAAAAGACACATCCGTGCTTATAGCAGATAATCGTGCAGAGGCATATAAACATAAATATAGTACTCGTTTTCCTGAAGCAAAAGGAACATTAGTCTATCAAGCCACCGATGCCGATCCTTTGCATAATGGAACATCAATTCAAAATGTACGCTTACAACTATATTTCTCTAATATTGTTCAAGCAAAAGAATCAACGACTTTTACGCATGAACCTATAATATTTAAGTTTGCCTTACCAAAATATAATTGGTCGCAGAATTATATCATGGATTGGGATACAACCACATATTTTACAGGATTACAATGGCGAAGAAATGTTTTTCTTAATTATACTTTGCCTGATTCATTACTTGACAGTTTACAAGCAATGTCAGCGGGTGATACAACATCTATGACGCTGAGTATTGTTAGTTCTGCTGTTGAATGGGAATATGATAATATTGAGATAGCTACTTTTGCAGATGATATTTCTCCTCGTTTAGTATGTACGCCTTATGTCGCTCCTGCCGCGCCATCAGATTTTTCTGTTAAGGCAATATATGATGATGTACAGCTACGTTCTACTGTCTTAGGAAAAATTGATGATCCTGCTTTGAATCGTAATAATGGATGGGCGGCATCTTTAAGTGGAGTAAGTAATCGTGTTACTGGAGGACAATCTGTATTTAGTCCCGTGAATCACTCATCGGTAAGTAAACAATTTATAGGCAATCCGTATTCGCCTCTAAGAATTGATAGTGCCGTAGCTCGACTCTCTTCGCAAGGTGCGCATAAAGTCATTGACCCCGAAGGAAAATCGGTAAGGGCTACAACGCATGATATAGGAATAATGGACTCAGTTATTAATACTGACAGTTCCATAGCAAGAAGTATTGTTCGGATTGGTAAACCTTCAGATTTTGGTTTACCCCCCGACAGTCTTATTCCAGATTATTATGGTTTATGCACCGTACAAACATCTTTCGATGAAACAGGGAAAAAAACAACTTCTTTTAGTGATGGTTTGGGGCGTTTGCGGCAGATAGTTATTGACAGTGGTGGTCTGAATTTCATCACAAAATTTGTCTATAATAATTATTCACAAAAAATATATACTATTTCTCCGCGAGGCGATACTACGAAATTTACTTATGATGATTGGGGAAGAATAAAAAGAGTAGAACAGCCCGATATTGGCTGGGTAGAGAACCGATACAATAAAATTGGTCAATTACGCTATCAACAATCAGCACAGCAACATATTGAAAATAAAATCACGTATTATGAATATGATGATTTTGGCAGACCTACAATCATTGGCGAGGCACAATTTGGTGAATCAAGCGATACAAGTCATATATGGTTGCCATCGAGCGTGAATCGGTTGATGATAAGTCCCTATACAGGAATTCTTGCTACTGTTAATCAAACTATGTGGCAAACACCCGTCACAGCCGTACCCGTAGCTCCGACAACTATGGACAGTATTGGATGCCTTCCTTTTCCGAGCGGTAATCTTGAGCATGAAAATAGTGTAATCATTGATTCACTGTTTTTACGCCATGAAGTAGGATATTGGGATAGGGGATTGTTGCCTGTCAGTGATCTTGATAATTTTGAACATTGTGCTCTCAATCCGGGCAATCCTCGTTTTATTATGTACTATGACCGTTTTCCTGCATCTGTGGGGGGAATATGGGGTGCTTTGCCCTCTTCTTCAACGTGGTCACAATTACTTTCCCAAGGATTTCTTCCTGATTATAAAGGTAAACTTTCAGCTATTGCCTACAGAGAAAGTGCTCAAGAGCCATATCATTATATTGTATATTCTTATGATATTCTTGGCAGAATAGATGCACAATTACGGTGGACAGAAAATATAGGTTTTGATGCCGTGTATTATACCTATAATGCAAGTGGACAGATTATAGAAACTGTGACAGCCGACCCATTCAATAAACATGTGACGACAATAAGTTATGATGACAATGCTCGCCCCGATACAATCCGCAGTGAATTATATTTGGGCAGTGGTTTGCAGATGAACAATGGCAATTGGAGCACAGTAGCACAATATCCCCAATATACACCGCCACCGAGCAGTTGGGACATAGCTTTTACTTATGGCATAGGCGGGAAAATGCAGAGCATAGTGAGAAATACGAGTTCGGGTCTTGTGGAACAGGGTTTTCGCTATGATAATCGTAATCGTATGGACAGTACATGGGTAAAACGTATGGGGATGACCTTATTCAGACAGGGTTTTCTCTATGATGCCTCATCACGCATAAAGGAAAAGCGTGATGTCGTTCCTGAGATATATAGCTATGATGGTGCCGAGCGATTGGTTAAAACCTTACGTAGTGGTGGTGACAGCACCGAGTACAGCTATGATGCGGTTGGTAATCGTCTATCTGTATATAAATGGGGGATACAAACGGATAGCTTGCGCTATGGCGACGCAGCGAGTCCCAATCGGGTACAGCAATCGGATCATAGTTTGCTTAATCGAGAATATAGTTATGATAAAGACGGAGCAATTACGGGAATCCGTAATAGTCAATTGGGTGAAGTGACACGCTATGAATTTGCGTATGGTATGCGTGGACTGACGAATGGTTTCAGCCATATATATTATGGTTCGGCGGTTCGTACACATGATAATTGTGAAGATACGATAGTTCCAATGACGTGGCGCAGTGACAGAAATATTTGGAAATATCGTTACAATGGTACAGGCGGTCGCGAGCAAAAGCGATTATATTATTCCCAAGATGCGGACAGTTGCAAGATGCACCCATGGGTATATTATTTATTGGATATAGGCAATGGTACCCGCGCGATTTGGCATGGTCGCCAAACGATGGTGAATACAGCTTGTGAAAGTGGAGGCGTGCGTCGGGTAGTATTGTATCCTGTGGAATATCGTGGCGCAGGCACAGCGTATATTCGACGTGCGGGCGGTGGTTGGGAAAAAGAACATAGAATAAGTGATTATTTGGGCTCTCAACGATTGGCATTAAAGCCATCGGGTATGAGTAGTTTAAATTTTGGTACATTTGGAGAAATTGGCATATCATCAACACGTCCGGGTTATATAGGCAAAGAAAAAGATGGAGAAAGTCAGACAGGGGATTATGGTGCACGTCACTATGATGAATTATCTGGTAGATTTTTATCCGTTGATCCATTATGGTCAAGTTTCCCCGATCAAACGCCGTATCAATATGGTTATAATAATCCGGTGATGTACCGAGATCCGAGTGGGATGTCGAATGAAAAACCGATAAATGGAAGCAGTAAAGGAGGTGGAAGTCATACATGTTCAAGATGTGGACAGCCCAAAAACAACAATGACAATGATAGTCCTTTGAATCCGGGTAACCATATATGTGGAGGAGGAACACAGTTCGGATCATCAGATGCTTATGCAGCGCGAATAAATAGTGAGTTTAGCGCACTCGCAAATAAGAATAGCGGAGAAACGTCGGGCGGAAGAACGATGGTCATAGGAGGTGAGAAAGTAGAAAGCGGCAGTGGAGGTCGTAGCGGAAAGAACGGCAACAAAAATCCACCCGCAGCTCTATCAGCAAAAACAGGTAGAGGTAATGATATTGCAGCAAATCCAAGTAACTTTAGGCAAACACATCTGCATCATGCAGACCAAGATGGTGCTGAACTACCGCAACATCCACGACCATGGATGAGAACTGCCCAGAATGAGATGGGAGTATCGGAGATACCGGGTCCAATACATAATGATAGAGTATTAGAGTATCATCAATCAACACTGAATCGACTAAAAACTGATGATTATGGGGGACCATGGTGTTCTTCTTTTGTAAATTGGGTAATGATAGTTTCCAGTATTAAAGGAACCAATAGTGCAGGGAGTCAAACTTGGTTAAACTGGGGCAGTAAAGTATCATCGCCTGTGTATGGAGCCGTTGGGGTAATAAATGCTTATGATTCTAAAGGAAATCATGTAACTCACGTTGGTATTGTAGTTGGGCAAACAAAGGACGGAAGAATCGTGATGCTAGGAGGAAATCAAGGTCAGAATGGTATGGTACGTTTGAGTGCGTATCCTATGCAATGGTTTGTTGGATTTCGAGTACCAGAAGGTTATGTTCCACCAATAGAACATTATTCATTGCCTATTTTAAGAGTTTCAGATAATAGTACACAAACGAGATAGATGGAGTTTATATTATGAAATATGCAATGAGATTATTATTCTTTACTCTTGCTTTTACATTTAGCTGTACAGAAAATAAGGAAATCCATAACCAAGAAAAACAAAGTTTAGAAAATAATACTGTAGTTATTACAAAAGATACATTAATTCAGAAAAAAAATAGTATATATAAATACTGTGATGACTTATTATTTGTTGGAGATACAAATTTATACCAAGTTATTAGAAAACTACTCCCCCAAAAATTACAATTTATTAGTACATCGGGTGAGATAGAACAAAAAGCATCTTTGTTCATTGGGAAAAATCACAAAGATAGCTGTATATTGCTGTATGAAACAACAAATCATACTCTACAAAAATCAAGAATAATGTTAATGAAAATGCAGTATATGGTTCCAAGTGAATTAGGTAGTGATTTGGGCGAAGATGATGAAGGTAATGCTTTTGCAATTCATTCTTATGTATATAGTAATGATGATGTATGGGTGGAGATGAGTGTTAGTACTGATAATAAATATCTGTTTGTTATTACTGCAAGTAATGATGTAAATGATAAAAGAACAATGTTTTGTAGGGAATTACCTGGTGACACAAAAAGAAATTTGAAAAATATAAAAATGTAGTCGATTATTTGGGCTCTCAACGATTGGCATTAAAGCCATCGGGTATGAGTAGTTTAAATTTTGGTACATTTGGAGAAATTGGCATATCATCAACACGTCCGGGTTATATAGGCAAAGAAAAAGATGGAGAAAGTCAGACAGGGGATTATGGTGCACGTCACTATGATGAATTATCTGGTAGATTTTTATCCGTTGATCCATTATGGTCAAGTTTCCCCGATCAAACGCCGTATCAATATGGTTATAATAATCCGGTGATGTACCGAGATCCGAGTGGGATGTCGAATGAAAAACCGATAAATGGAAGCAGTAAAGGAGGTGGAAGTCATACATGTACGATGTGTGGGCAGCCAAAAAACAACAATAATAACGATTCACCACTGAATCCGGGTAGCCATATATGTGGCGGCGGTGCAGCAACGGGTGCGGCAGGGAGAGCAGACTTTACTAATTTTCGGAATGAATCAGAATCGCGCGAGTCCGCCATGCGTGCTGATATAATTCCGTCAAAAGGCGGTGGCGGTGGCACCGAAGAGCAACGTCGCTGGGGTGTACTTGGTGGAGGCACTGCAAAGGGTGGCAAAAGACCTGATGCAAATAGTTCAACACCTAAAACAGGTAGAGGTAATGATATTGCAGCAAATCCAAGTAACTTTAGGCAAACACATCTGCATCATGCAGACCAAGATGGTGCTGAACTACCGCAACATCCACGACCATGGATGAGAACTGCCCAGAATGAGATGGGAGTATCGGAGATACCGGGTCCAATACATAATGATAGAGTATTAGAGTATCATCAATCAACATGGAGTCGACCAAAAACTGATGATGATGGGGGACCTTGGTGTTCTTCTTTTCTAAATTGGGTAATGGAAACCTCAGGTCTGAATGGTTCGAATAGTGCTAGGAGTTTAAGCTGGTTAGGTTGGGGACAATCTGTTTCGACACCAGTGTATGGAGGTGTTGGAATCATTAACTATGGAAAAGGGAAGGGGCATGTTGGTATTATTGTTGGGCAAACAAGTGATGGTAAAATCGTTTTGTTAGGAGGGAATCAAGGCGATAAAGTACAACTTAGGAGTTTTTCAAGGTCACAAATAGTTGATATTAGAATACCAAATGGTTATGTGCCTCCAATAGAACATTATTCATTGCCTATTTTGAAAACTGTAAAAGAATCATCATTTGGGGACACACGATGAAAATAATAATTATACTAATTTTAATAGTAATTCTCTTTTCTTGTTCTGAGAGAAAGGAAAATAGTTATACTAATAAAAAAGAACAAGACACAGTGGTGTCCCAAAAAAATAGGAGCAATACAATAGAAAAAAAAGTTTTTTCATTGTTTACTATAAATTATGATACAACCTCTCTATATAAAATTGGGAAATATGTATATAGTGGTAAGAGATATGAAGAAACCTTATCGTTGTATAAAAAATCTAAGACTGAAATTGTTTACATCTATCGAGTTAAGAATAAGACATATAATGTTGAACGTATTTTAAGTGGTAAAGTTGAAAGTTTTTCTAAAGATAGTCTTGATCCTGATGTTATGGATAATATTGAAGGATTAAGTAATGCTGTAGAAACTTACTCATATAATGAAGAAGGCGGTGGGTGTGTACTTAAAATTGAGTCAGTTATGAAAAGTACAAAAATATATAATGGTTTACGTCTGCCTTCATTTGCATATATTAGCTTTTATTTGAATAAAGGTTCAATGAAAGAGGAATATTTTTATGAATATTTACCTCTTGATTTGAACGGTATTCTCATAAGAAGTGATATACCCCAAAAACTGTATAAACAGCCAGATTGAAAATGTATATCTGGTACTTTTTGAATTACAAAAATGTAAACTATGATAATACTTACATAAAAATGTTTGGAAATATCGTTACAATGGTACAGGCGGTCGTGAGCAAAAGCGATTATATTATTCGCAAGATGCTGACAGTTGCAAGATGCACCCATGGGTATATTATTTATTGGATATAGGCAATGGTACCCGCGCGATTTGGCATGGTCGCCAAACGATGGTGAATACAGCTTGTGAAAGTGGAGGCGTGCGTCGAGTAGTGTTTTATCCTGTGGAATATCGTGGCGCAGGCACAGCGTATATTCGACGTGCGGGTGGCGGTTGGGAAAAAGAACATAGAATAAGCGATTATTTGGGCTCTCAACGATTGGCATTAAAGCCATCGGGTATGAGTAGCTTAAATTTTGGTACATTTGGAGAAATTGGCATATCATCAACACGTCCGGGTTATATAGGCAAAGAAAAAGACGGAGAAAGTCAGACAGGAGATTATGGGGCACGTCACTATGATGAATTATCGGGCAGATTTTTATCTGTTGATCCATTGTGGGCAAGTTTCCCCAATCAAACACCGTATCAATATGGTTACAATAATCCTGTGATGTACCGAGATCCGAGTGGGATGTCGAATGAAAAACCGATAAATGGAAGCAGTAAAGGAGGTGGAAGTCATACATGTTCAAGATGTGGACAGCCCAAAAACAACAATGACAATGATAGTCCTTTGAATCCGGGTAACCATATATGTGGAGGAGGAACACAGTTCGGATCATCAGATGCTTATGCAGCGCGAATAAATAGTGAGTTTAGCGCACTCGCAAATAAGAATAGCGGAGAAACGTCGGGCGGAAGAACGATGGTCATAGGAGGTGAGAAAGTAGAAAGCGGCAGTGGAGGTCGTAGCGGAAAGAACGGCAACAAAAATTCACCCGCAGCTCTATCCGCAAAAACAGGTAGAGGTAATGATATTGCAGCAAATCCAAGTAATATGCGAGAAGCGGACAGAGACCCTATAGATGTCGGTGGAAGTAAAAATAGAATAGATGTCGGTGGAAGTAAAAATAGAATTTATCCCGATAAAATTAAAGTCTTTCCACTTCCTGAAATTACAGTTGATGAATTTAGGTTATTGTTGAGTTATCCAATTAGCTCAACGTATGTTCTGTATTTAGAAAACAAAGCTGTTCGTCGATCAAGAGAATTAGCTGCTACTGGTGCGATAGGCTCAAAACCTTTGGATGGGGAACATAATAATGTTGTAGATGCAGTTCGACATACTTTGTATGCGTATTATCTTAGTCATGCAGGAGGTGATCAGTTTGCTCGTGCGTATTTGTATGCTCATGAGAGATTTCATCTTAATCCAGCTAACGAGATGCAAATGGATTTGCATAATAATGAATTGGGTCTTGTTTTAGCAAGAGGGGTGAGAAATGGTGAGATATCAGAGAGTCAAGTAGAGAACATCATAATTGAGTGGAGTAAAAGTGGGATATTAAAAACTTTAAGATAGGACGAAACTTATGGTAAAGATCAAAAATAACATTTATATTGTATTGACTGCTTTACTCTTTGTTTCTTGTTCACAAGAAACAATTGAAATCCCTTCATACTTAACAGCAGATATACCAATGGCTATTGGTGGTTCTGTTGATGAATTACGAAGGCAGGGATTTAAGCATGAAGATACATTTACATTTTCATTTTTTGAAACATCACTATATAAGGATTTTGGAGATGCTATTGCAGAATATTCGATTGTTGTTACTTTTGATGAATCAATAAACGATAATTACGTGAAGACTATATATGTTAAATCACGTTATCATGCATCTATAGATACTTCACAAAATGTAGAATTTTTAAAAAAATTACGATTAAATTTGGGAGACGAAGACTACTACAATTCTCAAAAACAAGATACAGTGTATCATGAATGGAATACAATTCATGGATGGTATATTGATAATGCCGATTATTGTATTGAAGTTACATTTTTGGTTGATACTTTGTTAAATCAGAGAGTCATTGACAAAGGTTATAATGTTACTATTTACAAACCTGAGATAAAGAAAAAGAATATCAAAGACAGAGTAACTCGTCAGTTGTTCAGATAGAGGTAGTTTTAATAAGGATTTACTATGTAAATAATTCTCTTTATCCGTGACCCTTTATGGTCAAGTTTTCCTGATTAAATGCAAATTACATAAGAATAGAAATGAATATATTTGATTATAGTTTCTCGCGTTTTTATTATTGGTATAAACGGCGTAAGCCTCATTTTACCCATCAAAAATTGTGTGAAGCATCAAATTATGCAATAACAATGATTTCAATTTATATGTCAGTGGAGATTTCAACTGCAATCTCTGTTATAATACAAACGCAAAAATATCTCCTTTTCATGGGAATTCTATTAGGGTTATACCCTTCTTTCGGATTCAGTTATAGGTATCTAAATCCAGCGAGAGCACAAACATTGGTGGAAATTTATAGAGAAATTACAGATGATGATCACGAAAAAATAAGAAGTAATATTTTTTCTTACATTGTCCTTATTCAATTGTTTTGTATGTTCTGTTTTTTCTATCATTCTTCAATAGTAACATCAGTAATCAATCAGTTGAAGAATTATTTTTGAGGTAGTTGAACTTTCTGATTATGGTGCACGTCACTATGATGAATTATCTGGCAGATTTTTATCTGTTGATCCATTATGGTCAAGTTTTCCTGATCAAACGCCGTATCAATATGGCTACAATAATCCGGTGATGTTTCGAGATCCGAGTGGATTAGCATCGGAGCGAGAATTGAGCGATAATCAAGTACCCAAACGTTCAGCTATAGATAAACTCGTGGGTACGTTTGAGGAGATACTTGCAGGCATAGGCAGCATATTGAGTCGAGGCGGTGGCGGAGATGGTGGTTTTGCTTCACCGGAAGCAATGGCAGAACGCAGACAAGACCATGAGCAAGGGAAAAGGGAACATACAAAAACAGAAACGCCGGGCATTGGCAATCCGGGTGGCGGACCGGGAGTATATGGCAATCCAACATCTACACCTCATGATACAAAACAGCAGCAAAGTCAAGGCAATCCAACGACGAATAATCCGTCGTTCGACAATGCGGTTAAAGAATTTAATAATCTCGTCAAAAGACTTCCTGAATTTACTGGTCCGCTGTTGAAAGATGGAAATATTTTATTTGAGAAAACTTATCCATTTAACCGTCCGATTTTGGTTCTTGAACAGGGTGATGACTATGGTAATATCCCTAGTGCAGGAATTGTCAATACAATCATTGATTTTCATGTCAGAGTGATACGTGTACCGATTCTGAATGATCAATTTGCGACAATAGGATACAATGATAAAATTGAAATATCGGCTACTTTATCACCATCAAGCGATGTAGGTCCGCTAAGAGCGGGGAGTGGTTCGAGTGTGGATTTAATTTTCAATGGGCAGACAGTTTCAAATATGATCTTAACACGTGAAAGATTATCTACACATAGTCTGATTAGTGAAGGTTCTGTCTATTTGGGGGCAGCTTCCTTCATTGTACCTTTTACCGGACCCTATTCATTTCAAAGTTATCAAATAGGAGTACATACTTATATCCAACAACACAATGGAACAGGCTGGAATTGGGCTACCCAAGTTAATAGTAATATTCAATTAAAATGAGAGATATTTATGAACAAAACACTATTTTTAGTATTTTTATTCGCCTTGTTAAGTTGTGAAAAGTTAGAATCTACATCTACATTAAGGATAATAAAAACAAAGGTTAGAGCTAAAACAATCAGTAGCTTTGATAGCTCTCAACTAGAAAGTATCAAATTCCTTTTTATGAAAGCAGATAAATTTAAAACAGAATCAGATTACGATAATTTAAAGAAATATTTACTTGATAGTGCGCAGTATTGTTACGATAAAATTTTAGAAATTGACTCTACCAATTATTATGCTTTAGTAAATTTAGAAGATATTTATGTGCGTAAAAAAAATCCTGAAAAAGCGATTTTTTATATGAAAAAATATTTTAAAAATGTGCAGAACTCAAAATATTGGATAGAATATAAAATATATAAAATGTACGAGATGATGGGATTGAATGAGGAAGCAGTAAAACAACTACAACGCGGCACAACTCTGATTCAAGAAGGTAAAAATAAAGATACAATGAACGATGTTGATTATTTGGTACTTGAACAAATATTCAATATTGAAAATGGGAAACTTGATATTGCCCAAAAAGAATTGATAGAACTTAATCAAAGATTTCCACAAAACAAGAAGATTCTCAATACATTAAAATCGGTAAATTCAATGATGCAGACTAATATGATTTTTATCCGTTGATCTGTTATGGTCAAGTTTCCCCGATCAAACGCCGTATCAATATGGTTATAATAATCCGGTGATGTTCCGAGATCCGAGTGGGATGAAGAATGTAAGTCATGATGGAGGGAATAACGTAGTTCACGATACACAAATTTCAAATGGAGAGCAACCCAATGGTTTGACAGAGCTTTGGGAATTTTTAAAATCAATATTTGGAGGGTCAGGTAATGGAGGTACTAAGAGTGCCGGAAGTGCTACCCCTAATCAGTCAACAGAGGCACATGTAACTGAATTTAATCGAAGTTTGGGAAGTGATTTAGCCAATACCAAAGGAACGTTGGGTGCAGAAACGCCGGGGAAACCAAACGGTATACCGGGCGGTGTAGGCGGTGGCAGTGGTGTTAATGCTGATAATCTTGTAACAGTAAACAGAGATGGGGCATTAAGTGAACGTAAAAGTCGAGGTAATGATATACTTCATGCGGGGAAAATGCGAGAAGATGGAAGTGTTTATTTTAGTAAACCCGAGGAAGCATTTGGATACATGATTTCAGTTCAGAAAAGTGGAAAAGAAGCATTTGGTGTTGTTTTTGACAAAGGTGTACTAGTATTGCCAATTCAGAACAATTTGATAGATAAATGTACCCCTGAGCTATCAGGCTATTCTATAACAGATGGAGTACTGAATGATCCATTGAATGAGTTTGATAAAAAAATTATTACGGCTGTACATACACATCCGAATGATGCTGAACCAAGTGTGACAGGTGATGGCGATATTGAATATGTTAAGATTCACAATCCCGGGAATTATTGGTTTGTTTTAGGAATAGGAGACAATCAAATATTTACATTCATTAAACAATCAAATTGGGAGAGAGGAAGAGTTGGAAATATTAGTAAAGATAATAGCTTATTTGTTTCCGATTTAATACAAAAAAGTGGCGTAATTAAATTAATTAATGTTTATAAACGAATGATAAAAACAAAATAAAAAAAGTAACTTTATGAAAAAAATATTTTTAATGTTTGCTGGCTTTATTTTATTCTCATGCGACACTGATAATAGAGTTGTAAATGAAAATAGAAGTAATGTTACAGTAGAATACTCTTATAAGAATCTGGAAATTTCTGAAAAATTGAAGGACATAGTGAAAAAGTTTGTTGATTCTTCCCAACAGAACATAAAACACGGGAAAATTTTTATAGATAGATATTCGCTTGATCAGTCACACATAGTCATTACAGGTGACTGCGACACAATGTCGAATATTATATTTAATCAACCATTTCTGACTGTGAAATATAAACAATCAGTCTTTGATGTGTTTACAGGGGCGGAGTATCTTTTTTTAAGAAATAAATTTTCACCAAATCAAAACTACCAACTGGAATCTTCACACCTGCAATATTATATAGATAGTGTTGATAAAATTCGATATTTGGGCAATATTGCTAATCCTTTTACCGGATATGCAGAGATTATATACACAGGTGATAGAAAATAAAATTGATTTAAACATATATTCGACGTGCGGGCGGCGGTTGGGAAAAAGAACATAGAATAAGCGATTATTTGGGCTCTCAACGATTGGCATTAAAGCCATCGGGTATGAGTAGCTTAAATTTTGGTATATTTGGGGAGATTGGGACAGCATCAACGCGTCCGGGTTATATAGGCAAAGAGCTTGACAGCGAAAGTGATCTTGCCGATCATGGTGTCAGAAAATATGATTATATTACGGGTAGGTTTATGGCGGTTGACCCTTTGTGGGAAGAATATAGATCATGGACAACGTATGGCTATACACGAAATAATCCTATAGGTTTAATAGATCCAACAGGTTTCGGTGATGAACAAACTACAGGTAGTGCAATATTTAGTTCGACTCTAACGTTAGTTGGTAGCGGTTTTGGACTTGCATTGGGAACCGCACTAGTATTTGCACCTACGGGGATTACACAGGTTATCGGTGGAGCCTTAATTGCCACTTCAATAACCTCCGGTACGCTTGCAGCTGGTACTTTGGTAGCAGCATTAGACGCAGAGTCGAAAGGTCAAAAAACGATTGGATATATGCCGTTAGGTATAGGGGAAGCAGTTGGATATGGTCTTGACAAAGGTACAGGCGGTGATGGCACAAAGGGTGCTGCTATTGGTGGACTTATCGAAGCCGGAGCAGGGATTGCCGCAGGCGGACTAACAGGTAAATCGGCTACTTATGTAGGAAAATTAGGAGAATCTGTTACAAGTATTGACGCTATAGTGCCTAATACTGTCACTGGTTTAAGTCTTATTTTACCGATTGGCACTTTGTTGGAAAAACCGGCATCCGAAAAACCTGCGACACCTACAAATGGCAAAAGAAATGAAGGTGATCCAAAACCCAAAAATGGGGGCAATGGACTTACGACGCCTTTACTCATTAGACCGGATCAAGCACCATAAAATATAGTTTATGTAGAATAATTGAAATAGTTATGGTAATATTTGAAGTTAAAAGATGGTTTTGGCAATTCCGAGTTTTATTGATTCATTATCTCATTCGAATAATTTTATTTGTATGGTCTCTTGTTTTTTATATGTATGACAGTTATTATGTGGTTCCATTAAGTATGTTTATAATACTCTGTTTTTTGTATTATTTTGATAAGAGCGACCAACAAGGTTTTATTAAAGAACTACGATTTGATGATGAACAGAAAACGCTTGAAATTATATATTATAAAAAAGCATTCATAAAAATGAGCAAAACTATTCCATATCAGTTTCTGTGGTATTCGCCTGCGGTTGCTGCACGAAGTGAAATATGGAGAAGTGACTATACTCATTGTTTGATATGGTACAGTGAATATACATCACATCTCTACAGCCATTTTGCAAATAGTCCTTTTAAGCATTCTTTTAGTCATGGAATCTCAACATATACAGAAATAGAATTTAAGGCAATACTCAAAAAACTATCTGAAGTAGGGCATCTGGTTGATACAACGGACGATTTTTTCAAAGGGTACACCTATAGTTTTTTTAAGTAAGAATCACTGTTTTTACAATATACAAAAGAAAAAATATGAAAAAAATACAATGTAAAGCAATAGTAATGAATAAAACTCTTATATTATTAGTTGTCGTGATAATGGTAATCGCAACTTTTCTCGTTCTTTGGGCTCCGGATGAATTTCGAAAATTCTATCTGACATCTACGCTTTTGTTCATGTCAAGTATTGGGGTGTTTGGGATGTTTTATCTCAATCGAAATGAGGTCTATACATTGATCATTGATGGCGAAATGCTACATCTTGATTTTTTTAACAAAGCAATTTTCAAACGAAAAGAATTAGTGTTGCAACGCTCGGACTTGACAACCCAAGAAAACGACTCGATGATAGAGCTATTTTATGAGAATAAACATATAGCGAATATACGAAAAGCGTCAATGAAACCTGATGAGTGGGAAGTAATTTGTCAGTTTCTAAAAAAATAGAAGAGACTTAAACCATTGCAATAGATACTCATCCACTTTCCTTATGTTGCAAAGGATAGATGATACAAAATTGGCATATTGCGTAAGTTTGCAGTTTCGGATACTTGATACTAAGCATATATAAGCATGAAACATATCATTGTTCTTTGTTTTGTCATACTGTGTTGTTGC
>ERZ761607.1218-NODE-1218-length-33842-cov-7.006571_pt1 | contig 33842 bp, 31 predicted proteins | sample MGYA00511164_ERZ761607 | MGnify/ENA primary metagenome ERZ761607 (study PRJEB28899, sample SAMN02445080) | bioreactor sludge metagenome | biome: EBPR sludge | place: Australia: Brisbane, Thorneside Wastewater Treatment Plant | collected 2011-06-22 ... | reverse complement strand
GTCCCCTTGCGAATGCTGATCGAAGCTTGGGGCTGGCGTTCGGTGATGGGCGTCACGGCAGCGCTGACCGCCCTGCTGGCAGTCGCCATCTGGCTGCGCGTGCGCGACGACCCAGTCGACTTCGCCTACGAAAGCCATGCGCCAACGGCACACGGCAGCGGCCATCACGGCTCGATCCTGCGCGGCATGGCCGAAGTACTTTCCTACCGCAACACTTGGATTCTGCTGATCACCCCGATTGGCATCGCCGGATCCGTGCTCACTTTCGCCGGCCTGTGGGGCGTCCCCTTTTTGCGCCAGGTACATGGCCTCGACACCCGCAGCGCGGCGGCGGTCACCTCGTTGCTGCTGATCGCCTGGGCGGTCGGCGGGCCTGTCCTCGGTACCCTCTCGCAGCGCATGGGCCGCCGCCGGCCGCTCTACGTCTGGACGACCGCCGCTGCGCTCGCCGGCTGGCTGGTGGTCATTTTCGCGCCGCTACCGATCTGGCTGCTGGTCGTCACCCTGCTGTTCACCGGCCTGGTCTCGGGCAACCTGATCATCGGCTTCGCTTTCGCCAAGGAATCGGTGCCGGCACGCCTCATGGGCACCGCTTCGGGAATCTGCAACATGGGGCCGCTACTCGGCGGCATGTTGCTGCAACCGGCGGTCGGCTGGGTACTCGACGACAATTGGCTGGGCGCCACGGCGGCTGGCGTCCGCGTGTACGACGCCGCCGCGTATCAGGCCGGATTCAGCCTGATGGCCGGCTGCCTAGTCGTTTCGCTGTGCCTGATCCCATTTGCCAGGGAGACTGCTTGCCAGCAGAGCACATGACGCGGCGCCAATACGCTGCCAGTAGTGGGTCGCGGTCGCCGCAGCGCCGAGCAGGCTCAGGCCCGCCATGCCGAGCGCCAGGCTCAGGGCCGATTCGCAGAGCACGGGCGCAATCAGGGCGGCAGCGAGCACATTGACGGCAGCCTGCACGAACGCCTGGCAGGAAGCGGCAAGACCGCGCTGTTCGGGGAACATGTCCAGCGCCAGCAGGGTCAGGCTGGGGAGTTGCAGAGACATGCCAAAGGTGAAGACAAACAGCGGCAACACGCTCCACGGCAGCGCCGCTGCGCTGCTCAGATTCCAGCCCACGTTAAACGCCGCTGCCACTCCCATTACCAGGTAGCCGATGGCAATCGTCCCGGCGCGTGAAAGCCGGGTGGCAAGCACGCTCGACAGGCACGCGCCAAGCACCAGGCCGCTCATCGCCGGCCCGAAGAGCCACAGGAAACCGGTGGCCGAAACGCCTAGATGATGGACCAGGAAGACCGGCGCCGACAGCACGTAGATGAAGAATGCGGCGAAGTTGAAGGCCAGCGCGCCACAGATCAACAGGAAGGACGGCGCGCCGAGCAGACTACGGTATGCGCTTGCCAGGTAGTCGACGCGCAGCGACTGGCGGCGGTGCTCGGGCAGTGTTTCCGGGAGAAACTTCCAGCAAGCCAGCCACAGGGCACCGCTGAGGAAAACCAGGAGCGCAAATACCGCCCGCCAGCCAAACCAGGTCTGCAGCCAACCGCCAAGCAGCGGGGCGATCATTGGCGCCAGGGCAAACATGATCATGATCTGCGCAATCAGCCGCTGCGCCGGCGCGCCGTCGTAGAGATCGCGAATGATCGCCCGGCAGACGATCATGCCGGCACCCGCGGTCATCCCCTGCAAGGCGCGCAGCAGCCACAGGTCTTCGATGCGAGTGACGAAGACACAACCCAGCGAGGCCAGCACAAAGAGCGCCACCGCCACCAGGATGACCCGGCGCCGACCGAACGCGTCGGAGATCGGGCCATGCCACAGCGTCATCAGAGCAAAGGGCAACAGGAAAGCGGTCAGCGTTTGCTGGACTTGCTGCGGCGTCGCCAGTAGCGACTCGCCAATTGCCCCGAATGAGGGCAGATAGGTGTCGATAGAGAAGGGACCCAGCGTGGCCAGAGCGGCCAGCACGGGGGCGATGCCGCGCGGTGCGGGCAAGGTTTCCGAATCAAGCACGTCATTCTTTCGCTATCCGACGGTACTGCACGGCCTCAGCAACATGCTGCGCCTCGATCGTACCAACCCCTGTTATATCGGCAATGGTACGGGCCAGCTTTAGCAGACGATGGTAAGCGCGGGCGGAAAGATCGAAGCGCCTGATGGCCTGTTTGAGCAAGGCGGCAGCGGCCGCTTGAGGCTGGCAGAAGTCGTCAATTTCCCGGCTCGTCAAATGCGCGTTGGCTTTGCCCTGACGCTTGATCTGCAGCTCCCGCGCCAGTGCGACACGGCAACGAACGACCGCCGACGCTTCGCCATCCGGCAGTCCTTGCAGCGCTTCGGCTGGCAGGGCGGGAACCTCGATCTGCACATCGATGCGGTCGAGCAGCGGCCCGGAGAGCCGGCCCCGATAGCGCCGCACCTGCTCGGCAGTGCACCGGCAGCGGCCAGCCGAATCGCCATGATATCCGCATGGACAGGGGTTCATCGCCGCGACCAACTGAAACTGGGCCGGAAACTCTGCCTGGCGGGCAGCGCGCGAGATGTGAATCCGACCGCTGTCGAGCGGCTCGCGCAGCGCCTCCAGTACGCGCCGATCGAACTCGGGAATTTCATCCAGGAAGAGAACACCCTGATGCGCCAGTGAGATCTCGCCGGGACGGGGTAGGCTACCGCCACCGACCAGTGCAGCCGAGGAAGCGGTGTGATGTGGCGCGCGGTAGGGATGGCGGCGGAAGAGCTCGGGGCGAAACTGTCCGGCCAGGGACAAGACGGCGGCCGACTCCAGCGCGGCGGCCAGGGTCATCGGCGGTAGCAAGCCCGGCAAACGGCTGGCGAGCATCGACTTGCCGGTGCCTGGCGGGCCGGACAGCAAGATCGAATGTGCGCCTGCAGCCGCGATCTCGAGCGCGCGTTTGGCCTGTGCCTGCCCACGCACCTCAGCCAAATCGGGATAGTCACTGCCGACGGCGGTGCTTCCCTCCTCGGGCAGGCATTCGGCCAAGACCCCCTGCCCGGTGAGGTGGGCACACACCTCGAGCAAGGTATTGGCGGCCAGCACCCGCACCTGGCTGGCCAGCGCGGCCTCGCGCGCACTGCTGGCCGGCAGGACAAAGCTCCGCCCCCGACTACCGGCTGCGAGAACCATTGCCAGAGCGCCACGGATCGAGCGCAGTTCACCCGAGAGCGACAGTTCGCCCGCGAATTCGTGGTCGGCCAGCGCGGCGGCGGGAATCTGTCCCGAAGCCGCCAGGATGCCAAGCGCGATCGGCAAGTCGAAGCGGCCGGATTCCTTCGGCAGGTCGGCCGGCGCGAGGTTGACCGTGATTCGCTTGCTGGGGAAGGCAAAACCCGAGTTCTGCAGCGCCGCCCTGACCCGATCGCGCGCTTCCTTGACCTCGGTATCCGGCAAGCCGACCAGCGTGACGCTGGGCAGCCCCCCCGCGAGATGCACCTCGACGGCTACTTCCGGGGCAGAAAGGCCGTCCAGTCCCCGGCTATGAACAATGGCAAGCGACATCGTGGGCGATCGTCAATGCCGGCCATGGACCATGGGACGCAGAGACCAGCAGGCGGAAAGCGAAGCTGGGCGCCGACCTTCCCTGCTCAGGCCGAGGAGTCGGGTGGGTTTTCCAGCTGCTCCAGTCGCGCCTCGAGGGCTTTCAGCTTTTCGCGGGTGCGCTGCAGAACCTGCGTCTGAATATCGAACTCCTCGCGACTGACCAGATCGAGCCTGCTGAAGAAGCTGGCGAGCAGCGCACGTGCGTTCTTGTCGATGTCCGCAGCAGGACTGGCCGCGATGATGCCACCCAAGCGGGCGCCAAGGTCTTCGAGAATTCTGGGGTCGAGCATGGGAATCACCGACGGGCTTTGGTTTCTGAGTGCGCCGAGTTTAGCACAGGCGCGCCATGCAACCGGACACGTGCCACGGACCACGCACCACCATGGTGCGCTGGCGTATAAAGGCTGCGCTATCGCAGTGCAACAAGCAGAGATGGGCGCTGCACAGAGCGCGCAGACTATTGATTCTACGCACAAAACAATCCTGGCACGAAAGATGCTTTTTCCTGATTGGCAATTCTTTTCTTTGGTCGCTTTGTTTGAGGGCTCACACATGAACGACAGTGCTCCTGCACCGATGACTGCCACCTCATGGCTGCTACGCAGAGCCCAGGCCATTCCTCAACAGAAGACGCCGCAAGGCCGGTCGAGCGCAGCGTCTGGACAATTTTTGTTTCAACCGGAGAGGCTTCGCCCTCTCCTGACATGGAGTGCAAGATGAAACTGATTACCGCCATCATCAAGCCGTTCAAGCTTGACGAAGTACGAGAAGCGCTGTCGGCGATCGGCGTGCAGGGCATCACGGTCACCGAAGTCAAAGGCTTCGGACGGCAGAAAGGCCATACCGAGTTGTATCGTGGTGCCGAGTACGTGGTTGATTTTCTGCCGAAAGTGAAAGTCGAAGCGGCGATTCGCGACGACCTCCTTGAACAGGTGATCGAGGCCATTGAAAAATCCGCCAGCACCGGCAAGATCGGCGACGGCAAGATCTTCGTCTCGACCATTGAAGAAGTCATTCGCATCCGCACCGGCGAAACCGGTGAGGAAGCCCTGTGAGGAGCCAGTCATGAAACGCTTTTTCGCCATCCTCGCCCTGCTCGGCGCCGTCAGCATCGGCGCACCGGCCTGGGCTGACGAGACCCCTGCCGGGGCTTCAGCGACCAGTACCGCGGTCGCCACTGCGCAGGTCGCTGCTGCCGCCAGCGCCAGTACCGAAGGTAGCGCCGCGGCAGCTCCGGCGCCGACACTGAGCAAGGCAGACAATGCGTGGATCATGGTCTGCGCGGCGCTGGTGATCCTGATGTCGCTGCCCGGCCTGGCCCTTTTCTACGGTGGGCTGGTGCGCACCAAGAACATGCTCTCGGTGCTGATGCAGGTCTTCGTGACCTTCTCGCTGATCAGCGTGCTATGGGTGGTCTATGGCTACTCGCTGGCTTTCACTGAAGGCGGCAGTTTCTTCGGGGTGCTCGACAAAGTGTTCCTGTCAGGAATCACCGCCGACTCCCTTGGCGCCACCTTCTCCAAGGGCGTGTACATCTCCGAGTTGACCTTCGTCATCTTCCAGGGCGCTTTCGCGGCGATCACCTGCTGCCTGATCGTCGGCGCCTTCGCCGAGCGCGCCAAGTTTGCCGCGATCCTGCTTTTCATGATCATCTGGTTCACTTTGTCCTACGCCCCGATGGCGCACATGGTGTGGTACTGGGCAGGTCCGGACGCCTACGTCGACGCTGCCGCCGCTGAAGCGGCCGGAGCGACCGCGGGCTTCCTGTTCCAGAAAGGCGCGCTGGACTTCGCCGGAGGCACCGTGGTGCACATCAACGCGGCGGTTGCCGGTCTGGTCGGGGCGGTGATGATCGGCAAGCGAATCGGCTATGGCCGCGAATCGATGGCCCCGCACAGCCTCACCTTCACCATGATCGGCGCCTCGCTGCTGTGGGTCGGCTGGTTCGGCTTCAACGCCGGCTCGGCGCTCGAAGCCAGCGGTGGCTCGGCACTGGCGATGGTCAACACCTGGTTGGCAACCGCTTGCGCGACGATGTCCTGGATGCTCGCCGAATGGCTGCTCAAGGGCAAGCCTTCGATGCTCGGTGCGGCTTCCGGAGCGGTCGCAGGGCTGGTGGCAATCACCCCGGCAGCCGGCTTCGTCGGCGTCATGGGCGCCATCATCATCGGCCTGCTGGCTGGTGTGGTCTGCCTGTGGGGCGTCAATGGATTGAAGCACCTGCTCGGTGCCGACGATTCCCTCGACGTCTTCGGCGTGCATGGCGTTGGCGGCATTCTCGGTGCCATCCTGACCGGCGTCTTTGCAGCGCCCTCGCTCGGCGGCACCGGCGTCTATGACTATGTCGCCAACGCCGTCGGCGACTACGACATGAGCGCCCAGGTGATCAGCCAGTTGTGGGGCGTCGGCACGGCGATCGTCTGGTCGGGCATCGTTTCGGTGGTGGCTTTCAAAGTGGTCGACCTGCTCATCGGTCTGCGGGTCCCGGAAGACGAGGAACGCGAAGGCCTCGACATCACCTCACACGGCGAATCGGCCTACCACTACTGAGCCCATCGGCTTTAACGGTCATGACAGTCGAGACACCCCAGATGATGAAAGTCATGACCGTTTCCCCCTCTTCCCTTACAGTGGGGATTCCGGCTTGCACGCCGGAATCGTTCGCCGGGCAGGGAGGATGCTCCCTGAATTCCCCGCCTCACCCCGCGAGGGGAGCAGGAAGCTTCGTGAGTCGCTAGCGCGACTTGCACACTAAAGGACTCTCCCCTTCGGGCGCCCAAGTGGCGCCCGCTTTTTTTGGGGTACGAGACGGACAGCCGACGACGTGGATTGCGCAGCCAATTCGTCCACCAGCAGGCCGCAGCAAACACCAGCCCTCGATTCCTGGCGCCGGATCCCGTACTCTAAGCAATTCTGTAGCACCTTAAACTGCCCGGCCAGGCCCGGGATCACTTCAGCGGGAGCAGCAATGGCTTTTCTGAGCTGGCGAGACCAGTATCGCGTCGGGGTCACCGACATTGATCAGGAGCATCGTTATCTTTTCGGGCTGATCAACGAGTTCCACGACAAACACCGCGGCGGCGCTGATGATAAGGCGCTGGAGCAGATCCTCAACCGACTGGTCCAGTATTCTGAAGAGCATTTTCGCCACGAGGAGGAAACCATGCTGGCGAGTGAGTATCCGCTTCACGCCGAACATTGCGCGCTCCACGAGGCCCTCTTCATGACGCTTTTTCGTCTCTCCGAAGAACTGGCGGCCGGCTCTTTGCGAATCGACAGGGACACGCATCGCTTCCTCCGCGCCTGGTTGGTCCAACACATCCTCAAGCATGATCTGGCGTTTAGCGATTATCTGGCGCAAAGAGCGAAAGCGACGCCGGCCATTGACCACAACACCGCTGCCGCGAGCGCAGAAGAATAAGCCGCTTGCTTTGCCGTACCCGGGCACTTCTCGGCGCTGTTTAATCTGAAGTTCCTGCCAAACGACGACCTCTTTCCACTATCTTTCAATCACTTGCTTTGAAATCTGACTTCCGGCTTCTGACTACACCGTGATCTGTTCCAGGAGTTTCATGGCACGCTGTTGTTTGGCGGAGGGGGTGGTCAGGATGTCGAAGCTTGGCGCATCTGCTGCGGCCAGGGGTGTGCGGCAGGTATTGCGCACCAGGGTCGCCAGGTCGGCCATCAAGGTCGAGAAGCTGTGCACCGGTGTGCCATCGTCAAGAATGTGCTGGGAGACTTTGGCCAGCGCGGTTTCGGAGCGCGTCGCCGGCGCCACCGGGTCGCGGGTCGCCTTGGCCTGCTGATCGGTATCGGCGAACATCAGTTCGCGCCAAGCCTCGCGCATGTGCCACTCGACGTAGTACGCAAGCATGCACAGGAAGATGTGCGCACGCACCCGATCCGCGAGACGGTGATGAATCGGACGGACCTTCAGATCGATCGTCTTGAGCGAGCGGAAAGCACGCTCGACATTGGCCAGCGACTTGTAGTTGCGCACACAGTCAGCCCCGGTCATTTCCGCGGCCGGTAGCGACGTGCGAATGATGTACAGGCCGTCCAGCGCCGCTTCCGCAGCGATACTGTCGGCCTTGCGCGTGAAGGAAAAGCTTGTCTCGTCGATCAGCAGTTCGAAATGCTTGGCGACCTTGTACTGATTGACCACTTTACCGACGCACACGCCAATCGCATCCTGGCCGGCGAGCCGCCCGCCGGCCACTCGCACCTTGATCGCTTCGAGCTTGTTCTCGGTCGCACACAGCAAGGCTTCACGTTTGTGCGCGCGCAGCTTGGCCAGCTGCGGGTTTCGGCAGGCCACCAGGCGTTCGCCGGGATAGTCCGGCGAGCTCAGTTCGAGCAGATTGCGCTCGTCAAACAAGCCCAGCTGCAACTGTCCCTGTTCGATCAATGGGCGGATCGAGACCCCCTTGAGCGCCGTGATCCAGCCGATGCCGTCGCTGTCGCGCATCTCCTGGATCGCCTTTTGCGAGATCATTCCCCGATCACCCACCATCACCATGCGTTCGACGCCGAAACTCGTACGCAGGCGCTGTACTTCAGGCAGGAAGGTCGTGCTGTCCGCCGTATTGCCTTCATGCACCGACACCGCCACGGGACAGCCCCGCGCATCGGTGAGCAAGCCGTAGTTGACCTGCAGCATGCCGTGCTTGCCATCGCGGTTGTAGCCGCGCTTGGCCAGCGGGCAGGTGGTCCCCTCGAAGTAGCTCGACGACAGGTCGTAGAGCACCAGGCCGCCGGCGCTCAAATGGCGCTTGGCAAGCTTCTTCTCGATCGTCGCCTGGCGTTGCAGCAGCCAGTCCATCGCCGCGTACAGGTCGTCCTCGTTCGCGTCGCTCACCGCGAAGTCCTCGGCCAGCGTCGTCGTGTGCCACCAGCGGGTCGTGGCCAGCTTCGTTTGCGGCGCCACGATGCGCGAAGCGATCATCGCCAGCACCAGATCACGCTCGCGGCACGGCTTGCTGGCAATCAACGACGCGAATCCCAGGCGTTGCATGGCCATCGACACGGCCTGCACCTGTCCGTGGGCGCGCGAGCGCTCGATCTCGAAGGCCTTTGCCAGCGGCACAAAGGTTTCGCCCTGCAATGATCGACGAATGATATCGATCAGCGCATCGGGCAGATGCGACAGATTGCCCAGTGTCTCGTTCTTGACCATGCCGCCTTCGCGATAACTGCGACGCAGCAGGTGCGTGTGATAGACCCGATCCTTGTACTTGCGGGTCGTAGTGACGACGTGAGCGGTTCCAGTGCGAGCAGGCATGCTCATAAATATAGAACACAAACCAGCGTATGTCAATACGCGTTAGTGACTACAAATAGAAGCCGGAAAACCGCCTTCTCGAACGACTTTCTCAGAAAAAACAGAGGCTTGGCGCCTCGATCGCAGTTGCGAGCGCTCGGAACTTCAGTTTAATCCTTGAACCGAAGCGCCGTCTGTGCCACATTTCGCGTCTTGTGCACGCCTATTCGGTCCGCTGAGCCGCCATCTGCAGCCCGTCGAAAGACCAACGATCAAGCGCAGCAAAAACAGGGAGAGAACATGAAATACGTGATTTGGGTACTCTGGCCGGCGTTCATCGCCGCCGGAATCGCCGAAACGATCTTCTTTACGATGATCGACCCGGAGCAGTTGTACCTCTTCGGACAACGCGTCGAGTGGTCGGTAACCGCCACCTACTCGACGGGTTTTCTGCTTTTCTGGCTGGTCTGCATCGGCTCAAGCCTGATGACCTATCTGATGATGCCCAAAGACGCCAAGGAGGCGCTGATGAAAGCGGCCGGCGAGCGTGACGACCTCGCACGACCGAAGCGCCGGGAGCCAGGCAACGTCCATCGCTAAGTCGGTCGCTAAATCAAAGACAAACCGCTCTCCAGGTCGTTCTGCAGGTCGACGACTGCTTCGAGACCGACGGCAATACGCAGCAAATCCTCACTGACGCCAGCCGCCGCCCGCTGCTCTGGCGTGATACGGCCGTGTGTCGTCGAGGCCGGATGGGTGAGCGTGGTCTTGGTATCGCCGAGGTTGGCGGTGATCGACAGCAGACGACAGCTATCGACCACTTTCCAGGCTTCCTGGCGCGCGCCCTTGACGGTGAAGGAAACGATCGCTCCACCGCTTTTCTGCTGCCGACAGGCCAGCTCGAACTGTGGATGCGAAGGCAGGCCAGGATAGTAGACACGCGCCACCCGCGGGTGCTGCTCCAGCCACTGCGCGAGTTGCAACGCTTTCGCCGACTGTGCCTGCATACGAATCTGTAGCGTCTCCAGGCCTTTCAGCAGCACCCAGGCGTTGAAGGCCGAAAGCGTCGGGCCAGCAGTGCGCAGGAACTTGAACACCTCGTCGGTCAGTACTTTCGGCCCGGCAACGGCGCCACCGAGCACCCTGCCCTGACCGTCGAGATATTTGGTCGCCGAATGCAGCACCAGATCGGCGCCGAGATCGAGCGGCCGCTGCAGGATCGGCGTGCAGAAGCAGTTATCGACCACCACCAGCACGCCTCTGCTGCGCGCTATGCTGACCAGCGCGACGATATCGGCGATGGCGGTCAGCGGATTGGACGGCGTTTCCAGAAACAGGAGCCTGGTTTCCGGCCGCAAGGCTGCTTCCCAGGCAGTGACGTCGGTCTGCGAGACAAAGCTGGTCTGAATCCCGAAGCGCGGCATGATGGTGCCGAGCATCTGTTGCGTCGCGCCAAACAAGCCCGTCGACGCGACAATGTGGTCGCCGCTGCTGCACAGGGCCATCACCAGCGAGAGAATCGCCGACATTCCCGAGGCCGTCGCCACACAGGCCTCGGCGCCTTCCAGCGCCGCGAGACGGTCCTGAAATGCGCTCACCGTCGGATTGGTGAATCGCGAGTAGACGTTGCCTTCTTCCTCACCCGAAAAACGGGCGGCTGCCTGAGCGGCACTGTCGAAGACGAAACTCGAGGTCAGGTAAAGCGCCTCGCTGTGCTCGTTGAACTGGCTGCGTTCCTGACCAGCGCGCACGGCCAGCGTCTCCAGGGAATAGCCGCGAGTGCTGCCGGTCGGTTCCATTGCGTCCATGGCCTCTATCTTCAATCTACGGACATCAGGTTCAACTGCAACTGATTCGACGACCAGAGCTCGTCCCGCGCGGCCGCGCCGTAGCCTTCGCGCGCCAGTTCGATGGCATTCAGATATTCCGGGCTGACATCGCCGGTAATATAGGAGCCGTCGAAGCACGAGGTGTCAAAGCTGCATAGCGAAGGCTTCAGTTCGCGAATCGACGCCTTCAACGCGTTGAGGTCCTGATAGACCAGCGCGTCGGCGCCGATTTCACGGGCGATCTCCTCGCCGCTGCGCCCGGTGGCGATCAGCTCGCTGCGCGTCGGCATATCGATTCCATAAACGTTCGGGTAGCGCACCGGCGGCGAAGCGGAGGCGAAGTAAACCTTCAGCGCACCCGCGGCGCGTGCCATCTCGACGATCTCGCGACTGGTCGTGCCACGTACGATCGAATCATCGACCAGCAACACGCGCTTGCCCTTGAACTCCTGGGCAACGGTATTTAGTTTCTGGCGCACCGAACGTTTGCGCGTCGCCTGACCCGGCATGATGAAGGTACGACCGATATAGCGATTCTTGACGAAACCCTCGCGGTAGGGAACGTTGATACGCTGCGCGAGCTGCATTGCCGACGGGCGACTGGAGTCCGGGATCGGGATGACCACGTCGATCTCCTCCACCGGAATATGCTTCACCAGTTTGTCGGCCAGATGCTCGCCCATGTGCAGCCGCGCTTCATACACCGAAACGCCGTCGATCACCGAGTCCGGGCGCGCCAGATAGACGAACTCGAAAATACACGGCGCAAGCGCTGAATTGCGCGCGCATTGCCGTTGATGCATGCGGTGTTCGAGGTCGATGAAGATGGCCTCGCCCGGATCGACGTCGCGCAGCACTTTGAATCCCAGGGTGTCGAGCGCCACCGATTCGGAAGCAAACAGATACTCGGTGCCCTCGGGCGTCTCGTTGGTGCCGAAGACCAGCGGACGAATGCCGAACGGGTCGCGGAAAGCGAGCATGCCGTAGCCGGCGATCATCGCCACCACCGCATAGGCGCCTCGGCAACGCCGATGCACCGCCGACACCGCACCAAAAATGGTATCGAGATCGAGACGATAGCCCTTGGCGGTGGCCTGCAATTCGTGCGCCAGTGCGTTGAGCAGCACTTCCGAATCGGAGTGCGTGTTGATGTGCCGCAGATCCTGCCGGAACATCTCCTCCTTGAGCTCTTCGGTGTTGGTCAGGTTGCCGTTGTGCCCGAGAACGATCCCGAACGGCGAATTGACATAAAAGGGTTGCGACAGCGAGGAATCGAACGCCGAACCAGCCGTCGGGTAACGGCAATGCGCGATTCCCATGTTGCCCGGCAGCGCACGCATGTTGCGCGTGCGAAAGACATCGCGCACCAGCCCGGAACCCTTGTGCATGTGGAAGGCGTCATTCTCCACCGTGGCGATGCCGGCCGCATCCTGGCCGCGATGCTGCAGGACCATCAAACCATCATAAAGCAACTGGTTTACCGGTGTCGTGGCAACCGCTCCAAGAATCCCGCACATAGTCTTTTCTTTCCTAGCCGAACCTGATTCGTTTAGTCACTTCCGATGGCAACCATGGCTTGCTGGCCAGGACTGCCGTTTCAAGCGGCGCCGAAAAATACGCCTCGCTCCACCACTTCTCACTGGGTAGCGACGTCATGCCGCCGACGGCCACCAGGACCAGGACGATCAGCAGGCCACGCGCAGCACCAAAAATGATTCCCAACAGGCGATCGGTGAGGGTCATGCCCAGCGCCTTGAGCAGGCTACGCACGGCCAGACGCAGCAGCGCCATCACCACCAGTACGGCGACGAAAATGGTCACCCAGCCAGCGACCAGTCGCAGTGCCGGGTCGGCAATCGACGTAAAGCCCTCGGCGACCAGAGAGCCCCACCAGCGGGCGGCAAAGAAGGCGAGAACCCACGCCACCAGGGCGATGATCTCGCCGACGACGCCCCGCCACATGCCAAGCACCAGGGACACCACGACGACAAACAGCACGACATAGTCAAAAACGGTCATGAGCGGCCGGCGACGACTCCGCCAACGCCAATCTTCTTGAGCTTGTCGAGGGCCTTTTCAGCCGCCTCGCGATTCGGAAAGGGGCCGGCGCGCACACGGGTTCTTTTCCCGGCCGGTGAATTGAGGATTTCGGTATAGGTGGGAACGCCGCTGCGATCGATTCTGGCGAGCAGCTTCTTGACGTTGGCAGGATCGGCGAAAGCGCCGACCAGAATGACGTACTGGCCATCTGACGCGACCGGTGGCGGTGGCGGCGGTGGCGGTGGCGGCGGATCGGGTTTCTTGACGATGGCCGGAGCAGGCGGTGATGGCGGCTGTTCGGCTTTTTTCGGCGGCGACTTCGCGGCGGGCTCGACCGCTTTCGTTTTCGCGCGTTCCTCTTCCGCCTTCTCGGCAGGCTCTGCTACCGACGCCGCGCCTTCTGGCGCTTCCTGCTCTCCGCCACCACCTGCAGCGACGGCGGCCGGAGACGAGCGAGCAGCAAGTTCCGCAGGGTCGAACGGCTGCTGTTCCTGACCCGGGATGCGGATCTGGATGTCCTGCACCGGCTGCTTCGGCTCTTCGTCCATGACCATCGGCAAGACTACCGCGGCCAGTCCGGCGATCGCCACTGCACCAACCAGGCGGCGACGCGCCTTCTTCTTGAGGTGTAACTGCGGGTCGGATGATTCAGTCATCTGCATCGTGGAATCCACTGCCGTCGCTTCGATCAGCGACCGTTCTGCAGGCTGCGCATGACGGCCGCGACCGTGTAGAACGATCCAAAGACGGCGATTCTATCATTTTCACCGGCCAGCTTGGCAGAACGCGCATAGGCTTGCGCAGGTGAGGCCAGGCATTCGATTTCACCGCCCAGCGCCGCCGCCGTCACCACCGCCGCCAGGGTGGCAGCCGAGGCACCACGTGGCACGTCGAGATCGGCCAACAGCCAGCAATCGATCTTGCCGGCCAGCGGTGCCAGCGAGCCGGCGATATCCTTGTCGGCAAGCATGCCGACCACCGCCAGGGTCCTGGCAAAAAAGCCCATGCCGGCAAGGTTGTCCGCCAGTTCGCCTAACGCCTGCGGATTGTGCGCGACATCGAGGATGATGGCCGGGCGGCCAGGAAGGACCTGAAAGCGCCCGGGCAATTGCAGCTCGATTAGCCCACGCCGCACCGCGCTCATCGAGACCGGCAAGCCGGCCTTGAGGCATTCGACGGCGGCGAGCGCAGCGCAAGCATTGCGCAGCTGGCAACGGCCACGCAATCCAGGATTGGCCAAGCCGCCTCGCCGCAGGCCGCCACGCCCCCAGAAAGTCCACTGGGTCTGGTCCCCGAAGTAACCGAAGTCGTGGCCCAGCAGTTGCAGATCGGCATCGACAGCGAGCGCCTGCGCGATCAGCGCTGCGGGGGGATCGGGATCGGCGCACAGCGCTGGCTTGCCGGCACGAAAAATTCCGGCCTTCTCGAAGCCGATCGCTTCGCGCGTCGGGCCCAGCCATTCCGTGTGATCAAGGGCAATGCTGGTGACCACCGCGCAATCAGGATCGTAGGCGTTGACCGCATCCAGCCGGCCGCCGAGGCCGACTTCGAGAATCAGGACCTCCACCTCCTGCGCAAGAAACACTTCCAGTGCCGCCAGCGTGCCGAACTCGAAGTAAGTGAGCGCGACCTCGGCGCAGCTCTTTCGCGCCTCCTCGACCTTGGCAAAGGCCGCGCACAACAGTTCGTCGCTTACCGGCAGCCCATCGATGCGCACCCGCTCGTTGTAGCGAAGTAGATGCGGCGACGAATAACAGCCGACGCGATAGCCAGCAAAGGTATAGATGGCTTCCAGGTAGGCGCAGGTGGAGCCCTTGCCGTTGGTTCCCGCGACCGTGATCAGCGGGCAGCGCAACTGCTGACGCAGCGCCTCCTTGACCAGCAGCACACGTTCCAGCCCGAGCTCGATTCCCGCCTGGCCCCTGGGGTGAAGGTCTTCGAGGTAGGCCAGCCAGGCCGCCAGAGAGGCGGGCGCGAGCGCACCAGAGGCTGTCGCCGGCGACCCGCCGCCCTGCTGCCCGCTCATGCCACGATCCGCATTTTGCTCACTGCACGGCGGGCCGCCTCAGCAACAGGGCCAGCAAGGCGGCGACCCGGTCCTTGATCTCGCGGCGGTCGACGATCATGTCGATAGCCCCCTTTTCGAGCAGGAATTCGGAGCGCTGGAAACCCTCCGGGAGGGTTTCGCGGACCGTCTGCTCGATCACCCGCGGGCCGGCAAAACCGATCAGCGCCCCAGGTTCGGCAATCACCACATCGCCAATAAAAGCGAAGGACGCCGAAACTCCGCCCATCGTCGGGTCGCTGAGAATCGAGATGAACGGCAGCTTGGCCTGCGAAAGAAGGGTCAGGACGGCGGTCACCTTGGCCATCTGCATCAGCGAGAAAAGACCTTCCTGCATGCGTGCGCCGCCCGACGCAGAGATACAGATGAAAGGCAGGCGCTGCTCGACAGCGCTGCGCACCCCGCGCACGAAGCGCTCGCCCAAGACCGAGCCCATCGAACCGCCCATGAAGTCGAACTCGAAAACGGCAACAACAACCGGCAGAGTCTTGATCGTCCCCTGCATGACGACCAGGGCCTCGGTTTCGCCGGTGTCGGTGGTCGCCGCCTGCAAACGCTCGGGATAACGGCGGCTGTCCTTGAAGTTCAGCGAATCGACCGGCAAGACATCGTCACCGATCTCGACGCGCCCATCCTCATCGAGCAGCATTTCAATTCGCGCCCGCGCATTGACACGCATATGGTGAGCGCACTTCGGGCAAACGTGGCAGTTGCTCACCAGGTCGGTGGCGTAGAGCACCGCCTCACAGCTCGGGCATTTGCTCCACAGACCCTCCGGTAACGCCGATTTGCGCGCCGAACCTGCGCCGCTCCTCTTGATCTTCGGTGGTAACAGCTTGCTCAACCAGCTCATGGCATTCCTCGCGACGGATTCGTTGCGGCATCTATGCCCTGACGAAGTTCTGCGACCAGGGCACGTACTTTCTCACAGGCTTCGTCGGGGGACGAGCGTTCGAGTTCTTCGATGATTCGACTACCGACCACCACCGCATCGGCATGTGCGGCGACCGCCGCGGCGGTCGCCGCGTCGCGGATCCCGCAACCGACGCCGACTGGCACCCCGGTGCGCGCCCGAATCTCCGGGATGCGGGCCGCGACCGCCGCGACATCAAGGGCTGCCGAGCCGGTCACCCCTTTCAGCGACACGTAATAGATGTACCCGCTGGCCAGCGCACCCACCTGCGCCATACGCGCCTCGCTGGAAGTCGGCGCCAACAGGAAAATCGGATCGAGGGCGTGTCGGTGCAAGGTCTGCGCGAAAACGCTCGCTTCCTCCGGTGGGTAGTCGACCACCAGCACGCCGTCCACCCCGGCGTCGAAAGATGCAGCGGCAAAAGCCTCGACGCCCATGGCCTCGATCGGATTGGCATAGCCCATCAGGACGATCGGCGTGTCGTTGTTGTCGGCACGAAAATTGGCCACCATCTCGAGCACTTTGCGCAAGCTGACACCCTTGGCCAGAGCCCGCTCCGAAGCGCGCTGGATGGTCGGCCCGTCAGCCATCGGATCGGAGAACGGCACGCCCAGTTCGATGATGTCGGCACCGGCCAGAACCATGGCGTGCAGCAGGGGAACGGTCAGCGCCGGATCCGGATCGCCGGCGGTGATGAACGGGATCAGCGCCTTGCGCCCCTGCGCTTGCAGGCGCTCGAATACAGCCTCAATTTTCGACATGGTCAGAGTTTGATGCCCGATTTATCGGCGACGGTGTGCATATCCTTATCACCACGGCCGGAAAGGTTGACCAGCAGGATCTTGTCCTTTGGCAGGGTCGGTGCCAGCTTGCTGGCGTAGGCCAGGGCGTGGCTTGATTCGAGTGCCGGGATGATGCCTTCGAGACGGCACAGGTCGTGAAAAGCCTGCAGCGCCTCGGCGTCGTCGATGCTAACGTACTCGGCGCGGCCACAATCCTTGAGCCAGGCGTGCTCCGGGCCAACGCCAGGATAGTCGAGACCGGCCGAAATCGAGTGCGTCTCGATGATCTGACCATTCTCATCCTGCAACAGATAGGTCCGGTTGCCATGCAGAACGCCGGGACGACCGGCGGTCAGCGAAGCGGCATGCTGCCCGGTGGCGATCCCAGCGCCCGCTGCTTCGACACCGATCAGACGCACCCCGGCAACCGGGATATAGGGATGAAAGATGCCCATCGCATTGGAGCCACCACCGACGCAGGCAATCACCGCATCCGGCTGGCGGCCGCACTGCTCCAGCATCTGGGCAATCGCTTCACGACCGATAATCGCTTGGAAGTCGCGCACCATCATCGGATAGGGGTGCGGACCGGCCACCGTACCGATAATGTAGAAAGTGTCGGAAACCTGTGCCACCCAGTCGCGCATCGCTTCATTGAGCGCGTCCTTGAGAGTTCGCGAGCCGCTATTGACCGGCACCACCGTCGCCCCGAGCAGCTTCATGCGGTAGACATTCGCCATCTGCCGCTGGATGTCGTCTGCACCCATGTAGACCACGCACTCCATGCCATAGCGCGCAGCCACGGTGGCAGTCGCGACGCCGTGCTGACCAGCGCCGGTTTCGGCGATGACGCGGGCCTTGCGCATGCGCCGGGCGAGCAGCGCCTGGCCAATGCAGTTGTTGATCTTGTGCGCCCCGGTGTGGTTCAGGTCTTCACGCTTCAGATAAATCTGCGCGCCGCCAAGCAGTTGCGACCAACGCCGGGCGTGATAGACAGGACTCGGTCGGCCGACGTAGTGCCGCAGTTCGTAGTCGAATTCGGCGAGGAATTGCGGATCGCGCTGCGCGCTGGCGTAGGCTTCCTTCAGTTCGTCGAGTGCGCCGATCAGGGTTTCAGCGACAAAGACACCCCCGTACTGGCCGAAATGGCCCGTAGTGTCCGGCAAATCGTAAACATCAACGGCCATCAACAATCTCCTTGCAGCGGCTTGCAAAACCTGCACAGCATCAAACGGCCCGTCCCGTCGCCCTCAGCGCGGCTGCAAAGGCACGGATCTTTGCGCCATCCTTGATTCCCTTGTTCGCCTCGACGCCCGACGAGACATCCACCGCTGCCGGGCGTACCCGGCGTACCGCCGCGGCGACATTGCCCGCATCCAGGCCACCCGAGAGGATCAGCGGCTTGCCCAGGGAGTCCGGCACCAGCGACCAGTCAAAAACCTTGCCACCGCCGCCGTAGCCTTCAACGAAAGCATCGAGCAGGATGGCCTGCGCCGACGGGAAGCCAGCCGCGTATTGTATCAAATCCATTCCCGCCCTGACGCGCGCTGCCTTGATGTACGGCCGCTCGAACTGCCGGCAATACGCTTCGTCCTCGTCACCATGGAATTGCAGCAGATGAATCGGCAGCGCGGCCAGCGTCGCGCGCACCTGCGCCGCTTCGGCATTGACGAAGAGTCCGACGATGCTGATGAAGGGCGGAACGACAGCAGCCAGCGCGGCCGCCATCGGCACCGGCCTCGACGGCACACAGCAGATCCTCGCGGCGAGTCAGCCCGCAAATCTTGAGACGCGGAATCCTGGCCATCGCGGGCGGGCCACTCACGATCCGGGCCCGACGGGTAGCAGCAAGCTCTCTTCGGCGACTGGCAGGCCAAACTGCGCAGGGTAGCTGACCGCGGCCAGATATAGCCCGGCGGCCGCAAAAGTGGGCGCCGCCAGGCGGCGATCACGGGCTTTCAGCAGCTCGCCAATCCACGCCGGCGGGTGCTTGCCCTGACCGACATAGACCAGACTCCCGACCAGATTGCGCACCATGTGGTGCAGGAAGGCCGAGGCCTCGAAATCGAAGACGAGAAGCTCGCCGAGACGCATGATCTCCACCTTGTACATGAGTTTTATGGGTGAGTCGGCCTGGCACTCGGCAGCCCGAAAAGCCGAAAAGTCGCGTTCGCCGAGCAGCAGTTGGGCGCCCGCCTGCATCGCCGGCAGGTCGAGCGGATGGTGATACCAGCCCACCCTGCCCGACCAAAGCCCCGTGCGATGCGCCCGGTTGAGCAACAGATAGCGATAATGCCGGGCATAAGCCGAGGCACGGGCGTGGAAGTCATCGGCTACCGACTGCGCCCAGCGCACCGCGACCGCCGATGGCAGAAAGCTGTTGACCCCGCGCACCCAGGAATGCATCGGCCGATCAAGCGGCGTATCGAAGTGCACCACCTGCCCCTGCGCATGCACGCCGGCGTCCGTACGCCCAGCGCAAATCACCCGCACGGCCATGCCGGCAAACTGCAGCAAGGCATTCTGCAAGGCATCCTGGACGGTTCCGCCGCCGGGCTGTTTCTGCCAGCCGCGAAAACCGCTGCCATCGTATTCGACGGCCATGGCAATGCGCACGCCCTACACCTGCCGCCAACAAAAAGCGGCGACGAGGCCGGCGACGAGCAGCATCAGTAGCGGGTCGAACCACGAGAACCGCCGCTCGGCTAGCTCAAACACTTCATCACCGCCGTTGGCCGGCGCCTTGAGCAGGATCTGCCAGTCGCGCGGGGGTGGCAAGGTCTCGATGTGGCGCATGACCAGCAGCAGTCGCACGACGCTGCGGTCAGGATCGACACCACAGCCGCGCAACGGCTGCAGCAAGCGATGAGTGGCCACCAGCAATTCGGGCACAGCCATCCATTCCAGGAGAACAGCCACCGACCACAAGGCCAGCAGCAAACGCCCGCCATGGGTGCAGGCAGCAAGCAAACCCTCGCGAGTGGGCGCAAAGGCACCGTCCCAGGCAGGTTCGCCAGCCCCTCCCCAAGCGACAATGACGAATAGCGACAGGAACAGCCAGCGCGTCCGCCAGGCGAGGCGTACGGCCCGCTGCAGTGCGCCGAGGCCAAAAAACGGCAGCATGAGAAGCGTTACGAGCAGCTGCTGGCCATGCAGGCTCTGGCTTGCGGGCAGCAGCAGCAGCCAGACGACAAGGCGGGTGGTTGGATGCACGGCAGCGGCCCCGCTTTCGTGCCAAGGGATCGACCGGCCAAGCTGATGATCAACTGTCGAAACACCCTTGGCGGTGGAAGTCATGACCATGAGCGCGCCCACGGTCGCCATGGTCGTGAGCGGTCGATAGTTACGTTACTCGCGCAGCTCGCCGAGGATGGCCAGGGCCGCTTCACGCTGCGCGGCATCGCCATCCTTGATGACTTCCTGCAAGAGCTCACGCGCGCCTTCAAGATCGCCCATTTCCTGATATGCCTTGGCGAGGTCGATCTTGGTGGCCACCTCTTCACTGGAGCTGATATCGACGTCGTCGCTCAGTTCCATGTCCGAAGCATAGGTCGAATCGAGCGTGCTATCCGCCTGCGTCGCAGAGAAATCCGGGTTGACCAGCGTGTCTTCCTGATCCGCATCGAAACTCAAGTCGGCGGCGCCGGTCGGACCCGGCCGATCACCGGCTTGCCGCACGTCGGCGCGGGAACGCTCATCATCCTCATTGTCTTCGAGGTCCAGGTTGATCGATGCCATGTCGAACGATGGCTGCTGCATCCCCTCACCAAGGACAGTCGATTCGGTCAGCGTCACGTCGAATTCCAGTGCATCCGCGCCCGCCGCGACGATTTCGTGCTCCTCGTCTGAATCGAGCGACGAGCGCTCTTTTCTCTCGGCGGTCCGGTCAAGCGGCTCCGCGGGACCAAGATCGAACTCGAAGTCGAGACCCGAATCAGGCTGCGAAGAGGTCTCCTGCGAAGAAGCCTCCTGCGAACCGGGTGCGATGAGCATGGTCTCCTCGGGCATGCCGACCTCCTCCACCGGCGTTGGCGGAACATCGGGTTCGGCGTCGTCGAACTCGCTATCCCGCGATGCCTGTGCTTTCGGCAAGGATTCGGCCAGGTCGAAATCAAGCGCATCCCCTGCTGCGGGGTTCGGGAAGGAAAGCGTCGTCTCGAGAAAATCGTCGCTGGCCACCGTCGGTGTATCTGGCTTCACGCTGCCTAAGCCAAGATCAAAATCGAGGTCTGCCAGATCGCTCACGGCGCTCAGATTTGCTGCCGTGGCGTCAACATCCGCTGCGGTCGATTGCTCCTGCTCAGCCGGCTTGACCAGCGTATCTTCGTCCGGGAACTCCGCTGAGGCTGCAACTGGCGCATCCCTTTTGACGACCAGCGTCTTTTCGTAGGGCGACTCGACGGCCAGTCCTTTGTCGGCTGGCCGGTCAATGGCGATGGTTTTCTCGCGCGGGTCGCCGCCATCGTCTTCCAGCGCAGCGGAATCGATCGCCGCCGCAGGCTGCTCGACTTCCGCAGCCGAGCCGAACAGGGCATTTCTGGAATCAAGCTGTAAGCCCATGGCGGCCGCTTTTTCCCACTCGCTGCCGATACCGCCAGTGGCGTTGAAGAGCTCTGTGGCCAGTGCGTCGAACGGCTTGACATCCCGCCGGCCGAAGTAAATCTCGAGCAGTTTCAGGTGGATCGCATGCCGCCCAGGATCCTTCTGGCGTGCCTCCAGGAGAATCTCTTCGGCCTGCGCGTCCCGTCCATACGCCATATAGACGTCGGCCTCGGCAACCGGATCGACTTCGTCGGTGTCAATGCTGCCTGGACCGGCCTGGCTGAAATCGGTCTGCGCCATCGAGTGCGAGGTATCGACGCTCTGTCCGCCGGTATTGCGGAATACCGAGTTGACGACCAGACTGCCGCTCTTCGATCCAAGCGTGCTGGCCTGAGAATCCAGAGGGCTCTCGCCCGCGCTCTGGCGACGACGTCTGGCAAGCCAGTAAGCGGCGAGCAGCGCGAGGATGCCACCACCGCCGGCCATGAATGGCGTGCTGGTCAGCAAGCCTTCGAGAAAACTCGGCTCTTCCGGCGGCGGCAAGACGATTCTCGGTTTCGGCGCTGCAGCCGGTGTTGGCGGCTCGACCGGCTTCGGTGCTTCCGGTTTGATCTCGGCTCTGGGTTCTTCAGCCTTTTGCTCCACCGGCGGCAATGCTTCGCTCGCCTTGCTCTCGGGCTGAGTGGCTGGCGGCTCCATGGGCATCGCCGGAGCCGCTGCAGGGGCAGCAGGAACGGTGCTTGCGGTCGGGGCAGCCGCGACCGGGGCCACCGGGGCCACCGCCGCAGGCTGGGCAGCCGACTGCTTCTCCAGCTCGGCCAGGCTCTGGCTCTTCAGCTCGACCAACCGTTGCAACTCGGCGACGTTCTTCTCAAGAGCCGCCAAACGCTCGTTGGCTTCCTTGAGCGCCTGTTCCTTGGCGATCAGGTCCTCGTCGCTGCGCTTGGCGGTCGCCACCGGCTTGCCGCCCGGCAGCTCGCTCTTCGACACTTTCAGCTGATCCTTGGGCTCGGCAAGGGGTGCCGCTGTGTCTTCGACCTTGGTGGTGATCTTGCCGGAGGCCTCCTGTCGCGCCTCCTCTTCAACAGCCGGAACGTCAGTAGCCGCCGAAGCAAGTTTACGACGGTAGGAGTTCCAGTCCGACGACTGCGCAATCACCATCCGTCTGGCTTCGCTCTCGGGGATCGCGTCCAGAGCGCTCTTCTCGGGTATTGACAGAATCTTGCCAGCGCGCAGGCGATTCATGTTGCCGCGGTCAAAAGCGTCCTCGTTGGCGCGGAACAGACCAACCAGCATCTGGTCGAGTGACACCCCCTCAGGCCGGGTCTCGCGGGCAATCTTGCTCAGCGTTTCGCCACGTTCGACGCGACGCGTGCCGCCACCGACCGGCTGCTGCCCAGACGGGGCCGCGGGCCGGGTCTCTGCCATCGGCTGCGGTGACGCTGGTCGCGCCGCTCTGGCCGCGGGCTGGCGAGCTTCGCTAGCCGGCCTGACTGGCGCCAGCGGCCTGGCAACCAGGGCCGGGGCGGCTGAGGCCTTTGCTCTGGCGGCGAATTCGGGAGGATCGAGCAGAAACGTGTAATCGCGAACCAAGCGCCCGGTAGCCCAGTTGAGTTCCAGGAGCAGGTCGACGAAGGGGTCGTTGATCGGTCGCGAGGAGGTCAGCTTGATGACCGAACGGCCAACGGGATTCTTGCTGATCGCAAAACGGATGCCGAGCACGGTCGACGAGTAGTCGACGCCGGCCCGCGCAAACTCATCCTGCGGCGCGAGCTTGGCCTCCATTTCGGCAATTTCTTCGCGCGTTGCAAAAACTTCCACTTCGGCACGCAACGGCTGACCGAGCGCCGAAAACACGGTGATCGGCCCCAGGCCGGCTGCCTCACTGGCCAATGGCGTAGCGGCAAGGACCAGCGACGACGCGACCGCCCATACCGAGGTCCGCATGCGAAGACTCCCTGCTGTCTGACGTATTTTTCTGGCCACCGCGCCACCCTGAGCATCGAAATCGGGATTATTAAAATAACATCATGAAGTTAGCCATGCAAGCTAAACTTGCTTCTGAATAAAGGCCCTGCGAACGCAGAAAAACCGGCTTCCCAGGGCCGGCATTTCCGTTCAACTTCAATCAGTTGTCAAGCAGGATGCGAAGCATGCGACGAAGTGGCTCGGCCGCCCCCCAGAGCAACTGATCACCTACCGTGAAAGCGCCAAGGTAGTCCGCGCCCATCGCCAGCTTGTGTAGTCGACCAACCGGGACCGTCAAACTGCCGGTAACCGCCGCCGGGGTCAATTCACGCTCGCTGATTTCGCGTTCGTTTTCCAGCACCCGCACCCATGGATTCGCCTGCGCGATGATCTCCTTGACTTCATCTAACGGCAAATCGCGCTTGAGCTTGATAGTCAAGGCCTGCGAATGGCAACGCATCGCCCCGACACGTACGCAGAGGCCGTCGACCGGAATGCTGCCCGGCGAACGGAAGGGCGGCCGGCCGAGGATCTTGTTGCACTCGGCGCCACCTTTCCACTCTTCCTTCGACTGCCCGCCTTCGACCGCAGCATCGATCCACGGGATGACGCTGCCGGCCAGCGCCGTGTTACGGAAGTTCCGGGTCGGAAAATCCGCCGCGCGCATGGTTTCAGCAACTTTGCGATCGATGTCGAGAATCGCCGACGCCGGGTCGGCCAGCTCCTCCTTCACCACATCGTACAGCGCGCCCATCTGCAAAAGCAGCTCGCGCATGTTCTGCGCACCGGCACCCGATGCCGCCTGGTAAGTCATCGCGCTGACCCATTCGACCAGATCGTGCCGGAACAGTCCGCCGAGTCCCATCAGCATCAGCGAGACCGTGCAGTTGCCACCGATCCAGTTCCTGCCGCCCTTGGCCAATGCGTCATCAATGACCTCGCGATTTACCGGGTCGAGGATGATCACCGCATCGTCCTGCATGCGCAGGGTGGACGCGGCATCGATCCAGTGCCCTTTCCAGCCCGCAGCGCGCAGTTGGGGAAAGACCTCCTTGGTGTAGTCGCCACCCTGGCAGGTGATGACAATATCCATCTTCTTGAGGGCCTCGATCGACATCGCGTCCTGCAGGCTACCCGCTTCCTTGCCAGCCAGCAGCGGCGCCTTGCCGCCGGCCGCCGAAGTCGAGAAATAGAGCGGTTCGATAAGCTCGAAATCCCCCTCTTCCAGCATCCGTTGCATCAGCACCGAGCCCACCATGCCACGCCAACCGACCAGACCTACCTTGTTCATTTGCTTGCCTCTGAAAAATCCCACGAAATTACTTTATTCACTGCACTCACTTGACTCACTCGACCTGCAGCGCCGCCAGTACCGCATCGCCCATGGCCCGGGTACCGACCTGACGGGTCCCCGGCTCATGAATGTCAGCCGTCCGGTAGCCCTGGCCAAGCACCTTCTTGACCGCCTTCTCGATGCGCAGCGCCTCGTCATGACGAGTGAAAGTGTAGCGCAACATCATCGCCGCCGAGAGGATCGTGGCCAACGGATTGGCCAGGCCTTTGCCGGCGATGTCTGGCGCCGAGCCGTGGCATGGCTCATACATGCCCTTGTTGTTGGCATCCAGAGACGCCGAAGGCAGCATGCCGATCGAGCCGGTGAGCATCGCCGCCTCATCGGACAGAATATCGCCAAACATGTTGCCGGTAACGATGACGTCGAACTGCTTCGGATTGCGTACCAGCTGCATCGCCGCATTGTCGACCAGCATGTGGCTGAGCTCGACATCGGGATAGTCGACCGCCGTCTCGATGGCCACATCGCGCCACAGCTGCGTCGTTTCCAGGACATTCATCTTGTCCACCGAGCACAGCCTGCCGCTGCGCTTGCGCGCCGCCTCGAAGGCCACCCGCAAAATGCGGCGAATCTCGCTTTCGCTGTAGTGCATGGTGTTGAAACCGAAGCGCTCCTGGCGACCATCGACCTCGCGCATTTCGATCCCGCGCGGCTGCCCGAAATAGATGTCGCCGGTGAGCTCACGAACGATGAGGATGTCGAGGCCGGCGACGACTTCATTCTTGAGCGTCGAGGCATTGGCCAGTTCCGGATAGAGGATCGCCGGACGCAGATTGGCGAACAGGCCAAGTTGCTTTCGAATCGCCAGCAGACCACGTTCCGGACGTTGCGCACGCGGCAGCCCATCCCATTGCGGGCCACCAACGGCACCGAGCAGCACCGCGTCGGCGGCCTGCGCCAGACGCTGCGTGGCTTCCGGATAGGGATCGCCGGTCGCATCGACCGCAGCACCACCGAGCAGCGCTTCTTCCATCTGGCAATCGAGATCGAGGGCCTGCAGGACGCGCACCGCCTCGGCCATGATTTCCGGGCCGATCCCGTCGCCGGGGAGAAGACAAATCTTCATGTTCACTTCCTTAATGTGAAAGTCGCGTCCGCGACTCACGAAGCTCCCTTCTCCCCTCGCGGGGTGAGGCGGGGAATTCAGGGAGCATCCTCCCTGCCCGGCGAACGATTCCGGCGTGCAAGCCGGAATCCCCACTGTAAGGGAAGAGGGAAACGGTCATGACTTTCATGATCGGGGGCGTTTCGGCGGTCATGACCGTCAGGCGAACAGCCAGGGCTGCTCGATTCGGCGCCGCTCTTCAAAGGCCCGGATCAGCTCCGCGTGCCGCAAGGTCAGGCCGATGTCGTCCCAGCCATTGAGCAGGCATTCCTTGCGGAAGCCATCGACGGCAAACGGCAAGACCCGGCCGTCCGGACAAAGCACCTGCTGCTGCTCGAGATCGACCAGCAGCCGGCAGCCGGGCGTTGACTCGACGAGCGCAAAAAGGGCGTCGATTTCGGCCGCCGGCAAGACGATCGGCAAGATGCCGTTCTTGAAGCAGTTGTTGAAAAAGATATCGGCGAAGCTCTCGGCGATCACCGCCCGGAAGCCGAAGTCAAGCAGCGCCCATGGCGCATGCTCGCGCGAACTGCCACAACCGAAGTTCTTGCGCGTCAGCAAGATCTGCGCCCCCTGATAGCGCGCCTGATTGAGGACAAAACCGGGCTTCAGCGGGCGCTGCGAATTGTCCTTGCCGGGCTCGCCGACGTCCAGGTAGCGCCATTCGTCGAACAGGTTCGGGCCGAAGCCCGAGCGCTTGATCGACTTCAGAAACTGCTTGGGAATGATTGCATCGGTATCGACATTGGCCCGATCAAGCGGCGCGACCAGCCCTTCAAGACGAACGAACTTGTCCATGCTCTTCCTTGTAATGGCGCCCTACTTGGCGGCCTTTTCAATCGCCTGTCCACCCTTGGAGATATCCTTGCCAACGCCCTGCATGGTGTTACAGGCAGACAGCGAAACAATCGCCAGCAGCGCCGCCGATAGTAGTATCAAGCGTTTCATGCCTTCTCCTTTCCTTTCATGTGAAAGTCGCGCAAGCGACTCACGAAGCTCCCTTCTCCCCTCGCGGGGTGAGGCGGGGAATTCAGGGAGCATCCTCCCTGCCCGGCGAACGATTCCGGCGTGCAAGCCGGAATCCCCACTGTAAGGGAAGAGGGGAAACGGTCATGACTTTCATGATTTGCTGTGTCCCCATGTCATGACCGTTCGAGCCACTCACGGACATCGCAGAAATGCCCGGCAATCGCCGCCGCCGCGGCCATCTCCGGGCTGACCAGATGGGTGCGACCGCCGGCCCCCTGGCGACCCTCGAAGTTGCGATTCGAGGTCGACGCGCAGCGCTCGCCAGGCTCGAGGCGGTCGGCGTTCATCGCCAGACACATCGAGCAACCGGGCTCACGCCACTCGAAGCCGGCGGCAAGAAAGACCTGATCCAGACCTTCTTCCTCGGCCTGCCGCTTGACCAACCCGGAACCCGGGACGACCAGCGCCAGACTGATGCTGCCGGCCACCTTCTTGCCGCGGACAACGCCAGCAGCAGCACGCAAGTCCTCGATCCGTGAGTTGGTGCACGAGCCAATGAAAACCTTGTCGAGCCGAATCTCCCGGATCGGCACATTCGCGGCGAGCCCCATGTACTCCAAGGCACGTTCCATCCCCTCGCGCTTGACGGGATCAGGCTCCTGCGCCGGATCAGGTACGCTGGCATCGATGGCCACCACCATCTCGGGCGACGTCCCCCAAGTCACCTGCGGCAGGATGTCCTCGGCAGCGAACTCGAGCACGCGGTCGAACTCGGCACCGTCGTCACTGCGTAGGGACCGCCAGTGCGCCACGGCACGCTCCCACTGCTCGCCTTTTGGAGCAAAGGGGCGACCGCGCAGATAGTCGATGGTCACCTCGTCGACGGCCACCATTCCCAGCCGCGCACCCGCTTCGATGGCCATGTTGCAAAGCGTCATCCGCCCTTCCATCGACAGGCCGCGAATCGCGCTGCCGGCAAACTCGAGCGCATAGCCGGTGCCGCCGGCGGTACCGATACGGGCAATGATCGCCAACGCCACGTCCTTGGCCGTGACGCCCTTGCCGAGAACACCTTCGACCTTCAGTAGCAGGGTCTTCGACTTCTTCTGCAGCAGACACTGCGTCGCCAGCACGTGCTCGACCTCGGAAGTCCCGATGCCGTGCGCCATGCACGCGAAAGCGCCGTGCGTACTGGTATGCGAATCACCACAAACGACCGTCATGCCGGGCAGGGTGGCGCCGTTTTCCGGACCGACGACGTGCACGATGCCCTGCCGCGGATCCTTGAAGGGAAAGAAAGCCAGGGCACCGACTTCGCGGATATTGGCATCCAGCGTCTCGACCTGCAGGCGCGCGACCGCATCCTCGATGCCGCGATCCCAATGATCGGTGGGCGTGTTGTGGTCCGCCGTAGCGACGATCGACGACACCCGCCACGGCTTGCGGCCGGCCAACTTGAGGCCCTCGAAGGCCTGCGGACTGGTCACCTCGTGCACCAGGTGGCGATCGATATAGATCAGTGCCGTGCCATCCGCCTGCTGATGGACGACATGGTCCTGCCAAAGCTTTTCGTACAATGTCTGCGGCATAGGTCGACGATCCGACGTAGTTCGGCCCCGATGGGCCAATAGAGGGCGGAATTATGTCACACCGCGCCGGCCGCTGTCAGGCTTGCCGACAGTCTCATCAAGAATGCAGCACTACCCTAGCTCACCAGCGTCATCCCCGCCCTGGCAGCAGCCTCATCAAAGGTCATCATTGCGCAGCATTCAGTCGCGTTCTCGACGCGATCACCGCTGCCCAGCCCCATGCGCCGTCTCACACCCACCGGAATCGTCACCGGCCCCTTGCTGGTCACCACCGCCGTTGCCACCCTCGCCGCTCCCTACCAATCGGCGATTGCATTAGTTTAATGCGAAAGGATTAAGCAAGAACAAGCCAGCACGTACCACCTGGCGGGCTGTCCCTGAGTCATGCTCCGAGCCACAAGCTCCGATCATCGAGATCCGGCGCCAGTGACAGCAAAGCTGCCTTGCCCTGCGAAGCCCGCCGCTGCCAGCCACGTCCACGCGAAAGCGCATCGCGCCAGGCCGCATTGAAACTCTCCACCGGCCCACGCTCGGCGAAGAAGGAGATCAAACAGGCAGCCTGAAGCAAATCCTTGCCCGCTTTCGTCCGCTCCCTGACCGGGCGCTCCCCATAGACGAGGAGTTTGTGAACCGCATAGCGCGCCGGATCAGGCAGATTGACCATGCACGCTCCCGCACGCCCCAGAACACACCCCTGGGTGGGATCTTGCAGCGAGAACTCCATGAATTTCAGCGGCTCAAGCACCAAACCGAGTTCCGGTAGGACAACTGGCGCCTTCCCCCTGCGATGTGCAGAAGTCACGAAATCCAGACGCAATTCGGGATCGAGCGGGTTTCGATATTGAGCACCGGCACCGCCATCGAACTGGCTGATCGGCAGCAAGCCCATCTCCAGCGATGTCAAGGCGTCATGGACACTCAACTGCAAATTCGCTGGCAGCGCCACCGACACATTCTTGCCGGCATGTGCGAAATCAACGTCCTGGGTACGCTGACCCGATTGCCAGCGAACACCCAGCAAATTGCCGATGGCGATAAAAGCGTGGGTACCAATCAGCAAGCCACCCGCTCGGAAGAAACCATACTCCGCCAAGCGTTTGATGATCCGGAAGTGCTTTGCAGCAACCACCTCGCAGCCCAGCGCCATGGCGGCGCCGGTCAAAGGTAGCAGCGGCCGGTGGTTTTTCCCTTCCACGAACCGCCCTACCAGGGCGCGGATACGATCACTGTCCGGCCCCACGTACGCCATGCGCCCCTTGCCATCAAGATCCCGATAGCCAAAGTACCAATACTCCCGGCCTTTGATCGTGCGCTTGTGAAAAGCACCGGGGAACCCCGACAGCGCGGCATGGAATTCCACGACATGCGCTTGCTCGGCCAGCTCCGCAAACGCTGTCTGAGCGGTTAGAGAAAGATCCGAGAAGCGCACCATCGCACCTACAGCTCCCTGAGTGAGTTACTACACAATCGATGCTTAAGTATAGTAACTCAACAAAGGACTGCTGGCGTGCTGACCCACATGACGTAAGGTCCGGCTCATCCGGCGCCGTTTTTTGCCATCCGAACGAAAATCGGCGCCGCTACAACTCACCGCCGACTTGCTTTGCCCCGCTCGGGACAACGACAACCGCTAGCGTCGCCGCGGCGAGCGCGACCAATTGAAATGAAGACGATTGACTGTTTGAGAAGGACAATTCAGAGTGGAATCGTCTTCCATGGAAGGCTTATTGCGCACAGTAATTCAATAGAAGATCGTTGATTCGCAGGCAGCGGCGCTGCCGAGGATCAAGCGTCGTGATATCTGGCTGCCAACCGTCACGGGCAAGGCCACAGCGGTGATCGGCATGCGCCGGGCTGGCAAGACCAGGCGCTTTGACAGATCGTCGCTGATCGTCACGGACAGAGCACGGCGCGCGAGGGCCTGCTCCATTTCAGCTTTGAAGATGAGCGCCTCGTCGACCGGCGGGTGCACGACCTCGACCTACTGGTCGAAACGTTTTACCAGCTCAACCCTGCCTGGCGCGATACCCGTCGTGCCACCTTCTTCCTCGATGAAATTCAACTCGTCCCCGGTTGGGAGCTCTTTGCCAGGCGACTTCTGGACAGCGAGAACATCGACCTTTTCATCTCTGGATCGTCGGCGCGCATGCTCTCGCGTGAGGTGGCCACGAGTATGCGCGGCCGAGCCATGGAAGCGGTGGTTTCTCCGTTCGGTTTTCGCGAAATGCTGCGCCACGCTGGCCGAGAACCGCAAAAACCGGGTGCTCGCTTCACCAAGGCGGAGCGTTCGCAACTCACCCGAGATCTGCTGGATTACCTGGCCCATGGCGGCTTTCCTGAAGCCCAGGGACTCGATAGCCGCAACCGTATCGAACTTTTGCGCACCTATGTCGATGTGCTGCTCCTGCGCGACGTACTCGAACGCCACAACCTCAGCCAGCCACAGGTCTTGCACTGGATGGTCAGGCAACTGCTCGGAAACGCCGCCGGCGCTTTCAGCATCAACAAGTTCCACGCCGATCTCAAGTCGCGCGGCGTCGCCGTCGGCAAGGACACCCTCCACGCCTACCTTGCGCATCTCGAAGACGCCTTCCTTTTGAGCAGTCTTGAGCTCGCCTCCGACTCCGAACGTCGTCGGCAAGTCAATCCACGTAAGGTGTACCCGGTCGATACCGGGCTGATGGCGCTGTTTTCGCGACCAGGCGAGACGAAGCTCGGGCATGCGCTTGAAACCGCGGTGCTGCGGGAACTGCAACGTCGTGGCGAGCAGGTGCACTATGTGCGCACCGAAGCCGGTTTCGAGGTCGACTTCCACGCGCGCGGCCTGACCGGCCGTGACGCCCTGATTCAAGTCTGCGCGAATCTTGACAGCCCCGAGACTCTGGCACGCGAGGTACGGGCGCTCCAGGATGCGGCTGCCGATTGGCCCGAGGCCACTTAGCAGATCGTCACGCTCAGCGCGCCCAAAGGTGGCACGCTGCCGCCCGAGCTCGAGCTTCACCTAGCGAGCGACTGGTTGTTGCAGAGTGAGGAAGCTCGACACGGATGACCACTGGCTGTCGACACGCGGACTTGGCGCTCGTCTGCATGCGCTACCTGGGACTGGTTCCCGACGCGCCGGCACTCCCCGGTGATGGAGCACCTTGACGATACGCGGAACGGTGCCACATCCGTACGTGCGTACAAGCTGCAACGCAACCGCTTGGAGAGCAAGCCTTCGGCAATTCCGTCCTGCTCGGCGATGGCCCGGACCATCTTTCCTTCGATCGGCCGCTGGCAGGCGCGTGCGCGAAAGCGAGAAAGTGGTAGGGACGCCCCGCCTCTTCGGCAGTCGTCTTGGCGTGTTGGATGAGCGTTTCGGTTTCGCGCTCGAAGAACTTCCCGGCTTCCTTGAGCAGCACGCCCCGCCTGGACAGGAGCGGCCGAGCGCGCCATCTGGAAACATCGAGGTCAGGTAGCCCTTGAAGATGATCCGATCGAATCCTTCAACCACACCCAGGATTGACGCTTCCTGCTTGGTGAGGAAAATGTCCATGTCGCCTCCCTTGCCTTGCGGCGGTCCACCTCCTTCGTGGAGTTGAGGCTCTTGTCCTCGCAAGTAGATCCGGCGGTATCGGCGGCGACATCCTTTTTGGTTGCGACCAACGGCCACGCTATGGGGTATTTAGCCATATGAAGGCTGTCGAACTCTTCAGAACAAAAGACGTTTACGTTCGGGGCATCGTCAAAATCGTGATCTGGCGCGTGCCGGAGCCAGTACCGCCATGCGAACATCCATGGAAGTGTCGGCTGGTCTATGTCGTCGAAGGCGAACGGATCCTTGGCTTCGACAACGAGCGGGACAAAAGGCCACCATCAACACCTTGCCGACGGTGAGGCACACCCTCCCATTTCACCAACCCGCAGCAACTGATGGCCGACTTCTGGGCGGCCGTGAAAGGAGTCGACGATGAATGAAAGGATTCTGAATGTCAGGGTGGGGAAACGTGTGGAAGACAACCTGGAACGTGCAGCCGCCGTGATGGCTGCGCTGGAACGTGGAGAAGACACTCCGCCCTACTTCGCAGTGGGCTTCGAGAGCGCAGGCCAGATGCTCGCCGTGTTCACCCCGAAACGCTGGGAATTGCTCGCCTCGCTGCGTCAGGGGGGCACCATTAACATCGCCGAACTTGCTCGCCGGCTGGACTGCAATTACAAGAATTTGCGCCATGCTGGCATGTGATGGCTCTTGAAACAGGACCGTCAAAGGTATATATCTTGATACATCACAGGAGGCCCCATGTCACATATCGCCAAGCTGTTCAAGAATGGCCGCAGCCAGGCGGTTCGCCTGCCTGCCGAATACCGTTTCGATAGCCCCGAGGTCTATATCCGGCGCGACCCGCAGACGGGCGACGTTATCCTTTCCCGCAAGCCGACAACGTGGGAGGGCTTCTTTGCTGCCCTCAAGGGTGCGAATGTTCCGGCAGACTTTCTGGCCGCCGAGGAACGGCGACAGGACGCCCAAGACCGTGACCCGTTTGACGGGTGGAAGGAATGACCCGGTACATGCTGGATACCAATACGGTGAGCCACCTTATCAGGGAGCACCCGGCTGTTGTGCGGCGTGTGCTGGCCGTGCCGATGGCGGCTGTTTGCATCTCGTCGATAACCAAAGCCGAGTTGCTGTTCGGACTGGCGCGACGGCCTGAGGCGAAACGCTTGCATACTGCGGTGGGGGAGTTCCTGCGGCGCGTAGATGTGCTGCCCTGGGATGGCGAGGTCGCGGAGCGTTACGGAACCACCCGTGCGGCCATGGAGCGGCAGGGCAAGACCCTCGGACCCCTCGACCTTCTGATTGGCTCGCACGGTCTATATGCGGGTGCGGTGCTGGTAACGAATGACCGGGCTTTTGCGCAGGTCGATGGGCTCAGGGTTGAAGACTGGACGGCTGACGCTGCATGACGTTGGACAAACGGTTCTGCAATCCGCAAGTACCGGACCGGTAAGCGCACGCCGTGCTCGCCTGCGGGCAGCCATCGCCCGATAAATCGGGCTCCTACGCAACCCGTCCCGAACCAGGCCACCCTGTAGCCTGTTCGCTCAGCTCTGCGAACGCCGCTGACACCAACAAAGACAAATCCGTAAATCGCATCACCAGTTCCTTCCGCGCTTAAAAATCACGCCACCCTGTAGGAGCCCGATTCATCGGGCGATAGGGCGCCTCGTCCGCCACCGACACCGACACCGACACCGACAATCAGCGCATCAGAACTCACGTATCATCGATATCCGGAGGAAAGCGCCATGACGCCACTGACCCTGCAAATTCCCGAATCGGCTTTCGCGGCTTTACATCAGGCGCCCGACGAGTTCGGCCAGGAAATGCGTATCGCGGCGGCGGTGAAATGGTAGGAGCTCGGGCGAGTATCGCAGGGACGCGCTGCCGAAATCGCCGGATTGACGCGGGCCGCCTTCATCGACGCCTTGTCGCGCTACCGCGTCAGCCTCTTTCAATACACCGCTGACGAGCTGGCCGAGGAACTCGACGATGGGGATTGATGCGGTCGTCGTCAATGCGTCGCCGCTGATCACACTCTTCCGGAGCGCGCAGGCCGATCTCCTACCAGGCCTGTTTGCGCAAATCATCGTGCCTGAAGCCGTATGGACGGAAGTCGTTGTCGACGGGTGGGACGATAAGGCGGCACGCGAACTCAGCGCGCAGCCGTGGCCCATTCGCGAACACGTAGCGGTTTCGGCTCGCGTCGAAGCGTGGAACCTTGGCGCGGGTGAAAGCGCGGTATTGAGTTACGCCCTGGCGAATCCACCTGTGCGAGCGATCATAGACGACTCTGAGGCTCGCCGCTGCGCCAAGACCCTGAGTA
>ERZ761607.1216-NODE-1216-length-33884-cov-36.407668_pt1 | contig 33884 bp, 31 predicted proteins | sample MGYA00511164_ERZ761607 | MGnify/ENA primary metagenome ERZ761607 (study PRJEB28899, sample SAMN02445080) | bioreactor sludge metagenome | biome: EBPR sludge | place: Australia: Brisbane, Thorneside Wastewater Treatment Plant | collected 2011-06-22 ... | reverse complement strand
CAATCGTACCAACGTTCACGTGAGGTTTGGAGCGTACAAAAGTCTCTTTTGCCATTTTATTTGTAGGTTTAAAGTACTGTGTCTAAGATTTTGTTAAACAAGGATTAGTTTCCGCCAGCCTGTGCAATGACCTCATCTGCCACGGATTTAGGGGCCGCATCATAGTGATCAAATTGCATTGAGTAATTGGCGCGGCCTTGCGTGATCGAGCGCATTTGGGTAGAGTATCCAAACATATTAGCAAGAGGCACATGTGCTTTAATCACCTTTACCCCCATACGTTCTTCCATATTCATGATTTTTCCGCGACGGCTGTTCAAATCACCAATAACATCGCCCATGTACTCTTCCGGTGTAATCACTTCTACATCCATGATTGGCTCCATGAGTACCGGATTGGCTTTTCTTGCAGCTTCACGAATTCCCATTCGGCCTGCAATTTCAAAGGAGTTTGCGTCAGAGTCCACATCGTGAAACTTTCCATCGAACAAACGAGCACGAAGACCTTCCATTGGGAATCCGGCAAGTGGGCCACGATCCATAGCCGACTTCATCCCCTTCTCCACTGGTCCGATAAACTCCCGTGGGATACGTCCCATAGAGATATTGTCCACAAATTCAAATCCCGTAGAACCTTGAATTGGGCTTAGCTCAAAAGTAACCTCGGCAAACTGTCCTTTACCACCCGATTGTTTTTTGTGGGTGTAGGTGTGGGTAACTGCCGAGCGAATGGCTTCCCGATAGGCTACTTGTGGCGCACCGATATTGGCCTCGACCTTAAACTCCCTTTTCATACGATCTACAATGATCTCTAAGTGTAGCTCGCCCATTCCTGCAATGATGGTTTGGCCAGTTTCTTGGTCTGTAGATACACGGAAAGTAGGATCTTCTTCAGCGAGTTTAGATAGGGCAATCCCCATTTTTTCAACGTCGGCCTTTGTTTTCGGCTCAACGGCAATCCGGATAACCGGCTCTGGGAACTCCATATTTTCCAACACAATTGGGTTATCTATATCGCAGAGGGTATCCCCAGTTCGGACTTCTTTCAAGCCCACGACAGCGGCAATATCTCCAGCAGCGATAAAGTCCAAGTCTTCTCGTTTGTTGGCGTGCATTTGAAGCAAGCGCCCAGCACGTTCGTCCTTTTCAGATGTGGTATTTAGGATTTTAGATCCCTTCATTAATTTACCACTATATACCCGCACAAAAGTCAACTTACCCACAAACGGGTCTGTCATAATTTTAAAGGCGAGGGCACTAAAAGGCTCACTGACGGTTGTTTTACGAATCAGTTCGACATCTGGCTCGCGCAAGGCATGGCCTTTTACTTCTTCAACATCTACCGGACTGGGCAGGAAGTCCAAAACACCATCCAATACAGCCTGAACACCTTTGTTTTTAAAGGCTGTTCCACAGAATACGGGCGTAATTTGCATGGCCAATGTAGCCTTCCGAACGGTTGTACGAATTTCTTCGTCGCTCAACTCCTCTCCGTCCAAATACTTCATCAGCAACTCATCATCTTGTTCTGCCACTTGTTCCAAGAGATGGATGCGCCAATGACGAGCCGTATTTTTCAAATCTGCCGGTATTTCGATCTCATCATAGGTGGCCCCTTGTGTTTCGTCGTGCCAGATAATAGCCTTGTTTTTAATAAGGTCTATGACTCCTTTAAACATAGACCCTTCCCCAATTGGGTATTGAACCGGAACGGCATTTGCTTTTAAACGATCTTTCATCATTTTAAGCACGTTCTCGAAGTCAGCCCCAGTACGATCCATTTTATTCACAAATGCAATACGCGGCACACGATATTTATCCGCCTGACGCCACACGGTTTCGGACTGTGGTTCAACTCCACCTACTGCACAAAACAATGCAACTGCTCCATCCAAAACACGGAGTGAACGCTCTACCTCGACGGTAAAGTCCACGTGACCAGGTGTATCAATGATATTAATCCGATGCGTACCTTTTCGACGTCCGGTTTTGGCGTCTTCGATGTCTTTTCCCCACATGGTAGTGGTAGCAGCCGAGGTAATGGTAATACCGCGTTCTTTTTCCTGCTCCATCCAGTCCATTTCTGCAGCTCCTTCGTGTACCTCACCTATTCGGTGTACACGTCCGGTGTAAAACAGAATGCGCTCGGTTGTTGTCGTCTTTCCGGCATCAATGTGGGCCATGATACCGATGTTGCGGACATTATCCAGCGATAAATCTGACATGATGTATAGGGTTTATTACTTTTTTTGCAAATTTTAGGGTACAGAACCGTTTTAGAAGCGGAAGTGAGCAAATGCTTTGTTCGCTTCGGCCATCCGGTGGGTATCGTCTTTTTTCTTCACAGCAGCTCCTTCGCCTTTTGCTGCACTAATCAACTCGTTAGCAAGACGAATAGCCATACTTTTGTCAGAACGTGCTGAGGCATAGTTGATTAACCAGCGATATGCCAGTGATGAGCGTCGTTCCGGACGAACTTCCATTGGAACCTGATACGTTGCACCACCCACACGACGACTGCGGACTTCCACCACTGGCGCCACATTGTTTAGGGCTTTGCGAAACACTTCTACACCCGGCTCCTTGGTTCGCTCTTCGATGATCTCGAAGGCTTTATACACAATCGCTTGTGCGATGCTTTTTTTGCCGCTTTGCATAACCGCGTTAATAAACTTAGATACGGTTACGTCTCCATAAATCGGATCCGGCAATACTTGGCGTTTTTCTGCTCTTTTCTTACGCATTGTTTTCTGCGTGTTGAATAGTTGAAAATTTGTGGATAACATTCTAAAGGTGTAACACCTAAGAACTACTGAATCAATGGCTTATTTCTTTTTGCCACCTTTTCCGGCCGGAGCCGCTGCTTGTCCTGGCTTCGGACGTTTGGTCCCATATTTGGAGCGGGCCTGACGGCGACCATTAACACCGGCGGTATCCTGCGCACCACGCACAATATGATACTTCACACCCGGAAGATCCTTCACCCGACCACCACGTACCAAAACAATGGAGTGCTCTTGAAGGTTGTGACCTTCGCCAGGGATGTAGGCAATAATTTCAACCTGATTTGTCAGACGGACTTTAGCAACCTTGCGCATGGCCGAGTTTGGCTTTTTAGGTGTTGTCGTGTACACACGTGTACAAACACCACGACGTTGCGGACAGCTGCTGAGCGCCGGAGACTTTGTTTTTTTGATTTTCGGACTACGTCCTTTACGGACAAGTTGTTGAATCGTAGGCACTTTTACCTCGCTTATTGGTTCTTGCTACTCATGTTTTGATGCATCAAAAAATGCGTATCTGGCTTTTTGGTCCAGACTTTCAAAATACAGCCTTACAGCATCTGTTAACAACCGTACACCTGCAACATCGCAAAATTCATTTACTTATCCATTAAATCTACACACAAATAAACCATCCTTAAACTCAAGTGATATAGATCAGTATATCAGAAAACAAATATCTTCACCCTTCCTTTATGCGTATAATTTACAGGTATTTACTTTCAAGTGAAATGTTTTCCTTTACAAATTGCCAACCATTGATGAACGGTATGTGAAAGCAATTCATCATTAAAGGGTAAGGGCGCACATTTTTGGGCTTGTGATAGATATTCCGGAAGATGTGTAATATTATGTTGAAGGCAAACAGCCGCCCTGTTATGGTTACGCCAGTTTTGTCCTAAGTGCTCTTGTTCTGTTTGACCGGGCGTAGGAACCAGTACCAATTTTGAGATGCCCAGTACCACATAATCCATTAGACTCGAATAGCCGGAACGTGAGATTACCACTTCTGCCGACCGGAGTAGGTGCTGCAAGTCTGGGCCATCGAGAAAAGGAATGATTTTGATATTGGGCAAGGTTTTGAATTCTTGTCCCCCTGGCCGCCCTTCAACAATCCAGAGGGGATAAGGTAACTTAGGAGCAACCGCCATCAAGGCTTCTTGTAACATACTTCGCTGCGGCTCAGGACCAGACAGCACGGCGGCAATAAAGGGTTCATGGGTGTTTAGGCGATTGTCTAAAAAACCATATGGCCTCGATTCACCAGAAAAGCGGGACAATACCCCGATCCAATTTACACGGGGCGACCTTGGGGAGTTATGTTTGGGTAGCGGAAACCGGTGCAGTAAATCACCCGCTAGGCGTAGTGTGGGGTCATCTGGCAACCACCAGTCCGAAAAAGGGCGAATAATTTGCTTGTGTACTCCGAACGCAGTCATGTGAAATGCCTGAAACGGCTTGGGCGGTAAAACAGCGATCTGATGTCCAATAAAGGCCGACGGCACATCGGACAACCACATTCCAAAACGACTATCCGATACGACTCCGTCAAAGACTTCCTCCTTGTGCCAACTTCGAAGAATACGATGTTCTCGTGAGACGGTGCGGATAACGTGGGGCACTTGGCCATAAATTGCGACCAAGCTATTTTTGCGACCATATCGGATGTTGTAGCCAGGAAGTTCCCTGGTCTCTACTTTTGGAAATGCACGTTTAAGCACCTGCAAGGCATCGCCGTCCGAAGCCAGCACGACCGAAGCCCCTGCTTTTTGCAGCGCCCGAATTACCGGAATACTTCGTGTAGCGTGCCCCAAACCCCAGTTCAGAACGGCAAACAGAATGCGTGGCATATTTTATGGTATGCTTGTGAATGGCCGCTTGCATTGTTATACTACAAGAAAAGATAGCCTAATAGCACATTGGGTTTATGGAAAAAGGAACCTACGGGTATGCGAATTCTCTCTATTTTGTTTTTAGGATGCCTGTTTGTTTGCGTGCCACGGGTTTGGGCGCAACCCAATTTACGCTTGGTAAACGCCGATACCCAAGTGTCCAAAATTGCTTTTCGGGGACATTCGTTCCCTGAAGAACAATTATTGGAAGTCATTTCAACACAAGCACCTACGACATTCGATCGGCTGGCTCCTTTTTGGGCAAGCCGCCTTGCGTTCAGAGAAGTACGCCAATTTCCTTTTAATCCCTATGAGGTTCAAAAGGATGTAATCCGGCTCAGGCGTTTTTATCAACGGAATGGATACCTATCTCCCCGGATTTTATCTCAATTCGACTTCGACCCAGTCACCAACAAGATTAAGGTTTTTTTTAATATCTCGGAAGGGCCTCCTCTCACCATTCAGGAAATTCTCTTTTATGGCCCGGATGGCCGCGATGCCTATTACCAGTTTCCGGAAACCGCACGTAATGACTGGCGGGCCTTTCGGGATCCGTTCATCCAACAATTCGGAGAACGTTTTTCCGAATTGGCGATGGCACAGTTTCGCGAAAAAGCCGTCCGTTGGATGAAAGATGAAGGGTTTGCCTATGCACAACTTCGCGACGTAACGGTGGTAGATACCCTTGCCAACCTTGCAGATGTTACCTTATACATTTCGCCAGGCCCACGTTGTTCCTTTGGTAAAATCCGGATAACAGGGCTTGAACATATTTCCGAGGCGACGGTTTTAAATCTACTCACTTTTAGGGAGGGTGACTCCTTTTCTTATCGGCAATTAGAGGAAAGTAAGCGACAGATTTTTGAGTCCTCCCAGTTCCGTTTTGCCCTGTTCAGTATTCCCATTCAGCCTTTATCAGACAAAGTGGATGTAATCTTTGAGGTTCGCGAGGCCAAATTACGTTCTGTAAGCGGTCAGTTAGGGTTGTCTTCCGACACCGGCCCCCGAGTGGAAGGCAAATGGGAACACCGTAACTTTCTGGGAAGTGCCAGAACCTTGAGCGCACAAGTAGTAGTACAACCAGGTGATTCTTTGGGAATCTTCCGTAGCTACCCTATAGAGAAAAAATATAGAGGTTCTGTATCCTTCAGACAGCCACATTTTTTTTACCGTAAACTTGCTGTACTCACACAGCCCTATATTGAATACACCAACGACTTCTTGAATGCACCACAAACCGCATGGGGCATAGATACCTCTTTTTTATTCCGGATTTCGCAATATCAAAATCTGAATGTTGCATTTAACTTTTCGCGGGTAACAGCGGATCCTGTCACATTACGCTACTCCGACCAATACAATCAGGCGGCTGTTTCTTTTTCAGGGACACTGGGCAACGTAGATAACATCTTATTTCGTACACGCGGTTGGCTGATCAAGCCTTCTATTACCCTTAGTGGACGCCCTGGACTTTTACCCAATGCGCCTAAAGTGCTCATCTCGGATCTGAATTACCTAAAAACTTCTTTAGAAGGAACGGCCTACACGTTGCCTTTACAACAACAAGATGGCCTTCCGGATTTTTTGCGCCGAGCATCACTTAATGTCCGATTATTTGCGGGTAAGATGTGGACCGCCGATAGTTTATTTGAGAGTGACAAGTTTTATACCCGTTATTATCGTTTATTATATTTTGGAGGGGGTGACCGAGATGTTCGGGGTTGGCGAAACAAATATCTTGGTCCCAGAGATGCCTTCGGGTTTGCACTGGGGGGTACTGGCAAAATTACAGGTAATATTGAAACACAAATTCCACTCCCTTCACTGACGAGTTTACGCGGAGTAGCCTTTCTTGATTTCGGCAATGTATGGGCGAATCAGTTGTACCTCAACCCCGCAAAATGGAAATTTGGTACAGGTGCTGGTATTCGTTTTTTTGTGGCTGGATTTACTGGCGGGGCTGATCTGGGCATCAAACTAAACCCAGATTATCAGGACTTACACAATGCGAATGGTATCAGGTGCAGATGGTATGATATTTTAGGCTCGTGCAGCCCATTAAGCTTGCACATTCAATTTGGCCAAACGTTTTAACTTGCCCGCCTATACAAAGACGATACAGGGCGATTGCAAAGATTTTGTGTGACGCACACCCTTCACCCATTTGTGGGTTGTACTTTCCCCGAAATTGAACCCTTATCCAAGATAATCTATATGAGCAATATTCAATGGGCAGAAGCCGGTATCTTTACCGACATCAAATACCACAAAGCGGAAGGCTTGGCCAAAATAACCATTAACCGTCCCGAAGTGCGCAATGCATTCCGGCCAGAAACCGTTAAAGAACTACGCATGGCACTACACGATGCCCGCGAGGATCATGAAGTGGGGGTAATCATTCTGACAGGGGAAGGGCGCGAAGCCTTCTGTTCCGGTGGTGATCAACGTATCAGAGGAGATGCTGGATACAAAGAAGCCGGAAACGAGAAAGTAATGCGGCTGAACATATTGGATTTTCAACGAGAAATCCGGACTTGTCCAAAGCCCGTCATTGCCATGGTGGCTGGTTGGGCTGTAGGCGGTGGGCACGTACTACACGTCCTCTGCGATCTAACGATTGCTGCTGATAATGCTAAATTTATGCAAACTGGCCCCAAGGTCGGTTCTTTTGATGGGGGATATGGTTCCAGCTATTTGGCACGCATCGTGGGGCAAAAAAAGGCCCGTGAGATCTGGTACTTATGCCGCCCATATGATGCACAAGAAGCCCTTCAAATGGGCTTGGTCAACAAAGTCGTCCCATACGAGGCATTAGAAGCAACTACAGTGGAGTGGGGACGTGAAATCATGCAAAAATCGCCATTGGCCATCCGACTGCTAAAATCTGCCTTGAATGCAGATTGTGATGGTCAAGCAGGGCTTCAGGAATTGGCCGGAAATGCCACCTTGTTGTTCTACATGACGGAAGAAGGACAGGAAGGACGGAATGCTTATAATGAACGTCGAAAGCCTGCTTACGACAACACCGATCGGTTCCCACGTCGTCCCTGAGCAATGGTATAATCCAAAAAACACCTGATTGGGCTTTGTTCGCAGACAAATGACCACAATCCATTTGGTTGCTGCGTCTCCAATACAAAGACAACGTATCTGTTTATGGTGTAATGTCAACCTTTATCCAAAAGGCCACTCACAAAACGAGTGGCCTTTTCTGGTACATGAATCGTTTTCAGTTGGCAGGCTTTAGGCTAATAGCCGCGCCACCACCAGCGGCCAATTTGAGTGTTAAGGAGTGGCCTTTTTTGACGTTCAAGCGCCGAATGTTCACTGGCTTCGGGTTTTTATCCCAATGTGCGTCTTGACCGTCTTCATATACCGTTGCTTGATATGTTTTGCCGGCTTCTAAGAAGTCTAACGAAAGGGTGAATACACGTGACACCTCATCCGTAATGCTTCCGACAAACCAATATGGGCTATTTTTTGCTTTGCGGGCAATGGTAAGATATTCCCCTACTTCCGCATTCAAAATGCGCGTGTCGTCCCAATCCACGGCCACTTCTCGGATAAATTCCAGAGCAGGATGGCCTTCGTAGTGCTCAGGCAAGTCTGCCACCATTTGAACCGGACTATACATGGTCACATACAGCGCGAGTTGTTTGGCAACCGTTGTGTGTACCCGCTCTTCTTTTTTGAACTGATCGAAGGTAACGTCAAAAATGCCCGGCGTATAATCCATTGGACCACCCAGTAGCCGGGTAAAAGGCAAAATGGTTTCGTGTTCAGGCGGGTTTCCTCGGCTCCACGCATTAAACTCGTTGCCACGCGCCGCCTCCGAAGCCATCCAGTTCGGATACGTCCGGTGCAGACCTGTTGGACGGACTGGTTCATGTGCATCTATCATCACTTTATGTCCGGCAGCTGTTTCGACGGCACGGATGTAATGATTCACCATCCACTGGCCATCATGATGCTCACCTTTGGGGATAATCTTTCCCACATACCCAGTTTTTACTGCATGAATGCCATGCTGCTTCATATAGGCAAAAGCGCGATCCATTTGTCGTTCATAAGAAGTGACGGCCCCTGACGTCTCGTGATGACCTACAATTTCCACGCCTTTGCTTCGGGCATAATCCGTTACAGCCTTTATGTCGTAATCCGGGTAGGGCTTGGCAAAATCAAATACTTCATCTTTCCATTGGCCATACCAATTTTCCCATCCCATATTCCAACCTTCCACCAGTACACCTTGAATGTTATTCGCGGCAGCAAAATCTATGTATCGCTTCGTATTCTCGGTGGTTGCGCCATGCCTACCTGTTGGTTTGAATCCTTGTGCCGAACCAGCATCTTGTGTTCCGGCATAATCCCATGTTGACTTTCCGAGGTGCATTTCCCACCAAACACCAGCAAATTTCATTGGTCGGATCCATGACGTATCTTCATATTTACAAGGCTCATTCAAATTCAGGATCAACTTAGAGGACAATAAGTCTGCTGCACGATCACCTAACAAAATTGCCCGCCAGGGTGTTTGATGACCAGGTTTAACCACCGCTTTATTCACTAAATCTAGCGAAGGAACCAGCATTGCCGAGAATTTTAGTGTGCGATGATCCACATGAAGTTGCATAGCGGGGAAGTCTATTAATGCAGCTTCGTGAATGGCCATATGCCAACCATTTGCCATTCTGAAGGTAATCGGGGTTTGAACAGACTGGCGATCGTGAAGATTCATGGTTCCGATAGACGTTTCTGTCTCCCGATACCATGTATTTTTGATCTCGCTTATGCGGGTTGTGGAATACAAATGCTCATTGGAATCCCAATCCCCCGGTATCCAAAACGCCTTGTGATCGCCCGTCAGTTGGAAAGTCGTGAGTTCATCGGTAATGGCAATATCGTGTTCATACCCTTCTTTGGGGAATTCATACCGAAAGCCTAGCCCATTGTCGTACACCCGGAAAACAATCTTTAGAAGCGCACCGGAGCGATGTTTCAAGGGAATGGCTACCTCGTTATAGTGATTCCGGATCTCTTTCACCTCCCCCCACACGGGTTCCCAAGTCTCGTCAAATGTACTTCTTATGGCTGACCCAACTATGGAAAAATCTTTTTTCAGAAGACCATCACGTAAGGCAAAACCAAGTGCCGATTGCCCCAATACCGCTTGATTACGGTAAAAAACCCGATACATAGGTGCCCCCTCTCCAGAAAGAGAAAACGACACACGTACTAATTTTCCAGGAGATGTAACCGTGATAGGAGACTGTGCCATAACAAGCGTTCCAAGTCCCAACAGATACATAACCATCCAAATAAAGGCCCTTTTTTTCATGGCTATATGAGGTTAATACAAAGGAAATAGTTGTCATGCCAATTTACAAGACTGCCTTCCAGAAGTGTACTGCACCGTCTGAATTTTCGGTGCAATAGACAGCGGTTTCCGACCTATACATCGGCAAAGGTAATAAATTTGCTGCTTAGGTCTTTTGAAACTCCTCTTACAAGATAAAAGACCCTCTCAGGGGATCATAAAACGATTCCACAGAGTTATGTTGTACCAAATCCCACTTAGGGGATGGGTGTATCAGAACCTTTATATGGGTCCGAAAAGTTTTTTTTGCGTGTCCGGATTTTGGCACATGATTCGTCTATACAATGTAATATGGGAGCATTTTCCCGACACACACCTAACATTTTTCTTATGACAACATCTTTTCTTTATCTATTCCGAGAATCGCCAGAGGAAATGGCCCGCTTATCGCCAGCAGAACTGCAAGAAGACATGGCACGGTGGATGACTTGGACAGAAGCCCTTGCACAGAACGGCAACCTCGAAGACGGGCAGCCTCTTCTTGCCGAAGGCCGCGTGGTAGGTCCGACATTTGAACGTCTGAAAGATGGTCCGTATCCCGATGCAGGCGAGATCGTGAGTGGCTACTTGATGATCCGCGCAGCACATTTAGACCATGCCACTGAACTCGCAAAAGCGTGTCCCATTCTGCACTACGAAACAGGTTCTGTAGAAATCCGCGAAATCATTAAACTTCCCAATCCCTCTAACGCCTAATACAACCAAACGCATGAAAGACTTTATTTATCTTTTCCGAGGAGGCGAAGCAGACCCAGAAAACCCTGACACCGCGCCAAGCACCGAGGAACTGCTCTTATGGGATCAATGGATGGCCCCCCTACTGGCCGAAGACCGCGTGATGGGTGGAGATCCACTTGTCCCTACAGGGCGGGTGATCCGAGGCAAAAACAGCGTCATCTCCGATGGCCCTTTTACGGAGGGGAAGGAAATGGTGGGCGGATATTTCCTTTTTAAAGCCCATGATCTGAAGGAAGCCGTCGCATTATCTAAAAATTGTCCCATTTTGCAAACGGCAGATGGAACCGTAGAAATTCGTGAAGTACATCAGTTGTAATAACATCTGAATGAACGAACATTTTCTCCGACATGAATCCGGACGATTGGTGGTGCGGCTTACCCGTTTTTTGGGAACGCACCACCTTCCGTTGATCGAGGATGTGGTTCAAGACACACTTCTTAAAGCATGGGAAGTGTGGCGGTTTCGCGGTATTCCCTCAAACCCCTCGGCATGGCTCTTACAGGTGGCCCGTAATAAAGCCCTTGATGCCTTAAGGCGTTTGAAAAGAGAACAACCTCTTTCTTCGGAGCATTTGGAAAGACACGCGACCGAAGAGTGTGAACGAGACGTCTCGGAATACAACGAACAACAGTTGCTTCTTGCAGACGATGTCCTGCGTATGATGTTTGTTTGTTGCCACCCAAGCCTTCCGCAAGAATCGCAGATAGCCTTGATTCTAAAATATCTGTGCGGGTTTTCGGTTCAAGAGATCGCTCGTGCGTTTCTCACCACCGAAACAAATATAGAAAAGCGCCTCTATCGGGCACGTCAAATATTTCGAAAACAACACATTCCTTTCGAGGTTCCGATACAACACGCACTACTAGAACGTTTTTCACAAGTGCTATTGGCTATATACCTACTCTTCAATGAAGGCTACAAATCCAATCAGCCTAATGAGGTAATCCGACAGGAATTGATGCACGAGGCCCTCCGGTTGGGGGTTTTACTGGCAGAACAACACCAAACCCGTCAACCAGAAGTATTCGCTCTACTTGCACTTATGTGTTTTCAAGCAGCTCGTACCCATGCCCGCCTCACAGAAACGGGTGCGTTGTGTCTTTTGCCGGATCAAGACCGACGCTTGTGGAATAGTCCACTCATCGAGATTGGAAAAACGTATCTGAACAAAGCTGCCACAGGAAGCCATCTATCGCGGTACCACTTGGAGGCTGGTATTTCGTGGGAACATACCCGTGCCAGTACCTACAAAGAAACCAACTGGTACAAAATTTTGCAATATTATGATGCTTTGGAAGCAATCGCCCCTTCTCCCACGGCATCTCTCAACCGCCTGATTGCCCTCTCCGAGGTCGAAGGCCCCCATGCTGCCCTCGAAGCATTCAATCACCTACCCCGTCAAGACGCACTTTCCACGCATCATCTATATTTTTCAATTCGTGCATATTTATTTTCTGAAGCCGGAGAAAGGAAAAATGCACTTTTGGCATGGGAACAAGCCCTAAAAAAGGCACCTTCTGAAGCAGAACGCTTGCTTATTCAGCACAAGATCAATAGCCTTATCTGAAACCTTATACGACATTTCGGGTGCATGACAACATTTTTACTTTTAAAATAAAATCTATTTTGCCCAAGGTTGCGGACGGAAAATGAAGAAAAGCCTTGCTTTTACCTATATCTTTTTTGTTTCTTCATGGGTTACCTAAACAAGGTTCGGGTCGTCCTTATTTCATATACAACATCTGAGATTACCCTATAAACCCTTTTGTTTTCATTTTCCCCTAACAAACATACCGTAATGAGTACAAACACAGAATCTTGGGGCTCACGAGTGGGACTGGTTCTGGCCATGGCAGGCAATGCTGTTGGTCTCGGAAACTTCCTCCGCTTTCCTGTGCAAGCCATTGAAAATGGCGGTGGTGCATTCATCATTCCCTATTTGGTCTGCTTTCTGCTAATGGGCATTCCCCTGCTCTTTGTTGAATGGTCTATGGGCCGTTTTGGAGGCCAACACGGGCACCATAGCACCCCCTTCATCGTTGGTTCGATGGCACCCAATGGCAGACTATGGAAATACGTAGGTGTTTTTGGGATCTTCACCAATCTTGCCGTTGCCGCCTACTATTGTTATATCGAATCGTGGACCATGTCTTATGTATATCATACCATTGTCGGTTCTTTCAACGGTAGTACTCAAGCCTCCGTAGCACAGTTTTTTACTGATTATACCGATATTGGCGTCTCACATACGGGTATTCCTTACGAGCCTGTGGTGTTTTATGTGCTTTGCTTATTACTCAATACCTGGATTCTGTCTCGCGGTTTGAGTGGCGGGGTAGAGGCCGTTGCAAAAATCGGAATGCCACTTCTCATTATTTTCGGGATTTTCCTAGCAATTCGTGGCATTACCCTTACCGCAGGAACCGATGGAGCGGTAAATGACGGCACCGTGGGGCTTAATTTCCTCTGGAACCCGCAATTCGATAGCATCTGGAATGCAAAAGTATGGCTGGCTGCCGCCGGACAAATCTTCTTTACCCTTTCTGTGGGGATGGGAAGCATCCATTGTTATGCCTCCTACCTACGCTCCCGCGACGATGTGGCGCTGAATGCAATGGGAGCTGGATGGACAAATGAGTTTGTTGAGGTCGTATTGGGAGGTGCTATCGTTATCCCGATCACCGTTGGTTACTTGGGCATAGACGGAGTACGAGAAATTGTAGCAAGTGGTGGTGGCTTTGGCTTAGGTTTCCAAACCCTACCCTACCTATTCCAACAATGGGGCCCCATATTGGGTACTCTGTCTGGGGTAATGTGGTTTGGGCTGTTGTTTTTTGCGGGGATCACCTCTTCTTTGGCCATGGGAACCCCGATCATGGGCTTTCTTCAAGACGAATTTGGCTGGAAGCGAGAGAAGTCTGCTTGGACGTTTGGTTTGGCTGTGCTGATTCTTGGCTTGCCCACGGTAATTTTCTATCAAGAAGGCGTTTTTGGTGAATATGACTATTGGGCGGGGACAGTTTCCTTGGTGGTTTTCGCCCTGCTTGAAATCATTCTATTTGCATGGGTGTTTGGCATGAAGCGTGGCTGGGACGAAATCAACCGAGGGGCTGATATTCAGGTTCCGAGTGCCTTTAAGTTTATTATCCAATACATCACACCGTTATTTTTGTTGGCCGTGTTTGTCTTTAGTCTTCCGGACATCATCAACAAGCTAACGTCGGAGCAACCAATGGCCGTACATCTTTCTCGTTTGCTCTTGTTGGCACTTTTTGTAGGAATTGCCTACCTCGTTCGGGTGGCCTACTATAAACGACTCCGAGAAGGCCGTCATATTATTAAAAACATTTAAGGAGCTACCATCATGACTACTGCAGCGCTTGTTTTATGGTTGGTGACCATTATCCTTATCACTGTAATTACAGTTTATTTCTTTCTAAAAGTACTAAACACACCACCACATGAAGGAGGAGAGCACGAACCTCCGCACATAAAATCCTTCGACGCAACCTGATTGGTTTAACCCACGAGAGAAGGCAAAGGCCCGCAACAACAGTTGACGGGCCTTGTTTTATTATAGTTATGGACTAAAGCGCTTAATTTGGCGGATTTAATCGCACCAATTTGGGATGCGCCATTGGCTTCACAATCAAAGGCACAGGCTCTGTCTCCACAATACTACCATCCAAACCAAACCAACGCACAGGGCCACCGGTAAACTCTTTTATGGTTAGATGAAGTGCCAATACCCATTGTTTCCAAAAGGGAAGATCGTTTTCTGAGGTCAATATTTCTTTTAAAATGACAAACTTAAAATCACCAACCCGTTTTTTATCTGATTGGGTATGGTATTTTTGTGCGCTCTTCGAGATATGTACTTCATTGTTGGTAACCAATTCCGAAATCGCCTGCCGAAGCAGACCTGTAATTTGTTGTGGGACGCGAAAGCCAAGTTTAAAATGGATTCTATACAGATCGTCTTCTTCATACGTTCGGACATAATATGCCATTGTGTCTGGTTCATCGGTCACTTCCACATGGACAAACCAATACACATCCGCCCGTTTCGGTTGTTTATTAAGAATGGAATACATAACCGCATGTTCCACCTCGTCGTCTCGCCTGGCTTTGCTCAAAAAAACCAAATGCGTAGCGTATTTAGGAAAATCAACATCACTGCTCAATTGTTTAAGTTGGGACTGATAGTCCGGTAGTTTTACCATTTCTATAAGGCCCGATTTTATTTTCCCCGCTTCAAGCCAGATCCACATCAACCCCCCAATCAACAATGCAACGACTACCGTAACATAGCCTCCATGCATAAACTTAAGCAAGTTCGCCGCCAAAAAGGCACCTTCAATTACCGCATAGAGAGTAAATAAAACAGCCACAAAAAAGACTGGATAACGTTTTAGACGCAGGTAATACATGAGTAACATGGTAGTCATCAGCATTGTGACCGTTATAGCCAAGCCATAGGCGGCTTCCATCGCTGCCGATTCCTGAAAGTGTAACATAATGCCTACACATCCAATCCAAAGCATTAAGTTAAGGCTCGGAATATAAAGTTGCCCTTTCATATGAGAAGGGAAGACCACTTTCACTTTTGGGAAAAGGTTCAGTCGGATGGCTTCTCCAACCAACGTAAAGGACCCAGAAATTAATGCTTGGCTGGCAATAATAGCGGCGAAAGTGGCAATTAGAATACCCAAAATCAAAAACCAATCCGGCATTAAGAGATAAAACGGATTGCGTTCACCCAATATCTGGCCCTCATGTTCAAGTAACCAAGCTCCTTGCCCCATGTAATTAAGCAAAAGGGCAGTTTTGACGAACCCCCAAGATACCCGTATATTGCCCCTCCCACAGTGACCCAAATCAGAATAAAGCGCTTCTGCACCCGTCGTACAAAGAAACACAGCGCCTAATAGCCAAAAACCATTCGGATGAAGCGCAAGCAGTTCTCAAGCATAGTATGGATTTATTGCGGCCAACGGTCTGAGATCATTTATCAAATGACCTAAACCCAAAACCGCCAACATAGTGAACCAGACGAGCATAATAGGTCCAAAGGATCGCCCTACTACATTGGTCCCCAATCTCTGAAAGGCAAAAATAAGGGTAATGATGGCAATTGTGATAGGAACGGTTGGGATGCTCGGATTGAAGATGCGTAATCCTTCCACCGCAGACGAAATGGAAATAGGTGGTGTAATAATGCCGTCTGCCAACAAAGCAGCTCCCCCAATCAAAGCAGGGATTATCAGCTTGGGGGATAACTTACGTACCAGTGTGTATAATGAAAAAATCCCTCCTTCGCCATTATTATCTGCCCGAAGTGTCAAGATGACATATTTAAAGGTTGTTTGAAGGGTGAGTGTCCAAAACACACAAGAAATTCCACCCAGGACCACATCCGCCTCGATGGCTCCAGTCCCTGTAATGGCTTTCATAACATATAGTGGCGATGTTCCGATATCGCCATAAATAATCCCTAATGTAATGAGCAAACCACCCAGACTTACTCGGTTAATATGATTATTAGACATAGTTGTGATATGAGGAAAAAGGTGAAAAAGATTTATGGGCATACACCCATGTAACGATGAACACATGAGGCTGCCCAAAAGAGGTAGGTAGGTGGAGGGTTAAAAACAGGATACTTCTATCCAGAAATACACCCCTGATAGAACGGCTATTCTCTACATAAAAAAAGGACACCTCGTCCATTACCCTTTTAGAGGGTAGTTTGAGATGTCCAATCAGATGGATGTTGTCAATCTTAAAGGCCGTAGCCATGTATTAGACGAATTGGTTGCGTTGTTTTTTTAAAAAAAACGGCCTAATCTACGACTAATAATTTTTTCCATCTACTATACGCAAATAAACTTCATGAAGTAGGATCATAAAGCCCGTTTGCCTCATACGACCTCACTTCAAAGCAGCCAGAATTTTCAACTGACTCTCTGTAACATCACCAAAGAGGGAAATTCCACTGGCTCCGTTCCTTCTCGCATAGCGCACGCCCATCTCGAAGGCGTTGTCATTTGCAAAGGCAGGCAAGTACAAACCAGCATAAAGAGGCTTTGCATCCCGAAGCCCAAAAACCCCTTGTTCCACGGCTTCACCAATCCACCGTTCCGGTTCCAAATAAAAACTATGGTACACCATTGGGCAGAAGGCGTCCAAATTCCAACGTGTCCAATCTTGGCGCACAATCCGTTGGGCAATTTCCGGTGTAGGGAAAACCGCAGCCGTGATGGGTTTTTTCTGCGCGTGGACCACCTTTGCCAGACGGTTTACAAGTTGTGTAACAGCATCGTAGCGGAACTTCCGCCACGAGTATTGATCGGATGGATATGCAATGTCCTTGGGGTCTTTGCCATATAGTGTCTTATACTTCGAGCGACACACCTCACAATAGCAAAAATCATAATCCGGCATTTCTTCGGTCTGGACTAAATTATAGGTTGGCCAAAGTTCCACTGGCAAGATTACATCGCAGAAGCGCACATAATCTAAGTGAATGCCCTGCACATATGGTTTCTTAAGATGATCGCGGACAAATTGCTCCAAATAATCGCCCACTTCTTTGCGGCTTGGGCATACCCATCGGTAGTACTCCACATAGGGCGGCTGATCGAAACAGGACTTTCCGCTACGGCTGATCGCATACCACTCCGGATGGTTATCCCGAATCCATTGGTCACGCCGGTTGGTTGTCCACATCCAGAGGTGTGTAGAAAGCCCTGCATTGGCTGCCGCTTTGAAGGTTGCTTCATGATACCATTCTATAAACACGCCGTAAATCCCATAGCGTTTATACATTCGGAACAGGTCGCGACGTTGCGCATCGGTCTGCTTGTCATCCGGACGAATCCAAATCCAATTCCGAACGGGGCGTTGAGCGGCAACAGCAGTAAGGCCTATTTGCGGATCAGCCAAGGCCACCGCACCCATGCCCATGAGTTTTAGCGAGTCTCTACGGTCCATATTTTTTGGGATTAGGTTGAAGGGGAAGAAAATAAGTTATCCAATTCCGGTCACATCTCCAACACATTTAAAAGATCCAGCAAACAAAAATACCAAATAGTGCGTTTATACCAAACCATCAGGTTTTCGGCTTATTATTTTTCTAACCAATCGCTATTCGCCATGTACTTCCCTAAACCGCTTCTCGTAATCGCACTTTTCACGCTGTGTTGTACACTCGGTGTATCTGCACAAAATGCCATTATTTCATTTAAGCCCGTTACGTCGGACGAGCGGGAGATCGTACAAGACCTAGCGGAAAACAATACGGTTTCGCTCTATGTGGATATTTTGGGCCGGAGCCACCTTGAAGCATTTTTGTACGGCGTTTGGGGTATGGGGCCTGGTCCATTACGCTCAGTTTTACTCCGCACCAGAGACGGCGGCAAAACGTGGCGCGAGGTAATGACGCCCGTAGGCTCCAGCCAAGTTTGGGAAATGCAATTCTTGAATGCCAAAACCGGCTTTGCCCTTGTGCTGTTTACTATGGAAGGACCGGGCGAAGTACAACTTTTCCGTACCTTAGATGGAGGAGCCACCTGGACCAGACGTGCAGCAATACCCAAGTCCGACCACTCTGATGTTCCTGTCCGGATGTACTTTACCTCAGCACAGCAAGGTGAGGTCTATCTGTCGTGCAATCCCGGCGCCGATGCAGAATACCTTATGCGCCAAAACACGACGAATGGAGGGAAGACATGGAAAAAAGGGCCTTGTCAGTTGGCAGATACCTTCACCCTACCACAACATAGCAATCACCCAACCAAAGACCTGACCATGTGGGAACTTAAAAAAACGGAGCATGGTGCCCACATAACTATTTTACGGTATCGCGCCACCGAACAACAGAAGCCGCCTGTTGCCCGCCTCCATAGGGTATGGAAGGTCGTGGGTAAACACTTATACCCTGCGGAGTAACTTACGCTTAAACGTCGCAAATCCGGATGCCCTCTTGTAAGGATGCGATGGGGTTTTTACTTTTAGGGATAAACTCCTGTGCCACATATCCCTTAAACCCAAGTTCCACGAGCGCTTTCATGATGATAGGGTAATAAATTTCTTGCGTCTGATTGATCTCATTTCTGCCCGGATTCCCTCCTGTGTGGAAGTGTGCGAGGTGTTTTTGGTGCTTCCGGATCGTGCGGATGAGGTCGCCTTCCATTATCTGCATGTGATATATGTCATAGAGCAGTTTAAAGTTTGGGTGGTCCTCCAACTGGTTACAAACCGCCACACCCCATTCGGTGGTATCAGCCTGATACCCTTTGTGATCTACGCGGCTATTCAACATTTCCAGAACCAGCGTAATGCCCGCACGTTCAGCCAAGGGCAATAAACGTCGAATACCGGAGGCCATATTCCGAATACCTTCTTCGTCTGAAAGACTGTTTTGATTTCCAGAGAAACAAATCACTTGCTTATAGCCATTCGCAGCCGCTTTGGGGATCAGATCTTCATATCGCCGCACCAATTCATCATGGAGGGCGGGGTCATTAAAGCCACGAGTAAGGCTGATTTCCGCACCATTCACCATCGAACACGTTAAACCATGTTTTTTGAGCACGGGCCAATCGGCCTCACCCACCAAGTCTATGGCTTCTAAACCCAAGGCTTTGATCCGGCTACAAAACGTATCCAATGGAATTTGTCCATAGCACCACCTGCATACAGAATGTCGGATACGACCTTTCAAGGGGCTTCCCTCATCAAGTACACTCAGAGGGGCGGTAGCCAGTAAAATAGATTGCTTAAGTGCAGTACGTCTGTTTTGCATGTTCTTTTGGTTTTTACAGGTTTATTAAAGCAATATAAAAAAGTCTCTGCCTCAAAAAGTATGGTAGATGGGTAGAACATACAGACACGCACGACCACAGGAACATCCCATCTACCTTTTTCCTTGCACTTCCAGATCCGGTTTTTTATGGGAAAACCCGCTTTTTCCTGTTCTGAAAATACAATTCGCGAATGGTTTTTGTATCTTCTTATGATATAACCCAAAATATTCTGACATGACTGAGACCGAATTAATTGACCTTGGCAACCGACTCTATCAGCAAGCCATGGTTCGTAGCGAACAGGAAGCCATCACCGATCCGGCAGGCTTACCCATTCGTTGGATGCTGGATACCCGAACCCCGATGTTGGATGCCGTCTTTTTTAATGAAGTTGGAGGTGTTTTGGCAAGACGTTTAGCAAAGAAGGGAATACATCAGGTGGTTGGCCTGGGGTATGGTTCCTTCCCACTTGTATGTTCAGTACTGAGTTCGGGGCCGGAGATGGGGTTTAAAGGCGGATTTGTACGCGAAACCCGAAAGCCTTATGGCCGCCGCCGCTTGGTGGAAGGGCCTATAACCCGGAATGAACCTGTGGTCTTGTTAGACGATGTCCTGAACAGTGGCAAAAATGCACGCTTGGCTATCAAATTATTGCGTGAAGATGGGTTTAAGGTTGTCGGTCTTTTTACACTTTTCTGCTTCACATGGGGCAATGGGAAAGAAGCCTTGCAAAACGAAGGCATTTGGGTGGACTCCTTGTTAGACCTGAATCTTCGTAATAAAAACGACGACGAAAAGACCACCTCGGATAGCAGTCCGGTATAATGATTGTGCCAAGGGCGTGATTACGAAACTTTATTACCCCTTTTCATTGGGCAAGACATCACACCTTTCATCTTTCCGCACTTTCAACAGATGAACCATTACTTAAGCGCGTGATCCTTTACGGAACATTCGGATGTGCGGAATACCTGCTTCATCAAATAGTTTGCCAATCGGCCTAAACCCAAGCGAGTTGTAAAAAAATTGTAAGTGCGCTTGGGCATGTATCATCTGTATCAAATATCCCGCTTTTTCTGCTTGGTCTATAGTCCACTCAACTATTTGGCGGCCATAGCCCTTCCCCCGAAATGGGGCTAATATTGCAAATCGCTCTAACTTGGCAAGGCCATCCCCATCACCACTTTTCGTGATGCGCCATCTTGCACAGGCTGCGGGCACACCATTAACCGTACCCAAAATATGCGTTGCCGTATCATCGAACAAATCCCATTCTTCTTCTGGCGGACAAGCCTGCTCCAGAATAAACACCTCGGTCCGGATGTGTTTAACGGACTGCCATTCGCTTTCATTGGATACCAATCGCAAGTGGAGAGGAGGTGTAGCGGATTCCCCCCCTTCAGGACCGTAAAACATAACCCAAACCGCAAAATCCTCTGAAAAGTCCTCGAACCGATGCACTACTCCAGCCGGCACAAACAAGACATCCTTCGGGCCAAATGGATGCCTTTGGCCACCATTTACAAACCAACCCGTACCATTTGCCACCACATACAACTCATCGCGGGTATGTGGGGTTTGTAAGTCCCGCTGTTGGGGGGCATAAAGTTCCACCACCAACGTCCCGTGTTCAAATAACTTGACAAAGGGTTGCTGGTGGTGTTCGAGCATTGTTAAGCCTTCCGTAAGACGTAGGTGCATGGCCTCTTACGTTTATCAATGGGTATGTAAAAGTGCGTAGATCAGAATGTATGCGGCTGCGCCTGCAAAATACCCAATGGCCGCCCAAATCGAAATCTTTTTGACATACCAAATGAAGTCTATTTTTTCCATACCCATCACAGCCACACCAGCAGCAGAACCGATAATTAGGATAGAGCCGCCCGTTCCGGCTGTATAGGCAATAAATTCCCAAATTTTGGAATCCATCGGATACGTTGCAAGGTCGTACATCCCCATTGTGGCAGCCACCAACGGTACGTTATCCACAATAGCAGAAAGAAGACCAATCACGACGGCGATTACGTCCAAATTCCCAACCGTGTCGTTCAGCCATTGTGCCGTTGCTCCGAGGATACCCGATACCTCCAGTGCCGAAATGGCCAGCAAGATTCCCAGAAAGAACAAAATACTGGGCGTGTCCACCCGCTTAAGTGCTTCGGAGGCAGTATAAGGCTTGCGGACTTCTTCATCTTTGTTTTTATGCAACAGCTCGGAAGCAATCCAGATGACAGATAAGGAAAGCAACATACCCACATAGGGTGGTAAATGCGTGACAGTTTTGAAAATAGGTACAAAAATCAAACCACCTACCCCAAGGATGAGCATGAGGGTGCTGCCATCAGGAATATGGTCTTTTGCTGGCTTCGCAGGTGCTTCTATGGTCCCTTTCAGGTGAAACCCAATCCAAATCAGCGGGGCCAAGAGGCAAATGACGCTTGGAATAAAAAGAGACATAAGGATATTAACCGTTGATATTTGGCCGCCAATCCAGAGCATAGTCGTTGTAACATCCCCGATTGGTGAAAAGGCACCGCCTGCATTGGCTGCAATCACCACCATACCCGCAAACATTTTCCGCATTTCGTGGTCTTTGATCAATTTGCGCAGCAAACTAACCATCACGATGGAGGTTGTGAGGTTATCCAATATGGCGGATAAAAAGAATGTAACCCACGAAATGAGCCAAAGCAGTTTGCGTACATCCTGTGTTCGGATGCGATCTGTGATCATGCGAAACCCCTCGTGCGCATCCACCAATTCCACAATGGTCATGGCGCCGAGCAAAAAGAACAGAATCTGGGCAATATCCGTGAGATGATGCCCCAACTCCGTTTCCACATGATGTACATCTCCCGATGTAAGCACCACAACAGTCCATAGCAGTACACCCGTCAGAAGAGCAGTAGCCGATTTGTTGATCTTAATGGGGTGTTCAAAAGCGATTGCTGCATATCCAATGATAAATATACCTATCAACAAAGATTCCACAATTTTTAGGGATTTAGACGTAAAGGAAAACATACCCCTTAAGGGCGCGACAAATAAAACTGACCTTCTGGTGATACAATACCCGATATATAGCGGGCGGCATTTCCACAAGCACCCAGCAAGGTAGCAAATTCAGAACTGATTTTGAATAGTTCTTCATTATTAATCATTTGAGAAGGTGCATAAATCGCGGCTGCGACATGACGTGTTTCAGGCAAGGTCTTGGTTTTGAGGCTATCTTTCACCGGATTTACGATCGGGATCCCCCCTGGATGGTCCTGAAAAAGGGCGCACCCAACAGGAAGGTCTTGTAACCCTATTTCTTGACCTCCAGAATTAAAAATATAGGTCTCGCCGGGTTGCCCAAGCCGAAACAAAAAATCATCGGCTCCTGCCAGCTCCAAATCCCATAATGAGATTGGGAGTAAATATTTAATACTGATCAGGTTATTGATATCTACCGGAGCGTTGATTTTAGGAAAGTTTTCTTCGTGTACCGCCCGAATCAAATATTCATTAGCAGGTTTTCCGCGACCCGTCGGCTTATAATTCCCATTGCGAAGCACGTCTCTCACGGCTTTTCGGATGGACTCATCCTTTTCGCTAAGTGGTTGTTTTCTATATGAAAGCCACTGTGTTAACTCAGTACTGAATGTAGGAGGGTAGGTATGTGCGTCAATGTCAAAAGCACAAGCAATACCGATGGAGATCCGCCCTCCTTCAATTTGATTGATAAAATTCACGTCTTTTGATAAATAATGGTATGAATTTGGATGCGACGTCCGACAAAACACCTATTATGCCGAACCAAGATATGGCTTTCCAACTTCAGCCTGCAACAGACCTTATTACAATTGCCGAAATCGGCCCTGCTCTCGACTTTCGTAATGCCTCCGCTTTCAAGGAGGTGTGTATGCAAGAGGTAGAAAAAGGGGTCCGTTTTTTTGTACTAGATTTCTCCGATACGGGAATTTTAGACTCTACTGGTTTAGGCACTATTTTCTATTTACATCGTCAGCTAAAACCCACCGGAGGACGGGTGGTTTTTGCTGCTCCCTCGCGCCCCGTTCAAGTTGTTGTACAACTTACCCGCGCTTTCAAACACTTTCAGCAGTTTGTAACCATCGAAGAAGCCTTGGAGCGGCTCCAAATGCACAGCCGAATGGCTGTCGGCCCCATTCTTACACAGTACAAAGCCCAATTTAAAAAAGAAGTTTGAAATGAACTTCACTTGATTCATCTGATACTTATTTATTATCTTGGTAGTCTATCAAAAAATGTCCAGTTCGTCTAGCGGTCAGGACTCCGCCCTTTCACGGCGGCAACACGGGTTCGATTCCCGTACTGGATACTCCAACCGGACTTCTTAAAGAAGTTCGGTTTTTTTGTATCGGTTGCCGAAGAAAAAAGCCCCGCCTATTTAGCGGAGCTTGAGCAGAGAAAATATGGTTAGAACCTACCTATGGCAAACCGAACACGAGATCGGCTCTCGTTGGTTACGTTGTCTTGTGCTCGGATATCAATGGTGTAGATCCCTTCTTTTAAACCCTTAATAGAGCCTACAAAAGGCATTTCCTTACCACCGTTGATGGTGTACCAAATAGCCTTTGTACCAGAAATATCGTCGGTTGCAGCCAAGAATATTTGCGTGAGTTGCGGATAAACCCCTAATACCTCGCCGCCCTGTCGGATGTCTTCATACTTATTGGCGCTGAGGTGGCTAAAAATTTGTGGTGGCCGGTCATCCACCACAAAAGCAACCCGCCGATTTTCCTCTCGATTATTCACTTGGTCTATGGCGTGGAAAATCACTTCATGAAAGCCACGTCCCTGAATGACAAATGGACTGCTAAATACCTTTTGTGGATCCGTATCTCTTTTATAATTGACCACTTTTACCGTAGAATATTTATCGGTAGCAGGAAGTCTCAGGTGGGTGCGTGTGGTGATGTAGAGGGTATCTCGCAGCATAAAAGTTGGCCCATCGAATACATAATCCGAAACTGGTTTTTCTAAATCCATATAAACGACCATCCGTTTGGGCTTCGAAGTATTTTCTACGTTGTCCGTAGAACGATAGTCTATGCGGTATTCGCCATTTGATTGTGGAATTTTGAAGGGCTGCGCGTAACGTAAAAAACCACCCTCATTAATTTGGTATTCAATCCGACTTACACCAATTTTATTATCTTGGGCAGCCAACTTTACTTCGGTACGCGGGGAAACATATTGTCGGCCATTGATAAAGAACTTATCCCCCTTCACTTCGGAAGAAGACAGAGGGCTGGTAAGGTCGAAATAAAACGAGAAGGCATTATCCGGTTCCCTATTACCTACATGATCTATGGCGTAATAATACAATTTATTGCCCCCTTCTTTGAGGCTGCCCAGTTCAATACTTTTTCCGTTGTATTCTCGGTATTGGGATTCGCCCTCATATCGGTAATAAATTTTTCGTACCCCAGAAAGGTTATCTTGGGCATTCAGCACAACGGTTGTTTGCGGCGAAATGGTTTCGGAAACATATGGTTTTTGTAGAGTCATCGTAGATCGAGGGGCCGTCAGATCCACAATAAACAACTCTTCTTTGGGCTTTCCGGCATTTCCTACGTTGTCCACCCCATAAGTACGAAGGCTATAGGGCTTCTCTTTATCGAAAATCAAAACAGATTGATTAGAAATAAAGGTGGCCCCGTCAACAGAGACAAAACTTTCTTGCAGACCAGAAATTTTATCCTCGGACTTGACGTCCACCTGTAGGCCCTTACCAAAATATATGGTGCTGTCTTTGGCATGACGCTCGGCTCCTCTAAACTCTGTCCATACTTTGGGGGCAGCATCATCCGACGTGAGATTGAAAATATTCAGATCTGCGCCGCCACGCTCTGTATGAGAATGACGGAGGTGGTGCTCGCCCGGCCCATCTAATTTCATGGGGGCAGCGTTCATCCCTGTCAGACGATATGATGGCGCATTAGGGTCTTCGGAAACTGCAATCTTGACATAGATAGGCATTTCTTGCTGTACATAGACTTCTCCCTTAGTTCCAATAAATACTTTATATGGGTGCTGATGGGGTTTTGCCATGTTTGAGCGATCCATGGTTTTCGCCAATAACTTAGAGACAGAGACTTGCGGCTTCTCGGATGATGTAGCAGGGGCATTGATCCACTTTTGGTACCCCCAAACACCACCTGCAATTAACCCCAACACACCACCTGTTATCAGCAATAATGGCCAAAGAGACTTTTTGGGTTTCGGGGTTTCGGGTTCTGGCTCTAAAAAGGGCGGCCCCGGATCAAAAGATTTCAGGGGCACTTCGGGAGGGTAGGACGAAGAATAAGACATAGCAAATACGTTAAGCGAGTAGTGGGCATTTTGATTTAAGACCTGATTTTGATGTTGTAAAAAACAAAACGCTTAATCCATTACTGACATAAGCCTTTAAAATATAATTACTTGTTTGCACAATTATAAATTGTTTAAACATATTTCTGTGCCGTGTCTTTTATTTTGTGTGCCCATAGGCTGCTCGTCGAGTACAAAAGAAAACAAAATGTTGTAACTTGGGACAGGTCTTTTGACCTCTGCATACCTTCCATTGATCATCTATAACCCATGAAAGTCTTTTTAACCACCTTCTTGGCCCTCACATTCTATGCAACGCTCTCTGCCGGAGCACAAGACTCTACCATCACGGCATCACATTACCGGATATATGGAAAAAATGGTGAAGTCATGCGCATAGAAGAACTTGTGCAACAAATGAGAGCGGCCGATGTGGTGTTTCTGGGAGAAGAACACAATGACCCAGTTGCACATTACCTTCAGTTTGAATTGCTTAAAGCCCTATTCGAGGCAGACAAAGCACGTCCGATCGTGCTAGCAATGGAGCAGTTTGAGCGAGATACCCAAGAAGTATTAGACTTATACCTTGCGGGCAAAATAAGGGAGCGAGATCTGAAATTAGACAGTCGTCCATGGACCAATTATGACACCGACTATAAGCCGATGATTGAGTTTGCAAAAACAAACCGTATTCCGGTTATTGCGGGTAATGCACCACGGCGATTTGTAAGCCTTACGGGCCGGGAAGGCATCGTCGCACTCAATTCTTTACCAAAAATCGCCAAGCAATGGTTCCCGCCCTTGCCCTTGCATCCGGCATCTGCCGCATATGGCCAGAAGTTTAATGCAGAGATGGAACGCCAAATGGGCGCGGCACACAACAACCCTAAGATGTTAGAAGCCCAGAACCTACGCGACGCAACCATGGGATGGTCTGTGGCCCAAGCACTCAAGCAATATAAAAAAGCCCTTGTTGTCCATATAAATGGTGTGTTTCATAGTGAAAGCGCTTTGGGTACACCCGAACAGGTAATGCACTATCATAAGAAAGCCAGGATTTTCACCGTGACCATGCACGCAGGCATGGGCTTTCCCGAATATAAACCGAGTGAACACCAGCATTTAGGTGATGTATTGATTTTGACGGATCCCTCCCTACCCCGTACTGACAAGCGAAATTAATGATGCGTAAAACATTATTTCTTTTCGTGTTGGCCGCATGGATGGGTTGTAAACAATCCCCTTCCCCTATCCCGCTGCCCCCACCTGGGATGGCTTTTTACGAAAAACAATGCGCTTCATGTCACCAATCGGATGGAGAAGGCGTATTACGCACCTTTCCTCCACTCAAAAACAACGCAACGGTTGAGGGGCCGCACGGACGATTGATTCGTTTGGCGCTTCATGGTTTGGAGGGCGAGTTGCTATCTGGAAGCGAAGTATATCGTGGCGCATGTCCCCCGTGGGGGCATCTAAGCGATGAGGACCTTGCAGACATTCTTACATTTATACGTAAGCGCTGGGGCAACAATGCCCCCCCCGTTCCTGCCGACGATATAAAGATGATCCGGCTGTTCTACCGAGATCGCACCACACCTTGGACGCCCGAAGAATTAAAAAAGCCAGAAAACACGTCGGTTCCGGGTGTTGCTGGTTGGTAACTATTCCCAACGAATGGCCTCTACAGGCTCGGTCTGTGCTGCACGCCATGCCGGATATACGGCGGCAAGTGTACATAAGACCAATACTCCGACGGCAACAATCAATACATCGCCATATTGTACGACAACCGGATACGCATCTATGATAAAGGAGTCTCCGCCCATCAGTGGTACCCATTTAAAGCGATCTTGTATATAGCAAAGGAGTAGGCCAAATGTTGTCCCAACGGCTATGCCCACACCACCAATCAACAAACCTTCTAAGAGGAAAATGTGACGAATGTGAGACCGCGAAACTCCCATAGCCTGGAGGATGCCTAAATCCCGTCGTTTCTCAATCACCACCATTGTGAGCGATCCCACGATATTAAAAGCCGCCACCAGAATAATAAGCCCAAGTATTAAAGAGGCGCCCCATTTCTCGAAGAGCATGGTCTCGTAGAGCGTTTTCTGAATATCAAACCAAGTACTAACGCGAAATCTTTGGGCATCCAACTGTGCCGAAAGGCGGGTTTTTACTCCGGCAGCAGCGTCCAAGTCGTTTAAACGTAGTTCCACCCCTGTTACCCGGCCATTCATTCTGAACAGACGCTGGGCTTCCGGTAAATCAATAAAGACATGACTTTCGTCGTAGGCGGGGTCTATCTGGAACAGACCTCTAACCTGAAATCGCGGGAAGTCTGGAAAGCCAAATGTAGATAAACTGCGTGCAAGTCCCGCCGCAGATCGAAGTTCCACGCGATTGGGGCCATAGTCATTATTCAGCGAAAAAATACCAATTCGGTTGGCCAATGCCTCGCCCAAGACCACACCCGGCTCGCCCTCGCCGCGTGCCAATTGCAGAACCCCAGTTGTCATCTTCCTAGAAACGGTATTTTCGCCTATTCCTAATTGACTAACAATACCTCTAACGATAACAACCTTGTTACCGTGTTTACCCTCGCCCCAGATAAATTGTGCTTTTCCTTCTACATACGGCGCAACCGATTCTACATGGGGGGTGTTCCGAATGACCTGAATCAGAGAATCCGGATTTAAGAACCCTCTTGAACTGGCCGACTCTATCCGAATATGGGGATCAAACGAGACCATAAGGTCACGCACGAGATTAAAGAAACCATTCAAGACAGAAAGCACAACGATCAGCACGGTCGTCCCCAACGTAATCCCTGCAACCGATATTCCGGAAATAATGGAAACCAATGAAAATTGTTTTTTGCTTGCAAAATATCGGCGTGCTATTAATAAGCGATAATCCATATATCCAACTTTTGTTACCCCAATATGGCCAAATGCGGCTTTTCGGGCAAGAACAATTTTTAAAAGTAGGAATCAATTTCCCTTTATGGCCGTCTAAGGTCTGTTTTCCAATTGATTTTCACCAAATGACCCAAATATGAAGACGATCGTATTCGGCGTACTATTGTGCCTTTCATCTGTTATGGGCGGATGGGCCCAAAAAGTTCAAACAACTACCAAGACGTTTGACTTTAACAACAATAAAGGCTTAGCGATTAACCTACATAATAGTGGTTTTGGCATCAACGGTTTTTGGACCAAGTCTATATCCAAAGATCTGGCCTTTACCGCTGAAGCCTCCCTTCGTTCCGAAAAAGACGAAAAAGAGGAAAAATATTTTGACTGGTGGGGCAATAGCATCATCCCATACAAGTTGAACTATCTTTTATTGTTACCTGTACAGGCAGGTATCCAGAAGCGACTTTTCTCGGAGGTGATAGACGACAGTTTCCGTCCCTATGTGCAAGTGACCGCAGGCCCAACGTTGGCGTGGGTTTCGCCATATTTCGACGACCAAAACCAAAATCAGCAGTTGGATGATGTTGAACGAATTTATGACTCCATTGCATCTATTCCGCACGGAAAACCAGTTTTGGGGATTGGAGGTGGATTGGCTTTGGGAGCACAGTTTGGAAAAAGCCGCCGTGCTCTACAAGCGGTTCGTATTGGGATGGATATTCAGTTTTACCCCACCTCTATCCAGCTAATGGAGCGTACCATACGCGAACCGCAACAGGTTTTCCTCACCCCCAGTTTTGCCATCATCTTCGGGAAATACCGATAAGCCGTTAGGAATCTTTTTTCAAAAGCGGCTCCAAAATCATTGAGGAGGCGCTTTTTTATTTCCAGAGGTTCTCGATGTATTTATAAGCCGAGCCTGTGTTAAGTAAGACTACTTTATCTGTTGGTTTCACCCAGCCTGATTCCCGGAGTTTTTTGAGGGCCATCCACACAGCCGCTCCTTCAGGTGCCACAAAGAACCCTTCGCCTACGGCCAATTCCCGAATCCCCGATTCCATTTCCTCGTCCGAAATCGTTATGGCCGTCCCACGACTTTCGTATAGCGCCTCCAGAATTAGTCGGTCCCCAAATGGAGCTGGTACACGGAGACCATTCGCAATGGTTTCCGGCGGATTTTCTATTGGTCGGCCATCGGCTTCATGCGCCTCAAAGGCAGAAACGATTGGATCGCATCCTGTAGCCTGTACCGCCACCATTCGGGTAGTAATTTCGGAAATCCACCCCAAAGCCAACATTTCTTTAAACGCCTTCCAAATCCCGATGAGGCCCGTTCCACCACCTGTAGGATACAAAATCACATCTGGGGTTTGCCAATGTAGTTGCTCGGCCAATTCGTAGCCCATTGTTTTTTTGCCTTCTATCCGATATGGCTCTTTTAGGGTAGAAACATCAAACCAATGACCGAGATTGGCACGCCCCATCGCCTGACCAGCATCACGTATGCTTCCCTGCACGGTGGTTACACGCGCACCAAACCACGTACAATCGGTCTGAAAAACCTTTGGCGTAGCTTCCGGCATAAAAACATGGGTTTTAATTCCAGCCCGTGCACCATACGCCGCCAATGCACTTCCGGCATTTCCAGCAGTAGGAATGGCCATTTCCCGAATGCCATACTCATGCGCCTTAGAGACTGCCATTGCCAGCCCACGTGCCTTAAAAGACCCGGTAGGATTTGCCGACTCATCCTTAAACCATACGTCGGAAAGTCCTAATTTTCTGCCAATCCGTTTTAAAGGTAGAAGAGGGGTAAAACCCTCACCCAATGTTACAATAAACCGTTCATTTTCTATCGGCAATAATTCGCGATACCGCCACATATCACTGTTTCGTCCAACGAGAACGTTTTTGTCTAAAGGGGTGAGGTCATACACCGCTAAAAGGGGTCTTTTACATGACGGGCAAAAGGTTTGGGGTTGGTCTTTAGGAAATATGCGGTCACAGACCGAGCAAACAAGATGGGTAAAGCGTGTCATAGGGTCGTTTTTTCAGTTTTTTTTGTAAGATACGCAAAAACGACCGAGTAGAGGGGCGCAGAAGCAGAAAACAAGGTACGAAGAAGGGCGAGCAGGACAGGGGCGTTAGTCGTTCAAGGCTTTAGAGCCAAATGATTGATAGACCAAAAAATTAAAGCGGGCATCCAATTGTTTCTCAACAATTTTATGAAAAGCCTTGCTTTGACGTTTGGGTACAACCAATTCACAACGCATCCGCTGCTGAAACTCGTTACGACAGAAGAAAACATATACTTCGGTATTAGCACGCTCATGTATCACATAATCTTCTACCTGCCCCCAAGCAAGCCACATTTTTTGGCTGCCTAATCGTTGAACGATGCCTTTTTCGGTAATGAGTGTACGGCTTACAGCAAGCCCTGTCAGCAATATAGCAAGCGTAACGAAACCATAGACCCATAATGCCCCCAGAACGGGCTTTCCTGTTCCCAAAGCCACACAAATCCAAAGTATTAAATTACTAATCACACCAAGCAAAATCCACCGTGGCAAATAAAAACGATGGGGGGTGTACCAAGAGAGAAGAACATTTTTTAGCGTGAAGCGGGTTCGAAGAATGGCACTTACGTACAGAACTCCAAAGATGGTAAGTACCATCAGGAAGGAATCGTGTAGATACGTAAGAATAGCCCAGAACATGGCTTAAGTTTTTTGTGAGGAAGGTTTTTTGCGGAGCGCCACAAACATTTCGGCAAGCAGGCATAACAACGCTAAAAACAAAAAGACGTTCCACAGATTTTGGCCAAATCGTGCCGTTCCAATGGCTTCTTTTATCTGACGGTCCGTTCCTGCCCCCACATCCACCATTCGCACAGGAGTTCCAGTAATTTGCTTTATTTGTTGTTTCCCTTCTTCGGGTGGCATTCGTACCAGATCAGACTCACGGCTGTCTGCATTAACAGCTACTTTCCGTAAGACTCGGTTCCCTTGCATTACATCGTAGAGGCCGGATTGCTGAATCGCTTCATCCACCGAAATCACCATCCCGTTGTATACGAGGTTTTGCTGCGGTGTATATTCATCCCCCTTTACCCCTACCAATTTGACTGGCTCCGATCCTTGTAAACCGGATACAAAGACCTCCCCATCATCCGAGGTTCCCAAACTCCCCTCGCTCTGTGCCCGACTGGCCGAAAGGTAATACACTGCACGGTAGAGCAATGGAATAAACAAGCCGCGTGACGGTAAATCACTCCATAATGGATCGGGCGCAACCGTCACCAGCAGGGCAGATCCTTTGCCATTTCGGATTTCATGTAGAAAGGGCTGATTATTCGTGAGGCGGATCAGGGTCTGTTCGTCGCCCGTTCCTGGCTGATATAACATAATATAACGGGCATCCACCGTCTCGACTTGCTTTCCGACAGCCAGATCACCGTTGGCAAACATCCCCTCAAAGAGGGGATGCTCGGTTTCCACTCGGTCAAATTTTCCAATAGCAGGGCCTCCTGCCTGGCCAGAGAATCCACTAGCCTTCCCGCCGCCAAGAGCCGAAAAGAGTGCTGTGTACTCCCCAGTAACCATCCCCCTGCTGGGGAACATCAAGAGACCGCCGCCGGAAGCAATGTAGCGTTTTAGATTTGCGATCTCGCCGGAAGAGAACCGCTTTTTTCCAATGATTAATACGCAATTATAAGACTCCAATGCCGTTCCACCCAACATGCCCTCTGTGATGGTTTGGGTTTGGAAAACCACCCTACCACCAGTAACCTGTGGCGAAAGGGCCAACTCTACAAAATTGGTCCGTTCCCCATCGCCCCGTACCAATAATAGCGTCCGTTTTTCCGGAACAAGGAGCGAGAAATACCGACGATTGTCGTCTTCGAAAGTATCTCCTTCAATCCGCACTTCGCCTCCCAACCAACCACGTTTTTGCGGAGTCAGGGTAAATTGTACGGTTGCCTGATCTTTCGAACCTATGTTTGCAAGGGCTTGCGCGACAGGTTGGCCTTCCAAATATACACTTGCCTGAAAATTACTTAGGGCCTTCTCGCTATAGTTGGTGAGTGTAGCTGTCACCCCCACTGGCTGGCCTTGTTCTATGATACGACTATCTATCTGGACATCGGTAATCGCCACATTTGCCGGAGCGTCACTCCCTACCGGAACCAGTGCGATGGATACATTTTGCGGCTTTTCGGTTTCTAAAGAGTCTAAAAACGTAGCACGCTGTAAGTCTGAAATGAGATAGACCTCTTTGTTCCTGTCGGATATTTCTGCCAATCGTCTAAAAGACTGACGTGCGGTACGCATCAAAGACCGTGCACCTGGTTCTGGCTGAATTTTCCGGATTTCCTCTAAGAGCGGTCCGGTATTCCGGTAGAGGTTGCGGGCTGTCAAACCATTGTTTGCCGTTGTAAGCAATAAAAACTCATCTCCTTTTTGCGCTTGCTTCACCAATTGGGCGGCTACGGTGCGGGCTTGTTGAAGGTACTCGCCACGTACATTTCGCAATTTCATGGATAATGAATTGTCTATTACAATGGCATATACCGTTTTGGCATGTTTCGCATCACTTGCCGAGCCTTTAAGCATTGGTTGTGCAAACCCAAGAACCAAAAACAAAATGGCCAATACCCGAAGTGCCAGCAATAGCCATTGTTCTATTTTCACCCGTTGCATGGCTGTTTTTTCCAACTCTCGCAAAAAAGCAAGTGTGGAAAAATCCACCTTTTTCGGCTTTCTAAAGTTGAACAAATGAATGAGGATGGGAATGGCAGCAGCCAGTAAGCCCAGTAATATGAGTGGATTAAGAAAAGTCATATTGCAGCAAAATATTCATTGACGATAGCGTATGTGGGCTTAACCGAAAGACGCCCTGCAAAAACGACCGAACACACGTCAGGCTGTTACATCGCCCATAGAAAAACAAAGGAGGATTTTGCTCCTCCTTAACAACGATGCAAACGACGTTCCGGTTTCTCGCAATGGGCCTCACTTTAAAAAACTTG
>ERZ761607.1213-NODE-1213-length-33964-cov-4.953582_pt1 | contig 33964 bp, 37 predicted proteins | sample MGYA00511164_ERZ761607 | MGnify/ENA primary metagenome ERZ761607 (study PRJEB28899, sample SAMN02445080) | bioreactor sludge metagenome | biome: EBPR sludge | place: Australia: Brisbane, Thorneside Wastewater Treatment Plant | collected 2011-06-22 ... | reverse complement strand
TGGCGTCGACCGTGATCTTCTGCGACAAGTCGCCTTTGGCGACGGCCGTCGTCACCTTGGCGATGTTACGGACCTGGTTCGTGAGGTTCGAGGCGAGGCCGTTCACGTTGTCCGTGAGGTCCTTCCACGTGCCCGACACGCCCTTCACGTCGGCCTGACCGCCCAGCTTCCCTTCGGTACCCACCTCTTTCGCCACCCGCGTCACTTCGGCGGCGAAGGAGCGAAGCTGATCCACCATGACGTTGATCGTGTTCTTGAGCTCGAGGATTTCGCCCCGGGCGTCGACCGTGATCTTTTGCGAAAGGTCGCCGTTTGCGACCGCCGTCGTGACTTTCGCGATGTTACGGACCTGCGCGGTCAGGTTGTTGGCGAGACCGTTCACGTTGTCCGTGAGATCCTTCCACGTACCCGACACACCTTTTACGTGCGCTTCACCACCGAGGCGGCCTTCCGTGCCCACCTCTTTTGCCACCCGAGTTACCTCGGCGGCAAAGGAGGAAAGCTGGTCCACCATGATGTTGATCGTGTTCTTAAGTTCGAAGATTTCGCCCTTCGCGTCGACCGTGATCTTTTGCGACAAGTCGCCCTTCGCGACGGCCGTCGTGACTTTCGCGATGTTACGGACCTGGTTCGTGAGGTTCGAGGCGAGGCCGTTCACGTTGTCCGTGAGGTCCTTCCACGTGCCCGACACGCCCTTCACGTCGGCCTGACCGCCCAGCTTCCCTTCGGTACCCACCTCTTTCGCCACCCGCGTCACTTCCGACGCGAAGGAGTTCAGCTGGTCCACCATGGCGTTCACCGTGTTACCGATGCGCAGGAACTCGCCCTTCACGGAGCGACCGTCGATCTCGAGGAACATCTTCTGCGACAAGTCGCCCTTGGCGACCGAGGTGATCACGCGCGCCATTTCGGTCGTCGGCTGCACAAGGTCGGCGATGAGGGAGTTCACCGAATCGACGCTCGTGGACCAGGCGCCCTTGACCGAGCCGATCGAGACCCGCTCGGTCATCTTGCCTTCCTGGCCGACGATGTTGCGAACGCGCAAGAACTCGCTCGCCATGTTCTCGTTTAGCTCGATGATGTCGTTCAGCACCTCGCCGATCTCGGCGACGATGCCCTCTTGGCCGATCGGCATGCGGGCCGAGAAGTCGCCTTTACGCACGGACTTGACCGTGAAGAGGAGCTGCTTGAGCTGATCGCGGGTCTGCGCCGCCGTCATTCCGCTGGAAAGCACGGAATCGAATCCCGCGCGAATCGAAGTCGAGGGAGCCGCGACGGGGGTCGAAAGCGCGAGCGCCTCGACCTCGCTCCCCATCCGAAGCGATGAAGCACGACGTTTCTTGGCCGACGCCGGCGAGCGTTTATCCATATGGCGAATTCTCCCTTCCCTAGAGACTTTTCAATTTAGGGGGGGGTCACCTTTTTACGAGCGAAAACTTGTTAAGCTTTTGCCACAAGCGAGGCGCCTTGTGACATTTTCGACATAATGCTCTCCTCGCATTGAAGGCAGGAGAGGCATCGGACTAAGAAGCGCCGCCCGTTTTTTAGTCGGCGAAAGTTTGGACCCAGTATCCCTCCGCGTACCCGAGCCCCAAACGGCGGTAGCGCGCGTTGAGCAGATTGGCCCGGTGGCCGTCGGACGCCATCCACGCCCGCAGGACCTCCGAAGAACTTCGTTGGCCCCAAGCGATGTTCTCGGCGCCCGCCCGAAAACGAACGCCGGCCAACCGAAAGCGATCCACGAAGCTCTTTCCTTCCGGATCGTCGTGGGAAAAGTATTCGCGCGCGGCCATGTCTTCGGCGTGCGCGCGGGCGGCGGCCTCCAACGCCGGGTCTTCGCCGAGCGACGCCACCCCCGCCTTCTCGCGCTCCGCGTTCACGAGTCGCCGAAGCTCCCCCAAATCCACGGAGGCCTGCGTCTTAACGACGGGATCCGACCGAGCTTCCTGGCGACCGACCGAAGCCGGCGCGCAAGCCAGGAGACTCGAAAAGATGATCAAGGAAAAGGCACGCATGGGCACGTTCTAAGCAAGCCCCGGCGAACGCGCCAATGGAGTTTTCGCGACGAGTCCTCGGCGACGGCCGCGGATTCGCTCAGTCGTTCGGCATGCCGCGACGGATCCACTCCTCGACGGCGCGGATGACTTCGGGGCTCACGCGATCCAAGCCCGAGCGAGGCGGCGGCATGAGGTCGTCGTCCTCGCGGTGATCGCGAACGGCTCGATCGTCGTCGCCGCCGCGACCGCGGCGCATCAGACGCGCCCCGAAGTCCGCCAGGCGAAGGTCATCGTCGCCCCAAAGCACCTCGACGAGCTTGCTGCGCTCGGGCCGACGCGCGTCGATCAAACGATCGCGACGTCGCGAGAAGTCCTCGTGCGTGACGAGAGGGAAATTCGCCATCTCGCCGTTAGGACCGTGGCAGACGATGCACTTCTTGCTGAAAAGGTTCTTCTTCAGCCAGCTGAACTTGGGCTCGGGTCCCGTGGGGGGTTGGGAAGCCGGCGGCGTGGGCACGGGGGTCGGAGCGGGACCCGGCCCTGGCCCCGGACCGGGCGTGGGAGTCGGCGCGAGACCGCGCAAGTAGTCCCGAACCTTCTGAACCCCGGCGGCGTCGAGCTTGGGAAAGCGCGTTCCGCGTGGCATGCGGCCCGCGAGAATCTCGATGAGCATCGAAGAAGCTTCCGCGTTCGCGGCGTCCGCCCATTTGGCGCCCTTAGAGTCGGTCGCGGCGAGCATCGTCGCTTCGTCCACGAGTTCTTCGGTCCCATGGCACTGAATGCATCCGTGCGGTCGCAGGACTTCCTCGCGCAAACGCTCGAAGGTAAAACGGGGCGCCGTCGGCGGCGGGACGGGCGTGGGCACCGGCGGCGGCACCACGACCGGGGGCGGTGGATTCGGGGTCGTCGGCGGCACGACCACGACGGGCGGCGGCGAAGGCGCGGGAGTCGGCGTCACGACCGGAGGATTCGCCGGAGCGGAAAGTCCGCGCAGGTATTCGCGGACGCGCTCGATCTGCGCGGCCCCGAGCTTCGGGTAGCGCGTTCCGCGCGGCATGCTGTTGTCGAGGATCCGCTTCAGCATGGCCGAAGCCTCGATGTTCGCGGGATCCGCCCATTTGCCGCCGTTCTCGTCGACGGCCGCGAGCAAGGTCGCTTCGTCGACGAGCACTTCCGTGCCGTGGCATTGCAGACATCCGTGCGGGCGCAGGATTTCCTCGCGGAACTGCGCGAAGCCGAGCTTCGTGCCGGGCGGCGTCGCGCCCGGCGGCGTGGACGGCGGGTTAGCGCCGGGGGGCGGGGGGCCCGGATTCGCACCGGGGCCCGCGGGCGGCGCCACGAGGGGCGATCCGCTGCCGAGACCCGCGATGTAGGCCTTCAGGAAATCCTGCCGATCGGCCGTCATGGCGGGCCAACTGCTCCCGGCCTTCGGCATGTAACCGCTGCGCACGGCCTCCACGATCTGCGAAATCTCGGGACCGCCGGGCACGATCCATCCCGAAGCCAGCAAAGCGCTTTCGCTCGCGAGCTCGTCCAGGCCGTGGCACTTCATGCAGCCGTGCGGACGCAGGACTTCCTCCTGGACCGTCGCGAACGCGATCTTTTGTAACTGGAGTTCCGAGCTCAGGTCTTTGGCCGGGCGAAAGCGCGAAGCCTCGTCGCTCGCGCGAAGCTGGCACGCGGCGAGCAAGCCGAGCGCCGCGATGACGGGGAGTCTCACCGAAAAGTTCCTTCCAACTTGAGAGCCACTTCGTTCTTCACCTTAACGCCCATCTGCGAGGGCTCCTTGATGCCGAAGTCTGACAGCTTGACGACGGGCTCGGCGCTCAACTTGATGGCGTCGCCCTCGCTCGAAACCGTCGCGGGAAAAGAATACGGACGCGTGACGCCCGCGATCGTGACGTTGGCCGCGAGATCGCACTTGGTCGACGTCCGCGTGCAGGCCGCGAAGTTCCCTTCGATGACGACGTCGGGAGCCTTCAGCTCGTCGCCCTCTTTCTGCACGCTGCCGGCGGGCGCGAAGATGTGCTTGTACATGTGCGTGTCGCGGGCTTCCATGCCCGTCTTCATCGTGGTGGCCCCGAAGCTGGCTTTGAGCGACTTGATCTCGGCGCCGTTCACGACGAGCTCGCCTTGCGCGGCGCTCGTTTTGGCGACGACGGTGAGTCCCGGCATGTTCGTCTTGGCTACGCTCTCGACTTGGGACTGCACCAAGCGGGCCGCGTGCGCGGGCGCCGACAAGAGCGCGAAAAGCGCTCCGAGACCGAAAGCAACGAGGTGGGGAAAACGCGGCGAAATCCGGGTCATGATCGAACTCCTTCTTGGTTCAGCATCGAAGCCCTTGCTCCGACGACTCCCAAGATAAAAGCCCTTTCACCCCACGCCCAGACGCAGCTAAGTCCACTAGCGCGTTACCAAATGTTACGATTTCAGAGACCCCAAACTGCGCCTATCCGTTCGATTTAATTCAATAATCGCATCAACGCAGCAGACGCAAAGCTTCCGCGACCACTTCGCGCGCCCACAAGCGCATCATGTCGGCGGTCGCGCGCGACTCGTAATGCTCGCCGTCCCCGCCCGTGGCCGGGTACGCCGTCACGGTCCGGCTATCGAAGAGCACGCACCCCTTGGCGTTCGCCGCCACGAGATCGTAAAGACGCTGCTGCAGCTCCTTGCCGAAGCGACGCGCGTCGGGCGGAAGCACCCACAGACAACGCCGCACGGGCTTGCGCGGATCCCCCAAGACTTCGTCGCGAAGCTGCGCGATCGCGCGCGCCATATTCTTCGCGTCGCCGGCTTGGAGACCCTCCAGAAAATTGCTCCCCTGCTGCAGGATCACGAGCCGCGGACGGAATTCCTTGAGCATCGCTTCGAGCTTGGGGATGGCCCGAAGCGGCGCGCGTTTCACCAGCGGATTGTATTCGGCGCGATCCTCGCGGCCGTCGCGTTTTTCGAAGTAACCGCACGTCGTCTTTCCCGGCCCCGTCGTCCGGATCCAGGACCAAGGATGGCTGCCGCAAGCCAGGACGCTCCAGAGCTCGAGGTCCGGACGCGCGCGCAGCGTCTGGTCCACCGCAAAACCGAAGTAGCCGATGCTCAGGGAATCCCCCAGAAAGAGCACGCGCGAAGCTTCGGCCGGCGCCCCCACTCCCTTCGTCGCCGACCCCACCGCACAGGCGAGCGTGAAAGCACGAACCCACGGCGAAATCCCGGGAAGCCACATACCCCCTCGTCGGAGTTTTCCGGCGGGATCCTTAATCCCGCGCGCGTCGACCCGGCTTAGGCGAATTTGCGGCGAATGAAGTCCGGCAGCTCCTCGAGCTTCACGCGCTCCTGCTTCATCGTGTCGCGATCGCGCACGGTCACCGTGCCGTGCACCGAAGTGTCCTCGCTGCGGCCGAGCGTATCGTAGTCGACCGTCACGCAGAAGGGCGTGCCGATCTCGTCGTGGCGACGGTAGCCCTTGCCCACGTTCCCCGTGTCCTCGTAAAGGATGCGGCCGAGACCGAGTTTCTGCAGATCGTTCTTGAGCTTCTTCGCGACGCTCGTGATCTCTTCCTTGTTCTTGGCGAGCGGGATCACGGCCACTTTGATGGGCGCGAGGTGCGGCTTGAGCTTGAGCACGATACGCTCGGAGTCGTTCTCGAGCTTTTCCTTCTCGAAGGATTCCGACAATACGGCCAGCACGGCGCGGTCCACGCCGCACGAAGGCTCGATCACGAAGGGCACGACCCACTTGTTCGTCTCTTGGTCCAGGATCGCGAGCTTCGACACGGAGTCCGTGTTCGGCGCGACCGTGGCCTGGAGCCCGAGCTCGGCCTGGTTGCGCGTGTGCGAGCCCAAGTCGTAGTCCGAGCGGTTCGCGATACCTTCGATCTCGTCGAAGCCGAGCGTGGGGAAGTTGTACATGAGGTCATACGTGCGCTTCGAGTAGTGCGCGAGGTCGCCCTTGGGAACGTCGTAGACCTTGATCTGCGCGCGCGGGACGCCCTGATCTTCCCACCACTTGAGCCGGGCTTCGAGCCACTCCTCGTGGCACTTCTCGTCGCTACCGGGCTTCACGAAGTACTCGATCTCCATCTGCTCGAACTCGCGCACGCGAAAGACGAAGTTGCGCGGCGTGATCTCGTTGCGGAAGGCCTTGCCGATCTGCGCGACGCCGAAGGGCAGCTTGCGCGAGGTCGAGTCGACGATGTTCTTGAAGTTCACGAAGATCCCCTGCGCCGTCTCCGGGCGCAGGTAGGCGTAGGAGCCCTCTTCGGCCACGGGGCCGACCGTCGTCTTGAACATCATGTTGAAGGGACGCGGCGGCGTCCAATCGCCGGGTGCGCCGTCGGCCGGGTCCACGACCTTGGCCGCCTTGAGCGCGGCCTCACCGGCCTCGCCGTTCTTCAGCAGCGCGCCGCAGAGGGCGCCGACTTCGGCGTCCGCACCGAGCGAAAGGGCCGCGCGCAAAGCTTCGAGCACCGCGGGTTTCTGGTCCTTGAGCAGATGGTCCAAGCGATAGCGCTTTTTGCTCTTACGGTTATCGATGAGCGGGTCCGTGAAGGTCGCCTCGTGGCCCGAGTACTTGAGCACCATGCGATGCGTGAGGATCGAGGCGTCGAGCCCCTCCATGTCGTCGCGCTCGAACACGACGGACTTCCACCACGAAGCTTTGAGGTTGTTCTTGAGCTCGACCCCGAGCGGGCCGTAGTCGTAGGTACCCTGCAGGCCACCGTAGAGGTCCGAGCCAGGGAAGATAAAACCGCGACGTTTACAGAGCGAAACGAGATCTTCGAGCGACGACGCGGGCATGCGAATCCTCCAAAAAAGTTGAGCCCTTACGCTACTTTCTTTGAAGACGACTGCCAAGGCCCCGGCGCGGCCCTTTCGTCCCGCCCCCAGCGGAACGAAGGAGCCAAAGGCGGTCTCCGCTTAGCGGAGCAGGCAATTCAAACGATCCGAGGCGTAGGAGTACGCCGAGCAGGTCTCGACGAGAACCGAGGGGAAGCGGCGGTCCGCGATGCGCGCCATGCAGTTTTGCTTGTCCGAAGCGTAGCTGAATCCTTGGCAAATGCGCGTGCCGCCGGCGTCGAAGCTCTTGTTCGCCAGATTCACGATGCAGTTCAGCTGGTCCGAAGCGTAGGAATAGGTGCGGCAAACCTCGACGGCGTTACGATCGAACGAGGACTGCTGCATCAGACGCGTCAGGCAGTTCTGACGATCCGAGGCGTAGCTGAAAGCCTGGCAAATCGTCTGCGCGGCATCGAGGCCCCGGGGACCGCGTCCACCACTGCCGCCGCTACCACCCCCGCCACCGCCCATACTCACGAGGCAGTTCAAGCGATCCGAAGCGTAGGAATAGCTCGAGCAAGTCTCGACGACGGCCGAGGGGAAGCGCATGTCGGCGATGCGCGCCATGCAGCTCTGCTTGTCGGAGGAATACGAGAAGCCCAGGCAGACCCGCGTGCCGCCGGCGTCGAAGCGCTTGTCGGCCAACGCGAGGATGCAGCTCTGCTTATCCGAAGCGTAGGAGTAGCTCCGACAAACTTCCACCGCGCTCACGTCGAAGAAACTCTTTTGCATGAGGGCGCGAACGCAGTTTTCGCGATCCGAGGCGTAGCTGTACGCGTTGCAAAGCTCGAAGGCCGCGTCGTTTCCGCCGCCGCCGGGACGACCGCGCTGCGCCGAAGCGAGCGAGGGAACAAGAGCCGCCAAAGCCAAGAGTCCCGAGATCCAAGAGAAACGCATGTGATCGTCCTTTCCAAATTGCGAGGTTTCGGTACCCCGCAAAGTCTCGAAAAACGATGGGAGACTCAATGCCCATTTTGGGCGCGCGAAGCGCCTTCGTCGTTTTTAGCCGAAATTCGCCTGAGTTTTTCGGGAGATGTCCGCGCCCCGAGTCCACGGCGGCCGATCAAAAAACCGTGTCGAGCGCTCGGCGGATCTCGACGGCGGTGGCCCCCTCCGCCACCTCGACGATAAGCGCGGCTTCCTCGAAACGCACGAGGAGATTCGCGCCGGGAAGCAACTTCACGAGCGCGACCCGTTCGCCCACGTGCGAGCGACCGAAGGGTTCGGCCGCGATTCCCTCGACCGCCTCCCGCCAGGCCCCGAGCAGCGCCTCTCCATCGAGCGGAGGCGAAGCTTCGAGCGCAACGGTATCGAACGAAACCGGGCGCCCGAACGCGGCCTCCCAATGCGCCGGGAGCGCCGCGAGAAAGCGGCGCCAAGCCAACCCACCCGTCGGCGGCCGGGGCCGCAGCCATTCCGCGGGCAACGACTCGAGCCAGCTCGAAACCGAGCCGATCTCGATGGCCGCGAGCTCGCGCGATCGCACGCATACGAGCGATTCGACGCCGCGTTCCGCCGAACGAATAAGGAGGTCGGCATCTTCCCCGCCGTAAGCCAAGAGAGTGCCGACGAGGCGCGTTCCCGAGCGGAGCACGAAGGAACACGGGAGCCCCTTAACGACGGCGGCGTCCGAAACGAGAAAACGCAAAAGCTCGGGGATACCGAAGGGCCGCAACTGCGCCAGGCTTCGCGTCGCGCCGGCCACCTTAGAGCATCGCCTCGATGAGGGATTTGAGGTCCTCCTCGCCGAAAAGGCGATCGGAGTAGCCGTAAAAGCTGCACGTCACGGTCAACACGCCGTCGCGCAGTTCGACTCCCTTATCACCGGGGTTCTCGGCGGCGCGGGCCGAGTTGCGGAAGACGACCTTCGAGATCTTCGCCCGAATCGCGTCGCGCCCCATGGCATCGGAAGCGATCGAAGCGAGGACCTTCGCCACGAGCAAGGGCCCGTACGCGCGGTAGTTTTGGTAACACGCCAGAACCTCGGCGTTTTCGGGAAACGAGGCCACGTCGATGACGAATTCAAGCGGCGCGCCCAACCCCTCGTTGAGGGCTTGCTGCGCCTGAGCCTGATCTTCGGTGGCGATCTGTTGGATAAGGCGTTTTTCATTGAGTCCCATGGTCCGTCCCCCTTCGGAGCCGCGACTTTCGCGGCGCGAAGACCCATGTTCGAAGTCCCTCGCCGCGAAGGCAACTCGCGGCCTCACGGTCCTTTGACGACGACCCGATTCTCCGTAGCCAACGCGCGCTACACGCGAACTTACGGGTTCAGCTTCGACGTCGAGAATCCGATGCGGGAGGGAACATGAGGAATCTTTTCGTGACGCGCCCTAAGCTTTGCTTGGCGGGCTTCGCCTTGATCGGGGGGAGCTTCGCCCACGCCACGAAGCCGAGTTTCGACGTGGAGCCGCGACGCCTCACCGCTCGCATCGGCAAGCAAAGCTGGAGCTACGCGTGCACCCGACTTTGCGAGGCCGCGGCGCTCGACCCGCCCCAGTCGAACGCCGCCGAAACCCGCTTCTTCTTTACGCTGAGCCCGACCGAACCGGACGAACGATTTTTTCGCGTCGTGATTTTCGACGTTCGGGAACGGCGTTTTCGGGACTACGCCGAGGAGGGCGCCAAGGGCCACTTGAACGCCCAGCACGAGCTCGTCGCGCTGGATCTCTTTCCGTTTTTCGGCGAAGATCCGGCGGACCCCGAGCTTCGGGCCTTCAAAAAATCCAAGAAGATCGTCAAGCTCGATGTTGTCGACCTCGAGACGCTGAGGCGCAAGACGCTCGCGTCGAAAGCGGCCTTCTCTTTCGAGCCCGCTTTCGACGCGCAAGGCCGACTCCAGTACCGAGACCCGCGCGGCAAAACAGGGGCCCTCGTCACGCGCTCCGCCGAGGCGCTGCGCCAATCTCTCTTCGCTCCCGCCAAGTCGCCCTGACGGCGCGAGCGGGAGCGAAGTGGGGCCTACTTGGACTTCTTAACCGAGATGAGCTCGATGTCGAAAAGCAGAACGGAGTTCGGGGGAATGCCCGGGCGGCCTTGCGGTCCGTAAGCAAGATCCGAAGGGATGAAGAGCTGGCGCTTTTCGCCTTCCTTCATCGTCTTGAGGGCTTCGGTCCAACCCGCGATGACGCCGTTCACCGGGAATTCCGCCGGCTCGTTGCGCGAGTAGGAGCTGTCGAACTCGGTGCCGTCGATGAGCGTGCCCTTGTAGTGGCAAACGACGCTGTCGGAATCTTTGGGCGTGGCGCCTTTACCCGGCGTCACGACCTTGTACTGCAAACCCGAAGGGGTCGTCACGACGCCCTCTTTCGCTTTGTTCGCCGCGAGAAAATCCGCGCCTTTCTTGGCGTTCGCTTCGCCTTCGGCCGCTTGCTTGGTGATCATCTCCTGCTGCGCGGCCATCATGGTGGCCTGCATCTCTTCCGGAGTCAGGCGGCTCTTCTGGCCGGCCATGACATCCTTGATCGAAACGGCGAGCACGTCGGCGTCGACCGCCAAGCCCTGCGACTTGATGGACTCACCGATCTGTTGACCGATGGCGTAGCTCATTTTCTTCTTTTGGTCGTCCAGCTTGACGTCCTTCGTGCAGGCGGAAAGGCCCACGACGGCGACGAGCGAAAAGGGAAGAATTTGGCGAAGTGCTTTCACGGGGGACCTCCTCATCAATCTCAACTGAGGCCCTCACGCTACACCAAAGAAGCCGCTTCGTCCCCTTTAGTCGGGACGACAAAGTTCCGATAACGCTTCGTGAAGAGACTTTCGTCGAGGGCCGCGCTGCTTCTGCTCGCCGCGCTTCCGGCCGGTTTTTCGCGTTCGGACCCGCCGAACGCCGTCCGGCAAAGCCTGCGAAGCTACGTCGGCGAAGCGCCGCCCGACAAGCTCCCCCCTTCGTCTTACGTCCCCTTCGAAGCCAAGCGCCTCGCGAACGCCCGCGTGCTGTGGGTCAACTTCGAGGCCTTGCGAGAGCTCGGCATCCGAATCCCCGAAGGCGGTCTCACGCCCGACTTCGAAGCCGAGATCCTCGACCTTTTCGCCTACATGGTGCCGGACGTCCAAGATCCGCCCGACGCGTTCCGGGATGGCGTTCGCCGTTTTTTCGCGGATCGCTACGGCGGCTGGGGAATCGCGAGCAACGGGGGCAGCGCCCGGGCCGGCGTGAGCGGACCGACCCAGGTCAAGAACATCGGCAAGACTCCCGTCCGCGGCGAGAGCTCCGACTTCGGCCACGGCCACGGGGGCGGCTCGATCAAAGAGGCCGCGCAAGAAGCCGTTTGGGGAGAGATCTTTCACGCCGAACTGCCCCACAAGGCGAACCGCGTTCTCTTCGTCCTCGACACGGGTACCTACACGGTTTGGCCCGACGGCACCCGGGAACGACGCTCGCTCATCGTGCGCGAAGACCCGCTGAGACCCGCCCAGTTCATCGAAGCCCCTCGCTACGCCCCGCCGGCCGGGCAAGTCGCGGAAGACGTTCGCGTGCGCAACGCCCTCGAGCGCTTCGCCGCGTCCCTTCCCGAGCCGCGGCGTCCCCCGAACGGGAGCGACGCCGCCGCGCGGCTCGCCGCGGGCGTCGACGAGATGTACGAACGGCAGGTCGAGCAACTGGCCGCGGCCCACGCCAAGCGACTTTTCCACGGGGCGCTCTCGCCCTCGAACATCGAGGTGAGCGGACGCTTCCTGGACTACGCGAGCGTGACGGCGATGCCGGGCTACGTGAACCACGCGGCCGACAAAAACCTTGCGTCGAGCCTCGACGAGATCGGCAACCTGCAGAAGTCCTACGTCGAGCTCTTCCAGTCGATCCGCAACCACTCCCCTCGTCCCGAGGAAACGCGGAAGCTCCTGCTCCCGGACGTCATGCAGAGACGTCTCAAGAACCTCTACGCCCAACATCTCGACGCGGCTTACCTCGAGCAGCTCGGCTTCGCGCGGCGATGGATGGACGCCACCCGTCACGCGCCGGAACGCCGCGCGCTCGGCGAAGCGCTCAAGGAGCTCCTCGCGCGCGACGCGACGGTCGGCGTTCGGCACGGCGACGACTTCGCGCGCCTCAAACTTCGCGCGCGCTTCGACGCGTTGGCGAAGATCACGCTCGGCGGCGCCACGCCCGCGGAGCTTCCCGAAGCCGTCGGCCGCCTCGTCCGCGAGCTGGAAATTCCCGAGGCGCAGGCCACGCGCCTCACGCGGAGTTTGCGCGCCTACCTCGCGGTCGTCGCCGATCACGCCCGCTCCGAGGGAATCCAGCCGGACGCGCTCCGGAGCTCGGTCCTTCTGCGCAACGCCGTCGCCACGCGCGACCGTAGCGAGCTCTACCGGGAGACCTTCAAAAAACGCATCGTCGAAATGGTGGACGACTATCTGGCGACCCAAGACCGCGAAGTCTTCCGTCGCTACGTCGACGCTCGCGTGCGCGAAAACAAGCGCGGCTTCCGCCCGCTGAAGGATTTCGCCGTCGTGCTCTCCGAGGATAACGACCCGGTCGGCGGAGGGCTTCGGCAGGTCGTCTTCGACGAGCGCGAAGCGAAACTCAAAACGCTGGTCTCGGCCCCCATCGTCGACGGCGAGATTCGCTGGCACGGGCACCGCATTCCCGAGTCCGAAGCGAACGGACTGCGCCTGCGCGCCGCGCCGGCGGACTGGTCGAGCCACCAGGACATCGCGCCGCTTCGGCGCGGATCGAGTCTCCTCTTCGAAATCTCGCTCGCGGACGATTCGACGGACGCCCTCGAATACGTCCTCACGAACGCCGACCAGTCGCGCTGGTGGAAACAGGGCGAGGCCAACTTCCGCGTTCCCCTTCCCGATCTCAAAGGCCTCGCGTCGTCGCCGCCGACCTCGAGTTGCGTCGACACCCTGGGCCGCGCCCTCGCCTCGCCCTGAACTGGCGACAAGCGCCCGGTACGGATAGGATCTCCGTCATGATCCTAACGAACATCGAAAGCGTGCCCGGTCACCCGATCCGCGAGCAAAAAGGCCTCGTCTCGGGCAGCACCGTGCGCTCCAAACACATCGGCCGCGACCTTTTCGCCGGCCTCAAGAACATCGTGGGGGGCGAGCTCAAGGCCTACACCGAGCTCATGGAAGAAAGCCGGGCCGAAGCGACCCAGCGCATGGTGGCCCAGGCCGAAGCGCAAGGCGCCAACGCGATCGTCAACGTCCGCTACGGCACGAGCGACGTCGCGGCCGGCGCCGCCGAAGTTTTCGTGTACGGCACCGCCGTCGTCGTCGAGCGATGATCGAGCTCTTCGCGTTCGTCGGGCTCCTCGGCGTGGGCTATGCTTTCGGTTCCTCGCGCGAGAAGGCCCACCTTCGCAGCCTGGACGAGCGCGAGCGGCGTCACGGGGCCTTTCGCGTGCGCACCGAGAGCCGAAGTGACTTCGGCGCGAGCGAAGCTAAGCTCGTGACGGCCTCGGTCGTCATCGCCTCGGACTACTTCAAAAACTTCATGGCGAGCGTGCGGAGCTTTTTCGGCGGTCGCGTGACGGACCTCGAGGTCCTCATGGATCGAGCGCGGCGCGAAGCCGTGCTCCGGATTCAAGCGCAAGCCCGCGACTGGGGTTCAAACGAAATCGTTGGCCTGCGCTTTGAGTTCTCGTCGATCGACCGCTCGGGCGTCGAAGTCCTCGCCTACGGCACCGCGCTCAAATCCGGTATCGACCCGAGCGCGAAGCGGCAGGGAGTTGTGCCTTAGCTTAGCGGGTGATTTCGAGGAGCTCGATGTCGAAGAGCAGCACGGAGTTACCCGGGATGCTCGGACGGCCTTGGGGGCCGTAGGCAAGATCCGACGGGATGAAGAGTTGGCGCTTCTCGCCGACCTTCATCGTCTTGAGGGCCTCGGTCCAGCCGGCGATGACGCCGTTCACCGGAAACTCCGCCGGTTCGCCGCGCTTGTAGGAGCTGTCGAACTCGGTACCGTCGATGAAGGTGCCGCGGTAGTGGCAAACGACGTTATCGTCGTCGCGGGGCGTGGCGCCCGTGCCGGCCAAAACGACACGGTATTGGAGACCCGAGGGGGTCGTCGTCACGTCGGGTTTGATCTTGTTCGCGGCGAGAAAGTCTTCGCCGATCTTGCGGTTCGCCGCGCCTTCCGCGTCCTGGCGCGCCCGCATTTCCTGTTGCGCGGCCATCATGGTGGCTTGCATCTGTTCCGGGCTCAGACGCGGCGCCTGACCCGCGAAGGTCTCGTGGATCGTCGCGGTGAGGATATCCAAATCGAGCTCCAGGCCTTGCTCGAGGAGCGATTCGCCGATCTGACGGCCGATGATATGGCTGAGTTTTTGCTTTTGGTTTCCAAGTTCCATACCCCGCTTAGAACCGTAAACGCGGGCCCGATCAAGCCTTCCCGGCGGGGCGACACACATTTCGAAAGTCTTGTGCTAATTTTTACGGATCGTGGCGGCACGTTTGCAAAGACTCGGCCTTGGTTTGGTCGCGCTCGCGTGGGCGGGCGCCGTCGGGACCGGCTTTTGGTGACTCGAGCGCTACGCGCAGCGCGGCGGCCACGAAGCCTCGCGTTGGCCCGCCGGCACGGAACTCGCGACGAAGGCGGCGCGTCCGACGGCCGTTTTCTTTGCCCACCCAAAATGCCCCTGCACGCGGGCGAGCCTCGCCGAGCTCGACCGCTGGCTCGCGCGCGCCGGCGAGATCCGTCCCACGGTCCACGCCGTCTTCGTCCGCCCCCCGGGGTGGAGCGACGCCGAAGTCCGGGGCGCGCTTTGGGCCCAAGCTTCGAGACTTTCGGGCGTGCAACTCCGCATCGACGAGCGCGGCGAAGCCGCGAAGCGTTTCGGCGCCCGCACTTCGGGTCTCTTTTTCGTCTACGACGCCGACGGGCGCCTGCGCTTCCGCGGCGGGCTCACGGCCGCGCGCGGGCACGAAGGGGATAACGCGGGCCTGGAGGCCGCCGTCGCCACCGTTCGCGGCGAGACGCCGGAGACGAGCTCGGCCGGGATCGCACGCAGCCCCGTTTTCGGCTGCGCGCTCTTCGCGGATCCGCCCTTCGCGGAGATTCCACTCGCGAGGGGCCGCTGATGTCTTCGCGCGCCGATGAGCTCCTGAGCGCGCACCAGCGATCGATTTACGAACGCACGGATCGCCTCTTCGTCTACTTGCTCGCGTTCGAGTACCTCGCCGGCATCGCGGCCGCCCTCGTCTTGTCGCCCACGACCTGGTACGGGCAGCTCAGCGAACCCCACATCCACGTGTGGGCCGCGGTCTTCCTGGGGGGCCCCATCGTCGCGTTGCCGATCGGATTCGGGCTGCTCAACCCCGGCCGGCAAGTCACCCGCCACACGATCGCCGTCGGCCAGATGCTCATGTCGGCGTTGCTCATCCACCTTTCGGGCGGGCGCATCGAGACGCACTTCCATATCTTCGGATCGCTCGCGTTCTTGAGCTTCTACCGCGATTGGCGCGTGCTCATCACGGCGTCGGCGATCGTCGCCGCGGATCACTTTCTGCGCGGGCTTTATTGGCCCCAGTCCGTCTACGGCTCGCTTAGCCCCGGAAGCTGGCGCTGGCTCGAGCATACGGGTTGGGTCATCTTCGAGGACGTCTTCCTTTGCCTCGCGATTTCGCAGAGCGTGCGCGAGATGCGCTCCATGGCCGAACAAACCGCCGAGCTCGAAAAGACGAACGAGGCGCGCGATGCCTTCCTTTCGGTCTGCAGCCACGAGCTCAAGACGCCGCTCACTTCGCTCAAGCTCCACGCGCAGATCGGCTTGCGCTCCTTCCAGGACGGCGAGGCCGGGCCGACGCCCGAGCGGACCCGGCGCTTCTTCGAAGTCACCGCGACGCAGCTCGCGCGCATCTCGCGCACGGTCGACGACATGCTGGACATCTCGCGTATCCAGGGCGGCAATCTGAGCCTGCAGAGCGAGCGCGTGGATCTGGCCACGCTGACCCGCGCGACCGTCGATCGCTTCCTGCCCGAGTTCACGCGCGCGGGGTGCGAAGTCACGCTCGAAGCCGACGAAGCGGTCGAAGGCCACTGGGATCCCTACCGCATCGAGCAGGTCTTGGTGAATCTCCTCACGAATTGCATCAAGTACGCCGCCGGCCGGCCCGTGCGCATCGTCGTCTCCGCGGACGCACGCGAAGCTCGCCTGCGCGTCGAGGACCGCGGCGACGGGATCGCGGCCGAAGATCAGGCGCGCGTCTTCCGTCGTTTCGAGCGCGCTTCGAACGACCGTAGCATTTCGGGTCTCGGGCTGGGCCTCTACATCGCGAGCAGCCTGGTCGAGCAACACGGCGGCACGATCGGCCTCGAGAGCGAAAGCGGGCGCGGCTCGACTTTCACCGTGACCCTACCCCGCGAGGATTCCCCTACGGCCCCGGCCGTGCTCCCGGGATGATCGACGCATGACGAAGCGACTTCTCGTGCTCGGCCTCCTGCTTCTCGCCGGGCGGCCCGCCCGCGCCGAGTCCGGCCGCGCCTTCGGTCTGCACTACGCGACGGGCGTCGCCGGGCTGCGGGGTGACCTCGGCGCCGACGCGGGTCGCGTCTTCCACGACTTTCGCCTCGAAACGTTGGGCTACCGGAGCGAAGGCGGCTTCTGGGAAGCCTTCTTGTCGATCGACGTCCTGTTCTTCTCGGCGTGCCCGCGGCCTTCGGCTACAAAGCCCTGGGGGCGGGATTGGGCTAGAATCCCTGAACGTCGGGCCCCCGCCCCTTTGACGAAAAAGCGCCCGATTCGTCCGTTCGCGTGATTGATTATGAATGAATGTTCATTCATATTGGTGCCATGAAGAACCCCACTCCCGACACCACCCCCTCCTTCACTCTCATCACGGGCGCGACCCAAGGCATCGGCCGCGAGTTCGCCCGCCTCTACGCCGCCCGCGGGCGGGCCCTCGTGCTCGTGGCCCGCGGCCAAGCGGCCCTCGACGAACTCCGCCGCGAGCTGGCCCCCACCGGCGCGCGTCTCGAGACCATCGCGCTCGATCTCTCGACGACCGACGCGGCCCTCGCCCTCTTCGAGCGCACCCGCCAATCCGGTTGGCACGTCGAAACGCTCGTGAACAACGCCGGCGTCGGCCTCCACGGCGAGTTCCTCGGCCTCGACGCCGAGCGAGACCGCGCCATGCTGCGGCTCAACATGCTTACCCTCACCGAACTTTGCCGGCTCTACGCGCCGGCGATGGTCGCGCGCGGCAAAGGCGAAATCCTGAACGTCGCTTCGACGGCGGCCTTCCAACCGGGGCCGCTCATGTCGACCTACTACGCGAGCAAGGCCTACGTGCTGTCCTTCACGGAAGCCCTCGCCGAGGAACTCGCCCCCCGCGGCGTGCGGGTCACCGCGCTCTGCCCCGGCGCGACCGCGACGAACTTCCAATCGACGGCGGACATGAAGGCCGTTACGATCTTCCGCAAGGGGCTCGTTTCGACGGCCCCCGAAGTCGCCGCCGCGGGGGTGCGCGCCCTCGAACGCGGTCGTCGGGTCAAGATCCCCGGGGCGCTCCACGCGGCGATGGCGCTTTCCGTGCGCTTCCTGCCCCGGGATTGCGTGACGAAGGTGTCCCGCTTGGCCATCACCCCCCGCGACTGAAGGAGTCGGAATGCAAGGAAAACGCGAGAAGATCCTCCAGGCCGCCCTGAACGTGTTCTCGGAATCGGGCTTCCACGGCTGCTCGATCCCGGAGCTCGCGCGCAAGGCCGGCATCGCGACCGGCGGGCTCTACGTCCACTTCCGCAACAAGGAAGCCCTCGTGAACGAGCTCTACGTCGAGACGAAGCGACGCTTCCTCGCGCGCCTGCGCGAAGCCATCGACCCCGCGCTCGATCACCGCGAGAACTTCGGGCGGATCTGGGAAGCTTGCGTCGGCTTTGCCCGCGAGGAGCCCAAGGCCTTTCTCTTCATGGAAGCGCATCACCACGAGCCCTACCTCTCGAAGGCCGCGCTTCAGGTCGAAGCCGAGATCCTCGAGCTCACGCGCGACTTCGTGAAGGCGGGCCAGCGGGCGAAGGCCTTTCGCGCCGGGCCCCCGGACGTCCTCATCTCGCTCGCGTTCGGCAGCCTCGTCTATCTCTTCAAGAGCGCGGCGCGCGGAGTTTTTGAGGTCACTCCCGCGCACTGGAGCGCGGCCCGCAAAGGCCTCGAGCTCGCGCTGCTCCGGGACGACTCAAGTTCCGCGCCTTGACCTAGGTCAATCGAGTCGTGCGCAAAACCGCCGAAGACGCGAAGTTCGAGCGCTGTTGCTGCAAAATCCGCACCCTTTCACGAGCGAGCTCTACCGCCCGACGGGCCTCCCCGTGGTCGCCACGCACAAGGCCGCGAAGGCCTGCGCCGAGGACAAGAACAGCCTGGGCGGCCTGAACTCCAAGTTCCAGGGTTGCGAAGCCGAAGATCGTTGAAAGGCAGCGGCGCCCCGACCCTCAAGGAAGCCTTAGAAAGGGCCGAAAGGAAGGCATGAGGCTTTACCGTCATATCGCGTTCGCCCTGGCGCTCGGTGCCCTGCCCGCTCTCGCGGCAACGGACCCCTGCCTGGTCTTGCTGCAAAGACTTTTCCCGGGGAAGCTCCACGCGAAGATCTCTAGCCTGAAGACCTACCTCGACGATCCATCGTACAAAGTCCTCTTCTTCGTGCGCCATGGCCACGCCGAGCAGGCCGGCAAAGAAAAGATCCTCGACGCGGCCACCGGCAAGCCGATGGTCAACCCGCTGGATCGCGCGCGTGAGCTCGACAAGCGCGGCAAGAAGTACGTGGGCCGCCTGGCCGACACGCTGGCCGAGTTCAGCTTCGGCAAGACCGTCGTGCTCGTGTCCAACGCGACCCGCGTCCGCGAAACCGGCACCGCGATCTTCAACGGCCTCGACGCCGCCTCGAAGACCTTGGTCGTCGACCGCGATCTTTACTACGTCGAGGACGTGAGATCGGCGATCTTCCAGCGGATTCTCAACGGCCAGAGCAACGACGTTCGGCACGTCGTCTACGTCGGGCACGGCAAATCCACGATGGCCGCCTTCATGCAGTTCGCCGGCTCCGACGAAGCGTTCAATCCCACGGCGGGAGTCATGGCCGTCGCCGTGAAGACGCCGAGCTGGGAAAGCTTTAACCGGGACGTCCACACCGACGTGCACGTTTTCGCCTGGTCGCCCAAGGAGACCCACCGCACCGGCCTCGAGCCGATCGACGAGAACGTGGCGCCCGGCAACTAAGGATCCAGAGGCGACTAGCCCCGCGCCGCGCGAGGGACTAGACCCGTCGCCATGACGATTCCTTTCTACTGCGTCCTGGCCGCCTTCGTTTTGATCTACCTCTCCAAGCTGCCGGCGGTCTTCGCGCTCAAGCGCCTGCCGGGCGGCTACGACAACCACCACGGCCGCGATCAGCAGGCCAAGCTGAGCGGATGGGGGCGTCGCGCGATCGCCGCGCACCAGAACGGCTTCGAGAGCTTTCCGGCCTTCGCGGCGGCCGTGCTCATCGCGCACGTCAAGGGCGCGAACCCCGATCACGCCGCCGCCCTCGCGCTCACCTACGTGGCGAGCCGCTTGGCCTACGTCGCCTGCTATCTGGCCGATCGGGCCACGCTCCGCTCCGCCGTCTGGTTCGTCGGCATGCTCGCGATCGGCGCCCTTTTCTTGATCTGACTTGCGTTAGGCGAGCCTAGTACCAGGCGAAGTCCTGCACCAAGAGCAGATGGTCCGTGAGATCCTTCCCGTTCTTCTGAAGGTGGATAAGGCGCTCGCCCCGGTGCTGGACGCCGGGAACTTCGTTCACGAAAACGTAGTCGAGACGTTGCGTGAAAGCGCCCCGCTCGGGATCCTTCCACGTTCCCCCTTCCCGATTGGCGTCGATAAAACGCAGGTGCCCTTGCTGGGCGGGTTGCGTGAGGCCGGAGAATTCGCGGCGGCGAAAATCCAGCGCACTCACGTCGGGATTGAAGTCGCCCCCCAAGACGGTGATCTGGGCCGGCCGCTCGGCCTGCTGCTTGGCGATCCAGTCCTGCACCTCGCCGACCTGGCGGCGGCGGGTCTCGATGCCCGCCGCGTTGGATTCGTGGTGCGTGTTGACGACGCGAACGCGTCCCAGGCCGGGAACTTCGAAGTCGGCGCTCAGCGCGACCCGCGGCCACCAACGGGCGCCGCCGATTTCCTCGCGGGTCGGCGAGCTCAGATCGAGCGAGCGGATGTCCTCGGCGGGGATCGGCCGTTTGGAGAGGATGGCAAGCCCCTCGGGGTAATCCCCCTCCCGATTCTTCCGTTCCTTGAACGTGACATGGTAAAGCACGCCGAGGGCACGCAGCTCGTCGGCCAAACGATGCGCCGTACTGGAATCGCCGAGCGCCATGGCTTCCTGAAGCACGAAGACGTCGGGCGTCCCGTTCGGCCCGCCCAACTCGGCAACGACCTGGGCGGCGATGGCCTTCAGGCGAGACCCGTCTTGATCGAAGCCCTGCAGGTTGAGGCTCGCGACCTTGAGCGTTCCCTTGGCTTGAACCGGGGCCTCGCCCCGGGCCTGGTGCTGAGCGCGCACCTCGAGATCGGCCACGCCCGCGACCGCGAGCATCTTGAACACGAGGCGAGGCCACACTCCCATCCTGCCATTTTAGACCGCGACGTTCGGACCCAAAAACAAGATTGCGTGAAGGCGTTCCCGGATCGCCGGACTTGCCGCGCGCCGCGACCTTTCCTTCGTGTCCGTGTGGAGCCCGACCTTCTTTTACGGAGATCTGCGACGAAATCGAACGCTCGCGCGAGGGGATCGCGCGCGTCCTCGCGGAAGGATCCTGGCACTCCCTGCCGAAGCGGTCCGCCCCGTCCAAACGCCCTGCCCTCGGAGCCGCGCGGCCGCCGAGACGCTTTTGAACGCGAGGCTTTCCGGCGCGTCGCTCTATCGCGCCCTCTGGCCGGGCCTCGCACTCGTGAGCGCCTGGGGCGACGCCTACTCCGAAGCGCCCTCGCGGGACTTGCGCACGCGGCTTCCCGACTTCGAGTTCCAGAACAAGGGCCTGATCATGACCGAGGCCGTCGTGAGCATCCCGATCGGCGGGCAAAACGCGCTCGCCTACCAGAGCCACTTTTTTGAGTTCGTGCGGCTCGGCACCGAAGAGCTTCTTTGGCCTTGGGAGCTCAAAGTCGGCGATCTCGTGAGCCCCGTGCTCAGCACGGGCTCCGGCCTGCTGCGCTACCGCAGCGACGACGTCGTCGAGGTCAGCGGCTTCCTGGGGCAAGTCCCCTGCCTTCGCTTCCGGGAACGCGCGAAGTGCGTCGATCTCGTGGGGGAAAAGCTCGACTACCTGAGCTTACAGCGCGCGATCGACGAGCTCGCGAGGCGCGGCGTCCGGGTCGAAGGCGCCGACGCCCTCTACGTCCGGCTTAGCGAAATGAACGGGCTCCTGACGGACGACATCAAACGCGCGCCCGTCCTCATCGGAAAGCAGGACGCGCTCCACCGGCACGTCGAGACGAGCTACCCCAGCCCCCTCAAGTGATGCGTCCGGGCGTGTCCCAAAAAAGTTTACAATGTTTAGCGTCGGCAATTTTCGGGAGCGGTCCCGGCCTCCTCCAAAAACGCCACGCTAAAGATTGTAAACGTCTTCGGGGACGGCACCCGGGGTTATGAGCGCGATTTCATCGCGTTCACCGTGTTCGGTCAAACTCGGACCCTGGTGTGGCAAAGTAGACTTAGCTCCTCCGACCTACTTCCCATGAAACAGCTCCAAGGCAGTGGACCAATCGTAGTTGATAGCGCAAAGCCTTGGGGTCTCGAGGTCTACGCCACCGAAATTTTTGTCTCGGTACCGGTGATAGAGATTTCTGACCGTCTCCGGAAGATACTCCTGTGAGGACCGGCACAATGTCGTGTGCCAAATGAGCGGTGGAAATGGATAACCTCGTTGTTCGTAGCGCTTCTCGAGATATCCCTTCCACGAAGATGATTTGAGACCTTCGGCGACCAAGGCACGCATCCGTATGGACCTTTCTTCGGGCACGCCGGCGAGGAGCAAATAGTTTCGCCCCGGGATGATCCGCAAGGCGTTCAAGCGCCACGGAAAATTGCTGAGACATCTAGCGACTAGCTCGGTCAACTCGTTTGTCTCAGGAGGAAGCTCATTCAGATCGTCCCAGTGATGCCCCGCTATGGCAAGAAAGGTGAAGTGAGTGCTGTGTCTCGGTATGAGCAGAAGGGACAAATCAGTAGTCGCCAACCGTTCAAGATCAAGCAGAAGTTCTACGATGGGCGCCGTCGGCGGATAGGTGGATCCGATGGAGATTCCCAGCCGATCATAGCCCTCGGGACGACCGATAGCTTTACCGACTCCGGGATGCCGAGCCCACTCCGCGAGAGCTTCGGTAGTCATTCTGAGGTACTCGTCCTCGATGATCTCGGAGCGCATCTTGGGTGGAATTTCTACGCCGCACGTTTGGCGACCGGCTTCACGTCCACCGAGTAAGAAAGCCCCGCGGCCCGGAGACTTTCTTCGATCGAGAGTCTAACAAGAAGTGCCGGCGGAACTCTAAGCGCTTTAGCAATCTGCTCGGCCTTCTCAGGACTCACGCCTTTGCGTCCCTTTTCAATGTCGCAAAGGTTAGCGACCGATACGCCGATCTTCTTACCGAAATCCTTGAGACTAAGCTCTTCCGATAACCGCCAGGACCTCAGGAAAGCACCCACACTTTGTTTACCGAGTCGACGCTCGAGGTCCTTGAGCCCATACTTCTTCTCAGTACTCATGATTGTTAACCTCCAAAACCTCGATCAGCTCTAGCTCGCCGTTCGAAGTCTCAACATATATTGCCCGGTACAAACGATTCAGTCGCACCGATCGCTGGCCACGCCGATCACCCTTGAGTGGCTCGTCATGGAATCCTTTGGATTTCCGAACTTCGCGGACGCCACTCTCTTCCACGAGTGCCGCCCAGAAACGGAATTTCTCGACGATGTAGTCCGGCAACTTAGAAAGCTGCTTTTCCACCCGCCTACCCCATGTCACTTGCGCCACGGGTGTATCTTACTGCTTATAGCAGTAACAAACAATTCTTTAAGCTCGTCGCGCCCAAAGCCCGAAGGTCACACGTCTATGTTATTGATTCACAGAGAATTGCATCCTGCTCGACAGCGGATTTTGGGAACGACCCCCATTGTTCGGGGAGAATCAAAAAAAAGCATGTGAACCCGTGGAACCCCAGGCTCAGCTCAAGACCAATTAAGATCTTGATTTTATTGGGCTTTTGATTTTTGAAATTGGTTGCCCTACCCCGAAGAACTGCAAAGAATTCCAACATCACGATTTCATAGAATTTCCTCTCCTATCATCTGAGGGAATTTCCGCTAAATGCACTCAACTTTATCAGCGCGGATACAGTATTCGAGAGATTGCCAAGGAACTTGGCGTTTCCAAGACCCGCGTCCTGAATAAGCTCACCTTGGCCGGCGTCCCGCTCCGGCCCTCAAACGCGGACTATAAAAAAGACTCCTCGCGCACACCGCGATCCGGCGTCGGCAACACTCCGTTCGGCTTCGCGCGCCTGCGCGGCAAGCTCGTCGTGGACGCCAAGGAGATCGAAACGCTCCGTCTCATCCTCCAGCTCTGGCGTTCGGGCAAGACCTTCCACGCCATCGCCGTCCACCTTAACAGCCATCAAATCAAGCCTCGCAAGGGCAAGGCTTGGCAATTCGCGTCCGTCCGGTCGGTCATCCAGCACCACAAAGCCGACCTTAACCGTATCGAGGAGATCATTTCATGGGCATCGACAAACTGACCGCTTGGGCCGCCGCTGTCATTCTTGCTGCCGCAGGCACGGGACAACTCCCGCGGCTCATCCATGCCGTGCGGGTTGCGCAACTGGAGCTCATCCACCAATCGAAGGCATCGAAGTGGCCGAAGGCGCACCTGCTTCCGATTTCTCGCTAGTCCATCGTTCCTCCTGAAGGCAGGGGTTTCCCGGCACTTCGGAAGCCGGTCGTCGCCTTTCCCGAACGCCCGGCAAGGCCGCGTGCCGGGCCCTTTCAGGGCTCATCCGTCACGGACCTTGCCCCAAAGGCAGGGCGTTCGGGCGACGAACGGCTTCCTCCGCTCAGACCTTGTTTTGGCCCCGTCCCGGTCCGTGAGGGGCCGCAAAACAAGGCCCCAGGAAAACCCTAGGAGGAACCGTCATGGACAAGCAAAAAATCGAAACAAGCCTCAAAGAAATCGCCCTCAGCCGCTCCACCCCGTTCTGCTACAACGACTACATCAAGTGCCCTACGGGCCGCTGCCCGCAATGCGGTTCCGATGATCTTATGCGGATCACCGAAGACGACGGTCCGGAGTACGGTACCGAGTGGATCATCAAGGCCGTTCTTTCGGCCGAGCTCGATGCGGTCGATCTTGAAGTTGCCTTCGAGGAGTTGATTCGCGAATCCCATCCCGATGACGTCAAAGTCGGCTGGATGAGCTTCGATCCCGTAGCCATCATGAAGGAAATGGACCCTGTCGGCTGGCGCTGCGCTCTTGCCGAATGGGAATCTGAAGAAGAGTCCGAGGAAAACATCCTGAGCTTCGACGGCGGCTCGACTTACTATCACCATCACGACTTAGAGAACTTCATCGAGGAAGCCCTTAAAGCCCCCGCCGCATAGCGCGGGGGCGCACACGCAAGGAGGACAACCGTTCGGCGACAGCGTGCAGCATTCAAGCTTCGCGCCAACAAAGAGCAGATTCGGCTATAGTTATTCTCGAGAAGATTGTGATGGGTTCATTGGCTACTGCATTCGAGCAGGAAATCTCATTTGGAAGACACCTCCTTGCGACTGGAGACTTAGATCGGGCATTCGCTCATTTCGAGAGGGCGCACATCTTGGGTCAGAACCACCCCCTCCGACACACTCGAACCCATTGGTACATGCTACAAATAGGTTTCTTGCGCAGGGATTGGCGCGAGATCTTAGGTCAGTTGTTCAGGATTCCTTCCGGCTACTTCGGCTCCCTGATTGGAATTTATCCTTCAGGCAATACGGGTGGTTCCGACGTAAGTCCTTTCCGCTCGATGCCGATACCTGATGACCTACGCAGTATTATCGAGAGCGAAAAGAAGAAGACTGAGGATTAAGGAATGCGCCATCCAACCTTGCACTCGCCGGAGAGTCGAAGCCCCTCGAGCATAGCTTTTGCTTTCCTCATCACGGTCGCTACGCTGTCGTTAGGCTATGTCGCCTTTGGCTTTTGGACGATGATGATTTTTTCGTCCGGCTTTCTAGGAGGTTTCTTGCTTTGGCTCGCGTTCCCCTCGGAAACACCGTACTCAAAGCTCAAATTTCCTTATTGGTCCGCGCTCCTTCTCTTTCTCGCCCATCGTGTTGAGGAGAAAACGGCTGGCTTTTTCAAATTTCTCTCGGAAATCACCGGGATTCCCACACCCGAGATAACCTCCTGGAGCGTCATTTCGCTGGTAACAATTTCCGTCGGAGCTTGGCTCTCCATTCCTTGGCTACTCAAACAAAGGTCGGAGCTCGGCTACTATTTTGCATGGACGTTCTTTACTGCGATGGGTCTTACCGAACTTGCCCATTGGGTCGTCTTTCCGTTCTTCGTAGAAGGATCTTTTCGCTACATCCCCGGCATGGGAAGCGTCGTCTTACTGGCCCCCGTAGGCTGGTGGGGATTGTGGCGACTTATGAACGGAAGAAACTTTCGCCGTCAAATTTTCACCTAATGAACCCACGCTAAACCGTCGATCCGGCCCATCGGAAAGATCCGATGGGAGGCGACTTGAAAGCGTGCAAACTTTTCTTCGTTTACGGTTTTCTGGGCGCTTTCGCGCTGTGTGTCGGTAGCCACACCGAAGCCAGCGCCCAAGATCTTCCGGCATCGTTGGAGACTTGGGAGACCGACGATCTGTTGGAGTCCAGCGACTTCTATTCCCTCGGCTCTTCGTGCCAGCAGGCGACGAAAGAGCAGTTGCGAGAGGTCAACCGCGGAAACGCGCTCAAAGACGAGTTTCTGGAGGAGTGCGCGCGCGAGACGCGGAACTCTCCTTGGTGCGCGCAGCTAGTCCGTCCGAACCCTGCGAGCGTATCGAAATTTCGCTGCACCTACGGAAAGCAGCAGCCTCATACGCTGATTAACCCGAATCGTGCTACTTGGAAGAACGCGTTCAAGGCCGTCGAACTCGTGGAAGATCTTGAACGTCGCGGCATGCGAACCTGCCAAATCTATAACTGGTGGCGGCCCGAGCCCTACAACCGGAACGTGGGCGGAGCGGCCGGTCGTCATCCGTTCGGAACCTCTGTCGACGTGCGGTTTTGTTCTATGGACGAAATGGAAGACGCCTTCCGAGAGTTATGCAGGTTCCGGGAGCAGGGCCGACTGAGAGCCATCGGCTACTACGGAAGCACAGGGCTGCACTTCGGGATTGGCGACAAAACCGCTAATACGTGGGGAAAGAGCTGCCCGTAACGACTCAATACGAAGCCGGCACCCATGAAGGCGGCGGCACCGCAGGTATGCGCTCCTCAAGAGTGATGCCGCCTTCTTCCGAAATTCGGTCGAAAACCAAGGCAAGGATTGCGGCCCCTCTTGCGATCCGCTCGAGCGCGAGTTCCCGCTGAATTTTTGCCCCTTCAGCCTTGCGGCCCCATTTTGAGTCAGTCTCCAGTACTTCAGTCGCCAGTGCGGCCGAGTCCGCAACAATCGCAAAACCAATTTCAACCGTCGCCATTTCAGAGAAGGCGGAAAGCTCTCCTCTCTGAAGGAGAGCCGCGGCACGGGCTTTCACCTCGCTGATCGACTCTTCCGTATCCAAGTCAGAAACGTTAGTCGTCTCAAAGAAGCTATGGATGCCGTGATTTCCGGTTTTCTGGCCGTTGTAGTTCTTCGTAACGTGAAGGGGCTGCACCAGATCTGCGATGTAGTGAGCCATAACGCCCGCCATTTGCAGTCCCGTTTTATGGTCTCCGGCACGGAAAGCTTTCACCGACTCTTCGTAAAGCTGTTGGACCCGCCAAGGGGCCGTTCCATTACCAAGAACCTGCGAGCTCTTGTAGCGGCGAAGCGCCTCTGCATAAGCTCGGGGAAAGGTACTGAGTTCCCTCGCATCCGTGAAATACCCATCAAAAGAAAAGTAATGCGTCGGGTTTTCTTTTCGAGTCTCGCTCTTCCATTTCCGATCCGGCACATTGATGAGGACCCCGACGTGACTGGCGTTGGCGGTCCAAAAATCCTGACGCTGAGAGGTAAGCTGGGACGCGATCACGCCCAAGGTTTCATGACCAAGCCCGCCCCAGCCAAAAGCATTCGTTGTCGCTAGGCCGACAATGGCGGCGAAAAATGCGCTCCAAGGGTTCCCTTTGGAAATGCGAATGGTCAGCCTCATAAAATTCCCTCCCGAAGCTGGACCCTAAGACTTAAGCATATCTAAATCAAATCATAAGAAATGCTTATGTATTGCGGCGCTTCACGTGACAGCTACCCCGACGTGATCGAGAAATCGGGTGCTGCGCTCCTGAGCAGGGATGAACTTAACGCACTCTTAAACTCAGGCCTGTTGCCTCAAAGAAAGCGTTCGGCTACGTTGAATGTGTGCGTTCTTTGGTCCTAGCTCTCATCATGGCTCTTCTCTTCAGTGGCCAGGCCATTTCGCACAGCTCGTTTGTTGATGGCGTTGAGCCGGTAATGACGGAACAATCCCAATCCTCTATCCACGCTGACCATCATTCGCCCGCGTCGGATTTCGATCCCTCCAACGAATCTAGCCATCCCGACGTAGATCACTGCCACCATCACGTGCAGTGCTGCGCCCTGATCCCCGTTGCCCATCGGCCCAAAAATGCTTTCTCGGATGAAGCCAAACTCTCCTGTGGGCTTCAGCGTCTGCACTTCTCTGACTACGTTAACGAGATCCTGCGTCCTCCGATGCGCGCTTAAGTTTTCTCTCGAAACTTAAGCCACATTCATCTGGAGGAATTATGAAAAAAGTTATTGGTGTTTTCGTCATGGCGCTTTTCTTGGGCGCTTGCGCTTCTACCCCTGAAAACGGCGAGCCTGTCGTCGCATGCGAGAAGTATGCGAATGAGCCCAACTACAGGGCCGGCGAGTCCTGCATGCAGTATTACCGGCGCGAAATCGGCAATTTCCCTCGCGGTGCCGACCGCCGTGCTTACTGAGTAAAAGCGCAACACTAACGCTCACCCCTACCTAAGCCTGGCGGCGGTTTCGACTGCCGCCAGTTTCAATGGAGATTGCCATGAAGACCTATATTCGATTCGGATGCCCGATGCTTCTTCTCTCGCTACTCGCGGCTCGCCCCGCTCGTTCGGCCTCTTTCGTGGAGGCCACTAACTTCATCTCTTTCGACGATGCCGAGAGAGGCACTTACCTCTACGCGAACTCTGCGTTCAAAATCGACGACAAGACCAAGTTCGTGCCTGAGCTTCTGACCTTGTTCACCTACCGCGAAGGAGGAGAGAATAAATTCTCCACGACTCACGGATACCTGCGTCTCACACTCTCGCGCAAGGATGTGGCGGAGCTCGGCTCCTGGAAACTCGGCCTAACCGGCCGCTACAGCCCTCCCACGACGACGAAAGCCCAGCAGGCGGGATCGTTTGGCGCTCTTTTTGGCCGCATGGACCTAAGCCGAGATAGTGGCCCTTGGTCGTTCCTTGTTCGTGAAGGGATCGGCGCTCACTTAGTGCGTAACGGCTATCAGGTGAACGTGCCCATTGCGGACGCCAAGGGCAACCAGCTCCTATTTAACAATTTGGACGTGTTGGTATCGTACGCTCTCACGAGCAAATTGACCGTGTCGACTTACTTCTTGTCGATCAACACTCTCGTTGGCCCCTCATCCCTCGGACGCCAGGGAACTTCCTGGGCGAACGAACTCTGGCAGGAACATGAGATCCGCTACATCGAGAAGGAATGGGGAAACCTGGAGTTTGCGCTTAGCCTCTTCCACATCTCGGATTATAGCCCCGGAGCCGATTTCAAGTTCCTTTCTTCTACGGCTTCGGCCAACTTCAAGATCGCTAAGACGTTTTAAGGGAGGCTTATGAAAGACGCGATTAAAGCGGGCCTATACGTAGCTGGTGCCTTGGGAGCGGCGCTCGCCCCTCAGCGGGGTTTCGCTGAGGGGTGTCCAGCTCCTAAGACGGCCAACGATATCGTTGCCTGTGCCATTCAGCGGGGGCCCGAGGTTATGCGAAGCCAAGGTGAGGCGGCTTACTCCAACACCCAGGTCGAGGCCGCGGGGCAGTTTGAGAACCCCGAGCTCGAGGCTGATTACGCTCGGGCCGGCGGGGAATCGGAAACCAGCCTGTCCTTACAAATGCCCGTGCGGTCCCTCCTCACCCGCTCCACCAAGCAAGACTCCGCAGTTGCAGCTAAGGAGGCAAGCGAGGCCGCCTTTGAGGGCACCAAGGCCCAAGCCAAAATACAGGCAATTCTGAATCTCTACCGTTTAAAGCAAATTGGCCGAGAGAAGAGCCTCATCGACGAATCGCTTCAGACTTTCAATAAACTCACTCGTCAGTACGCCGCTAGGCCGCAGCTTGCTCCGGAACAGGAGATCGCGCTTTCGGTCTTCCGAGTCGCCGTCAACGACTATCAACTTCAGAAGGCTTCGCTTCAAGAAGAAGAAAATCGCCTTCAAACTTGGTTCTCGAGCAACACGGGATTTTCTCTCGATCAGGTACGGCAGGCGCTGCCTGGAGATCTCAAAAGTTGGCCGTCGCCCAGCGCCTCTTCGAGAGTCGCGCCCGCTCCAGAACTTAAGGGAGCCAAAGCGGAGCTTTTGCGCGCTCGAGGCGATCAAAGGCTGGCCCGGCAAGAAAGCTGGCCTGACCTGAAGATCGGACCGTCGCTGCGTATGACCAACACGCCCACCGGCCGCACTAGCACTTGGGGAGCGGCCCTCAGCCTTCCTTTGCCGCTCTTTAGCCTCAACGGGGGGAATCGGGCGAGTGCGGCTCAGGCCGTATCTAATGCAGAAGTGAACGTCCGTCTTATCGAGAACGAGGTCGAAGTCAGGAAGAGGGAGCTCATGGCTTCCTATGAGGGCGCGACGGAGGCCCTGAGGGAGTCCATTTCCCTGGATGAAGTTCATAAGAAACACGAGCGCCTCGAAGCTCTCTTTCTTCGGGGAGTCGTCAACAGCTCCTTGGTTATCGAGTCTCATCGCCAACTCGTCGATCTCGAAAGAAGCAAAAACGAGAAAGAATTAACGGCCCTTCAAAGTCTCTGGTCATTGCGGGCGCTGAACGGGCGCATTTTTGAGGAGTCTCTATGAAAACAAAAAGCATCGGAGCTTTCCTTTTGTTGATAGCCCTCGCGGCCACCTCGGCCCTGTCGTTCGCGGCAGGCGAGAAAGGACATGCACACGAAGAATCGGAGAAAAATGAAAAGCCTCATGAAGACGGTGAAGATTCCCATGAGGAAGAAGGCGACGGTCATGGGCATGATGAGGACAAGCACGGTGAAGAAGAAAATTCTTCGTTCGTAGGTCCCGACAAGGGAGTGCTCGTCGCGGATGAACGCACTGGAATCAAGCTCAGTCCCGAAGCCATTAAGAACTTCGAGATAAAGATCGTCCCGCTTTCGGGAGCCGGCCCGTGGAACGTTCCGCAGACCGCGGTGGTAACTGCGGAGCGAGAAGTCACCTTGTTCCGGGTTAGAGACGGCTTCTTTAAGAGGATTGGATTCAAAAGCCTCTCCACTTCCAAAAATGAACTCCGTATTGAGTCGAAGGAACTACGTGCAGGCGACCAGATTCTCGTGCAAGGGACGGGATTTGTCCGAGTCGCCGAAATCGCGGCCTTTGGCGGAGCCGCCGAAGGGCACGCGCACTGAGCGCGGCTAGGAGCTATTTATGATGAACAAGATCATTCATTTCGCCGTCTACCGCAGAGGCCTTGTCCTGGCGCTGACGGCCCTCATGCTGATTGCCGGCGTCTTCGCTTTCCAAAAGCTTCCCATCGACGCCGTTCCAGACATCACCAACAACCAAGTTCAGATCAATACGACCATCGAAGGCTTAGCGCCCGAGGAAATCGAGCGTTCAGTGACGTTCCCAGTCGAATCCTCCATGCGGGGGATCGCGGGCGTCGAACAGGTGCGCTCGATCACTCGCTTCGGACTGTCGCAAGTCACGGTCGTCTTCAAGGACGGGATCGACATCTACCGAGCGCGGCAGCTCGTGGCCGAACGCCTACAAGGAGTCGCGGGCGAGCTGCCTAAAGGCGCATCGCCGGGCTTAGGCCCGATTTCTTCCGGCCTGGGCGAGATCTACCAATACGCGCTCGACTACGAGAAGCCGGCGACGGATTCGGACGAACGGCTCAAGCAACTCATGGAGCTAAAAGCCCTGCAAGACTGGTTCATCAAACCCCGACTTCTGACGGTCGAAGGTGTTGCCGAGCTCAACACGTCGGGCGGCTACGAGAAGCAGTACCATGTCCAGCCCAAGCCCGAGAAGCTGGCCGCTTACGGGCTGCATTTCGGCGATTTGGTCGAAGCCTTGGAGAAGGTGAACCAAAATGTCGGCGGAGGATACATCCAGCAGACGGCCGAACAGTTCCTTGTTCAGGGCGTAGGTCTTTTCAAGTCGGTCGAGGACATCAAGAACGTCCCCGTGAAGACGCTTGAGTCTTTCAAGGCGGTGCGGATCGGTGATCTTGCCGACGTAAAGTTAGGTCGAGAGCTTCGGACCGGATCGGCAACATACAACGGCCAGGAAACCGTGCTCGGCACCGTCATGATGCTTCTCGGAGAGAACAGCCGAAGCGTCGCGGTGCGCGTGCACGAGAAGATACAAGAAATCGCTCCCACGCTTCCCGGAGGCATCAAGCTCACGACGGTCTACGACCGCTCGGAACTCGTGAACGCGACTTTGGGAACGGTCGAGCACAATCTTTTAATGGGCGCTTTCCTCGTGGTCGTCGTGCTGCTCTTCTTCCTCGGCAACGTGCGCGCTGCCATCATTACGGCGCTCACGATTCCGTTCTCCCTGCTGGCGACTTTCCTCGTCATGAAGCCACTCGGCCTTTCGGGAAACCTGATGAGCCTCGGCGCTTTGGACTTCGGCATCATCGTCGATGGAGTCGTAATCGTACTCGACAACTGCGTTCGGCACGTCCATCTCCTAACCGAGAAACTTGGACGGAGGCTGACGAAAGAAGAACTTCAGAAGGCCGTCTACGAGGCCACCTGCGAGATCCGGATGGCCGCGGGCTTCGGTGAGCTCATCGTCATCACGGTCTTCCTTCCGGTCTTCGCCTTGACTGGCGTGGAAGGGAAGATGTTCACGCCCATGGCTTCGACTTTCGTCCTGGCTGTAGCGGCGGCTATGGTCCTCTCGTTCACCACGGCTCCGGCCCTGGCGAGTCTTTTCCTTTCCCGCGACGCGCGTGACAAGGAGCCTCGCATCATGGCTTTCGTTCGGAAGGCGTACATGAAGACCTTCCAGTTCGCCTGGACCCGGAAGCCTTTGACCCTAGCCGGCGCAGGCCTTGCCGTCGTACTCGGCATCGTACTCTTTGCCACACGAGGAGCGGAATTCCTGCCCCAACTTGGCGAGGGGTCCTTCGCCTTCCACATGATCCGTCCCGTGAACGTGAGCCTCGATCAGTCGATTGCCATGCAGCGCAAAGCCGACGATGTCGTGCGCCAGTTCCCCGAGGTCGCCCATACCTTCTCGCGCATCGGAACCAGCGAAGTTGCGACCGACCCGATGGGCGTCAACGTCTCGGACTCCTACATCATGCTGAAGCCTCGAGGCGAATGGCCCAAGGTGGAGGGCAAGAAGCGAAGCTATGAAGAGCTTGCCTCGGCTCTGGTCGCGCGCCTTGAGCGCGAACTACCAGGGCAGACCTACCTGGCCTCGCAGCCCATCCAAATGCGCTTCAACGAGCTCTTAGAGGGCACCCGCGCCGACGTTGCCGTGAAAATCTACGGACCCGATCTCTCCGTACTGATGGAGACGGCTAAGAAGATTCAAGCCGTCGTCGCGGAGGTTCGCGGGGCCGGTGATGCCGAGGTGGACCTTGCCGGCACTTCACCTGTGCTCAGGATCGAGCCGGATGCGGCCTCCTTGACTCGTTTCGGCGGCAACTCGGCGGACGTTCTCGAAACCGTCGCCGTCGCCGTTGGCGGGCAAGAGGCGGGGCATCTGTACGAAGGCGAACGTAAAGCTCCTATTGTGGTACGCCTCTCGGACGAACAACGCGGCAATTTGGGCAACCTCGAGAAGCTTCCCGTGGGTATCGGCCAAAATCTCACCGTTCCTCTCTCGAGCCTCGCCAAGATCGACTTCAAGGAAACCTTCGGCTCGATCAACCGCGAAAACTCGAACCGGCGCACGGCCGTCCTCATCAACCTACGCGGACGCGACACGGAAAGCTTCGTCAAAGAAGCCCAAGTCAAAGTTGCCGAGAACGTGAAGCTACCCGACGGCTACTTTTTGGAATGGGGTGGAAACTTCAAGAACCTTGAAGAAGCCCGAAGTCGCCTTTTCGTGCTGGCTCCGCTGGCGCTGCTCCTAGTCTTCCTCATGACCTACATGGCCTTCCAGAGCTTCGGCGAAACATTGCTGATCTTCTCCGGAATTCCTTTCGCGCTCGTGGGCGGCGTCGTGAGCCTGATGGCAAACGGCTTGCCGTTTAGCATTTCGGCGGGGGTCGGGTTCATCGCCCTGTCCGGCATCGCGGTTCTCAACGGCATCGTATTGGTGAATTACTTCAACCAGCTCAAAGCCGAAGGCAAGACGGGTAAGGATCTCGTTCTCTCCGGAACCCTCGTGCGCCTGCGACCTGTCCTCATGACGGCTCTGGTAGCCATCTTCGGATTCCTTCCGATGATGCTCTCCTCGGGAGTCGGAGCCGAAGTGCAACGACCGCTCGCATCGGTCGTTATCGGGGGCATCTTGTCGTCGACGATTCTGACGCTCATCGTCTTGCCGATCCTTTTCTCGATCTTCGAGAAGAAGATGCATGGCAAAGTCCGGGCGGGACATTAGATAAGTAGGATAGCTCATGAAAAACGATCATCCTCATAGCCACGCCAAAAAACCCGAACCGAGTTGTTGCGGCGGCCAACCCGCGGGGGAAACGGCACACGCCACGCCCCCCGCTTCTCGGGCTTCTCTTGGAGAAGGACAGCGCCTGAGCGAATTCCTGGTCGATGGCATGGACTGCGCCGATGAAGTGCAGGCCATCCG
>ERZ761607.1212-NODE-1212-length-33968-cov-5.922802_pt1 | contig 33968 bp, 26 predicted proteins | sample MGYA00511164_ERZ761607 | MGnify/ENA primary metagenome ERZ761607 (study PRJEB28899, sample SAMN02445080) | bioreactor sludge metagenome | biome: EBPR sludge | place: Australia: Brisbane, Thorneside Wastewater Treatment Plant | collected 2011-06-22 ... | reverse complement strand
GGGGGCTCCCCGCCGTATGCGATCAGCTGGTCGAACGGCCAGACGGGAAGCAGCATCACCGTGTCGCCGACCGACAATGCGGTCTACACCGCCACGGCCACGGACGATTGCGGGTCCACGGCCATCGCCCAGTTCTTCGTGGAGCTGGACCCGCTGCCCCCGCTCAACATGAGCATCGTCGGCTCGGGAACCGTCATGGAGGCCTGCGAGAGCACCGGAATCAACTTCATCCGTCCGGTGGGCGTTCCCGGCGATGTGCCGATCGTGGTCACATTCAGCGGCGCCGCGGCCAACGGTACCGATTTCGTCTTCCAGGACCTGGTCACCATCGCGGACGGGGTGCTCAATACAATCGTGCCCTTCCAGCCCTTGGAGGATGAGACGGCCGATGACGGCGAAACGGTCACCATCACCGGTACCTACACCGATGCCTGCGGCCGTACCACATCGGCGAGCGTCACCATCACGATCATCGATGCTCCGCCCATCTCGGTCACGGCAGAGGATTACACCGTGGAATGCCGGCCGGACAGCCTGCTGCTCACGGCTGTGGGCTTCGGGGGCGTCGGGTCGCTCTCCTATTCCTGGTCCACCGGCGATGAAGGGCCCTCAACCTATGTGAGCATGCTGGAGTTCGGCTCCTATACGGTCACGGTCACCGATCAGTGCAACCGCACCGCCCAGGATGTCGCCACCGTATCGCTCATCTGTGATGTGATCATCCCCAACGTGTTCACGCCGAATAACGATGGCCACAATGACAAGTTCGTCATCGATGGCATCACCTACGTGAGCAATACGGTGCGCATCTTCAACCGCTGGGGCCAGCTGGTTTACGAGGCGAACAACTACCAGAACCAGTGGGCGGGCGATGACCTGCCTGACGGGACCTACTTCTATGAGGTGATCGTGGCGCGCAAGGAGGAGCCCTATACCGGGCACGTGACCATTCTCCGCAACGGCTGGCGCTGAGCCTTAGCGGACGAGCAGGGAGGAGCCCGTCATCTCGGCGGGCTTCTCCATTTCCAGAAGGTCGATAAGGGTTGGAGCCACATCGGCGAGCACGCCATCCCGCACTGCCTTGCAGCCATCCGCGAGGATGATGATGGGCACCGGGTTCGTGGTGTGCGCCGTGTTCGGTGAACCGTCCGCATTGCGTGCCTTGTCAGCGTTGCCGTGGTCGGCGATGATCACCACGGAATAGCCGTTGGCACGGGCTGCATCGGCCACCGCCTGGGTGCACCGATCGGTGGTCTCCACGGCCTTCACGATGGCTTCGAAGACACCCGTGTGGCCGACCATGTCCGGATTGGCGAAGTTGAGCACAACGAGATCCGTCGCGCCCGACCTCAGTTCGGGAACGATGGCCTCCACGATGCCGTGGGCGCTCATCTCCGGCTGCAGGTCGTAGGTGGCCACCTTGGGCGAGGGGAGCAGGATGCGCCGTTCGCCCGTGAAGGGCTGTTCCCTTCCGCCGCTGAAGAAGAACGTGACGTGCGGATATTTCTCGGTCTCAGCGATGCGGATCTGGGTGCGACCCGCTCGGGAGACCGCCTCGCCCAAGGTCATGGGCAGATCGTCCTTGCGGAAGAGCACGTGCACATCCCTGTAGGTGGGGTCGTACTCCGTCATGGTGACATAGTGCAGCTTCAGCGGCTGCATGCCGAACTCGGGGAAGGAGGACTGGGTGAGCGCCTGGGTGATCTCCCGGCAGCGGTCGGTTCGGAAGTTGAAGCAGACCACTACGTCACCATCGGCGATGGTGGCTATCGGCGCACCGGTTTCATCCGCCACCGCATGGGGCCTGATGAATTCATCCGTAATGCCTTCCGAATAGCTTCGGTCGAAGGCCTGCAGCGCGTCTCCAACCGTGGTGCCGCGCCCATGGACCAGCAGGTCATAGGCCAGCTTCACGCGCTCCCACCGCTTGTCCCGGTCCATGGCATAGTACCGGCCGACCACGCTGGCTACCCGGGCCGGCTGCCCCTTCATCGCTGCGAGGAGGCGCTCCATGTAGCCCCGGCCGCTGCGTGGGTCGGTGTCCCTCCCATCGGTGAAGGCGTGCACGAAGACCTCCGTCAAGCCGCTCCGGGCCGCCATGCCGCAGAGGGCCTCCAAGTGGGTGCGCATGGAATGGACGCCCCCATCGGAAACCAGGCCGATCAAGTGGAGCCGCCGGCCACGCGCGCGGAGGAGGGCTTCCTGCAGGACAGGCGAACGCTCCAGGCTGCCGTCCGCAATGGCCTTGTCGATGCGCACCAGGTCCTGGTACACCACGCGGCCGGCCCCGATGTTGAGGTGCCCTACCTCGCTGTTGCCCATCTGCCCCGCCGGCAGCCCGACATGCTCTCCGTCGGTAAGCAGGGTGGCGTGCGGGGCTTCAGCCATCAAGCGGTCGATGAACGGGGTATGGGCGGAGGCAATGGCATCGCTGGCATCGCGCGCACCCAGCCCCCAGCCATCCATGATGATGAGGACTGCCTTCTTCTTGGCCATCAATCAGCGATTGGGAATGACGCGGTGAAGATAGCCCCATGGGGCTGAGCGTCCCGGATCTCGATGCGCCCGCCCAGCCTCCGAACGAGGCGGTGAACGATGAAGAGTCCCAAGCCGGTTCCCGGGTGCTGCCGGGTCTCCTCATTGCCGCTGCGGTAGAACCGCTCGAAGACCCGGCCGCGCTCCGCAGGAGGGATGCCCGGCCCCTGATCCTCCACCTCGATGCGCCACTGCCGCGCTTCCTGCATGGCGCGCACGGTGATCGCCGTGCCAGATGGAGCGTACTTCGCTGCGTTCTCCAGCAGGTTGTCTACGATACTGCGCATCACATCGCGGTCGAGGGATACGGGCAGCCGGTCGGGAGCATCCAACTCGAATCTATGCGCCTCCTGGTCGCGCAGCTGCGCGCGCATGATTGCTTCCTGAAGGACGTCGATCAGGTCCAGGCGCATGCGGTTCACGGGTATCTCCCTTGTTCCGTCCGAAGCGGCCAGGAGCACCTTGTCCGTGAGGGTCGCCAAGCGCTCGGCCTCCAGGATGGTAGCCTCACGAAGGCCCTGGGCCGCTCCTTCCGGCAGATCGCGGCGGTTCAGCGTCTGCAATTGCAGTTTGATGGCTGCCACCGGTGTCCTGAGTTCGTGCGTCACGGCCAGAAGGAAGTTCCGTTGCAGTGCCGCAAGGCGGAGGTCACGGCGGATGGCGTGGAGCGCCATCCCCAGGACCACGGCGAGCAGCAGCAGGAAGACGCCTGCCTCGCCGAGCACCATGAGCGCATGGCCGGTCGGTGCGGAATCGGCTGTCGCTCCCGACAGGCGGCTCACTTCCGCGCTGAGCCGTGCGATCTCCTCATCGCGCCTGAGCAGGAGCAGCGCCCACCATACGCTCTGCGCCACGATGTAGAGCATGGCGGCCACCAGCAGCCACAGCGCCCTCCGGCCGTATGCTTCCATTGATGCAGCGAAGGTAGCGGGCAGGGTGGCGGCGAGCGTGCTATCTTGGCTGCCATCCCATGGATGCGAACGGCGCTCGTGCGTACATCCTGCACCGCCTCCGGCATGAGCTGCCGGCAGGTCGCACGTACCACTCCCTTGAGCATACGCTGGATGTATATGCCAGTGTCATCAGTATCGCTGAGCAGGAGGGGATCACCGGTGAGGGCCTAGTGCTGCTGAAGATCGCCGCGCTCTATCACGACGCTGGATTCACGGTACAGGACACGGACCATGAGGAGGCCGGTTGCGCCATCGTGCGGAGCGTGCTGCCGGGTTACGGCTTCGCGGAGGCTCAGGTAGAGGCCATCTGCGCCATGATCATGGCCACGCGCATCCCCCAGCAGCCCTCCAATGAACTGGCCAAGGTGCTTTGCGATGCGGACCTGGATTATCTCGGACGCCCGGATTTCGACCGGATAGGGTCGACGCTCTTCGAGGAGATGCGGACCTACGGCGCGCTGACCACCGAGCGGGAGTGGAACGAGCTGCAGGTCCGTTTCCTGGAGCGCCACGCCTATTTCACGCCCACCAACAAGCGTCTGCGAGAACCTTTGAAGCAGAAGCACTTGGCCTCGGTGCGGGCATGGCTGGAGAGCCATCCCTGACCCCGGAATGACAAGGACCCCGCAGCGCGGGGTCCTCATCGCAGTGGTGCCTCCCAGAATCGAACTGGGGACACACGGATTTTCAATCCGTTGCTCTACCAGCTGAGCTAAGGCACCATTTCCTTTGCGTCGACAGGTCGTTGCCGTCCTGAACCGACGAAGGCGCGCAAAGATAGACAAGCGTCGCAACCAACCACCAGGCATGGAACTGATCCTCGATGCAGGCAATACGCGCGTGAAGGCCGGCCTCTTCCGCGAAGGCAGGCTGGTGCGGGTCATCGCGCTGGCCCCGGATGATCTCGAAGGGCTCCGGGGCTTCGTCGGCGATGCGGATGTGCAGGAGGTCGTGATCGGCTCGGTGGCCTCCTCCGAAGGGGCTGTACTGGCCGGCGCCGCGGAATTCGCCCCAGTGCACTCCATCACCGGTGCATCCGCATCGCCTGTGCGCTCATCGTACCGCACCCCGTCCACGCTCGGGGTGGATCGCTTGGCGAATGCCGTGGCGGCAGCCGCATTCTTCCCCGGCCGCGCCGCGCTGGCCATCGACCTGGGGACCTGCATCACCTACGACTTGGTGGACCCCCAGGGCAACTACCTCGGCGGCGCCATCTCGCCCGGCATGCGGATGCGGGCGAAGGCCATGCATGCCTATAGCGCCCGCCTGCCGCTGGTGGAGCCGGCAATGGAGTCCATTCCGTTCGGCGATAGCACCGAATCCGCACTCCAATCGGGCCTGTATCACGGTATTGCAGGTGAGGTCGAGCGCTTCATGCACCTGGCCCGTTCGAGTTTCACCGATGCCTGTGTTGTCCTTACCGGTGGTGACGCCCTGGGGTTCGCCCGCGGCCTGAAAAGCGGCATCTTTGCCCACCCGTTCCTGACCCTTGAAGGTTTACGCCTCATACACCGGCACTTACATGCTGGCACTGGCCCTCCCGGTGCTGGCCTCGGCACAGGGGCAGCAGGGTAGTGGGTCTCCCTATTCCTCCCACGGCCTTGGTGACCTGACCGGGACTTCGCAGGTGGTGCAGGCAGGCATGGGGGGCTTGGGCGTGGTGGTGGCCGACCCCTATGGCGTGGCCCGCGCCAACCCGGCCACCTACCCCTATCTCTCGCATGCCGTGTACGAAATGGGGCTCGCCGTGCGCTCCATGGACATGACCATTGCCGAGAGCACGAGCCGCGGCCGAAGCGCCCGTATCCTGGGTTTGTCCTTGGGCGTGCCGTTCGCCCGTGGCAAGTGGGGCATGGCCTTGGGCTTGCAGCCGTATTCCACCGTGGCCTACCAGATCGAGGAGACAGGCACCGTCGATGGCGGGACCGTCCGCTACCAGTATTCCGGCTCGGGGGGCATCAATCGGGCCTATCTCGGATTCGGCCGTTTGCTTTGGCAGCGCTCGGATAGCGGCCGCACCTTCGGGCGCTTGAGCGTCGGAGCCAATCTGGAATACCTCTTCGGAAGCGTCGAGGCGGCCCGCAAGGCCTATTATCCGCTGGGTACCGGGCATTACAACAGCAGCATCACCTCCACCTTGGCGCTCAAAGCGCCTACGGCGACCATGGGCCTGCTCTACTCCGGAGACATCCGGTCGCAGCGCCGGGCCGAGGAGCGGATGGGGCGCCGCAAGGAGGCCCTGCGGGCCGCTGACCGGCGCGAGGAGATGGAATGGCTCAATGCCGGCCGTGACCCCAAGGACAGGAAGCCCCTGAAGCTGCCCAAGGGCGAAGGGGAGGCCTTGCGGTTCCGCGTCGGCATCGGAATCGATGCACCCGTGGCGCTCAACGCGCGTCATACCAGCCTCGCCACATCCTTCCTTCTCAGCAGCGCTGGGGTCGAGTTCCCGCGCGATACGGCCGCCCAGGTCAATGGCGCCCGTGGCAGCTTGGACCTGCCTGTCGGGGTCAGCGCAGGGCTCTCGATCTTTAATGCACGGTGGACCTTTGCCGCAGAGGTGCAACAGCGTGATTGGTCGGCGCTCCGGGCCGATGTGGAAGGCTATGAGCTGCGCACCGACCTGCGCACGGCCATCACCTATGCCGTCGGCGCCAGCTACCGGCCGGCCGGCGAGATGGGCGGAAGCTTCCTGCAGCGCGCCATCTACCGCACCGGATTCCGATACACGGAGGAGCCCATTGCGCTGCGCGGGACCTCCATCCGGCAGCTTGGCATGTCATTTGGCCTATCCCTCCCGCTCATGGGGTCGAACACCCGCAGCCGCCTCAACCTCGCCACGGAAATCGGCGAGCGGGGCACCACTGCGAACGGTCTGCTCCGCGAGCGCTTCGCCAACATCTACATCGGCGTGTCCATCACGCCAGACCTCAGGGAACAATGGTTCAAGAAACGACGGATCGACTGATGAAGACCTTCCTCCATAGCCTCTTTCTCCTGATTGCCTTGGGCTCGGCCTTGGGTACCGCTGCCCAGAGCAAGTACGGCGCTACGCCTGCGGACAGCGTGGAATGCGTGAAGAACCTCTCGCTCTACCAGGAGTACATGAAGCAGAACGCCTCGGCCGATGCCTATGCACCGTACCGCGAGCTGCTCCGCATCTGCCCGGCCTGCAGCAAGGGCGTCTACCAGAATGGGGTGAAGATGTTCAATGCCTTCATCGCCAAGGAGAAGGATGCCGCGCGCAAGGAGCGGTTGATCGACTCCCTGATGCTGAATTACGACCTGCGCATCACGCATTTCGGGGAGAAGGCCTTCGTCCTCGGCCGCAAGGGGGTCGACCTGCAGTACCACCGCTCGGCGAAGTGCCAGGAGGCCTACGACCTGCTGAAGGAGAGCGTGGACCTCGGCGGGTCGCGGAGCGAGCCCGGCACGCTGAGCGCCTACTATCAATCCCTGAACTGCCTCTATGCCGCGGGAGCGGCCACCAAGGAGCAGATGCTCTCCGAGTACGTGAAGGTGATCGGCACCATCGAGCAGGCACTGGCCGATCCCGCCACCAAGGAAGTGGACATGGAATACTGGGTGAAGGCGCGCGACAATGTGAACAGTGTCTTCTTCAGAGTGGCGGAGTGCAAGGAAATCGGCGATATCGCGGCCAAGCTGGTGCAAGAGCGCCCGGACGACCTGGAGCTCAAGGGCCGCCTCTTGAAGGTGCTGAACGGCAAGGATTGCACCGAGGAGAAGGTGTACCTGGTGCTGGCCGAGGATGTGCACCGCGCCAACCCCACCAGCGAGAGCGCCTACAGCCTGGGCCAGTCCCTGGTGAAGAAGGGCGATATGAGCGGAGCGCTCAAGTACATGAAGGAGGCCGTTGATCTCTGCACCGGCTGCAGCGACCGCGTGAAGTACCTGCTCAAGGCCGGCCAGGTTTCCAGTGCCGCCGGCAACCATGCCCAGGCCCGCAGCTTCGCCAACCAGGTGCTCCAGCTCGAACCGAAGAACGGCGAGGCGCTCATCCTCATCGGGAATGCCGTGGTATCCTCGGCCGGCAACTGCGAAGTGCCGGAGAAATGGGGCGTGTACTGGCTTGCCTACGACTACTACCAGAAGGCCCGCTCCCTGGATCCCTCCGTGGCGGAAAAGGCATCTGAGCGCATGGGTTCATGCAATGCGCGCTTCCCCACCAAGGAGGAGCTCTTCTTCCACCAGCTCGCCGACGGCGCCCCCTACCAGGCAGCCTGCGGCGGGCTCAGCGAGACGACCACGGTGCGTGCCCGCAAATAGTCCGTGCTGAGCGCATTGCGCATCCCTTCTGCCGGCAGCCTGCCCGCCCTTCTGATGGCGGGCATGCTGGTTTCATGCAAGAACGACCTGGAGCGCGTGGCGGCGGTTGAGTTGCCCGAGGCGGTTCCGGAGAGGGTGACCGAGCAGGCCGAATACCTCTACACCGATTCGGGCATCGTGCGCAACCGGCTGCGCGCGGGGCGCATCAGCGAGTGGGGCGGAGAAGCCAAGCGCACCGAGCTCTCCGATGGACTGGAGCTGGTGTTCTTCGATCCGCTCGGTCGCCAGACCAGCACCCTCACGGCCCGACGGGGCGCCATTTGGCCTGCGCAGAAGCGCATGGAGGTGCATGAGCAGGTGGTCTTCGTGAATGCCAAGGGTGAGCGGCTGGAGACGGAATCGCTCACCTGGCACCAGGATAGCGCCCGTGTCCGCACCGACAAGGCCGTGCGCATCCAGCGCGGGCGCGATGTGATCCATGGCCTCGGCCTGGACGCGGCGGAGGACTTCAGCAGCTATGTCATCAGGCGGGTAACGGGCACCCTGCACCTCGATGGCGATACCTTGGCCCCCGAACACCCCTAGAAGATGGGCACCATCCGCAAGCTCGGCCGATTCATGGAGCACTTCTGGCTGGCCGTGGCCATCGGCACCTTGGTGGCCTCCATCTGGGTTATAGCGGCGGATGGCTTCGCACAGGGGCGGCAATGGCTGCTCTTCCCGGCAATCGCCATGGCCATGTTCTTCTTCCGGCGCTTCACGCGCAGGAAGCTGGAGGCGATGGAGGACCGCCGGTCTGCACGCTGAAGGCAACGCCAAGCGCCCGCTATCTTCGCCCGACGCCGTTCCGGAGCACTTTGGAGCCGACCGATCTTTTCCTCATCGCCGCCTCGGTGGTCGTTTCGGCGCTTTGCTCGGGCTTGGAGATCGCCTTCGTGTCGAGCAACAAGCTCTACATCGAGCTCGAGCGCAAGCGCGGTGCCGTATGGGCCCGACTGGTGGGCGTCTTGCAGCGCAACCCGGGGCGGGTCATCGGGGCGTTGCTGGTGGGCAACAACATCGCGCTGGTCGTGTACGGTGTGCTCATGGCCAAGGTCATCGAGCCGTGGCTGGCCGGATTCGGATGGGGGCCGGTCCTGGTCCTCATCGGGCAGACCGTGCTCAGCACCCTGCTCATCCTGGTGGTTGCGGAGTTCCTGCCCAAGGCGCTCTTCCGGCTCGACGCGAACCGTTCGCTGGCCCTGTTCACTGTGCCGCTCCTGTTGCTGTATGTGCTCTTGTGGGTGCCCATGATGCTCATCACCGGTCTCAGTGAACTGGTCCTCAGGGTGTTCCGCATCCAAACCAAGCCCGGTCAGATTGCATTCGGCCGCATCGACCTGGATGAATTCCTGCGGGAGATGGCCTCCGGCAGCGAGCAGCAGCAGCACCTGGATGCCGAGGTGGAGTATTTCCGCAACACGCTGGAACTGAGCAGTATCAAGGCGCGGGAGATCATGGTGCCGCGGGCGCGTATCGAGGCCGTGGATGCCGAGGAGGGCTTGGACCTGCTGCATCGCCGCTTCGTGGATACCGGCATGAGCAAGCTGCTGGTCTACAAGGACAGCATCGACAACGTCATCGGGTACGTCCACGGGTACGAGCTTTTCCGACACCCGCGCTCGGTGCGGTCCATCCTCCGGCCGGTGAACTTCATCCCGGGCACCATGCCTGCGGATGAGGTGCTGCAGCTCTTCATCAAGCAGCGCACGCACGTGGCGGTGGTGGTGGATGAGTTCGGCGGAACAGCGGGTATGCTCACCATGGAGGATGTGGTGGAGACCATCGTGGGGGACATCGAGGACGAGCACGATACGCCGGAGGATGTCATGGAGCGCGTGGGGGAGCATGAATTCCTGCTCAGCGGCCGCCTTGAGGTGGATACACTGCGACGTGAGCTCGGGCTCGCCATTCCTGAGGGCGAGGAATACGACACCCTGGCCGGATTCATCCTCCATCGCACGGGCGACCTGCCCGAGCAGGGCCAGGAGATCGACCTGCACCCCTTCAGGATGGTGGTGGCCCAGGTGGCCCATGGCCGCATCGACCTGGTACGTCTGCTTGTGACCGACCCGGGCCCCGGCTATCTGACCTGAGGCGCAAGGGCCTTGCGCTCAAAGCGTTGCGGTGCTTCCCGCCGATCGGGGCCGTCCCCTATATTCGCAGCCCCAAATTCAGCAGGCAATGGCAGTTATCGGCAAGATCCGCGAGCGCAGCGGCCTCCTCGTAGTGCTCGTGGGCGGTGCGTTGGCCCTATTCATCCTTGATGCGCTGCTTTCCAACCGTACGGGCCTGGGCCGCAACGATCAGGCCGTCGGCGAGGTGGCTGGGGAGGAGATCGGACTCGCCGAATTCGACCGGCGCGTGAGCGACGAGGTGGAGAGTTATCGCAACGAGTTCGGCCAGGCGGCCAATGCCCAAGTGACCGAGCAGGTGCGCAACACCGTGTGGAATGAGCTGGTGAAGGGCAAGGTGCTGCTCGGCCAGGTGAAGGCCGCCGGATTCACCATCACCAAGCCGGAGTATGACGATGTCCGCTTCGGCGACAATGTGATGCCCGAGTTCCAGGGCCAGTTCAATGGCGCGGATGGCAAGCCCGATAAAGCCCGCCTGCGGGAGTACTTCAGCTCCATTCAGCTGAATGCACCCGTCTACCATGAGATCCAATCGCGCCGGATCCAGGAGAACCGCCTCTACGCCAAGTACAATGCGCTGGTGAAGAAGAGCGTCTTCGTGAACAGCGCCCAGGCCCGCGACGAATTCAACGCCAAGAATACACGGGCCACCTTCAATTTCGTGGCCAAGCGCTACGATAGCGAGCCCGACAGCCTCTACGCGGTGAGCGACCGTGACCTGCGCCGCTACTACGACAAGCACAAGAATGACCCGAAGCACAAGCAGAAAGCCTCACGGTCCTTCGATTACGTGCTCTTCCCGGTGCTGCCAAGCGATGCTGACCGTGCGGCGATCCAGGATGACCTGGCGCGGCTGAAGGGCGAATTCGAAGCGGCCACGGACGATTCCGCCTTCGTGCTCGGCAACGCGGCCTCCCGTGCGTACACCAAGGTCCCGTACGTGGCCGGAACGGCGGACAAGCTGAATGATTCCCTGATCGTGAACGGCGCAGTGGGCGCCGTGATCGGTCCCTTCCAGGAGGGTGAGACGGTGAAGCTGGTGAAGGTGAAGGAGCTGGCCGATGTGCCGGAGGCGCGCGTGCGCCACATCCTGCTGAGCACCCAGAAGGGTGTGGGCGAGGATGACCAGAAGAAGCGGGCCGACAGCCTTCTCACGGTGGTGAAGAAGGACCGGAGCAAGTTCGCCGACCTCGTGACCAAGTTCAGCGACGACCCCGGCAGCGTGAGCAACGGAGGCGTGTACGAGTGGTTCGACAAGCAGCAGATGGTACCGGAGTTCACAGCAGCCAGCTTCGATCAGAAGGTGGGCGCCATCACTATCTGCAAGACGAGCTACGGTTTCCATATCGTCGAGGTGCTCGGCCAGCGCACCCGCCAGGAGCGTCGCATCATCACCGTCGACCGTCCGGTGAAGCCGTCGGGCGCCACCTTCAAGGAGGTGTACAAACGCGCCAATGAGTTCAGCCTGCGCAATAAGTCGGCGGAGGCGATCAAGGCAGCCGCTGAGGAGCAGGGCCTGCAGGTGACCAATGTGGCCGACCTGCGGAGCGACCAGCGGTTCGTTCAGGGCCTTCAGCAGCCTGCGTCGGTCATCGGCTGGGTGAACCGGGCCAAAGTGGGAGAGGTGAGCGATCCAAAGGAGGCCGGTGACAACTATGTGGTTGCGGTGCTGCTGGGCGCCAAGGAAGAGGGCGTGCCTGCGCTGGAGGATGTGCGCGAGGCCTTCATGAAGGAGGCCGCCAAGGAGAAGAAGGCAGAGACCTACCTGGAGAGGATGAAGGGCAAGACCGATGTCAGTGCGTTGGCCACCGAGATGGGCGTGAGCGTGCAGACCGCCACGGACATGCTGTTCAATGCATTCAGCATCCCCGGAGGCTACAGCGAGTTCGAGGTGGTGGGCCAGATATTCGCGCTACAGGCGGGCCAGACCAGCGTGCCGCTGAAGGGCGACAATGCGGTGTACGTGGTGAGCATGACCTCGCGCGCCGACGCCCCCGCCGACGGCGACACGGCCGGGGACAAGGGCAGCCTGCTCGGCCGCCTGCAGAGCCGCGCGGAGAGCGCGCTGTTCAACGCCCTTCGCGAATCGGCCGGGGTGAAGGACAATCGCCACCTGTTCTACTGAGGGCTTCGGTCCTACGGAAGAACGCCGGCCCTTTGGCCGGCGTTCTTCTTTATGGTCCGGCCGATAAGCGGGCGGCGGCCGCCTCCGTGGCCGTCGTGGCTCACCGCAGCAGGCTCAGCCGTTCCGCATCCAGCCGCACCAAGGTTCCGAGCAGCAGGGTGAAGCCGATCATGCTGCTGCCCCCGTAGCTGAAGAAGGGAAGGGGGATGCCGATCACAGGGGCCAGGCCGATGGTCATGCCCACGTTGATCATCAAGTGCACGAAGAAGATGCTCGCCACGCAGTAGGCATAGATCCGGGTGAATTTCGACCGCTGCCGATCGCTGATCTGGATGATGCGCAGGATGAGCACGGTGAATAGGATGACGACGAAGCTGGTGCCCAGGAATCCCCATTCCTCGCCCACGGTGCAGAAGATGAAGTCGGTGCTCTGCATGGGCACGTACTTGAACTTCGTGAGGGTGCCCTCCAGATAGCCCTTGCCGCTGAAACCGCCGCTACCGATGGCGGTCTGGCTCTGCTTCACGTTGTAGCCCAGCCCCTGGGGGTCCTCCATCTGCCCCAGCATCACCAGGATGCGATCGCGCTGGTGCTGGGCGAGCACCTTCTCGAAGGCGTAATCCAAGCTGCCGATGAAGGCTGCGGAAGCCAGCACGCCGATGACGATGTAGGCGTAGAGCCGCCGCCGCGCCCGCTTCACCACCATGTTGCGCACCACCAGCCAAGCGAGCGCCCCGATGATGATGATGACGAGCAGCAGGAACATCGGTCCGCTGAGCGCGCGGTCCGTGAATGGAAGGTCGAAGGAGCTCTCCTTGAGGATGAGGGAGAGGATGGAGAGGAAGGCCGCCAGGATGGCCAGCAGCAGCACGTTGCCGGAGAGGCCCTCGCGGTAGAGCACGAGGATGAAGGCGCCGGAGACCAAGGCCGTCCCTGTATCGGGCTGGAGCATGATGAGGCCCACCGGGGCGAGGATGAGCAGCGCGCTGACCGCCCTGGACCGGAGGTCGATGAGCGCCTTGAGGCCGCTGAGGTAGCGGGCAAGCGCGAGCGAGGTGGCGTACTTGGCGAACTCCGCTGGCTGTATGCCGAAGCTGCCCACGCCGAACCAGGCCTTGGCGCCGTTCACCTCCTTGCCCACCACCAGCACCAGCGCGAGCAGCAGCATCACGAATGCGTAGATCAGGAAGGCGGAGTCGCGGATGAACTGGCCGCGCACCAGCAGGATGCCCGCACCCAGCGTAAGGCTGATGCCCATCCACACGGCTTGCTTGCCGTATTCCTTGTCGAGGTCGAAGATGCTCGCCTGGTCGGGGTCATAGGCGGCCGAGTAGATGTTGGCCCACCCCATGAACATCAGGGCCAGGTAGATCAGCAGCAGCGGCCGGTCGAAATTGGCGGCGACATTCTCCCTGGCGCTCATCGGCGGCGTGGCTTCTTGGGCTTCTTCACGAAATCCTTCTCGGCAGCGATGAGGTCGGCGTCCAGCATGCGCTGCATCAGTTCGGGGCGCTTGATGGTATCGGTGAGGTATTGCTCCATGAGCAGGCTGGCGATCGGGGCGGCCCAGGTGCCGCCGAAGCCCGAGTTCTCCACATAGACGGCCATGGCCACCTTGGGGTCCTCCATCGGGGCGAAGCAGATGAAGACGGCATGGTCCTGTCCGTGCGGGTTCTCGGCCGTTCCCGTCTTCCCGCAGACGGTGATGCCTTCGATCCGGGCGCTGCGGGCCGTGCCACCGGGCTCATGGACCACGCGCCGCATCCCTTCCTGGATGTGGTCGAACCAATGGGGGGCCGCCTCCACCACATGCCTCTCGCGGTAGCGGGCCTGCACGCTGTCGGGGTCGCCGATGGCGCGCACCACGTGCGGGTCGTAGTACCAGCCCTTGTTGGCAAAGATCGCAGCGAGGTTCGCCATCTGGATGGGGACGGTGAGCACCTCGCCCTGACCGATGCTCACGCTGTAGATGGTGCTGAAGGCCCAGCGCTCCTTGCCGTATTTCCGGTCGTAGTAGGCCGGGCCGGGGATGTTGCCGCCCTTCAGCGAGGGAAGGTCCATGCGCGGCTTTTCGCCCAGACCGAAGCTGTGCATGCGCCGCTCCCATTCGGCGAGGCCCAGCGCCGCGTCGCGGAACCGGCTCTTCTTGTCGAGCTTCCGTTCCACCACCCGGTCGAAGACCTGGTAGTAGTACGGGTTGCAGGAATACTGGATGGCCTGCTCGATGGTGCCCGCGTAGGGGTGGTTGTGGCAGCCCACCAGGCTCTTATTGCAGGGGAAGCCGGTGGTGGTCGTGATGACGCCCTCGTCGAGCGCGATGAGCGACTGCACGATCTTGAAGATGGAACCGGGCGGATACTGGGCCTGGAGCGCCCGGTCGAAGAGCGGCTTGATGGGGTCGCGCTGCAGGATGCCATAATTGGTGTTGCGCACACGGCCCACCAGCAGCTCGGGGTCATAGGAGGGGCTGCTCACGAGGCAGAGCACCTCGCCGGTGCGGGGGTCAAGGGCCACGATGCTGCCTTTCTTGTTGCGCAAGAGCCGTTCTCCCAGCAGCTGCATATCAAGGTCGATGCCGGTGAAGAGGTCCTTCCCCTCCACGGCTAGTGTGTCGTAAATGCCGTCCTTGTATGGGCCCTTGATGTTGTTGTGCACATCGACGAGCACATAGCGCACGCCGCGGCGCCCGCGGAGCGCCTCCTCGTACTGCTGCTCCAGGCCGCCTACGCCGATCACGTCGCCCGGTTTGTAGTAGGGGGCCTGTTCCACCTTGCGCGCATCCACCTCGCTGAGGTATCCGAGCAGGTGGGCCGCGGTGCGCGGGGGGTAGGTGCGCAGCGTGCGGCTCTGACCGTAGAAACCCGGGTATTTGTGCAGGTGCACGCTGATGGCCGAGAACTGGCCTGCGGGGATCTGCTTCTCGATGACGCTCGGCTTATAGAGCGAATAGCGCCGGGCATCGCCCATGCGCTGCCGGAGCTCCTCCAGGGGCACGCTGATGAGCTCGGCGAAAGCGGCCGTGTCGAATGCCTTCACCTCCTTCGGCACCATCATGAGGTCGTACACCGGCGTGTTGGCCACCATCAGGCGGCCCTTGCGATCATAGATGAAGCCCCGAGCCGGATAGTCGGTGATCTTGCGCTCGGCCATGTTCGCTGCGCTGGCCTTCCACTTGTCGTCCACCACCTGGATCCAGAGGAGCCGGAGGATGAAGATGACCGCGATGGCGCCCACGGCGGCGATGAGCACGTATTTCCGCGATTCGAAGTTCATGCGCGGCTGCGCTCCTGCGCGGCGGAGGTGAGGAATTGCGCGAGCAGGCAGAGCGCGAGCGTGAAGGCGGCGCTCAGCAAGGCGCGCAGCAGGGTGGCGCCGAGTGCGTCGAAGCGGTGGATCTCCACGATGAAGAGCCAGAGGTGGTGGAGCACGATGAGAACGCCGGCGTAGGTGGCGAACCAGGGGAGCCCCATGCGGGGCACGGTGGGCCTCATGCCGAACTCATAGCCCTCGCGCGGCGCCATGAGGCGCAGCAGGTGCTTCCGAGCGAAGGCCATGGCCACGCAGGCGCTCATGTGCATGCCCGGCGTGCTGCTGAAGAGGTCCATGGCCATGCCGATGGTCGCACCGAGCAGGAGCACGCCCCAGGCGGGCACCTCGAAGGGCAGCATGAGGAGGAAGAGCACGTACAGGTAGGGCACCATCCAGCCGTTGGCCACGTCGAGGTGGTCGAGCACCAGCACCTGGAGCAGCAGGAGCAGGATGAATCGGCCGATGTTCGCTGCGAGCGTGCCGATCATGGTGCGGAATGGGCTTGCTGGAGCGTGTCCCGCTCTGGCCGCTGCAGGTCGGTCACCACATACACGAAGCCGCTGCGCGTCATGTCCTCGAAGAGCCGTACAAGGATGGCCTGGTCGGGCCGGCCTGGCGGGCTCTCCACGGAGATCACAAGGCCCACAGGGACGTCGGCGGGGAATATGCCGTCGCCGCCCATGGTGACCACCGTGTCGCCCGCCTGCACGCGCGCATGCTTGGGGATGTCCACCACGGAGGCGGCGATGGGATTGTTCGTGTCCCAATAGAGCAGCCCGAAGTGCCCGGTGCGCCTGACCCTGACGCTGGTGCGGATGTCCGGGTTCAGAACGCTGATGACGGAGGCGAAGTGGGGGCTGGCGTCGCGCACCACGCCCACGATGCCATCGGGCCCGATCACGCCCATGTCGGGACGGACACCGGCGGTGAGCCCCTTATCGAGCGTGAGGTAGTTGCGGGGCTTGTGCCAGGTGGCGTTCACCACCTTGGCGGGTGTGTAGCGGAAGAGCTGCCGGTGGATGGTGTCATTGATGCGGACGAAGGGGTCCTCCACCGGCGTATAGGCGCTGCTGTGGCGATTGCGCCAGTCGATGTTCTCTGCCACGAGCCGTTCGTTCACCTCGCGGAGGCTGGCGTAGTCGGTGATCTCCCTGCGCCAGCTGTAGAGCGTTCCGGCCACCGCGCTGCTGCTGTTGATGGCCAATGCCCGGTGGTGCGCATTGCCGTTGTAGAGCAGCAGGAAGGACAGGAGCAGGAGTGCGATGAACAGGAGGGTGTCCCGGATGCGGAAGAGGAAGCGGAAGAGGTCGCGCATGGATCGTTGTGCCGTTCACCTGCCCACGCCTTGGATGCCGGGCCACGGCATGGCCTGTCACACTGCCGCGGTCATTCGCGCATCAGGAACTGGAAGCGGTCGATGTTCTTGAGCGCGATGCCCGTGCCACGCGCCACGGCGCGCAGGGGGTCGTCGGCCACGTGCACCGGCAGCTTGGTCTTGATGCTGATGCGCTTGTCCAACCCGCGCAGCAGTGCACCGCCACCGGCCAGGTAGATGCCCGTCTTGTAGATGTCGGCGCTCAGTTCGGGCGGGGTGGCCTCCAGGGCGCTGAGGATGGCCTCCTCGATCTTGCTGATGCTCTTGTCCAGAGCCTGGGCGATCTCGCTGTAGGTGACGGTGATTTCCTTGGGGATGCCCGTCATCAGGTCCCGGCCGCGCACGGCGTAATCCGGCGGAGGGCTGTCGAGCTCGGTGAGCGCCGCGCCCACCTCGATCTTGATGGTCTCGGCCGTACGCTCCCCCACCAGGATGTTGTGCTGGCGCCGCATGTACTCCTCGATGTCCTGCGTGAATTCATCACCGGCAACGCGGATGTTCTTGTCGCACACGATCCCGCCCAGGGCGATCACGGCGATTTCGCTGGTGCCGCCGCCGATGTCGATGATCATGTTGCCCATGGGCTCCTCCACATCGATGCCGATGCCGATCGCCGCCGCCATGGGCTCATGGATCAGGTACACCTCCTTGGCCCCGGCGTGCTCGCTGCTGTCCTTCACGGCCCGCTTCTCCACTTCGGTGATGCCGCTGGGGATGCAGATCACCATGCGCAGGTTGGGGGTGAAGAGTCGCCGGCCGGGGTTGATCATGCGGATCATGCCCTTGATCATGTCCTCGGCGGCCTTGAAGTCGGCGATCACCCCGTCCTTCAGCGGGCGGATGGTCTTGATGTTCTCGTGGGTCTTGCCGTGCATCTGCTGCGCCTGCCGCCCCACCGCGATCACCTTGCCGGTGGTGCGGTCCACCGCCACGATGCTGGGCTCGTCCACCACCACCTTGTCGTTGTGGATGATGAGCGTGTTGGCGGTGCCGAGGTCGATCGCGATCTCCTGGGTGAAGAAGTTGAACCAGCTCATCGGTCCGTGCGGGTCAGTGTTTGAAGTGGCGGATGCCGGTGATGCACATGGCCATGCCGTGTGCGTTGCAGTAGTCGATGCTGTCCTGGTCGCGGATGCTTCCCCCGGGGTGCACCACCGCCGTGATGCCCGCCTTGTGCGCGATCTCCACGCAGTCCGGGAAAGGGAAGAAAGCATCGCTGGCCATCACGGCGCCGTGCAGGTCGAAGTTGAATTTGGCAGCCTTTGCGATGGCCTGCTCCAAGGCATCCACGCGGCTGGTCTGGCCGGTTCCGCTGGCCAGCAGCTGGTTATCCCTGGCCAGCACGATGGCGTTGCTCTTGGTGTGCTTCACCAGGATCGTGGCGAAGGCCATGTCGGACGCTTCCAGCGCACTCGGGGCCTTGGTGGTGGCGGGCTTCATGGCGGCGGCGTCCGCTACCACGGTGTCCGCATCCTCGGTGAGCACGCCGTTCAGCGCGGTGCGCACCTTCACGGAGGCGCGGGTCGCCGGCTTCCGCTTCAGGATCATCCGGTTCTTCTTGCGCATCAGCACCTCCAGCGCATCGGCATCATAGTCGGGCGCGGCGATGATCTCGAAGAAGATCGTGTCGATGGCCTCCGCAGTGGCCTTGTCGATGCGGGCGGTGGTGATCAGCACCCCGCCGAAGGCGCTCACGGGGTCGCCGGCCAGTGCGGCATCCCAAGCCTCCTTCACGGTGGGTCGAACGGCCGCGCCGCAGGCATTGTTGTGCTTCAGGATGGCGAACGCCTCCCCTGGACCCGACGTGACGCCCTTCAGCGTGGCCAGGTCGTCGATCAACTCCACGGCCGCGTCCAGGTCCAGCAGGTTGTTGTAGCTGAGCTCCTTGCCGTTGAGCTGCTCGAACATCCCCCCCAGGTCGCCGTGGAAGGCCCCCTTCTGGTGGGGGTTCTCACCATAGCGCAGCACCGTGGTGGGGCCGGCGCTCAGCCGCAGGTCGCCCTGGCCGCTGCTGAACCAGTTGTAGATGGCGCTGTCGTAGCGGCTGCTCACGGCGAAGGCGGCCGCCGCGAAGACCTTGCGCTGCACCAGCGTGGTTTGGCCGTCCTGCTCCTTCAACAGGCGCAGCAGCTCGCCGTATTGGGCCATGCCGGGCACGATTGCCACGTCGGCGTGGTTCTTGGCTCCGGCACGGATGAGGCTGATACCGCCGATGTCGATCTTCTCGATGATCTCCGCCTCTGTTCCCCCCCTGGCCACAGTGGCCTCGAAGGGGTAGAGGTCCACGATCACCAGGTCGATCGGCGGAATGGCGAATTCCTCTAGCTGAGCGACATCGCTCTCCAGGTCGCGGCGCCCGAGGATTCCGCCGAAGACCTTCGGGTGCAGGGTCTTCACCCTGCCGGCGAGGATGCTGGGGTAGCTGGTGAGGTCCTCTACCGGCGTCACGGCCGCGCCCAAAGACTCGATGAACTCCTGGGTGCCCCCGGTGCTGTAGATGCGCACGCCGAGCCGGACCAGTTCACGGATAATGGGCTCCAGCCCATCCTTGTGGAACACGGAGATGAGCGCGCTCTGGATGCGTTTGTACCCGTCCAATGTGGTCGTTCAAGGGGGGCTGGGCCCCGCTTCGGGCGCAAGTTTACGCCACGGTTCCAGCCGGTTGCGAGCGCGGGCCGCAGCCGTTATCCGAAGGTTACCAACAGGCGCATGATCGCCTGAGGTCAGAACCTGAAGCCCGCGCCGAAGGTGAGGTTCACCATGCGGCTTCCGCTGGAAAGCGTCCCATAGGTGACCTCCCCGGCCGGGGTGATCTCGATGGACCGCGGGTCGACATAGGTGACGCGTCCGCCGGAGAGCCGCTCGAACCGGGCCTCGAGCACGAAATGCCGCGTGACCTCGTAGTACGCGCCGATCGCGAAGCCCGCGCTGCCCACGAAGGCGCTCTCGTTGCGCTCCTCGAGGATCGGCTGATCCAGCCCTTTCACGTTCACCTCGGTGGTGGTGAGGAAGTGACGCAACCCCAGCATCCCGTCCAGGTAGGGGCTCACTTTGCCCCTGTAGGGTTGGAAGCGCAGCATGCCATGGTAGCCATAGAGGTTGCTGCGCACCTTCATTTCGCCCTCGCGGCTGGTCACGATGGGGTCGTCCACCGTCACCTTGCGAGTCCCCCCTCCCATCCGCTGCCAAGCGAAGTCGAACCCATAGCTGAAGGGCAGCCGACGCATCGGCAGGGTCATGTTCGCGCTGATTCCGGCCATCTGCCTGCCCCAAGAGGCATCGAATTCCCCGGTGGGTATGCCGATCTCCAGCCCGCCGGTGATGGTGGCCGTGCGCTGCTGGGTGCGCTCCTGCTGGGCTGCTGCCGGGGCAGCCAAGGCCAGGGTCATGGCGGTCGCGAAGGCGGTTCTCATGGCTTCAGGGATTGCTGCATTCACCTGCCAAAGGTTATGCCGAACGGAGCCCGGTACCTTGCGCCCGCATGGAACTCGGCCCCGAATGGACGGCCCTCGGCCCATGGGGCTTGTTCCTGGCCTGCTTTCTGGCGGCCACGGTGCTGCCCTTCAGCTCGGAGGCGGTGCTGGCCGCCATGGCGATTGGGCCTTGGTCGGGGGCGCTGCTGTGGTGGGTTGCCACCGCTGGCAATTGGCTCGGCGGCATGTCCACCTACGGTTTGGGCCGCTTGGGCGACCCCAGGGCCGTTACCCGCTGGCTGAGGGTCGACCAGCGCCGTGCGGAGGCTTGGCACCGCCGCATCCGCCACTGGGGCCCTTGGGCCGCGCTGGCCTGCTGGGTGCCGGTGATCGGGGACCCCATCGCCCTGGCCTTGGGGCTGGGCCGTGCACGGTTCTGGCCCACAGCGCTGCTGATGCTGCTGGGGAAGGCCGCCCGGTACGCGGTGATCCTCGCGTTGATGCGCTGACGGGCGGCAAGAGAGAAGGCCCCGCCGGAGCGGGGCCTTCTGACCGAGCGGGTGTTTGCGATGTACCGTGCTCAGTAGGGGGTGTTCTGGGGGTCGAAATTGGCCCAGGCGGCGGTCCAATCCGTGGAACCGAACGCACCGCGGTGGCTGACCGGGGTGAAGAAGCCATCGGCCAGGGGGCTCCAGGAGAAATCGGCGCCGCTCAGGAGGGGGCTGCCTGCATTGGGCAGGAAGTCGGGTGCGGTGAGGGCGAAGGGGTTGGCCACCTGCAGCTCGCTGTTGTTGACGAGGATGGTGTTGTTCCAGCCGGCCGTGTTGAACCAGCCGGTGAGGGCGGCCTGGTCCCAGTTCTGGTCGCTGGGCACGTTGAGGGCGGTGCCCATGCCGGCGAGCACGTTGTTGCGGAACATCAGGTCGTTGTTCGTGGCGTTGGCCTGGGTGCTGTTGCCGTCGATGTAGAGCCCCGTGGGGTATCCGGCGAAGACGCTGTTGAACACGCGCGTCTGGGTGTTGCGGCGCAGGTGAAGGGCGCGGGCGTACTGGGCGTTGATGCTCGTGCTGGCACCGGCCTTGGGACCGAAGATGCTCACGTTGCTCCAGGTGCCTTGGCTGTAGGGAGCCACCGCATTGCCGGCGGCATCGTTGTCGCATTCGAAGCCGTTGCTGCTGCTCTGGTCGGCCACATTGGGGTCGCGCAGGCTCACGGCGAACTGCACCTTGCCCTGCCAGCCGAAGTCCTGGTCGAAGTCGTCGTCCCAGCCGCGGAAGGCGATCAGGTACTTGGCGTTCACCGTGCCGCCGAACCACTCGTAGCTGTCATCGCCGCAGTAGCTAACCTGGATGTGCTCCAAGGTGGTGCCCCTGCCCACGCCGCCCATGGTGAGGCCATTGATCTCCTGGTTGGGCTGGAAGGGGATGCCGGCGAACTCGATGCGCACGTAGCGCAGGGTGCCGCTGTTGTCATTGGGGTCCGTGCCACCGTATTGGGCGTCCACGCCGCCCTCGATGATGGGGTCACTGGGCTGGTTGTGGGGGGCGCGGCCGCAGAGGATGATGCCGCCCCAGTCGCCGTAATCGCGGCTGCCGGCGGGCTGGTTGCTGGTGAAGATGATCGGCTGGCTGGCCGTGCCGTCGGCGATCAGGCGACCGCCGCGCTTCACGATCAGCGTTCCCTTGGTGGGCTTGTCACCCTTGATGATGGTTCCGGGCTGGATGGTGAGCGTGGCGCCGTCCTCCACGTAGATGAAGCCTTTCAGCAGGTACTTGTTGTTGCTCGTCCAGGTGGTGTTCGTGGTGATGTTGGCCGTCACCTCCACGGTGCCGCCGGTGCTGGCCTGCGGATATTCGCAACAGCAGTCCTTGTCGGCATCCGCATCGTAGTTCAGGGCGAGCGGGTCGGTGCAGCCTTCCTTCTTCTTGCAGGCCGGCAGGGCCACGGCGATGGCGCCGAGGGCGAGCAGCCCGATCGCATGATTCTTCCAGTGGTTCATGGGTTGTTTACCGTTTCGTTGGCGCTGCAAAGCGACAGCATGCGCGTTAGGCCGCTGTCATCCGGATCTTACGGTATCGCTAAGCGACCTTAAGCTTTCGTTAAGCCCGGACCGGGCTCAGAACCGCACGCCCAGGCCCAAGGAGAGGTAGGCCCCGCGGCGGAAGCTCATGATCTCCTCGTCGCGTGCGTCGATGCCCCCGCTTTCGTTGCTGTCCTGGATGAGCAGCACGCGCTGGTTCAGGATGTCCTGTGCGCTCAGCTTGAGCTCGAAGCGCTTGCCCAGGCCCTTGGTCAGGGTCATGTCCACCACGTTGCGCGGCATCTCATAGATATCCGGCGTGCCGAAGGTGCCCACGGCGAAGAGCCGGGGTCCGATGACGTTGTAGAGGATGTTGTACTGGAGCCGGCGCTCGGTGTCCTGGTAGTAGAGGCCGGCATTCACGATATAGGGGCTCTGGCCCATGAGCGGGCGGCGCTGCGCCTGGCCCCGTGCGCCCTCGCCCAGCTCGACCTCGGTGACGATGTAGGCAGCGTTCAGCATGACGCCCACCTTGCTCAGGTAGCCCTCGGGGAAGAGGCCGCTGAGCTGGCGCCGCACTTCCAATTCGGCGCCCACGCTGGTGGCGCGCTGTGCGTTGCCGAATGTGAAGTTGCGCGTGCCGCCGCTGCCGGCGCCCGGGAGGAAGAACATCTCGATGGGGTCGGTGAAGCGCTTGTAGAACACGCCGATGCTCACCACCTCGGCGGGGCTGGGGTAAAGCTCGTAGCGCAGGTCGGCGTTCTGCACCTTGGCGATCCGCAGGCTGTCGTTGCCCACGAGCACGTTGTTGAAGCTGAAGTCGTAGAAGGCGAAGGGCGCCAGCTCGCGGAATTCGGGGCGGTTCACCGTGGCGGACCACGCGGCACGAAGCTGTGAGCGCTCGCCCAGCGCGTGCGAGGCGTTCACGGAGGGTAGGATGCTGAGGATGGGGTTGTCCACGCGGACGCGCCGCCCGCCGAAGGTGGCGCTGTTCAGCCGTTGCGTGTTATGCTCAGCGCGCACGCCGGCAGTGACGGTGGTGGTGGTGGCCAGGTTCAGCGTGGCGCCTGCATAGCCTGCCAGCAGGGCATTGGAAGCCGTATAGCGGTCGCTGGGGTTGGTGCCCTCCTCGAGCTTGAAACCTGTGGTGCCGTTGATGTTCGCTGCGGCGAATACCTGGTCCAGCGGCAGGTAGAGGAGGGACTGGTCCAGCTGGCTGCTGCTCGCGGCGCGAAAGCTCATCCAGCGGGCGCTGAAGGTGCGGTCCTTCTGCTCGATGAAGATGCCGGTGCGGAGCTTCAGGGTGCGCGACTCCCCGGCGATGCGGTGCTCGTAGTCGGCCTTGCCGGTCATCACGGTCTCGTCAAGGTCGGCGAAGAACCGGCCGGCGTCGAGCGTGGTGGCGCCCGGCGGGATGATGGTCTGGAAGGGGGCGTTGGCATCGGTGCCGTTGATGTCGCGCACGGTGCGGATGCGGCGGAAGTCGGGTTCCCTGCTCAGGGCAAGGCCGTAGCCGGCGGTCCAGGTGAGGGTGCCGGCGTCAGCGCCGAAGGAGTGCTCGCCATGCAACTGGCCGCTGTAGATGGTGCGCTGCTGGTAGCGGAAGGCGTAGTTGCGCACCTCGAACTGCTCCTCGAAGTTGAGGCCTGTGCGCAAGGTGGTCTGGTCGGTGCCCTGCTGGGTGAAGAGGTTGCGGAACTCGAGCTTGTGCCGGGAGCCCAGCAGCAGGCTGAAGTTGCTGAGGGCGCTCAGGCGCACCTGGTGGATGTTCTCGTTGTCGCTGTAGTTGTAGATGCTGTCGCTCCGTTGGCTCACGGGGTCGAATACGTTGTAGTTGTAGTTCTTCGCCGTGTAGGCCAGCCGGGTGTTGCTGTAGCTGATGCTGGTGATGTTGCCCCCGGTCACGCGGCCCTCTCCACCGAACCGGCGCGCAAGGGTGATGCCGAGGCGCTGGTCGGGCAGGGCGGTGGAGCGATCGGCCGTCCAATTATTGGCGAGGCTCCGGCCGGCGGCCTGCAGCCGCTCAGGCGTCGTGCTGTAGAGGTTGCCCGGGAAGCTCACGGGCAGCTGCCGGAGCCCATCGTCGAACCCGAGGGCATCCGTGCTGCTCTGCTGGCTCTGGCTGAAGCCCTCGAATGTGGTGCCGAGGCGGTATGAGGCGCCGTAGTCCACGCGTACCTGGTTCTCGGCGGGCACGTTCACCGTGTAGAGCTTGATGACGCCGCCGGCGAATTCGCCTGGAAGCTCCGGCGCCCCGGTCTTGTACACCATCACGCGGTCGAGCGCCCCGCTGGGCAGCACATCGAAGCTGAAGGCGCGCCGGTCGCTCTCCAGGCTGGGGGCGATCACATCGTTCAGGACCACGGTGTTGTACCGGTCCGCAAGGCCACGGATCATCACGAAGCGGTCGCCCACCATGGTGACGCCCGGAATCCGCCGCACCACATCGCCCGCGGTGCGGTCCTGGCCTTTGCTGATCTGCTCGCGGCCCACGCCGTTCACCACCTGCTCGCTCCGGCGGGTCTCCATCACCACGGCCGCCTCGGACTCCGTGCGCTTGGTGGTCACCACTTCAACGGTCTCGATGGCGATGGACTGCGCCTTCATCTCCAAATCGGCACGCGTGGTGCTCCCCGCGGTCACGTTGATGATGCGCTCCACGGGCTCGTAGCCGACGAAGCTGACCTGCAGGGTGTAAGTCCCGGGCTCCGCCTGAAGGCTGAATCGGCCATCGAGGTCCGTGATGGCGCCGGTGGTGGTGCCTTTCAGCAGCACATTCACGAAGGGCATGGGCTGGGCCTTGCCGCCCTCAAGTGCGGTGATGGTGCCGCTGACCGTGCCCTTCTGGGCAGCGGCTGTCAGGGCAAGGATGAGCGCAAGGAATGAAAGCAGGTTACGGTACATCGCATAAGCGAACGATGTGGTCATCATTCGCGCCGCAAAGGTCCCGTCCCACTGTTAGGCCGCCCTTCCGTCGGGGTTAACGATCCGTTAGGCGTTCGCCCCCTCGCTTAACGCGCCGTTAACACGGCCTTCGAGGAACCACCACTTCGGCGTGTCCTTGCGCTTGCGGGCCTTGCGCCACATGTCCACGAGGCTGTCCTGCAGCAGCACCGTGGCCTCCTCCACGCTGTCGGCCACGAACACGAATTCGAGCTCCTTGCGGCCCAAGGTGCCTTCGGCCACCATCCGGTCGATCTGGTCCAGCATGGGCTTCCAATAATCGCGGCCATAGAGCAGGATGGGAAAGTCCCTCACCTTGCCGGTCTGGATCAGGGTGACGGTCTCGAAGAGCTCGTCCACCGTTCCGGCGCCTCCGGGCATCACCACGAAGGCCACGCTGTACTTCACCAGCAGCACCTTGCGTACGAAGAAGCGCTCGAAGGTGAGGCTGACGTCGAGGTAGGGATTGGGCTTCTGCTCGTGCGGCAGCACGATGTTGCAGCCGATGCTGCGGGCGCCCACGTCACGCGCCCCCCGGTTGGCGGCTTCCATGATGCCGGGTCCGCCGCCGGTCATGATGGTGAAGCCCACGCGGCCCACGCGCCGCGCCAGGTCGCGCGCAGCCCCGTAGTAGGGATGGTCCTCGCCGAAGCGGGCGCTGCCGAAGAAGGTGACGCATGGGCCCACGAAGTGGAGCTTGCGGAAGCCGTAGATGAACTCCCGCGCGATGGCGACGACCGACTTGAATTCGGACCAGCGCGAGCGCGGACCCTCCAGGAAGCGGAGATCGATGCCGCCGCGCTTGGAGGCCTCCGGGGTGTCGTTGGGGGTGTCTGGCATGGTGCGCGAAGCTAGAGGAGGGAACAGGGAGCCCTTCCGGATTGTTCCTTAGGGCATGGTTCACTGCTACTTGAAGCTCTTATTGGCGCTGTCCCTCCCGGTGGCCGCGGCGGCGCAGCCGCAGCCCGAGAACCCCTCGTTCGAGTCATGGGACAATGCGGGCCAGGCCACCCAGGAGCCGCACCAGTGGAGTTCCATCAAGACCAGCGACGGCGGCGCGTTCATCAACGGCCTGGTGCCGCAGCTCTGCTGGCGCAGCACCGATGCCCGCACCGGTCAGTACAGCGTGAATCTGCGCACCGTGAACTCGATCATCGGCGCGGCCAACGGGCTGCTCACCAACGGTCGCGTGCATGCCGAACTGGAGGTCGCCGACAGCTACATGTACACCGTGCAGGACCAGGAGCAGTGGCGCACGGTGCTCACCAGCCGGCCGGACAGCCTCGTGGGCTGGTTCAAAGCCACGCCACAGTCAGGCGATCGGGCCAATATGGGCGCATTGCTGCATGTGGATGATGGCCGCCTGCCCGCCTTCGGCACCGAGGGTAATTATGTGGCTGGAGCCTCGTGGAAGGCGCCCTATGGCAATGTGGGCCAATGGACGCGCTTCTCCGCGCCCTTCCAGTACCTCAATGATTGGCAGCCGGAGTGGCTACTCTTCATCCTCACCGCGGGCGATAGCGCCGGCAGCCAGGTGGGCACACAGGTCTGGTACGATGACCTGGCGCTGATCTACAATGTGCACTGCGCCCATGATATGCAGGCCGTCTCGCCGGGCCAATCCTTCATCGTGGACTACAGCACGTCAGGTGCCCCTACAGGCACGGTCACCTTCAGCGTGGAGCTTTCCGATGCGAATGGCGCTTTCACCGCCCCGGTCGTCATCGGCGCGGCTGCCTCAAGCAACGCTTCGGGCATGATCCAATGCACCTTGCCGGAGCAGACCGAAGCGGGCACCGGCTATCGCATCCGCGTGGTGGGCAGCTCGCCCTTCTATGCGCCAGTCGGCTGTGACCTGTTCGTTGAGATGGGCACCGGCATTGACGTGGAGCGCAGGGCTGCGCCACTGATCACAACACGGAGTGGCGTGCTGGTGATCACGGCAGAGGGAGGTGGCGCGTACGAGTGCTTCAGCGCGGATGGTCGCTTGCTGAAGAGCGGTGGTCTGCGCGAGGGCATGAACCTCATCGCCATGGACGGCATCAATGGCGTGGTCGTGGTTCGCCTCCGAGATGGGCAGGGCACGTTCAATCAGCGGGTCTGGCTGGAGTGACGGAAGGCCGGGTTCAGGCCACCGTCACCACCACGTTCCCCACTTTCCGGCCGCTCTCCGCCCGTGCATGGGCCTCCTGGATGCGTGCCAGCGGGAAAGTGCTGTCGATGACCGGGCGGATCTGTTGCTGTTCCCAGAGCGCTGCGAAGTGGCGCATGTCCTCCGCGGATTCACCTGCTGTGCCCGAGATCACGGTGACTTTCCGGCCGTCCTTGCCGCTGAATGCGCGTTTCAGCATGTCGGCAGGTAGGTCGGAGCCCAGCACCAGCTTGCCGCCGGACCGTACCAGCTCCAGACATTGCTTGAACGGCAGCTTGCCCACGGTCTCGAAGACCACATCGAAGCGATCGCGATGCGCGGACAGGTCGTCCTTGGTGTAGTCCAGCACTTCCGTGGCACCGAGCGAGCGCACCAGTTCCATGTTGCGGGTGCTGCACACGCCGGTCACCTCCGCGCCCATGACCCGTGCCAACTGTACAGCAGCGCTGCCCACCGCACCCGAGGCGCCGTAGATCAGTACGCGTTGCCCTCTTTCCACGTTGGCCTTGCGCAGGAAGTACAGCGCGGTACCGAAGCCGAAGGGGATGGCGGCGGCATCGGTATAGGACATGGCATCCGGCATGCGGGCGAAGGCACCGTTCTCCTTCAGCGCGATGTACTCCGCGTGGCCGCCCAGCCCCATGATACTCGTCCACCCGAAGAGCCGGTCGCCCTTCTTGTACTTGGTCACGGCAGAACCGGTCTCCACCACTTCACCGGCGAACACCACGCCCAGGATTGGCTTGCGCGGCTTGGTCAGCCCGAAGACCAGCCGCACGAACCAGGGGTTGGCGCTGCGCAGCCGCCAGTCCGCCGCGTTCACCGCCGAGGCATGGATGCGGATGAGCACTTCGTTCTGCTTCGGCGAAGGCGTGGGCACCTCGGCGATGCGGATCACGTCGGGACCTCCGTAGGCGGTGGCGATGGCGGCTTTCATGATCCGTCAAAGGTTGAGCAGCCCGGCCTCGGTCCATCCCCGCTCATGGATCGGTGGGCTCGTCCATCCCAGGCGGAAAGCTCAAGCAGGCACCTGGGTGCCCACCACCCCCACCATCGCCTCCTTCGCCGCGTGCACGTTCTTCACATCCTGCACGCTGATCCGCAAGGTCCCTGCCTTCTCGTACACCTTGAATCTCCTGGGTTGCGCCTGCACCGCCCGCAGCACCGCGTTGAAGCCATCGCCCTCGAAGAAGGGGTGCTTCTGGTCCGCGATGAAGGTGCCGATGAGCGTGCCTTTCTTCAGCACCATCTTCTCAAGGCCCATGCGTTGTCCCAGCCAGCGCAGGCGGATGCCTTCAAGCAGCTCGTTCACCAGCGGCGGGATGGGTCCGAAGCGGTCGGTGACCTCGGCGGTGAACTTCTGCAGCTCGGCCTCGTCCTTGATGTCGTCGAGGCGGCGGTAGAGCGCGAGGCGTTCGGCGGTCTCGCTCACGTAGCTGTTGGGGATCAGCATGGTGAGGTCGGTCTCGATGATGCAGTCGTCGCTCTGGTCGCGGCGTGAGCCACGGGCGAGGGCGTGGCTGCCTTCCTGCGCATCGGCGAAGAGCTCCTTGAAGTGCTCGTCCTTCAGCTCGCGCACGGCCTCCTCCAGGATCTTGTGGTAGGTCTCGAAGCCGATGTCGTTGATGAAGCCGCTCTGCTCCGCGCCGAGCAGGTCGCCCGCTCCGCGGATGTCGAGGTCCTTCATGGCGATGTGGATGCCGCTGCCCAGGTCGCTGAACTGCTCGATGGCCTGCAGGCGCTTGCGGCTCAGGTCGGGCAGCAGGTGCGGGCTCGGCGCCAGCAGGTAGCAGTAGGCCTTCTTGTTGCTCCGACCTACCCGGCCCCTCAGTTGGTGGAGGTCGCTGAGGCCAAAATTCTGCGCCTCGTTCACGATGATCGTGTTCGCGTTCGGGATGTCGAGGCCGTTCTCCACGATGGTGGTGCACACGAGCACGTCGGTGTTGCCCTCGATGAAGTCGAGCATCACCTCCTCCAGCTTGTGGCCTTCGAGCTGACCGTGGCCCACGCCCACGCGGCAGCCCGGCACCAACTTGCGGATCATGTCGGCGATGTGCTCGATGTTCTTCACCTTGTCGTGCAGGAAGTACACCTGGCCGCCGCGGCTGAGTTCGTACTCGATGGCGCCTCGGATCGTGACCTCGTCGTAGGGCTGCAGCATCGTGCTCACCGGGTAGCGGTTGGGCGGGGGCGTGCTGATGATGCTGAGGTCGCGTGCGCCCATGAGGCTGAACTGCAGCGTGCGCGGGATCGGTGTGGCGGTGAGCGTGAGCGTGTCCACCGTGGCGCGCAGGGTCTTCAGCTTGTCCTTCACGTTCACGCCGAACTTCTGTTCCTCATCGATGATCATCAGCCCGAGGTCCTTCCACACCACGTCCTTGCTCACCAGCCGGTGCGTGCCGATGAGGATGTCGATCTTCCCTTCCTTGAGGTCCTTGAGGATCTGTGTCTGCTGCGCGCTGCTGCGGAAGCGGTTGATGTAGTCCACGCGCACGGGCAGGCCCTTCATGCGCGCCGAGAAGCTCTTCCAGTGCTGCAGCGCGAGGATGGTGGTGGGCACGAGCACCGCCACCTGCTTGCCGTCGCACGCCGCCTTGAACGCCGCGCGGATCGCCACTTCCGTCTTGCCGAAGCCCACATCGCCGCAGACCAGTCGGTCCATGGGCGTGGGCTTCTCCATGTCGCGCTTCACGTCCTGCGTGGCCTTCAGCTGGTCGGGCGTGTCCTCGTAGATGAAGCTGGCCTCCAGCTCGTGCTGCAGGTAGTTGTCAGGCTGGTACGCGAAGCCCGGCTTGCTCTTGCGCTGCGCGTAGAGCTTGATCAGGTCGAAGGCGAGGGCCTTCACCTTGGCCTTGGTCTTCTCCTTCAGGTTCTTCCACGCGGGTGTGCCGAGCTTGCTGATGTTGGGCGCCTTGCCGCCCTCCTCGCCGCTGTACTTGCTCACGCGGTGCAGGCTGTGGATGCCCACGTAGAGGATGTCGTTATCGCGGTACTTCAGGCGGATGGCCTCCTGCTTGCTGCCGCCGGCGTCGATGGTCTCCAGGCCGCTGAACACGCCGATGCCGTGGTCGATGTGCACCACCAGGTCGCCGGGCTTGAGCTGGGTAAGCTCCTTCAGCGTGAGGGCCTGCGCGTTCTTGCGGAAGCCCTCCTTCAGCCGGAACCGGTGGTAGCGTTCGAAGATCTGATGGTCGGTGTAGAGCGCCAGCTTCAGCTCGGGGTCGATGAAGCCCTCGTGCAGATCCAGAACAAGAGGCGTGAAGGCCACCTCGTGCTCCATGTCGTTGAAGATGGCGTAGAGGCGTTCGCTCTGCTTCGCGCTGTTGCAGGCGATGAGGTTGGTGTAGCCCGCGTTCTGCTTGTTGTGCAGGTCACCGCTGAGCACCTTGAACTCCTTGGCGAAGCTGGGTTGGGGGCGTTGTTGGAAGTCGATGAGCTCGGCCCCGGGCTGCGAGTTCATGGCCCCGGGCTGTGGGCCACGGGCCTCGGGCTCGACCGTGCTTGAGCCCGAGGCCCGCAGCCCATGGCCCGCAGCCCAGAAAACCTTCCTGAACCCCAGCGTCCCCTTGATCAGCTCCGTGTCGGTGGCGAGCAGTTCTTCCGGGGTGGGGTGCTTGTCCTTGTCGGGAAGTCGCTCGTAGGACTCGGCGAGGAGCTTCAGCTGCTTCTTGGCCGCATCGCCGATGGCCTGGAGGTCGCGTAGCCAGAGCACGGTGTCTTCGGGCAATTGGGCGAAGAAGGTCTGCTGGCGTGCGGCATCCTCGTCCTGCAGGTCGGGTACGATCACGGCCTCGGACAGGCGCTCCACGGTAAGCTGGTCCTGCGGGTCGAATCGGCGCACGCTCTCCACGGTGTCGCCATAGAGCTCGATGCGGTAGGGCTTGTCGCTGCCGTAGCTGAACACGTCCACGATGCCGCCGCGGATGCTGTACTGCCCCGGCTCGTACACGAACTCCACGCGGGCGAAGCCGGTCTCCTCTAGCCATTCCTGGAGCGTGTCGATGGGCAACTCCTCATTGCGCTTGACGGTGAGCGTGTTCTTCGCCATCTCCTCCTTGCCGATCACGAGGGGGATGAGGGCATCGGGGTAGGTGACGATGATGAGTTTGTTGGTGAATGGTGAATGGGAGTTGGTGAATGGGGAATGCGCATCCGCGCCATTCGCCATTCGCCATTCACTATTCACCTTCATCAATGCCTCGAGCACCTCCGTGCGAGTCACCCGCTCGCCGTCATGGTGTCCTTCGGGATCGTAGGCCGAGCGTGAGGGTGCGGGGTAGAAGAACAGGTCCTCCTCCTTCTTCGCATGGCGCCCGTCCTTGTCCTTCCCGCGCAGCGCTTCGAGGTCATTGAGGAAGTACGCAGCCTCCTCGCGGTCGGTGAGCACGAACACATGCACGCCGCCGCGCTGTTCGATCACGGCGTTGGCATTGAAGGCTTGCGACGAACCGATGGTGCCGGCGATCTGCACGCGGGCGGCCTTCTCGCGCAGGGCATCGGCCACGCGAGAGACGCGGGCGTCTGAGCGGTAGAGGGAGAGGAGGTCGGGGAGGGAGGTGATGGACATGAACGGTGAAAAGCCCGAAACCCGGTGCCGCATGGTGCGGGCATCGGGTCCGGGAAGGTCGCAAAGTTAGGGCTGGTCCTGGGGGATGGCCGCCTTGGCGCCTTCTCCGGTCCATGCACCATTCCTTCCAGTTCATGTCATTTCACCATGGATAATGAAGGCGACCGGTGTCCCTTTGGCCCAGGAACCAACGGCCATGAACACTTCCCTCCATCACGCACGCTGCACCTCGCTGCAAATGCGGCAAGGCCAAGTCGCCCCCGCCCCGCATCTCCGGGTCACCCACAGCGATGTGAGGACCGGGATCGCCGAGCCGGCCAAGCCCGCCTGCATGGGCGTGGTCGCGGCCACCCGCATGGAGGGGCATGGAACAAGCGCCCCCGTCGTCATGGACATCCAAGCCTACAACCGCGCCGTGGACGATCATTCGGATGCTCTGTACCGCTACGTGGTGAAGCACCTGCGCGACCGGGACGAGGCCAAGGACATCGTCCAGGAGTGCTTCCTGCGGCTGTGGATGCGGTTGGACCGTGTTGCTGTCGCGGGAGCGCGGAGCTATCTCTACGCCACGGCGCACAACCTGCTCGTCGACCGATCGCGCAGGCGGAAGTACCTGACCCGTTACGAGAATTGGCATGATGACGTGCGGACCGCTCATCAGCCCGCTGCCGGGCTCAAGGACCGCATCGATGGCGCATTGGCCAAGCTGAGCCCTTTGCAGCGCTCTCTGGTGCTCCTTCGTGACCTGGAAGGCCGCTCCTACGGCGATATCGTGGAGATGACGGGACTGGACATGACGAAAGTGAAGGTCTATCTGTACCGGGCCCGGAAGGCGATGCAGGGCCATTTGGGTGAGCTGGTCGAGTTGATCTGATCCATTGTCGTTGCCGGCCTCACCTGCCCGGCTCAAGGGTGTGCCTCGCACGGGTCGGCCACCTGAGCAGGCTTTCATCGCGGCCTCCTCAGGACTGACGTTTCCGTGCCCGTGATGGACAGTAGTATCCCTGCATGCGTGCTCAATCAGAGTGTATGCTCCTGGAGCATCCGCTTGAAACGCAGCGCAAGAAGAAACCCCTCCTTCCGGTAGCTCGCCAGCTTTCCAGCATCCGGCCTGAAGGACAGTTTCCGCATCCAGATGCCGAAGAGCAGGAGCGGGCAATAGCCTGTGTAACTCACTCTGCCTTCCCTTGCGGATACCTCGAAAACGATGAGCGAACCACCTGAGGCTTCCTTGTAGTAGGTGGCATGGCCTTGCCGCTGATGAAGCTTGAACACCAACGTGTGACCCCTGTTGAACGTGGTGATGCGTTCGGTCGGGCCCTTGAAGTCCACCTGCGTGAAGCCTTGATCATGGAACCAGTCATCCACCAAGGTCAGCAGGGTCTTGGGGTCGGTCATGGCGTTCTTGCTTGCCGGGTACCGGAGCACGAATTGACCGTCACTGATCCGAGCACAAGCGCCAGGTGAAGGGCAGCGGCTGATCGATCGGTCTAACTCTTCATCGCCGCCTCCACCATGTTCCTGCTGCCGATGTACAGCGGGCAGCGCTGGTGCAGCTCGGTCGGCTGCAGGTCCAGGATGCGGGTGGTGCCATCGGTGGCCATGCCGCCGGCTTGTTCCACCAAGAAGGCGAGCGGGTTCGCCTCGTACAGCAGGCGGAGCTTGCCTTTCGGGGCTTTCTGCGTGCCTGGGTAGAGGTAGATGCCGCCCTTGAGCAGGTTGCGGTGGAAGTCGGCCACCAGGCTGCCGATGTAGCGGGCGCTCATCTTCTTCTGCTTGCAGGCATCGATGTAGTTGCGCACGCCATCGCTGAACTCGTACCAGTTGCCCTCGTTGATGGAGTAGATCTTCCCATCGGCGGGCGTCTTCATGTCCGGGTAGCTTAGGCAGAAGGTGCCGATGCTGGGGTCGAGGGTGAAGCCGTTGACGCCGTGGCCGGTGCTGTACACGAGCATGGTGCTGCTGCCGTACACGATATAGCCTGCCGCCACCTGCGCGTTGCCGGGCTGCAGGAAATCCTCCAGCGTGGCCTTTGGGCCGGTGCTGATGCGCTTGTAGATGCTGAAGATGGTGCCGATGCTCACGTTCACGTCGATGTTGCTGCTGCCATCGAGCGGG
>ERZ761607.1211-NODE-1211-length-33984-cov-5.879513_pt1 | contig 33984 bp, 27 predicted proteins | sample MGYA00511164_ERZ761607 | MGnify/ENA primary metagenome ERZ761607 (study PRJEB28899, sample SAMN02445080) | bioreactor sludge metagenome | biome: EBPR sludge | place: Australia: Brisbane, Thorneside Wastewater Treatment Plant | collected 2011-06-22 ... | reverse complement strand
GTGGCGGGCCACCCTGATCGCGCGGGAGACCGCCTGCCTGGCTCTCGAGCAACGCCTTGAGGTCGACCGGCAGCTTGCTGGCGACGCGGACCGCTTGGAGGAGATGGGCGAACGCGAGCTGGTCGGCGCGGCTCGTGATCTTGCGTCGAAGCTGGACCCGGCCGCGGTCGCCGCACGCCGCGCCCGCGCCGAGGCGGACCGGCACACCACTCTGCGGCCGGCACCGGATGTGATGACCTGGTTCGGTGCGCTGCTGCCGGTCAAGGACGGCGTCGCGGTCCACAAAGCGCTCCTGGATGCAGCCGACCGCGCCAAGTGCGCTGGTGACACCCGCTCTCGCGGGGCGATCATGGCCGACACCCTGGTCCAACGCGTCCTCGCACCCCACCTCGCTACAACGACTGGTCCCGCGGAGCTGCCGCTGGTCATCCACGTCGTCGTTCCCGACACCGTCCTCCTCGGCGACAGTGACGGCAGTGGTGAGGTCGAGGGCTACGGCTCGGTACCCGGTGACCTGCTCCGGGAGTGGATCGCTGCGCATGCCGAACAAGGCGTAGCTGACTGGATCACGAAGCTCTACCGCTCCAAGACCGGTGAGCTGGTGGCCATGGAGAAGGGCGTGGCCGGCTCTTCAACGGCAAACTCGCCGAGTTCCTCCGGCTCAGGGACCGACGCTGCCGCACCAAGTGGTGCGACGCCCCGATCCGCCACCTCGACCACATCGAAGACCACGCCGACGGCGGACCGACGAGTGCGGCCAACGGCCAAGGGGCCTGCGAGGAATGCAACTACGCCAAACAAGCCCTCGGTTGGAAGGCAAGACCACGCCCCGGCCCCGTCCACACCGTCGAGACCACCACACCCACCGGACACACCTACGTGTCCAGCGCACCCACCGCGCCGTGAGAAGACGGCTCATGATGCTGGTGAGTGAGCACGTCCGCCAGCTTCGGCGGCGAGATCGCGGCCGCCTTCTCCTGGCGCTCCTGCTCGCGGTCGATGGCGCGTGAGTTCCGAGTCGCCTTGGCGACCCACATCCGCTGCGCGGACTCGGACATGTGGCACAGGCCGGGGATCTGCGGATACTGCTGGCACATCGTGGGGCCCTTGCCAGCCGAGCCGGAGGACGTGGGCACAGCGTCAACAGGAGCGCGGGTGCCCGAGAGGCCGACGGCCGCGAACAGCCGCCGGCTCTCGGCACCACAGGAGCCGCAGGACACCGCGCCAGGAGGCGGGCTCGATGTCCAGTGCTCGGTGCGGGTCCCGCAGTCGCTGCATCGGTAGTCGACGAGGATGGCCATGCTCAGCTACCGGTCACTCGTAGCAGTACGGCGCCGGCTTGTGGTCGTTCCAGTCGTCGGGATCGTGGGTGATCCAGATCGTGGCCTCCTCAGCCTCGGCGATCCGCTTGATCCGGCGCAGCGAGTCGAGCGCGACGCGGGTGTCCCAGTCGATCGGGAAGTGGTACTCGAGCTCGAGCGCCTTGCGCAGGTGGACGGCGTCGCCGGTGAGCAGGAAGGTGCGCGAGGCGAGGCGGACCTTGAGGCTGAGCTCCCCGGGGGTGTGCCCGGGCATCGAGAGGAGGACCAGCGAGCCGTCGCCGAACAGGTCGAGGTCGCACCCGGGCACCTCGCGCCAGTCGAAGCCCGCGGTCCGCGCGATCTGGTCGGGCATGTAGCAGAACGCCGCGATGGGGGTCGGGAACCGCGCGAAGGCCAGCTCGCCGGCGCCCGCGTAGTGCTTGGCGTCCGGGAACAGGTGCGTCCCACCGGCGTGGTCGAAGTGGAAGTGCGAGGCGATCACGTGGGTGACGTCGGAGGTCTTGTAGCCCAGCGCCTCGACCTGCTTGTCGACCGCCTGGTCCGGCGTACCCCCGATCCCCAACCCGTCCGCCATCTCCTGCCCGTACATCGCGACCGGGTCAGTGATCGCCTCCGGCGCGATACCGGTGTCGAAGAGGACCAGCCCCCGGGGGTGCTCGATGAGGAACGACGGCATCGGGATCGTGACCATCCCCGAGAGCCCGTACATCAGGCTCGTGGAGTCGACCGTCAGCGTCGGACAGTCCAACGCCCACATCTTGCGCGCGAATCCCAGGGACATCGGCTCGTCCTTCCGTGCAGCCTCGTTGCTCAGGAGTGAGTACGCCGAGCGTGGTGCCGCGGAGCGGGGGAGCGTCGTCCCACTTTGCGACAGGGCCGGAACACTGTCGCAAACTCGCACACTCAGGGCCCGGCCTCCGGACCTTGACTGACGCCATGACGACCGGCCAGATCGCCACGCTCGTCGGGCCCGCCACCCTCGAACTCCAGGAGTACGACGTCCCGGAGCCGGGCCCGGGCGCCGTCGTGCTGAGGGTGCGCCGGGCCAACGTCTGCGGCACCGACGTCCACCAGTGGCACTACGAGTCGCTGCTGCTGCGCGATGCCGGACTCGGCCACGAGTTCGTGGGCGAGGTCGTCGCCCTCGGTGAGGGCGTCACCACCGACTTCGCCGGCCAGCCCGTGGCGGTCGGCGACCGCGTGGTCCCGGTCTACTATCTCACCTGCCACCGCTGCCCGCCGTGCCTGCGCTCGGAGTTCAACCTCTGCCAGAACGGCCTCGCCGAGTGGAAGATCAAGCCCGAGATCCCACCGCACTTCCGATCCGGCTTCGCCACGCACTACTACGTCTTCCCGGGCCAGTACTTCTACAAGGTCCCCGACGAGGTGGACGACGCGACCGTCGCGGGCGCCAACTGCGGCCTCGCCCAGATGCTGTTCGTGATCGACCAGGTCGGCATCGAGCCGGGCGAGACCCTGGTCGTCCTGGGGGCCGGCGGCCTCGGCCTGTACGCCGCCGCGGTGGCCCACGAGCGCGGCGCCCGGGTGATCGCGGTCGACGGCGTCCAGGAGCGACTCGAGCTCGCGGAGCGGTTCGGGGCGAACGAGACGATCAGCCTCGCCGACCACCCCGAACCGGCGGACCGGGTCGCCCGGGTGCAGGAGCTGACCGACGGCGTCGGGGCCGACATGGTCCTCGAGGTCACCGGCGTCCCGGCCTCGTTCGTCGAGGCCATCGACCTGGCCCGGGTCAACGGCCGGATCGCCTCGGTCGGCAACCTCAACGCCGAGGCCAGCGTGACCATGACGCCGGGGATCCTGACCCGCAAGAGCGTCCACGTCCAGGGCGTCCTGCGTTACCACCCGTGGTACCTCCAGAAGGCGATCCGGTTCCTCGCCCGGCGCCAGCACCTGCACCCGTTCGAGGCGTTCACCGACCGCTCGTACCCGCTCGCCGAGGTCACCGACGCGCTCAAGGCCGGCGAGAGCCGCTCGGTCGCGCGCGTGGCGATCGTCCCCTAGTCCCACGATCAGAAAGCGGTCCCACGACCAGAAAGCAGGAGCCAGCGTGGACTTCCCGACCCAGCTGTTCGTCGACGGCGAGTGGAGGGACGCCTCCGACGGGGCCACCTTCGACGTGACCGATCCCTCGACCGGCGAACTCGTCGCCGAGGTCGCCGACGCCACGGCCGACGACGTCCGCGCGATGATCGACGGCTCGGTCGCGGTCCAGGAGTCCTGGGCGGCCACGCCAGCGGTCGAGCGCGCCGCCATCATGCGCCGCGCGGCCCGGATCTTCGAGGACCGGATCGAGGAGCTGGCCCGGCTGCTCAGCCGCGAGCAGGGCAAGCCGGTCGTCCAGGCCATCGGCGAACTGCAGTACGGCATCGGGTTCATCGACTGGTTCGCCGAGGAGGCCCGCCGCGTCCACGGTATGACCATCCCGGCCACGACCAGCGCCAAGCGGATCATCACGCTCAAGCAGCCGATCGGCGTGACCGCCTGCATCACGCCGTGGAACTTCCCCTCGCTCCAGATCCTGCGCAAGCTCGGCGCAGCGCTGGCGGCCGGCTGCACGATGATCGTCAAGCCCGCCGAGCTCACCCCGCTCTCGGCGCTGGAGATCGCCCGGGTCTTCCACGACGCGGGGCTCCCACCCGGCGTGCTCCAGCTCGCGCCGTCCAACGACGCGCCCAGGGTCAGCGCCGTCTTCATGGAGGACAGCCGGGTCCGGGCCATCTCCTTCACCGGCTCCACCGAGGTCGGCAAGATCCTCATGCGCGGCGCCGCCGACACGATGAAGCGGGTCAGCCTCGAACTCGGCGGACACGCGCCGTTCATCGTCTTCGAGGACGCCGACCTCGAGCTCGCCCACCGCGAGGCGATGGCCGTGAAGCTGCGCAACATGGGCCAGACCTGCGTCTCGGCCAACCGGTTCTTCGTGCACGAGGCGGTCGCCGACGAGTTCAGCGCTCGGCTCGCGGCCGCCTTCGCCGAGCTCACCGTCGGCAATGCGCTCGACGACGGCACGGACGTCGGCCCGCTCGTCGAGGAGGCGGCGCTGGTCAAGGTCGAGGCGCACGTCGCCGACGCCGTCGACAAGGGCGCCGAGGTCGTGCTCGGGGGGAGGCGGGCCGAGACCGGCCACGACTCGCGGCTCTACTTCGAGCCGACCGTCATCAAGGGTGCCGACGAGTCGATGCTGCTCGCGCAGGAGGAGACCTTCGGCCCGGTGGCGCCGATCTTCACCTTCACCGACGAGGACGACGTCGTACGGCGCGCGAACGACTCCGACTACGGCCTGGCCGGCTACTTCTTCACCCGCGACCTCAACCGGGCCATCCGGGTCGCGGAGCGGCTCGAGTACGGCACCGTCGGTGTCAACGACGCCCAGATCTCCGCCGTCCAGGCGCCGTTCGGCGGCGTGAAGCAGTCCGGCATCGGCAGGGAGGGCGGCCCGCTCGGCGTCGAGGAGTACCTCGACACCAAGTACGTCTCGCTCGGCGGACTGTGAGGGCGTAAGACACAGGCATGGCCGACTTCACCTTCTCCGAGCTCACGCCGACCGCGTTCCTGCGCCGGTCGGCCGAGGTCTACGCCGCCCGCGACGCCGTCGTCGACGGCGACGTGCGGTTCACCTACGCGGAGCTCTACGACCGCTGTCGCCGGCTGACCGGGGTGCTCGCCGGCCTGGGGGTCCGACCAGGAGACCGGGTGGCGGTGCTGGCGACGAACAGCCACGTGCTGCTGGAGCTGCACCACGGCGTCCCGATGCGGGGCGCCGTCCTGGTGCCGCTCAACATCCGGCTCTCGGCCGAGGAGCTGACCTACATCCTCGAGCACTCCGGCTCCTCGCTGCTCGTGGTGAGTGAGGAGTTCGTCGAGCTCGGGCCGAAGGTGGCCGCGGAGGTCGGGATCCCGGTCGTCCAGGCCGGGCCGGGCAGCGAGTACGAGCGGCTGCTGGCGGAGGCCGAGCCCGCCGAAGTGCCCTGCGCCGACGAGCGCGGCCTGCTCGGCATCAACTACACGAGCGGGACGACCGGCCGGCCGAAGGGGGTGATGACCCACCACCGCGGCGCCTACCTCCAGAGCCTGTCACTGCTGGTGCACAACCGGATGGACCAGTCGACGGCGTACCTGTGGACCGTCCCGATGTTCCACTGCAACGGGTGGTGCCTGACCTGGGGCGTGACGGCCATCGGTGGCCTGCACGTCTGCCTGCGCAGGATCGACCCGGAGCAGATCTGGGTGCTGCTCCGCGATCACGGCGTCACCCACTTCAGCGCCGCGCCGACGGTGCTGACGATGGTCGCGGCCGCCGAGGGCGCGGCCGGACCGCCGCTGGAACGGCGGGTCAACGTGACCACCGGTGGCTCCCCGCCGTCCCCAACGCTGCTGGCGCGGATGGACCGGCTGGGCATGGACGTCACCCACCTCTACGGGCTCACCGAGACCTTCGGCCCGATCGGCATCAACGAATGGCAGTCCCAGTGGGACGACCTCGGCGCCGACGAACAGGCCGCGCTGCGGGCCCGGCAGGGAGTCGGCAACGTGATCGCCGAGCCGTTGCGGGTCGTCGACCAGGACGGCGCAGACGTGCCGGCGGACGGCGCGACGGTGGGCGAGATCGTGGCCCGTGGCAACGACGTGATGCTCGGCTACTACCGCGACGAGGAGGCGACGGCCGCCGTCGACCTCGGCGGCTGGTTCCGGACAGGCGACCTCGCGGTCATGCACCCGGACCGGTACGTCGAGATCACCGACCGCGCCAAGGACGTCATCATCAGCGGGGGCGAGAACATCGCCTCGGTCGAGGTGGAGCGGGTCCTCGACGCGCACCCGGACGTGGTCGAGTCCGCAGTGGTGGCAGCACCCGACGAGCGGTGGGGGGAGATCCCGATCGCGTTCGTGACCCTGCGGCCGGGAGCCGAGGTGAGCGGCGACGAGCTCGCCGCGCACGTCCGGCAGCACCTTGCGGGCTTCAAGGTCCCGCGTGAGGTGTATTTCCGCGAGCTGCCGAAGACGTCGACCGGCAAGATCCAGAAGCAGGTGCTGCGCCAGGAGACCCGAGCCAACCACCCTCAGGCGCCCGCATGACGGCACTGCTCACCGGGGTCGGTGTCACGGCGTACGGACGCCAGCCCGGCCCGGACTCCGTCGACTGGCAGGTGCAGGCGGCCGAACTCGCGCTGGCCGATGCAGGCATCGAGCCCGGTGAGGTCGACGCTGTGCTGACCGGCTACTCGACGGTGGCCGGACACCTGATGCCGGCGAACCTGTTCTCCGAACGGTTCGGCATCCGGCCGGCGATCGCGTTCGGCCTCAGTGTGGGCGGTGCCACCGGGTTGGCGATGCTGGCCGAGGCGACCCGGCTGGTCGAGTCGGCGGCCGCCCGGCACGTGCTGGTCGCGGCGGGCGAGAACCGAGCCAGCGGCCAGAGCCGGGAGACCTCGACCAGGATCCTGGCCCAGGTCGGCCACGCGCGGTACGAAGTCCCGCTGGGGGGCACGGTGCCGGCGTACTACGCGCTGCTGGCGTCCCGGTATCTGTGGACCTTCGGCCTCGGGCCGGAAGCACTGGCCTCGCTCCCGGTGCAGATGCGCGCCCACGCGTCGCGCAAGCTCGGCGCGCAGTTCCAGAAGCCGATCACGGTCGCCGACGTACTCAGCTCCCGTCCAGTGGCCGAGCCGCTGCGCCTGCTCGACTGCTGCCCGGTCTCCGACGGCGGCGCGGCGTTCGTGGTCTCGGCGACGCCGACGTCGGAGCGATCCCTGCTGGTCGCGGGGACCGGGCAGGCGCACCGGCACCAGCACCTCTCGGCCATGGAGCCCGGCGGCTCGGGCGCGGTCCAGGCGGCCCAGCGCGCGCTCGGCGAGGCCGAGGTGACCTGGGAGGACGTCGACGTGTTCGGCATCTACGACAGCTTCTCCATCACGGTCGCGCTGCTGCTCGAGGAGCTGGGGCTGACGCCGCCCGGCCGGGCCGGCGCGTACGCCCGGGCGGGTGCCTTCGAGGTCGACGGTCGGTTCCCCATGAACACCCACGGCGGCCTGCTCTCCTACGGCCACTGCGGGGTCGGCGGAGGGATGGCCCACCTCGCCGAGGTGGCTACCCAGCTGCGCCACGAGCGCGGTGCGGCCCAGGTGGCCGACTGCGAGGTCGGGTATGTGCACGCCGACGGCGGCGTCCTGTCCGCACACGTCGGCGTCGTGCTCAAGCGGGTCGCGACCGCATGAGCGAACCCGTTCCCGACTGGACCGCGGGCGAGCCGGTGCTGTTCGTCACCGTGTGCTCGCTGTGCGGCACTACGTGGTACCTGCCGGCCGAGCACTGTCCGGTGTGCGGCTCGGGAGATCACGACGTGCGTGCCGCCCGCGGCACCGGCCTCTGCGTGGCGGTGACTCGGGTCCACGTTCGGGCCGACGCTGACGACGGCGTGCTCTGTCTCGGGCTCCTCGAGCTGGACGAGGGTCCGGTGGTGATGGGCCGGGTGCACGACCCGGACCTCGCGGCCGGCGACCGAGCCCGGATCGAGTTCCGCACCGACGGGCCCGACGGTGGGCTCCTCCCCAGCTTCGCGCGCCAGGACTGAGAGGGCTAGGTCGTGCTCGACTTCTTCCACACCCCAGCCGCGGTAGCCGTGGTGGGCGCCTCCGACGACCCGGAGAAGATCGGCGGCCGGCCGCTGCGCTACATGCGCGAGTTCGGGTACGCCGGCACGGTCATCGCCGTCAACCCGCGCCGGGAGACCGTGCAGGGACTGCCGACCGTGCCGACCCTCGCCGACTCGCCCGTGGTCCCCGACGTCGTGCTCGTCGCCGTACCGGGCCAGGCCGCGGTCGACGCGGTTGCGGTCGCGGCGGAGCTCGGCGCCAAGGGTGCGGTGGTGATGTCCTCGGGGTTCGGCGAGACCGGGACCGCCGAGGGTCTGCGGATGCAGGAGGAGATGCTCGCGCATGCGCGGCGGGCGGGGATGCGGGTGGTCGGCCCCAACTCCCAGGGGTTGGCCAGCTTCCATTCCGGCGCGGTGCTGGGCTTCTCGACGCTGTTCACCGAGGAGCCGCCGGCGGACGGCCCGGTCGGGATCATCAGCCAGAGCGGCGCGCTCGCCTCGGTGCCGTACGGCATCCTGCGGCGCCGGGGGATCGGGATCCGGTACGCGCACGGGACCGGGAACGACCTCGACGTGACCGCTGCGGAGCTGGCCGCCGCAGCCGTCAAGGACGAGGGGCTCGAGCTGCTGCTGCTCTACCTGGAGAGCGTGGGCGACCCGGAGTCGCTGGTCGAGCTCGGCGAGCGCTCGCGGGCTCACGGCGTACCGGTCGTCGCGCTGGTGGGCGGCCGCAGCCAGTCCGGCAGCCGGGCCGCCGCCTCGCACACGGGCGCGCTCGCCACCGAGCGGCGGGTGCTCGACGCATTCCTCGAACGGGTCGGCATCTGGCAGGTGCACAGCGTCCGCGAGCTGGTCGCGGCCAGCGAGCTCTACCTCCAGGGCTGGGCGCCGCGCGGTGACGGCCTCGCCGTGGTCAGCAACTCCGGCGCGGTCTGCGTGCTCTCCGCGGACGCGGCCGAGGACGCCGGCGTACCGCTGGCCGAACTCGAGCCGGAGACCCGCGCCGCTCTCACCGAGGCGCTGCCGGCGTTCGCCGCGACCGCCAACCCGGTCGACGTCACCGCGGCGCTGCTCACCGACTCCGGGCTCTTCGGCAAGGTGCTCCCGGTGCTCGGTGCGGACCCGAACGTCGACGCCTGCCTCCTCGGCATCCCGGTCGCGGGCCGGGGGTACGACGTCGAACGGTTCGCCCGCGACGCCGCAGCGTTCGCTGCCTCGGGCACCCCCCTGGTCTGCGCGATCCCGCAGCCCGACGTCGCCCGGCCCTTCGTCGAGGCCGGGCTGCCCGTCTTCGAGGAGGAGGCGAGCGCGGTGGCTGCCCTGGGCCAGTTCCTCGCGCACCGCCGGCGGATGGCCCGCGCCGACACCCTGCCTCGACCGGCGGTGGGCCGGCGCGACAGCGAAGGCCGGCCACTCAACGAGGCCGACAGCCTCGCCACCCTCGCCGAGCTCGGCATCCCGGTGGTGGCGCACGAGTTGGTCGCATCGCCCGACGACGTGCCGGCGGCCTTCGAGCGGCTGGGCGCGGAGTCGGTGGTGGTGAAGGGCTGCACCAGCGCGGCCACCCACAAGTCGGAGCTCGGGCTGGTCCGGCTGCGCTGCCGGTCCGCGGAGGAGGCCCATGCCGCGGCTGCGACGATCGTGCGCTCCGCGGAGCGGCACGGCGTACCCCTCGACGGACTGCTCGTCGCCCCGATGGTGCAGGGGCTGCACGAGGGGCTCGTCGGGATGACCCTCGACCCGGTCTTCGGGCCGGTGCTCCTGTTGGGCGCCGGCGGCGTCTACGTGGAGGCCACGCCGGACACGCAGGTCCTGCTCGCGCCGTGCACGCCGACCGAGGTGCACGAGGCGATCGCCCGGCTCCGGCTGGCCCCTCTGCTCGCCGGCGTCCGCGGGGAGCCGGCGGTCGACGTGGACGCCTGGGCCAAGGCGATCGTCCGCGCGTCCGAGGCCCTCGCCGACCCCGCCAGCCCGGTCGTGGGCTTCGACGCCAACCCGCTGATGATGCTCGAGGACGGCGTCCTCGCCGTGGACGCGGTTGTGCTGGTCCGCTAGGGGGTGCGCCGGTGGTTGAGCCGCGAGCGAGCGAGCGTGTCGAAACCTCCGCAGCCCACGCGCCGGACTTATCCACAGCCCGCGAGATCGTCGCGTGAGTCGCAGACCGTCAGGGCAGAAGTCCGGCATGGCCTGGACCTACATCCTCGAGTGCGCCGATGGCAGCTTCTACGTCGGCAGCACCGTCGACCTCGACGGGCCGCGTATGGCAGCACAACGAAGGTCTCGGTGCTGCGTACACCCGGAGGCGACGACCGGTGAAGCTGGCCTGGGCCGCTGAGTTCGACCGGATCGACGAAGCGTTCGCCTTCGAGAAGCGGCTGCAAGGCTGGAGTCGCGCCAAGCGGATAGCGGTCATCGAAGGCCGGTACGCCGACCTGCCGGATCTGGCACGGCGGCGTTCGCGCAGCACGTTCGTCAACTGGGAGGCCAAGCACCCACCCGAGGATTCCCTTGCAGACGAGTAGCCCGGCGAGGGTGGGATTCGGGCTCAACCATCGTCCGGTGGTTGAGCCGCGAGCGCAGCGAGCGTGTCGAAACCGCCGCATGGGTTGGCTGGGACTGGACCGGGTGCCTTCCCTGCGGTGGTTTCGACACCGAACGCGCTTGCGCGCCTTCGGGCTCAACCACCGTGTTCGCGCTTGCGCGCCTTCGGGCTCAACCGCCGTCCGGTGGTTGAGCCGCGCGCCTTCGGGCTCAACCATCGTGTCCTCCGGTTCAGCGACCACCCGACTCGACGGTCTGGATTGCTGCGACGACGTCGTCCTCGGTGACCGGCAGCGAGAGGTTGGCGAGGTGCGGGGCGGTCATGGTGACGCGGGCGATCTCGCGGATCTCTTCGGGAGTCGGGTCGGGCATACCCAGCCCGGGCAGGGTCACCGGCAGCTCGAGACTGTCGAGGAAGCCGCGTAGGTCGGCGACCTCTGCAGGGTCATCATGCTCGGCCACCCGTTGTACGAGGGTCGCCCACGCGACGTGCTCGCCGTGCAGTGCGTCCCGGGCGCCGCGCGCCTGCATCAGGCCGCGGGTCAGCGAGTGCGCGAGGGAGAGACCGCCGTTCTCGAAGCCCATGCCGCTCAGCAGGACGACGGCCTCGACCACTGCTTCGAGGTCGTCGGTCACCTCCTGGCGTTCGCAGGCCGCAAGTCCCGCGAGAGCATGCGTGCGCAGCGTCGCGTACGCCGCTCCGGCGATCGCCGCGCCGACCCGGAGCGGGCGGGTGCCGAGAGTGGTCACTCCCGTCCCGGCCGCGCAGGCCGCCGCCTCGAACGTCTTCGAGACCGCGTCGCCGATCCCCGCGCGCAGGAACCGCGTCGGGGCCGCGGCGACGAGCGCGGTGTCGACGAGAACGGCGTGCGGGTTGGCCGGCAACTGGTCGACCGAGACCATCCGATGCTGGTCGTCGTACATCGCGACCGCCCGGCTGGTCGGGCTGTCGTTGGAGGCGATCGAGGGCACCGTCACCACGGGCACGCCGAGCCGCAGTGAGACGGCTTTCGCAGCGTCGAGGGCCTTGCCGCCCCCGATCCCGGCCACGACGCCCGGGCTCGCATCACGCACGGAGGCGGCCAGCGCGTCTGCCGCCCCGGCGGTGATCTCGCCGGGCAGCACCCGCACCTGCGCGTCGAGACCGGCGAGCACCCGGGCCAGCCGGTCGTCGAGCAGGTCGAGCACGAATGCGTCGGTCACCACCGCCGGCCGGTCGCCGTACGGCGCGAGGACCCGTCCCAGCTCGTCCAGCGCGCCCGGCCCCTGCAGGTAAGAGAGCGGCCCCGCGAACGCGCGCAAAGCCATCCGGTCAGACCCCGTCGACGACGGCCCGCAGCAGACGTGGCAGATCGACGCCGTACTTGGCCTCGAGATACTCCTGCGAGCCACACTCGAAGAAGCCGTCGTCGAGCCCCACCCGGACCATCGGTCGGAGGAGCCCCGCGTCGAACAGCGCCTCGGTGACCAGCGTGGCCAGCCCGCCGGTCTTCTTGTGGTTCTCGGCGACGACGAGCCGGTCGTGGCGGCCGGCGAAGTCGAGGACGGCCTCGGTGTCGAACGGCTTGATGGTCGGGACGTGCAGCACGCTCGCGTCGACGCCCTGCCCGGTCGCGGCGCGCGCGGCGTCCAGGGCGCGAGCGGTCAGGTAGCCGGTCCCGATCACGCCGACGGAGCCGTCGCCCCGGCGCAGCTGGGCCGCCTTCCCGGGGATGAACTCGTAGTGGTCCGGCAGCTCGACCGGCACGTGGCCACGGAGCAGCCGGACATAGACGGTCCCGAGGATGTCGGCGACCGCGCGCACCACCTGGCGCAGCTCGACCGCGTCGCAGGGATCGATGATCGTGAGGTCCGCGATGCCGCGCATCATGTTGAGGTCCTCGGTTGCCTGGTGCGTGGCGCCGTAGCCGTTCATGAGGCCGGGCATGCCGGCGAAGATCTTCACCTCCGCCCGCGAGTGCGCGCACGCGATGGCCACGAAGTCGTAGGCACGGCGTGTGACGAAGACCGAGTACGTCGTGCAGTAGGCGATCTTGCCGACCTTGGCCAGCCCGGCGGCGGTGGCGACCAGGTTCTGCTCCGCCATGCCGACGTTGAAGAACCGGTCGGGATGCTCGTCGCGGAACGGGAGGATGTCGCTGTATCGGCCCATGTCGGCGGTGAGGCCGACGATCTCCGGACGCTCCCGGCCGAGTGCGGCGAGCTCGGTGCCGAACGGCGCCAGCACGGTCTCCTTGTCCTCGAGCTCGATCAGCTCGCCCATGCCACGGGTCTGGCCGAACACCCGGGAGTCGGCGGTCATCGGTTCGCCTCCAGCTCGTCCATGAAGCCGGCCCACTCGTCGTCCGTGACCCGGATGAAGTGTGCGCGTGGGCGGGCCATGATCGACGGGATCCCGAAGCCGGGGGTCGTCCGAAGCACGATCGCCTTGGGCCGTCCGTCCTGCTCCCTCGATGCGGCCAGCGCGTCGGTGAGCTCGGCCAGGTCGTTCCCGTTCACCTCACGCGTGTCCCAGCCGAACGCGCGCAGCTTGTCCGCCACCGGCTCGATGGCCACCGTGACCGGTCCGTCGGCCTGGATCCCGTTGCAGTCGACCAGCGCGACCAGGTTGTCCACGCCGAACGTCGCGCCGCCCATCAGCGCCTCCCAGGTGGAGCCCTCGTCGAGCTCGCCGTCGGAGAACTCGCAGAAGACCCGGGCGGGGGAGCGGTCGATCCGCAGCCCGAGCGCCATCCCGACCGCCTGGCCGAGGCACTGGCCGAGCGAGCCGCCCACCACCTCGATCCCCGGTGTCACGTCGAAGGTGCTCATCGGCAGCCGCGATCCGTTGAGCCCGTACGTCGGCAGCTCGGCCTCGTCGAGGTAGCCGGCCCGCGCCAGCGCGGCGTACATCGCGATGGAGTAGTGGCCGGTCGAGAGCAGGAACCGGTCCCGGTCGGGCCACGTCGGGTCCGCGGCGTCGTAGCGCAGCTCGTGGAAGTAGAGCGCGGCCAGGCAGTCGGCGATCCCGAGCCCTTGCGCGATGTAGCCCTCACCCTTGCCGCGGGTCATCGTCATCATCAGCCGCCGCAGCTCGTGGGCGTGTTCGCGGAGGGCATCGAGGTCGGCGGACGCGGGAGGGCTCAGGGTGGCCGGCATGCTGCCAGCGTCGCGTCGGGCGGCGCGATCCCTTGTCCCAACTTGCGACAGGGGTGCGTCGCCCCGGGACAGCAACGACGACCGGGGTCAGAAGACCTGCTTGTCGGGGTCGAGCTTGTAGGCCTGCAGCTTGCGGTAGAGCGTGGAGCGCGAGATGCCGATGGACTGGGCCGCCGCGACCTTGTTGCCGCGGTGTTGCCGCAGCGCGCTGAGGATCGCGCCGAGCTCCAACTCCTCGATGGCCGTGAGGTCGCGCTTGCGCGAGTTCCCCTGGAGTTCCAGCGGCAGGTCGTTGGCGGTGATCTCGGGGCCGATGCTGGTCGAGAGCACGCCGCGGACCGAGGCTTCGAGTTGGCGCAGGTTGCCGGGCCAGGGGGCGCGCATCAGCAGGCGGATCGCGGCCGAGGAGAGGTGCACGGTGCGGTTGCCTCGGTGCTTCTCGATCATCGCCACCGCAGTAGGGCCGATGTCCTCCTGTCGGTCGCGCAGCGGGGGCAGCGTCACCCGGCCCACGCCGAGGGTGTCGATGAGTCGGCGCCGTCCGGGGTCGGGCTCGCCACTCGTGGTCATCGTGCCGGCCAGCCTCGGCAGCGACGCGAGGTCACCCTCCTGGTCGAGCAGGCTCGCGGACGCCGAGGCCGCCTCCGGGGTCAGCTGCTCGAGGTGGCGCAGAAGAAGGGCGCTGGGCCGGGCCGCCAGTTCGGTGCGCAGGCGAGTCACGAACGCGTCGGCGCCGTCGGCCCAGTCGCTGGCCGCGTCGAGGACCACGACGCCGCCGCTCGGGTGGGCCGACTCGAGCACCGCCCGCGCGAGGGCGTACTTCCCGACCCCGCTCTCGCCCTCGATGAGGATCGGGACGCCCTTGGCCGCCAGCCGGGTCGCGTGGGCGATCGCCGTCACCAGCGCAGGGCTGTGGCCGGGCAGGGTCACGGTCGGCCGCGGCGGCACGCCGTCCGGCAGCGCCCGGTCGGCGCGCTCGAGGTGGGCGACCTCGAGCTCGACGATCGCGCCGATCACCGTGCCACTGTGCTCGACCGGCTGGCACCGCCCGATCCGGAACCGGTCCTGACTGGCGAACCCCCCGTTGTGACCCGTGCGCCCGCCGAGCGCGAGCTCGCGGACGTGCTCCCACAGCACCGCGCGGTCCACGCCTTCGAGAAGCTCGGTCACCCGCGGCCCCGCGATGAAGATGTCCTGTCCGACGGCCGCGATCGGCGTACGGCGGGAGCCGATGGCGACCAGGTAGGCGTCGAGCAGCTGTCGCTCGCGGGTCGTGGCCTGCGCGAGCAGGCGGCTTTCGACCTCCTGGGCGGTGCTGGTCATCAGCGGGGTCAGCAGCGGGTTGCCGGACGTGGCCCGGCAGGACAACGTGATCACGCCCTCCAGCCGCCGGGTGATGGGGTTGTGCACGGGGACGCCCACGCAGGTGAACGGGCGCAGCGCGTCGGCGAGGTGCTCCGGGCCGGAGATCTGGATCGAGGTGCCGTGTTCGATCACGCTGCCGCAGCCGTTGGTGCCGATCGATTCCTCGCTGTTGTCGAAGCCGCTCAGGGCGTTGATCCGATCGAACATCGGGATGATCGAGCGGTCCGGCAGCCAGCGGTGCACCAGCGTCGCCTCGTGGTCGGCGAGCAGGACCCCGGCCTCGAGCCCGGCGAGCTGGTCGGCGAGTCGCGAGAGCACCGGGTCGGCCGCCACCCGCAGTGCGGCGCGCGCGTGGTGTTCGCCCTTGAACGTGAGGGTCGGGTTCGCGAGTTGGGCCCCGCTCATCAGCGAACGGCGCCACGACTGAAGCACCTCGGGCCGGACCCGCTTCTCGAGGTGGCGGGGGATGGTCCCGTCGGACAGCAGGTGCTCGCGCGCCGCGTCGACGCCGGTCGGTCTGCTCACAGCTGGTCCTAGAAGAACTGCTGGTCGGGATTGAGCCGGTAGGCCTGCAGCTTGCGGTAGAGCGTCGACCGGGAGATGCCGATCGACTGGGCGGCGGCGAGCTTGTTGCCGTTGTGCTGCTTGAGCGCGGTCAGGATCGCGCCGAGCTCGAGCTCCTCGATGGCGGAGAGGTCGCGCTTGCGCGAGCTGCCCTGCAGCTCCAGGGGCAGGGACTCGGGCCGGATCTCCGGGCCGATCGCCGAGGAGAGCAGCCCGCGGATCGTCGCGTCCATCTGCCGGAGGTTGCCTGGCCAGCTCGCCCGCATCAGGCAGCGCAGCGTCGCCGAGGAGAAGTGCACCTGACGGGTGCCGCGGTGCTTCTCCAGCAGGGCCACCGCGGTCGGAGCGATGTCCTCCTGCCGGTCCCGCAGCGGCGGCACGGTGACCCGGCCGACCCCGACGGTGTCGATCAGTCGTCGCAGCCCACTGTGCGGGGGCTCGCCCTGGCTGGTCAGGGTGGCCATGATCCGCGGCGGGTCCTCGAGCTCGTCGAGGTTCTCCAGGAGTGCGGACGCGGCCGAGGCGGCCTCCGACGACAGTGCCTCGAGATGGCGGAGCAGCATCGCCTTGGGCTGGAACTCCAGCTCGCGGCGGAGCAGTCCGACGAACGTCGTCGAGCCCTCGACCCAACCCGCGGCGGCGTCGAGGACGGCCACCTCGTCGTCTTCGACCTGGGCACTGCGGAGCACCGACCGGGCCAGGGCCAGCTTGCCGACACCCGGCTCACCGTCGATCAGCATCGGTACGCCGCTCGCGGCCAGCCGGGTGGCGTGCGCGATCGCGCTCATCAGCGCCGGGCTCTTGCCGGGCAGCGAGACCGTGGGCCTGGGCAGCGCGGCTGCGGCGGCGTCGTCGCGGGCGGGGCGGTCGACGTCGAACTCGACGACGACGCCGATCACCTGGCCGTCGCGGTCGATCGGCTTGCACCGGCTGATCCGGAACCGCTCGGTGCTCAACCCGAAGCCGCTGGCCGGAGTGCTGCTGCCGAGCGCGACCGCGCGGACGTACTCCCACAAGGCGGCCCGGTCGACTCCCTCGAGCAGGTCGGTGACCTTCGGGCCGGCGATGAAGATGTCCTGGCCGACGGCGGCGACCGGCGCCCGTCGCGACCCGATCGCGACGAGGTACTCGTCGAGCAGTTGCCGCTCGCTCGTCGTGGCCTGGGCCAGCAGCCTGCTCTCCACCTCCTGCGCGGTGCTCGACATGAGCGGGGTGAGCAGCGGGTTGCCGGAGCTGGCGCGGCAGTTCATGGTGATGACGCCCTCGAGGCGCCGGGTGATCGGGTTGTGCAGGGGTACGCCGACGCAGGTGAACGGCCGCAGGGCCTCGGCGAGATGCTCCGGCCCGGAGATCTGGATCGGCCCCCCGGACTCGATGACGCTGCCCACCCCGTTGGTCCCGACCGACTCCTCGCTGATGCAGAACCCGACGTTGGAGTTGATCCGGTCCATCATCGGCAGGATCCCGGTGTCGGAGACCCAGCGATGGACGACGATCGCCTCGTGGTCGCAGAGCAGTACGCCGGCGTCGAGGCCGGCCAGCTCACCGGCGAGCCGGCTCAGGACCGGGTCGGCGGCGACCCGCAGCGCGGCGTGGGCGTGGTGTTCGCCCCGGAACGGCAGGGCCGGGTTGGCGATGTCGGCGCCGCTGAGCAGGGATCGCTTCCACGAGGTCAGGACGTCGGGGCGCACGGACTTCGCGAGGTGTTCCGGGAGCGACCCCTCCGTGAGGAGGTGCTCGCGGGCAGTGTCGATGGGCAGAGACGACATGGCCAACTCCTGTTCCCCCCGAGCTGTGACTCTCGTTACATGATCCAGGTCTGTAACAAGTTCGTCACTGTTCCAAATTGACACACCCGGGGGCATGCGTGGGACACCGTCAAGGTGGGCCTGGCCGTCGTCCCGCTGTCGTCCCATCCTCGTCCCGAAATGGGACATCCCGCCAGAGCCGTGCCTCATGACGATGGGCCGCGCCCGACAGGGCGCAGGACGACATGAAGGGACACCCGCGATGAGCGACGAGGTCAAGACGGGCGACGGCGTGCACGAGGTGGACGCCATCGTCATCGGCTCGGGGTTCGCTGGGCTCTACAGCATCCACCGGTTGCGGAACGAGTCCGGCCTCTCCGTCCAGGCGTTCGAGAACGCCGGTGACGTGGGCGGTACGTGGTACTGGAACCAGTACCCGGGCGCCCGCTCCGACACCGAGGTGAACGCCTACTGCTACTCCTTCGACAAGGACCTGTTCCACGAGTGGAAGTGGTCCGAGCGCTACCCGCGCCAGGAGGAGATCTGGTCCTACCTCAAGCACGTCGCCGACCGCTACGACCTGCGCCGCAGCATCCAGTTCGACACCCAGGTCGAGACCGCCACCTGGGACGACGAGACCAGCCGGTGGACGATCACCACGGACCGCGGGGAGACCTGGCGGGCGCAGTTCCTGGTCGAGGCGGTCGGGCTGCTGTCGGCCACCAAGGTGCCCCGGTTCGCCGGCCAGGACCGCTTCCGCGGCGAGATCCACCACACCGCACGCTGGCCCCAGGAGGACGTCGACCTGACGGGCAAGCGGGTCGGGGTGATCGGCACGGGCTCGTCGGGCGTCCAGGTGATCTGCGAGATCGCTGACAAGTGCGGCGAGCTCACGGTCTTCCAGCGCACCCCGCAGTGGGTCGTGCCCGCGAAGCACCGGCCGATCTCGCCCGGGCTGCTCGAGCAGATCGAGGCCGACTACGACGGCTACTGGCACGACGTCCTGTACTCCATCACGGCGTTCGGCTTCCAGGAGAGCGACGTCGCCGCCGAGGACGTGTCGTACGACGAGCGGATCGCCCGCTTCGAGGAGCAGTACGAGAAGGGCGGCGGATTCCAGTACATGTTCCAGGCGTTCAACGACGTCGCGGTCAGCCGGGTCGCGAACGCCGCCGCCACCGAGGTGATCGCCCGCAAGATCCGCGAGACCGTGAAGGACCCGGTGACGGCGAACCTGCTGATCCCGAGCGACCTCTACGCCAAGCGGCCGCTGTGCTGCGACGGCTACTACGAGACCTACAACCGCGACAACGTGACCCTGGTCGACGTCCAGCACAACCCGATCGTCGAGTTCACCGAGTCGGGGATCCGGACCGAGGACGGCACCGAGCACGAGCTGGACGTGGTCATCCTGGCCACCGGCTTCGACGCGGTCTCGGGCAACCAGCTCAAGATCCAGCACACCGGTCGCGATGGCCTCTCGCTGCACGACCACTGGGCACACCGGCCGCGCACGCACCTCGGGCTGATGGCGCACGGCTTCCCCAACCTCTACATGATCTACGGCCCGATGGGTCCCTTCACCAACCAGCCACCGCTGCACGAGGCCCAGGTCAACTGGGTCGCCGGCACCATCGAGCACGTGCGTGCGCACGACCTGGGGTCCATCGAGGCCACCGCCGACGCCGAGGCCGCGTGGATCGCCGAGAGCGACGAGGGCGCGGCCGGCACCCTGTTCGCGGTGACGAACTCCTGGATCAACGGCTCCAACATCCCGGGCAAGCCGATCATCAACATGTTCTACATGGGCGGCTCTGCGGCCTACATGGACAAGATGGAGGCGGAGGAGAAGGACGGCTACCAGGGCAACTTCACCCTGGGACGCCGCGCGCCCGTGCATGCCTGACAGTTGGGGTGAGTGACGGGACTCGAACCCGCGACATCCGCGACCACAACGCGGCGCTCTACCAGCTGAGCTACACCCACCATGTGGCCCCGGGATGCCCCAGGGCCGACGTGCAGTCTAGGGGAGTCAGGCGGGTTCCGTGGAATCGGCCGGCGGGGCCGGGGGCAACCCGGTGAGTGACCCGCCGTGCCGCTCCGCGATCGCTCGCGCGGTGTCGCTGTCGGGGCCGGGTGCCGGGACGAAGACCGCGTCGCGGTAGTAGCGCAGCTCCTCGATGCTCTCCTGGATGTCGGCCAGGGCGCGGTGGTTGCCGCGCTTGGTCGGTGCCTGGAAGTACGCGCGGGGGAACCAGCGCCGGGCGAGCTCCTTGATGGAGGAGACGTCGACGATCCGGTAGTGCAGGAAACCCTCGAGGGTCGGCATGTCGCGGATCAGGAACGAGCGGTCGGTGGCGACGGTGTTGCCGGCCAGCGGAGGACGGGACCCGTCGGGGCAGTGCTCCTTCACATAGGCCAGCACCTGCTGCTCGGCCTCGTCGAGGGTGAGGCCGCCGTCCAGCTCCTCGAGCAGCCCCGACTTCTCGTGCATGGCGCGCACGAAGTCACCCATCTGGGCGAGCGCTTCGGCGGGTGGCTTGACGATCAGGTCGACGCCCTCGCCGAGCACGTTGAGGTCGTAGTCGGTGACCAGCGCGGCGACCTCGATCAGGGCGTCGGACCCGAGGTCGAGGCCGGTCATCTCGCAGTCGATCCACACCAGACGTTCCTTCACGACCCCAACCCTAATGGCCGTCTGCCGGGACCAAGGGCCCGGCGAGCAGGGCCGATCGGCTCTCAGCCTCGACTCAGCCCGGCTGCGTAGGCTGCCCCGTGTGAAGGAGTGGCTGGGCACTGCGGCGCGCCTCGTCACCGGTGGCGTGTGGATCTGGGCCGCCCTGCTCAAGCTCCCGCACCCCGACGAGAGTGTCCTCGCCGTCCGCGCGTACCAGCTGCTGCCCGGTGACAGCGCGACCACCGTGGGCCACCTGCTGCCCGTGGTCGAGCTGGTCGTGGGGATCTGCCTCGTGCTCGGGCTGCTGACCCGGTTCGCGGCCGCCGCATCGGCACTGCTGTTCGCCGCGTTCATCATCGGCATCGCCTCGGTGTGGGCCCGCGGCATCGAGATCGACTGCGGCTGCTTCGGCGGTGGCGGTGCCAAGCCGGGCGCCTCGTCGCAGTACCCCTGGGAGATCGCGCGCGACGTCGCGCTGCTGGCTGCCTCGCTCTTCCTGGTCTGGCTGCGCCGCACCCGCCTGGCCCTCGACAACCTCCTCTTCCCGTCGCGCAGCGCGAGCGACGACCTCGACCTCGACAGTGACCTCGACCCGGACCCCGACCAGCACCGATCAGGAGTTTGACCACATGGCCACCGTGTCCAACAAGGAGAAGCAGCGACTGCGGGCCGAGCGCGCCGCCGCGGCCCTCAAGGAGAAGGAGCGCCGCGAGCGGCGCCGCCAGATCCTCACCGTGGCCGGTGTGATGGCGGCAGTCGTGCTGATCATCGCCGCCGGGTTCGTGATCAACTCCATGCGCGACAACACCGCGGAGAACGCCGCGGCCGCGCCGACGACCGGCAGCGAGTTCGGCCTCACCATCGGCCCCGACTCCGCGCCCCACAAGGTGGTCATCTACGAGGACTTCCTCTGCCCCTACTGCGGTGAGCTGGAGAAGCAGACCCACGAGGAGCTGGCGACCCTGGCCGACGAGGGCAAGGTGCAGGTCGAGTACCGGCCGATCGTGATCCTCAACGACATCGGCCCGTACTCCGCGCGGGCCGCGGTGATGTTCACCCTGGTCCAGCAGAAGTACGGCGACGAGGCGGCCAAGCAGTTCCACGACCTGCTCTTCGCGAACCAGCCGAGCGAGTCCGGCCCGTTCCCGAGCCGGGAGGACCTCTACGCGCTGGCCGCCCAGGCCGGTGCCGACCCTGACGAGCTGAAGACCGCGTTCGAGGCGGGCGACGGAGCGGAGGCCGTGGCGGCCGCCACCAACGAGTTCAAGGACCTCGGCTTCAAGGGCACCCCGACGATCATCGTCGACGGCAAGGCGTTCAACGACGGCCGCAACGTCGACGAGTTGGCACAGAACCTGCTCAACGCGGTTCAGTAGCCATGTGAACGACCCTTCGACCGCAACGCTCGACGACTTCATCCGCGGCCTGCCCAAGGCCGAGCTCCACGTCCACCACGTCGGGTCGGCCTCCGCCCGGATCGTGAGCGAGCTCGCCTCGCGCCATCCCGGCACCGTCCCGAGCGACCTCGAGCAGCTCAAGGCCTTCTACGAGTTCCGCGACTTCGCGCACTTCATCGAGGTCTACCTCGCGGTGGTCGCGCTGATCCGGACGCCCGAGGACATCCACTACCTCACCTACGAGATCGCCCGGGAGATGGCGACCGAGCAGCAGCTGCGGTACGCCGAGCTGACCTGCACGCCGTACACCTCGGTGCGGCCGGACCATCCCGAGCTCGGCATGCCGATCGAGGCCTACACCGAGGCGATCGAGACGGCCCGGGTCGAGGCCGAGCGCGACTTCGGGCTGGTGCTGCGCTGGATCTACGACATCCCCGGCGAGTTCGGGCTGCCATCGGCGGACGCGACCCTCGACTATGCGTTGCATCACCGGCCCGAGGGGCTGGTCGGTTTCGGCCTCGGCGGGCCGGAGCTGGGGGTGTCGCGACCGCAGTTCCAGCCGCACTTCGAGCAGGCTCGCGCGGCCGGGCTGCACAGCGTGCCGCACGCCGGTGAGACGACCGGCCCGCAGACCGTCTGGGACTCGCTCACCCTGCTGCAGGCCGAGCGGATCGGACACGGGACGTCGTCGGCCCAGGACGCCGCGTTGCTGCGGCACCTCGCCGAGACCGGGATCCCCCTCGAGGTCTGCCCGTCCTCCAACATCGCCACCCGCGCGGTGCGCACGCTCGAGGAGCACCCGATCCGGGCCTTCCGCGACGCCGGCGTCACCGTGACCGTCAACTCCGACGACCCGCCGATGTTCGGCACCACCCTCAACCACGAGTACGCCGTGGCGGCGCAACTGCTGGGGCTCGACGAGGCCGGCGTGGCCGAGTTGGCCCGCACCGCGGTGCGGGCGTCGTTCGCACCCGAGGACGTGCGCAGCCGAGTGCTGGCGGAGATCGACACCTATCAGCACGCCTGAGGAAAGTAATAGGCCCCGCAACCTCATACGCAGCGGGGCCGTGATCTTTGTATCCGTTTCTGAGCCCGAATTGGGGGATTGAAACGGCGTGTCGCGGGACACCTACTGTGGAGACATGAATCAGCCAGGGGGCCCGGTCCGGGTCGCAATCGTCAACGACTACGAGCTCGTAGTCGTGGGCGTCGCTGCCCTCTTGCAGCCCTACCGCGACCGGATCGAGGTCGTCGAGCTCGACAGCAACCTGCCGGTGGTCCGCGATGTCGACGTGATCCTCTACGACACTTTCGGCCAGGTGCAGGGCAAGGGGGTCGACGTTGACTCCCTGGTCAACGGTGGCGGCGCCAAGGTCGCGATCTACAGCTGGAACCTCCACCATGAGCTGGTCCGCGACTCGCTCGAGGCCGGCGCGTCGGCCTACCTGTCCAAGGGGATGGATGCGGAGGATCTCGTCCGGGCGATCGAGAAGATCGCTACCGGACGCCGCGTGCTGCCCGAGGGCAGCGGGTCGGTCAGTCCCAGGCCGGACAGCGACTGGCCGGGCAAGGAGCACGGCCTCACGGTGCGCGAGTCGGAGATCATCGCGCTGATCACCCAGGGCCTCTCCAACCAGGAGATCGCCGACCGCAGCTACCTCAGCATCAACTCCGTCAAGACCTACATCCGCACCGCCTATCGCAAGATGGGCGTCGAACGGCGCGCCCAAGCGGTGCTCTGGGGCGTCCAGCACGGGTTCCAGCCCGACGTGGTCCGGCATATCCGGAGGTCGGACGAGCGGCCACCACCGAACGGTCGGAGTTCCGGTAAACCGTGAACAGCGGGCCCTCCCGGCTCCTACCGTGCACGCATGGACGACAGTCGCGCGCGCAAGTACCAGCTATCGAAAGTGCTTGCTGTGCTCGTGACGGCGGCCCTCGCTGCCGTGCTGGCTATCGCCTCGCCCGCGGCCGCCGACACCACGGTGACCACGACCGACCTGACCAGCGACCTCAACCCGTCGACGTACGGTGACGCGATCACGCTGACCGCCACGGTGACCGGCGACGCTCCGACCGGATCGGTCACCTTCACCGACGGTGCCACGACCCTCGACGTCGTCGCCCTGGTCGGCGGTGTCGCCGTCCTGGTGACCGACGAGCTGACCGCGGGCGATCACACGATCGTCGCGACGTACGGCGGCGACCTGGGCAACGACCCGTCGACGTCCACCGGTCTCGTGCAGTCGGTCGAGAGCGTCGAGACGGCGACGAACCTGGACTCCGACGCGAACCCGTCGCAGTACGGCGACTCGGTGACGCTGACCGCGACGGTGATCGGCGGCGACCCGACCGGCACGGTGTCCTTCGACGACGGCGCCACGCACCTCGGCGACGGCACCGTCACCGACGGCGAGGCCACGCTCACGACCAGCACCCTGAGCGTCGGCGACCACACGATCACGGCGACGTACGCCGGCGACGCCAACCACGACGGCTCGACCTCCAACAACCTGGTGCAGACGGTCGCCGTCGTTGGTACGACGACCCTCCTGGAGAGCAGCGCGAACCCGTCGGACTTCGGGGAGGCGGTCACCTTCACCGCCACCGTGCTCGGCGACTCGCCGACCGGCTCGGTCTCCTTCGACGACGGCGCCACGCATCTCGGCGACGGCACCGTCACTGACGGCGAGGCCACGCTGACGACCAGCGCGCTGAGCGTGGGCAGCCACACGGTTACCGCGACCTACAGCGGCGACACGAACAACGACATGTCGGTCTCCGCGGAGCTGGTGCAGTCCGTGGGCGTGGTCGGCACCACGACCACCGTCGTGTCCGATGCGAACCCCTCGGTCCTCGGCGATCTCGTCACCTTCACCGCGACCGTCACCGGCGCCGACCCGACCGGCACGGTCACCTTCACCGACGGCGCCACCGTGCTCGGCTCGGCACCGGTCGACGGCAGCGGTGAGGCCAGCCTGGAGACCAGCACGCTGGCCGTGGGCGCGCACACGATCACCGCGACCTACAGCGGCGACGACAACAACGGCGTCTCCTCCGACGACCTCGTGCAGACCGTCGACAAGCTCGGCACCGCCACGACGCTCGCCTCGAGCCTCAACCCCTCGACCACGGCCGACTCGGTGACCCTGACCGCGACGGTCACCGGTGGCCCCACGCCGACCGGGTCGGTCACGTTCAAGGACGGCGCCACCGTCCTCGGCTCCGCGAACCTCAACGGCAGCGGTGTCGCCACCCTCGGGGCCGGCCCCTTCACCGCGGGCGCCCACAGCCTCACTGCGACGTACGGCGGCGACGCGAACCACGTCGGCTCGTCGGGTTCGTTGACCCAGACGTCGACGGCGCCCGTCGTCCCGCCGGTCGTCCCGCCCGTCACGCCTCCGGTCACCCCCCCGACGCCCCCGCCGCCGCCGAAGCCGACGGTCACCTTCGACATCTCCACCGACAAGGCGTCCGTCGGAGACAAGGTGACGCTCAAGTGGAGCACCAAGCACGCGGAGACCGTCACTGCCTCCGGCGACTGGCGCGGCGCGCGTCCGACCAAGGGCACCGCGAAGGTCCGGATGGGCGAGCGCGGCACGTACGTGTTCAAGCTGACCGTCGCCAACGCCAGCGGCAAGCAGACCGCCACGGTCCAGGTCGTCGCCTCGCGCAAGGCCAAGGAGCTCGAGCTCGTCGTGACCGACGAGCTGGTGCTGGTCGGCACCCCCGTCGCCGTGCGTGCGGACGGCCTCGCCCAGGGCGAGACCTACACGATCCGGCTGGCGGGCAAGGTGCTGATCTCCGGCAAGGCGGACAAGAAGGGGGACGTGAACAAGACGTTCACGCTGCCCACGACGACCGCCGAGGGCGCCGTCCCGCTCACCATCACCGGCAGCAACCCGGGCCGCAAGGGCGAGGCCGTCCTCAACGTGATCAAGCCCAAGACCCTCGAGGTCGAGGTCGCCGACGACAAGGTCCGCAAGAACGAGGAGCAGACCGTCACCGTCAGCGGGCTGTTGGCCGGCGAAGAGGTCAAGGTCATGTACCTCGGCAAGAAGATCACCACCGGCACGGCGGACGCGAACGGCGAGTTCACCTACGCGTTCAACGTCGGCGCGGAGAAGGGCAAGCGCAAGGTCAAGGTGATCGGCGCCGTACCGTCCCGCGTGGGCGAGGCGGAGTTCGCCGTGACCCGCGATGGCGGCGACGTCGGCGGCCACGAGGACGGGCTCTGAGTAGGCTTGAACCGGACGGCGTTCGTCCGGTACCCGTGCGATCCTGCGCGCATGGGCAACCGAGCGCAGCTCTCGACCACCTGGGCGGCCGCGCTGGGTTGGCGGATGGAGCGACAGCTGCTCGATCCGGTGGGATCGGAGTCTGTCGCGGGCGTCGTACGCCGGCTCGGCGCGGTCTTGTCGATGGACGAGTCGCTGGCCGAGCTCGCCGTACGCACCCGGCGCACCACCTCGCATCCTGGTGAGCTTGCTGACGCACTGGCCGCCGGGGAGGTGATCAAGGCCTTCGCCTACCGAGGTGCGATGCACTACCTCTCGCCCGAGGACGGTGGCAACTACCTTGCGATCCGTGCGGCCGGTCGGCAGTGGGAGCTGAAGAGCTGGGTGGAGTTCTACCGGCTGACGGCCGACGACTGGCCCGACTTCCGCGCCGCCGTCCGCGAGGCGCTCGCCGGTGGGCCGCTCACGATCCGCGAGCTGGGTGAGGCAGTCACCGCGCACCGCGCGTACCGCCACCTCGGGCCGGTCTTCGACGAGGGTGCCGGCACGCTCATCAAGCCGCTGACCTGGCAGGGTGACATGTCGCTCGGAGTGCCTCGGGACGGCGAGCACACCTTCCAGCGCTTGGACGACAACCCGCGCTGGCAGGGGATTCCCGAGCTCGACGACGCCGGGCCGCGGGCGATCACGGCGTACCTCCGGAGCTACGGGCCGGCGACCGTTGAGCACATCCACCACTGGTTCGGTGCCGGGCTGAGTGCTGGTCGCGCGCGCCTCGACCGCTGGCTCTCCGCTCTGGGCGACGAGCTGGTCGGCGTCGACGTCGACGGCACCGATGCGCTGGTCGTGGCGGACGACGTGGCGTCGTTGGACTCCGCGCGACGCTCCGATGTCGTCCGCTTCCTGCCCGGGCACGACCAGTGGGTGATGGGGGTGGGCACCAAGGACGTGCACGTGACGCCACCCGACCGGCGAGACGTGATGACCCGCAAGGCCAACCCGGTGCTCGTGGGCGGCGTGGTCCGCGGCACGTGGCGGGTCCGCGAGGACGAACTCACCGTGACCTGGCTCGACGAGGGACGGCGCCCCCGGAAGGCGATCGACGAGGAGGCCGCCCGACTGTCCGAGCTCGTGGGCACGGAGCTGCGGTTGACCATCGAGGGTTGAGCGCGGCCGCGTCCTTGTCGGGGCGTGGCAGGATGCGCGCTGTGCGGCACTCGTTGGCAGGGCGGGCCGAGAGCCAGCTCCAGGCCCGCCTCCTCGCGGAGCTCCGCGACGAGGGGCCGCAGTCCAAGGCCCAGTTGGCCGACTCGCTCCAGGTCTCCCGGACCACCGTGGGTGCCGAGGTGGTGCGGCTCGGTGAGCTCGGCCTGGCGATCGAGGCGGGCCCGGCCGCGTCGCGGGGCGGGCGTCGTTCGACGCTGGTCGACCTGTCGCCGGAGATCCGGTTCGCCGGCATCGCGATCGGCGCGACGGGTCTCTCGGTCGGGGTCACCGACGGCCGGCTGACCACGCTCGCCGTACGACACCGCGACTGCGACATCAAGCAGGGTCCCGAGCAGGTGCTCGCGCTCGCGCTCGAGACGACCCGCGAGGTGATGGCCGAGGTCGGCGTCACCCTGCTCAGCGGTGCGGGTGTCGGCGTGCCTGGGCCGGTCGACTTCCACCGTGGGGTCTCGGTCTCGCCGCCGATCATGCCGGGGTGGGACGGCTACCCCGTGCGCGACGCGGTCTCGCGTGACCTCGGCTGTCCCGTCGTGCTCGACAACGACGTCAACGTGCTCGCGATCGGTGAACAGCACGCGGGTGTGGCCAAGGCGGCCAAGGACTTCCTCTTCGTCAAGATCGGCACCGGGATCGGGTGCGGCATCGTCGTGGACGGCGATCTCTACCGCGGCGTCGATGGCTGTGCGGGCGACATCGGGCACATCCGGGTCGACGACTTCGGACCGACCTGCGCGTGCGGCAACACCGGCTGCCTGGAGGCGTTCGCGGGTGGTGCCGCGCTCGCTCGGGACGCCACCGCCGCCGCGCGTTCGGGACGCTCGGACGTGCTCGCCGCGATGTTGGCCGAGCGGTCGGAGCTGAGTGCGGCCGACGTGGGCCTGGCCGTGAGCCAGGGCGACCCCGTCGCCGTCCAGTTGATCCGCGACTCGGGACGCCGGGTCGGCCAGGTGCTGGCCAGCCTGGTCTCCTTCTTCAACCCCGGGCTGATCGTGATCGGCGGCGGCGTCACCGCGATCGGGCACTCGCTGCTCGCCGAGATCCGTGGCGTGACCTACCGTCGCTCGCTGCCGCTCGCCACCGGCAACCTGCCGATCGTGCTCAGCGAGCTCGGCTCCGAGGGCGGCGTCGTCGGAGCCGCCCGGATGGTGAGCGGGGCGATCTACTCCTCCGATCCGAGCCGCGCGGTCTGAGACCCCCCGCTCGTCGCCTCGGAATTTGGTCGACTGTCGATCAATTTCCGAGCCCGAACCACGACCGGTTGACCTGCAACTTTGTCCAACAGTGACGGAAGTTTCGCAACAACACGACAGAAATGTCGCTCAGACCCTTGCTCTTCGTTCGCCAGCCCCCCTAGTTTGTGCTGCGCGATGACAAACCAGTGACGACCGTCACTGGGCGGCCCGAAGTGCAGCGTGAGGGAGGTGCGGCGCGCGATGCGGACGATCGACGTGGGCGACGACTCTCTGAGCGCCGACCAGCTCACCGTGCGGCGGACCAACCTCGGCCTCGTCCTGCGCCGGCTGCGCGACCACGGGCCCAGGTCACGGGCCACCCTGGCCACCGAGCTGGGGATGACCCGGTCGGCGGTGTCCACCCTGGTCACGGAGCTGGCCGAGCGTGGCCTGGTCCGCGTCGGCGGCCTCGAGCGGGGCGCGGTCGGCCGACCCGGCACGACCGTCGAGCTCGACGGCCGCGCCGTGGCCGGACTCGGCGCCGAGATCAACGTCAACCACGTCTCGACCGTCGCCGTCGACCTGCGCGGCGAGGTGGTGAGCGAGCACGAGTTGGCCCTCGACGCGCGCACGGTGTCCGCCGAGGAGGTGCTCGAGCGGTTGGCGGAACTGGTCACCGAGACGGTGGCCGACCTCGATCGTCGCGGTGCCGAACCGGTGGGGCTCACGGTCGGTGTCGCCGGGCTCGTCGACCGCGAGCGCAAGGTGCTCACCCACGGGCCCAACCTCGGTTGGCGGGACGTACCGGTCGGCGACCTGCTCACCGACCGGCTCGGGTCGGCGTACCCGGTCACGGTCGACAACGAAGCCAACCTCGCCGCGATCGCCGAGGCCACTCCGGGTGACCCGGACCGACGGGATGTCTTGGTGATCTTCGGCGAGGTCGGCGTCGGTGGCGGCATCGTGGCCGAAGGCCGGCTGCTCCGCGGGCGCCACGGATACGCCGGCGAGTTCGGCCACATGACCGTCGAACCGCAGGGTCGCCGTTGTGGCTGTGGCCGGGTCGGCTGCTGGGAGACCCTCGTCGGCCTGCCGGCCTTGCTCGACCGGGCGGCCGACCCGGACGACCCGGTGCGTGACCCCGCGCTCCCGATCGACGCTCGGCTGGCCGAGCTGAACCGCCGCGCGGAGCTCGGCGACATCCGCACCCTCGACGCCTTCGCCCAGGTGGGTGGCTGGGTGGGGGCCGGTGCCGCGCTGCTGGTCAACGCGCTCAACCCGGCGGCCGTCGTGCTCGGCGGCTACTTCGCCGCCGTGGGAGAGCAGATGCGCCCGGCCATCGAGACCCGGCTGCGCGCCGGGGTGCTCGCGCCCGAGGCTGGCGGCACGCGCGTCGAGCTGTCGCGCCTGGGGTTCACCGCCTCGGTCCGCGGCGGAGCCGAGCTCTCCCTCGAGAGCGTCTTCACCGATCCGACCCGGGTCGCGCGCCGTGCCGTCGCGGACGTCGTAGAAGGGGCCGTGCGATGACCGATCTGCTGCTCACGATGTCCGGCATCGTCAAGGAGTTCCCCGGGGTCCGGGCCCTTGGTGGTGTCGACCTCGACGTACGTGCGGGCGAGGTGCACTGCCTGCTCGGCCAGAACGGCGCGGGCAAGTCGACGCTGATCAAGGTGCTCTCCGGCTTCCACCAGCCCGACGAGGGAACCATCACCTGGGCCGGGCAGGAGGTGTCGTTCACGACGCCGGCCAAGGCGATCGAGCAGGGCGTCTCGACGATCTACCAGGAGCTCGACCTGGTGCCGCACCTCGACGTGACCGAGAACGTCTTCCTCGGCCACGAGGTGTCACGGGCCGGATTCACCCAGCGCGCCCGTGCGCACGAGATGGTCCGCGCCCTCCTGGCCCGACTCGGCCACTCCGAGATCTCGCCGACCCGGCTGGTCGGCGATCTGTCGCCCGCCAACCAGCAGATCGTGAGCATGGCGCGGGCACTGTCCCACGACACCCGGCTGCTGGTCCTCGACGAGCCCTCGGCGGTGCTCGACCAGCAGGAGGTCGACAACCTCTTCCGCGTCATCCGCGGACTCACCGCCGAGGGGGTCGCGGTCATCTACATCTCGCACCGGCTCGAGGAGATCCGCGAGATCGGCGATCGGATCACGGTGCTCAAGGACGGCCGCACCGTCGGCACCGGCCTGGCCGTGGCCGACACCCCGACCGTCGAGCTGATCAGACTGATGACCGGGCGCTCGATCGAGTACGTCTTCCCGCCCCGCCCCGAGTCGCCCCGAGACCAGGGAGACCCGGTGCTGGAGGTCCGCGGACTCGGGCTCGCGGGCGTGTTCGACGGCGTCGAATTCACCGTGCACGCCGGCGAGATCGTCGGCCTGGCCGGCCTCGTGGGCGCCGGGCGGTCCGAGATCGTGGAGACCCTGTACGGCGGCCGCCGCGCCACCACCGGCACCGTCACCGTCGATGGCAAGCGGCTGCGGCGGGGCTCGGTCGAGTCGGCCGTACGCGCGGGAGTCGGGCTGGCCCCCGAGGAGCGCAAGAGCCAGGGGCTGCTTCTCGACGAGGCCGTGTATCGCAACATCACGATGTCCTCGATGGCGCGGTTCTCGCGGTTCGGCTTCCTCGACCGTGGCGAGGAGCGGCGCCGAGCCGCCGAGCTGACCGCGAGCCTCGACGTACGCCCGGACGGGGTCACCCGCGCGGTCCGCACCCTGTCGGGCGGCAACCAGCAGAAGGTCGTGCTGGCCCGCTGGCTCCTGCGCCAGTGCCGGGTGCTCCTGCTCGACGAGCCCACCCGCGGCGTCGATGTCGGCGCGCGCTCGGAGATCTACCAGCTCGTCCGCTCACTCGCAGACCGCGGCGTCGCCGTGGTGGTCGTGTCCAGCGAGATCGACGAGGTGCTCGGTCTGGCCGACCGGGTCCTCGTGGTCCGCGAGGGCGCGGTGGTCCACGAGTCCGCAGCCACAGACCTCGATGAGGCCAAGGTCCTCGACCTCGTCATGGAAGGGAAGGCCGTTTCCGCATGAGCCAGGACAGCGTGCGAGTCGAGCAGGCAGCACTCGAGACCACGCGCGAGCCGAACAAGGCGCTCGCCCTGTTGGGCACCAGCATGGGACGCAACCTCGGTCTCGTGATCGCGTTGCTGCTCATCTGCCTCGTCGGCGTGATCACCGCGGGCGACAGGTTCGCGACCTCCGCCAACGCCCTCACGATCCTCGGCGCCGCGGCGACGATCGGCGTCGTCAGCATCGGCATGACCTTCGTCATCATCGGTGGTGGCATCGACCTCTCGGTGGGCGCGATCGTGGCCCTGTCGTCGGTCTGGTGCACGACGGTCGCCACGCAGACGATGGCCGAGGACACGCACTGGGTGGTGATGGTCTTCGTCGCGCTCGCGGTGGGCGCCGGCTGCGGACTGGTCAACGGGCTACTGATCGCCTACGGCCGGATCGTCCCGTTCGTCATGACCTTGGCGATGTTGGCGAGCGCGCGCGGCCTCGCGCAGATCATCAGCGAGCGCAAGACCCAGATCGTCCGTGACGACGCCTTCGCCGACTTCTTCACCAAAGAGGTCCTCGGCATCGAGGTCTACATCTGGATCTTCTTCCTCGTCGCCATCGTCGGCTGGGTGCTGCTCAACCGCACGACGTTCGGGCGCCGTACCGTCGCGGTCGGCGGCAACACCGAGGCGGCGCGCCTGGCCGGCATCCCGGTCAAGCGGCACACGGTCTACCTCTACGTCCTGGTCGGGGTGTGCTGCGGTATCGCCGCGCTGATGCTGGTCGCCCGGACCACCACCGGCAGCGCGACGCACGGCAACCTCTACGAGCTCGACGCGATCGCCGCGGTCGTCATCGGCGGGACTCTCCTGACCGGGGGCCGCGGCTCGATCGTCGGCACCGTGATCGGCGTCCTCATCTTCATGACGCTCAACAACATCTTCATCCTCAACAACCGCTCCATCTCGGAGCAGGAGCTCCTCAAGGGAGCCGTCATCGTCGCCGCCGTGCTGCTCCAGCAGAGGTTGGCGTCTCGGAACAGCAGCACCTAGCGCCCCGGCGTACCTCACCACCACACCTCGGCACCACACCTCTGCATCAAGGAGTAGCACGATGAAGTCCCAGCGCAGCATCCGCTCGAAGATCGGCACCACCATGGTCGCCGGCCTCTCGGTCATCGCTCTCGCGGCGTGCACCGGCAACGACTCCAACGACGACAAGGCGGACCTGGGCGGCGGTACGTCGCAGGCCGACAACGGCTCCAACGACGAGGCCGGGGACACCGTGGTCATCGGGTTCTCCGCTCCGGCCGCCGACCACGGCTGGATGGGCTCGATCACCGAGTCCGCCAAGAAGGTTGCCGAGCAGTACGACGACGTCGAGCTGCGGGTCGCGGATGGCACCAACGACGTCAACCTGCAGATCTCCCAGGTGGAGACGTTCATCAACGACGGGGTGGACGCCATCGTGCTGCTGCCCTTCGACGGTGCGGCGATGACCCCGATCGCGCTCGAGGCGATGCAGGCCGGCATCCCGGTCATCAACGTCGACCGCGAGTTCGACGACCCCAACGCCGCGCGCGTCACCGTCCTCGGCGACAACTACGGCATGGGCGTCTCGGCCGGTGCGTATGTCTGCGAGCAGGCCGACGGCAACACCGACGCCATCGTCGCGGAGATCGCCGGCATCGACTCGCTGCCGCTGACCCAGGACCGTAGCCAGGGATTCGAGGACGCGCTCGCCGAGTGTGGCCTCGATGTCGACAACCGGGTCGCTGCCGAGTTCACCGTCGAGTCCGGCGAGGAGCAGGCAGCCAACCTGCTGCAGGCGGCTCCCAAGATCGACTTCCTCTGGAACCACGACGACGACCAGGGTGTCGGCGTCATGGCGGCGATCGAGAACGCCGGTCGCGACGAGTTCACGATGATCGGCGGCGCTGGCTCCAAGAACGCCATGGAGCTCATCCAGTCGGGCGACAGCGTGCTCAAGGCCACCGTCATCTACCCGTCGACCCAGGCGGCGGACGGCATCAAGCTGGCCCGGTTGCTGGTCCAGGGCAAGTCGATGAGCGACCTGGTCGAGGTCGAGGTGCCGCGGACGGTGCAGCTCTACGCGCCGGTCGTCACCGCCGACAACGTCGACCAGTACATCGACAACGCCTTCGAGTCCTGACCGACGGCTGCTGAACCCCGATTCGTCTGCGCCGCGCAGCGGCGAAAAGCCCGCCAGTGCGCAGACGAATCGGGGTCGCGCCCACCCGAACGGAGCAGCACCGATGACCGACCCCCGCCCCACCTTGGCCGTGGGCATGGTGGGCCACGCCTTCATGGGCAACGCCCACTCGCAGGCCTGGCGCACCGCGCCGCGCTTCTTCGACCTGCCCCTGACGCCGACCATGCAGGTGCTCTGCGGCCGGGACGGGGCCCGGGCAGCCGAGGCTGCGCAGCGACTCGGCTGGGCGGAGGCCGAGACCGACTGGCGGCGGCTCGTCGAACGCGCGGACGTCGACCTCGTCGACATCTGCACCCCCGGCGACACGCACGCCGAGATCGCCATCGCGGCCCTCGACGCCGGCAAGCACGTCCTCTGCGAGAAGCCGTTGGCCAACACGGTCGAGGAGGCCGAGGAGATGACGGCCGCCGCGGACCGGGCCGCGGCGCGCGGCGTACGCGCCATGGTGGGCTTCACCTACCGTCGGGTGCCCGCGATCGCACTGGCCCGCCGGCTCGTGCAGGAGGGCCGGATCGGCGAGATCCGCCACGTCCGCGCGCAGTACCTCCAGGACTGGATCGCCGACGCCGAGGCTCCGCTGTCGTGGCGGCTCGACAAGTCCAAGGCCGGCTCGGGGGCCTTGGGCGACATCGGCGCGCACATCATCGACCTGACCCAGCACATCACCGGTCAGTGGATCACCGAGGTCTCCGGTCAGCTCGAGACGTTCGTGAAGGAGCGTCCGATCGCGGCAGAGGCA